>Ga0187782_10002671_pt1 | contig 13154 bp, 7 predicted proteins | sample 0715_SJ02_MP15_2_FD_132454 | JGI IMG/M metagenome (GOLD analysis project Ga0187782, IMG submission 132454) | Tropical peat soil microbial communities from peatlands in Department of Meta, Colombia - 0715_SJ02_MP15_20_MG | ecosystem: Environmental > Terrestrial > Soil > Wetlands > Peat | place...
CTACTACAAACACGACAAGAAGTATCCCGCCGAACTCGCCAAGCAGGTGAGGGACAACGTTGCCAGGCTCGAAAAGGCGACCAAGAAGAAGCTCGGCGATCCCGAGAATCCGCTGCTGGTCAGCGTGCGTTCCGGTTCGGCGCGTTCCATGCCTGGGATGATGGAAACGATTTTGAACCTGGGTTTGAACGAGAGGTCCGTCGAGGGCCTCGCCAAAGCTACCGGCAACGAACGTTTCGCGTATGACGCGTACCGCCGTTTCGTGCAGATGTATTCCACGGTGGTCATGGGGCTTTCCAAGGAAGACCTGGAGCACCGGCTGCGCGGGATGAAGCAGCGCATCGGCGTGAAGCTCGACACCGATGTGCCGGCGAGCGGTTGGAAGGAACTCGTCGGCGAGTACAAGGCGTACTTCCAGGAAAAGTCCGGCAGCGCATTCCCCGAGGACCCCATGGAGCAGTTGTGGGGCGCGATTGGCGCGGTGTTTGGCTCCTGGATGGCGGAGAAGGCCGTCACGTACCGCCGCGTCGAGAAGATCACCGGGTTGCTCGGAACTGCAGTCAACGTGGTGCAAATGGTTTTTGGCAACACCGGCGACAACTCCGGCACGGGCGTGTGCTTTACGCGCGACCCCAGCACTGGAGACGCGATTTTCTACGGCGATTATCTGACCAACGCCCAGGGCGAAGACGTGGTCGCGGGCATCCGCACTCCCGTGCACCTCACCGAGCTGAAGAAAGCCATGCCCAAGGTGTACGCGCAGCTCGACAAGGTTCGCGCGAAGCTCGAGAAGCACTACAAAGACATGCAGGACATGGAGTTCACCGTCGAGGACGGCACCTTATATATGTTGCAGACGCGCACCGGCAAGCGCACGCCTGCGGCCACCTTCAAGATGGCTGTGGACATGGTGAATGAGAAGCTCATCACCAAGGAAGACGCCATGCTGCGCATCAAGCCGGAAGACATCGAGCGGCTGTTCTATCCGGTAATCGATCCGAAGTTCGACAAGAAGGCGCTGCAGTCGAAGATCCTGGGACACGGCATCGACGCGGTGCCCGGCGCGGCTGTGGGCAAGGCATGCTTCTCCGCGGCGGAAGCTGAAGAGTGGGTGAAGAAGGGCGAGAAAGTGATTCTCGTGCGCCGCGAAACCAGCCCGGAAGACGTCGGCGGCATGGCCGTGGCGCAGGGCATCCTGACGGCGACCGGCGGCAAGACCTCGCACGCGGCGGTGGTGGCGCGCGGCTGGGGCAAGTGCTGCATCGTGGGAGCCGAGACGCTGGACATCGACTACAAACAGAAGAGGGTCACCGCTAGCAAGAACGGCAAAGTGGTGAAAGAAGGAGAGTGGCTGACGCTCGACGGCAGCGAAGGGACGGTGTACGCGGAGCAGTTGCCGCTGGTCACCCCGGAATTGCCGAAGGCGTACCAGACCATCATGAAGTGGGCGGACGAAATCCGGAAGATCGGCGTGCGCACCAATGCGGACACTCCGCAAGACGCGCGCAAGGCCGTGGAATTCGGTGCCGAAGGCATCGGGCTCGTTCGTACCGAGCACATGTTCTTCAAGGATTTCGAATTCCCCGAGAAGAGCCATGAGCGGCAGCGGGCTATCCAGGAAATGATCCTGGCGGACACAAAGGAAGCGCGGGTGAAAGCGCTGGATAAGCTGCTGCCGTTCCAGCGGCGCGACTTTTTGGGCATTTTCAAAGTGATGAAAGGGATGCCGGTCACGATCCGCCTGATTGATCCGCCGCTGCATGAGTTCGTGCCGCACGACAAGGCGAAACAGGCCGAATTGGCAAAGGATCTGGGCATCAGCCCGGAGACCGTAGCGCGGCGTGTGGATCAACTACACGAAGCCAACCCCATGCTGGGGCATCGCGGCTGCCGACTGTCCATCACCTATCCGGAAATCCTGGAGATGCAGGTGCGGGCCATCATCGAGGCGGCCATCGAGTGCGTGAAAGAGAAGGTGCCCGTATTGCCTGAGATCATGATCCCGCTGACGCTGGACAAGAAGGAGATGGCTCTTCTCGACCAGGCGTGCCGGAAGGTGGCAGATGAGCTCATAAAACAGGCCGGAATTAAGCTGCACTACCTCGTTGGGACGATGATCGAACTGCCGCGCGCGGCGTTGCTTGCCGATGAAATCGCGGAAGTAGCGGAGTTCTTCTCCTTTGGCACGAACGACCTGACGCAGACGGTCATGGGGCTCTCCCGCGACGACGCGGGGCGCTTCCTGCCGGACTACGTGGATGAGAAAAAGGCCGCGATCTTCCACGGCGATCCGTTCCAAACGTTGGATGTGCACGGCGTAGGAATGCTGATCAAGTGGGGCATCGAAAGAGGCCGGAAGGTGCGTCCAAACCTGGAGGTGGGCATCTGCGGCGAGCACGGCGGCGACGCGGACAGCGTGAAGTTCTGCCATCAGGTGGGAATGGATTACGTCAGCGCCTCGCCGTTCCGCGTGCCGATCGCGCGGTTAGCGGCGGCGCAAGCGGTGGTGGAAGAGAAGAAGGCCAAGAAAAAGAAGTAGCCCCCGACGCCGGGGAGCAAGGTTGCCTGAACGAAAGGGGTCCAGCGATGCTGGACCCCTACGGCTTTTGGGCAACAGGCGTGTGCGTTTTGGAGTGCGGTGCCTTGGCACCGCTTTCTCGGTGTTGAAGGATCGTTTGGGCGGAAGTGTTCTGATTCGAAAAGCGGCGGCAAGCCGCCGCACTCCAAATTGTCGGCATGCCGACAGTTAAAGTATTACTTTAACTACGGGTCTATCTGGTTCGATTGCATTTGGCTCGTTAAAGTAAAACTTTTAAGTGCCGTGCAGGGCCGGTGTGGAGACCGGCCGCTACATCGGGGTGGGGCCAGATGAGGCGATTTGCATCGTGGAGCATGCTGGCGGTGCTGACGCTCCTGCTCGCCGGGGGCATCAGCCGGGCCACAGACGCCCCACTCGTCCTAAAGGGGCGAGTGAGCGACGAGAATGGACTGCCCATCGGCGGAGCTCAAGTAAAACTTGAGCGCGCCGGCGGGCAAGCCCTCTCCGCCCTCACCGATGACGCCGGCTTTTTTTCCTTCCCCGGCCTTTCCGCAGGCGGATACACCTTGACAGTGGAAAAGAAGGGATTCTTCGTTCTGGCCAACCAGAAGGTGGAGTTGGCGGCGGGAAGCGAGGAGTTTGCCTTCGTGCTGAACCATGAGGAAGAAGTGCACGAGAAGGTGGACGTTACTGCGACGCCAAACACCATCGATCCCACTTCGACGCAGAGCACGGAAACGCTCTCGGGCACGGAGATTCGAGACATTCCCGTGGTAAGCACGCACGATTTGACGCAAAGCCTGGTGGCGATGCCGGAAGTGGTGAAAGACAACACCGACTTGATCCACATCGCCGGTTCGCGGAATACCACGGCTTCTTATTACATCGACGGCTTCGCGGTGGGCGACCCGGCGGACAACGGGCTGACCGCGCGCATGGTGGTGGAGGCGGTACGCAGCATGGAGGTACAAACCAGCCGGTTCGGCGCGGAATATGCGCATCCGGGCGCGGCAATTCTGAGCTACGAAACGCGCGAGGGCGACGACCGCTGGCGCTTCAACGCTGTGGATTTCATTCCGGGGCTGAATATTCAAGAGGGCTTGCAGCTTGGGAATTATTATCCGCGGGTGGTGTTCTCCGGGCCGATTGTGAAGGACCATTTGTGGTTTTCGCAGTCGTTTGATTTGCTGCACACGCTGGCGTACGAGAGCGGGCTGCCTGCGGGCGAGGACCATTTTGTGCGCACATGGGGCGGGGACAGCTGGTCGAAGCTGTTGTGGAAGATGTCGACGAACAATAGCCTCCACATCAGCTTTCTGGCGAATGTGGACAGCGTGGTGAATGCGGGATTGACGGCGCTGAATCCGGCGCCTACGACCACAGACAACACCGATCACCGGCTGTTTGGCGCGGTGAAGGAGCAGAGCTACATCCACAAAACGCTGCTGGAGTTCGGCGTGGGCGTGGAGCGCTCGTACGCCGACGCGACGCCCAAGGGCACCTCGCCGTACGTGATTTTGCTGAACGGCACGCAAGGAAGCTACTTCGACAAGAGCCAGGATCAGGGGCGGAGGTATCAGGCGTTTGCGGACGCGATTGGAGCGCCCGTGCATTGGATGGGCACGCATACGTTTTCGGGTGGCGCAAACCTGGAAGATGCGGAGTTCCTTTCGTACAACCAACGCGGGGAAATCCAGGCCATGCTGGCGGACAACACCACCATTTCGCGGCTGACGACGTTCACGGGCAACCCGCAGTTCACGGTGTCAAACACCCTGGCGGGGGGATTCCTGCAGGATTCCTGGGCCATGGGTTCGCACGTGGTGACGCAGGTGGGCGTGCGCGCGGATTGGGATCGCTTGTTTCAGGCGGCGCTGGCGCAGCCACGTGTGGCGGTGAATTTTCTGCCGTTTTCGGACGACCGCGCGAAATTCTCTGCGGGCTGGGGGATGTACGACATTCCCTTGAATCTGTTCGTGATCGGGCAAGCCTATGACCAGCAGGAAGTGGACACGATCTACAACTACGACAAAAACAACAATCTGATCTCGACCGTGGGTCCGGCGACGAGCGCGTTTGTTTTGCCTGCCGGCGGATTGCACAGCTTGCGGCAGCCGTATTTTGATATTGCCAGCGCGGGGTACGAGCAGAAGTTTGGGAAGAACACGCTAGTGAAGCTGGAAGTGTTGGGGCGCAACGAATATCACGGGCTGGTGTACGAAACCCTTTCGCCGGGACAGATCGGGTCGGATTTTTTGCTGCAGACGTCGCGGCGCGACCAGTATCGCGGCGTGACCCTTTCCGGGCGGCATACCTTTGCGAATACCACGGAGTTGTTCGTGAGTTATACGCGGTCGCGGGCGAAGTGCGATCAGGTGCTGGATCCGGTGCTGGGGTCGTTGTATTTCGCGCCGCAGCAGCCCGGGCCGCTGCTGTGGGACACGCCGAACCGGTTGTTATCCTGGGCCAACGTGCCGACGCCAATCTGGGGAATTTTGTTCACCTATCTGTTCGAGTACCACACCGGGTATCCGTGGAGTGCGGTGAACCAGCAGCAATTTCTGGTGGGCACGGCGAATGCGTATCGATTTCCGGCATTTGCCAGCTTGACGATTGGACTGGAAAAGAAATTCACGTTTCGCGACCGGGTGTTTGCGGCGCGAATTGTGGCCGTGAACATTTTGGGTCGACAAAACCCCGACGTGGTGGTGAACAACGTGGATGCGACTAATGCGCCAGTGTTCGGGACCTTCGAGGGCGGGCAGGGAAGAGCGTTCACGGCGAGGTTGCGGTTGGTGGGCAGGAAGTGAGGTTGTGCCGACATTTGATACCGGGTATCAGGCAGAGGGTCAGCGACCCTTGTCTATCTTATGCGGTTATATACTTTTAGGTATGAGTGACGGACAAGTTAAATGCCGTGATGGGAATCACTGCGCATTTGAGGGCGAAGCGCGGAAACTGGCGCTGCACGCGGAAATTCACGAACTCACTGGTCTTTGTCTAGTCCGTCTCTCCTTTACCCCTCAGGAGCGTGCAAATCACTTTAGGAGGGCCCTTGTGAAAGCTTCGAGGTTGTATGGCTATTGGCAGAGAAAAACGGTGGAGCGGGCGATTTCCACCTTGGATTTGATTCGAATCACGCGCGCGGCCAGGGATGTCGAACTGCGCTCGCCGGCGCGAGAATGCCCGCAATGCCACGAACCGGCGGAGGTGGTGGTGCTGCCAGGAGAGAGGTGCGCGACGTGTTGGTCGCGGAAAGTGATAGCGGAGTGGCAAGTGGCTCCGAAGTGAAACACACCCCTCTGTAGTGTCAGGCCCGAAGCGTTTCTGCAGTTCATCGGGGAATCACCTGGGGTGTGCCTATGGTGCAGGGAATTTTGGGTGCGCGACGGTACGTTCTGGGCTACACTCTGCGACCTCGGGCTTCCGGCCCAAACGGCTTTCCTCGGTGGTGGACCCAGGTTGGGCGGCCCGGCAAGTGACATCAGAGGAGGCTCGCCATGAATCAAGACGCTACGGCTCCTGCTCGTGATTTGAGCTTTGAGACTCATAAGACACCTGAAGAAACGATGATCGTCTGCACCGGGAAGATCGTTTCGGATACCAATGCCTTGCTGTTGAATGAGGTCCAGCCGCTTATTCCGGAGACCAAACGGATCGTGCTGGATCTCACGAATGTGAGCTATGTGGACAGCTCGGGCATGGGCATTCTGGTCCGTCTGTGGGTCAGCGCAAAGAGAGCGAATTGCGAATTCAAGATTATCAACCTGAACGAGCGCATCAAGGACCTGCTGCGGATTTCCAATCTCTCAAAGATGCTCGAAGGCGATCACGAATTTCACAAATACCTTGGGGCGTAAGAAGAATAAGAAAGTGGAAGAGTGGAAAAGTAGAAGAGTGAAAGAGTGAAAGAGTGAAAGAGTGAAAGAGCAAGAATAGCGGCCTGGCGGCCGCTACAAAACCAAATACGAGTTAAGTCAAAAGAACAGAAGAAAACTAGGAGCCGGCGCCCGCAGGGCCCGGGCCTTTATGCCACCAGCCAACGGTCTTGGGACCGGAGGTGTAGAGGGGGTCGGAACTGTTGTGCTGCTGCTTCTGGCGGTGGTGGAACCAGGCTCTCCTGGTGTGCTCCTTGTGGCCAGCGTTGGCCTCGGCTTTGGCCTTGGAATGGTGACTCCGCGGCCACCAGCCGGCGGAGACCGGGGCGGGGCTCAGAATGGCCCAGATCAGGGCGGCGGCCAAGACGAGAAGTAGTCGCTTCATAGACGAGTCTCCATTTGCACCTTTTTAGCATGGGCGGTTGGGGGCTACACCTGTACCAAAGGCGGGGAATGGCTAAAAAGTACTGGTAGGAGAACGGTGGCCGGCTGGGGGCTCCGCGATAACGCTGGGTTATGGAAAGTGCTCATTTAACACAGAGTTCACGGAGGAAGCGCGCAGAGAAGAAGAGGTCACTGTAGCAGCAGCTTTACGCCGCTGCTGCGGCGGGGTGAACCCGCCGCTACACGCGCTCCGCGCAGCCCCAAAACCCCACACGCAAAGGCGGCATGTGGGGCACCCTGTGGACCGCCTCGGAAGGTGGTCCCCGCGATTACCGCTTGGTGCGGTGGGATTCGAACCAGTTTAGGGTGTAGACGGCTTTGGCCAGTTGGTGGCTGGGGCGGCGGGTCATGCCGTGGGGCTCGCCGGGGAAACGCACGAGCGCGGATTCGACCTTAAGGAGCTTGAGGGCCGCGTAGTATTGCTCCGCTTCGGAGATGGGCGTGCGCCAATCTTCTTCGCCGCTCATGAGAAGCGTGGGCGTCTTCACGTTTTTCACCAGGGAAATTGGAGAACGCTTCATGTAGTCCTCGGTTTGATCCCAAGGATCCCCGGCAAACCAGTATTTCGTGCCGATAATGGGAATGTCCGACGTGAGCGTCCAGCTATACCAGTTGATGACCGGGTAGAGGCTGGCGGCGGCCCGGAAACGCGTGGTGCGGTCGATCATCCAGCAGGTGAGCACGCCTCCGCCGGAGCCGCCCGTAACGAACAGATTGTCGGAGTCGACATAGCCCTTGGCGATGAGGGCGTCCACGCCGGAGTTGAGGTCGTAGAAATCGTCGCCTGGATAGGCGTGGTGAATCAGATTGGCGAATTCTTCGCCGTAACTGGTGCTGCCGCGGGGGTTGGTGTAGAGAATCACGTAGCCTTTGGCGGCCCAGATTTGCGCTTGCAGGTCGAAGCGGTCGCCGTAGTTGGAGAAGGGGCCGCCGTGGATCTGAAGAATTAGCGGATATTTTCTCGCGGGATCGAAATCGGGAGGCTTGATGATCCAGCCTTCGATTTTGCGCTGATCCTTGGAGGAGTCGTACCAGATTTCCTCGACGGTGCCGAGCTTTTTGGCGTTGAAGAGCTCGCGATTGAGAGAAGTGAGGACGTTAAGCTTGAGAGCGGAAAGAGAAGCGACGGCGACGTCACCGGGGTCGTTGGGCGTGTCGTACTGGATGGCAAAGGCGTTGGTGTGGGAGATGCTGAAGCTTCCGCCGAGATTCAGATGGTCGGCGAGGTTTCGGTACGGGCCGTCGAGAGGCAGGTACGCGAGCTTGGTGTCGCCTTGATCGGGATAGGTGAAGAAAATGCCTTTGCTGTCGGCGGACCAGCGGGGTGAGGCGATATCGCGATCGAGTTTCGGCGTGAGCACGCGGGGATTGCTGCCGTCGCGATTGCAGACGTAGAGATAGGTGGTCTGGTGGCCCTGGTAGTGCTCGTCATAGCCGACATAGGCGATGAGTTTGCCGTCGGGCGAGATTTCGGGAGAATCGTTGGGACCCTTCCGGTGGGTGATTTGTTTCACAGAGCCGTCGGCCAGGGAAATCTCGAACAGCTCGGTGTGGAAGGGATCGTACTCGTAATCCGGAGTACCGTTCATAGAAACGATGAGAGATTTACCTTCCGGCGCCCAGGAGGCGGGCGAGCCACCAAGTTCGCCAGGGCCGTGGGGGAAATTGCCGGTGGTGAGTTGGCGCGGCGCGCCGCCCTCGGCGGAGATAACAAAGATCTGCGTGTAGCCGGGCTTAAGATAGCCGGGGCCGTTGAAGCGGTAGATCAGGTCTTCGTAGACTTTCGGTGGGTCGGCCCATTTGGCGCCGTCGGGGGCGGAGGGAAGCATGGCGATTTTCGGGGGAGTTGCGGAGACGAGCGAGGTGAAGGCGAGTTGCTTGCCATCGGGGGACCAGGAGATGCCAGAGGGCGTATTCTCCAGGTCGGTGAGCTTGGCTATCTGGCCGGAATCCATCCAACGAATGTAGAGTTGGGATTTTCCATCGCGATCGGAGACGAAAGCGAGGCGCGTACCATCGGGAGACCAGCGAGGCGAGGAGTCGCTGTAGGCGCCGGTGGTGAGCGGACGGTGGTCGGAGCCGTCGAAATTGATGATCCAGAGGTTGGAGACGCGGCGGTCAGTGGAGATATCGGCGGAGTTGCGCACGTAGACGATGCGCTTGCCGTCGGGGGAGATTTGCGGGTCGGTGGCGGTTTGCACGCGGAAGAAATCCGTGGCGTCGAGGTGAGTGGAGAGCTCTTGCGGCGTTAGGCGAGTGGCAGCGAAGAGCAATACGCACAGGATGAGCGCCGGGCAGACTTTGCGAGACATGTGGGCTCCTTTGCGGGAAGACAAACGATTGAGTGGGATGTTAGGAGCGAGGGTGAGGAAAAGTCAAATGGTGGAAGTGACGAGTGGCGAGAGAAGGAGAGAGAGATTTAACCGCAGAGATAGCAGAGGATCCGCAGGAGTGCACAGAGAGTTGGGAGGCAAGGCGCGATGGTTGAGATCCTTCGGCGCTCGCCTTGCTTGGCCTGTTTCCCGCGCAGAGCTAGAGAATCGGGACGTCGCCAGCGGCTTGGATTTGGTGGGTTTTGGGGTTGACGAGGAACCCCACTACGGTGAGGTTGGAGGGAATCCAGTTGTCCTTGAGATTGAGAGTGTTGGTGACGGGAGCGGCCAACGGGAGTTTTATGGAGTGGAGTTTGTGGAGTTGGCGAACCACGGGCCCGTGGATTAGCGCAGCGCCGGAATTCTCACCGGCGTTTGGATTCGAGTGCAAACCCTTTTCGGTGACGGCCAAGTAAAGATCGACCGATGAGGTGTTAGGGGTTGCGGAATCGGGATCCAGGCGCAGCTCAACGTTATACGTGCGTGCTTTAGCGCCTGGAGCCAGCGTAAGAAGCAGGTGGACTTTGGGCTGAGCTGCCGCGGCGCGGATTTGTTCTAGCGCTTCCTTAGCGCGGCTGCCGATGAACTGCACACGGCCATCGACGATCATTTGCGGGGTGTAGACGCTGCTCTTGGGGATGCTCGTGGCGTAGTCGTTTTGGCGGAGCGTGAAATCGGGGGAGGAGAAGGGGTCGGTCCAGCCTTGATGGTTCCAATAGTCGACGTGCTCTTCCAGCGGGATGATTTCGGCGCCGTCAATGGGTTGCTCTTCGGCCAGCTGTTTGAGTAGGGCATCGGCGGGCGGGCAATCGGAGCAGCCTTCGGACGTGAAAAGTTCGACGATAACGGGCTGCCTTTGCGCAGGGGAATTGGACGTAGAAGATTGGGCGGGCCCGCGCAGGGTGATGGCGAAGAAGACAGCCAGCAAGGAGAACGCGACCTTGAGGCGCATGGAGCGATTCCTTTCGCTAAGTATACGCATAGGATTACGGAAAGGGAAAAGAGGTTACAAGAAGGAGGAAACGCGGAGGCGCAGAGGGCGCAGAGGGAAGAGGCTGCCTTTCCATTCAACCTTAAGTATTCAACTGGCTCCATTGAAATCCTCAATGCAAAGGCGCGCGGGACCCAAAAGCAGATCCCTTATCCCGCAAAAGGCGCGGGGATTCGGAATGACAAGTTGAACGCGAGCGGCTATTTGGCAGGATATCTAAAAAGCCACTTTCGACTTTTGACTTTGCGTTTTAGTTTTGGACTTTTGGGTGAGCGCTCAGTGAGGCGGAGAGGAGAGCGATATTCTGTTGGGCGCGTTGCAGGAGCGCGAGAGCGTCCGACTGCAAATCGTGGTTGGAAGAGAGCTTGAGATACTTCTGGACGTCGGCGATAACGGCGGAGGGGTTGTGGAGGCGCTCGTGGACGTGCGCGAGAAGCACGTAGGCGTCGATTTCGGAGGCGTCCAGCTGGATGGCGGAGAGCGCGGTGCGTTCGGCCTCGGCGATATGACCTAAAGAGTATTGGATGAGGCCGAGACAATATTTGCCGAGACCCGAGCCCGGAGCCACCAGCAGCGCCCTTTGCACCAGGGCCTCTGCCTGAACAAACTCCGCGCGCCGGTAGAGAATCATGGAGAGGCCAAACATGGACGGCGCGAAGTTGCCCTTGGAAAGGTCAATGGACTTCTGGAAATTCACTTCGGCGAGGTCGAGATGACCGAGACGATAGTGAGCCAGCGCGAGATTGTGATAGGGACGATAGGAAGCATTCGGAGCGAGATCGATGGCCGTTTGGAAATAGGGGAGGCTGTCTTGGGCATCGCCTTTTACGAGAAGCGCGGTACCTTTGTCGAAGGCCTTCACCGCTTTGCCCGGCATGGCAAGCTCGTCGACCGAGACCGTGGCGGAATCACGAGACGAGTAAGACTGCGCCAGAGAGAACGACGGATAGAGGAAGACATTCGCGGCCAAAAGGAGGAAAAAAGAGACGAGCTTCATAGAACACCACCGTGCTTCTTGAGTTCAGTGTGCCGGGATAATGGGGAGGAGAAGTGAAGAAATCAGCAGCTATGTAGCAAGAGATAACTGAACGGAGGGACAGGGAAAATAGAAATTCGAAAATCGAGACTGAAATTCGAAACTCGAAAAACCGAAAGCGGGGGCCTTTCGCCTGCCTGGGGGAGGGAAGAGAATTCACCACAGAGTGCACAGAGGACACAGAGATTCGGAGAGAGAGCCGACGGCCTAGCGCGGCCGACGGTGGAAGGTCGGCTTTCGACCTTGACTTTCAACGGGCTCTGTTGGAATCCTTGATGCAAAGGCGCGCGGAACCTAAAAGCAGATCCCTCACCCCGCAAAAAAACGCGGGGATTCGGGATGACAACTTGGACGCGAGCGGCTGTATTCGCCAGGATATCGACAGACCCACTTTCAAATCTGGACTCCTCCGGGTGTGCGGGTAAGGAAACAGGCAACGGAGCCGGTTGGAAAATGAGATAAAATTGAAACAGTAAGAACTTGGCCCCTTCCCCAGGAAGCCAAGGCAATGAACGAAAACCAGGGGCGTCCCGATACCCTATCCGGGACGCAGCAACGTCGCCCCCGTACCTCAACCGGGGTGGTGGAAGAACATTCAAATTTACCGCTGGAACAGAGACCGCGGCGCAGCGGGCGCATCAAGAAAGAAATCGCGATTCTATTGATTGGAAGCGACGCGGACGGCTGTGTGTTTACCGAAGAGACGCATACGGTGGTATTGAGCCTGCATGGAGCAGGAATCGTGTCGCGCTACGTGCTGATCCCGGAGCAGGAGTTGGTGCTGCGGTGGAAGGAAGCGGGCCGGGAGGCGGAAGTGCGGGTGGTAGGCGAGGTAGCGATGCAGGGCACGTCGCATACGTATGGGGTGGCGTTCGTAAACGACCAACTGGATTTCTGGCGAATGGAATTTCCGGCGGCGCCGGGCCAGCCGGAGCGGCCGGTGGTTTTGCTGCTGGAATGCGGGACCTGCCGGGACCTGGTGGAAGTGCTGAACGGCGATTTTGAGTATGACATTTGTGCGATTCACGGAGGACTTACGCGATTCTGCTCGGAGTGCGGAATGCTGACGGTGTGGAAGACGCCGCAAGACGCGATGCCGCTGCCAAGGCGCGCGAAGAGAGTGGGTGCACCACGCGAGGAGCAAAAAGCACAGGTGGAGAGCGCGTATGCGGCTGGCGGGTTCAAGGACCCAGCGCTCCAGGAGGGTCCGAGGGAACGGACCGAGGATGCGCTGATGCCGATCGCGGAGCCGGCGACCCCGAGGGAACAAGAGCGACGTTCGCGGGTGCGGGCAAAAGTGAGTTTTTTTGCTTGCGTGAGGTCGCAGGCGTTTCCGGAAGAGATTGTATCGTGCATTGATATGTCGCGGGGGGGAGTGAGCTTCCGGAGCAAGAATTGTCACCAGAAGGGAACGCTGATTGAGATTGCGGTGCCGTATGCGGCGGAGGAGCGTACGGCGCCGGCGATCTTTGTAAAGGGACGCATCGCGAACGTGAAGCCGTTGGAGCTGGAGGGGATGTATCGGTGCGGAGTGGAATTTTTGAGATAACCGAAAATCGAAACACGAAATTCGAAATACGAAACACGCAAACGGGTTGATGCGCAATCGACGCTGCGTTCGTCCGAGTCTCGAGTTTCGGATTTCGAGTTACGAAGTTCAACGGGCGGCGCGGGCGGGCGGGGCGATGGCGCCGTAGCGGCGCTCGCGCTTTTGGAAGTCGACGAGAGCTTCGAGGAGTCGGGCGCGATTGAAGTCGGGCCAGAGGGTATCGGTGACCAGAATTTCGGCGTAGGCAATCTGCCACAGAAGGAAATTGCTGACGCGCATTTCGCCGCTAGTGCGGATGAGAAGAACCGGATCGGGAAGATCAGCGGTGTAGAGGTGACGAGCGAA
>Ga0187782_10002672_pt1 | contig 13153 bp, 10 predicted proteins | sample 0715_SJ02_MP15_2_FD_132454 | JGI IMG/M metagenome (GOLD analysis project Ga0187782, IMG submission 132454) | Tropical peat soil microbial communities from peatlands in Department of Meta, Colombia - 0715_SJ02_MP15_20_MG | ecosystem: Environmental > Terrestrial > Soil > Wetlands > Peat | place...
ACTTCAGCCAAAGGATAGTTTCTCCTTACGAACTGGATGGCGTCTTCCTTGGATACCAGGATTCCCTCCAACTGGGCGTCCTCCAGCGCTCCCAAGATTCTCTGATACTGGGGCCCCGGAGGATAACCCATCTCACTTAGATCGTCTCCTGTCAATAACCTTGTGGGCTGAACTTGTTCCGGGGGAGTTGCGGACAGGAAATCGTGGACCAGGAAGTAGGCGTCCAGGCGGCCATGGGAGGCCTGGCAATCGAGGCGATGAAGCTCGAGGTGCTCGGCAAAAAGGGGCAGGCGAATGAAGCGTTTCAGCGTAGATTTCTTCATTTGTGCGGCGTCCTTGAACTTCATGTGATTCGCGACCAGGGCTTGGACTTGTTGGGTGTCGTCGTTGGAGAACTTGAGACTTTTGCAAATTTGGCCGGTCATGCGGACTCCCACTTCCACGTGAGAATCGAAGCGAATGCGATCGCCGGTCTCGGAAGCAGGGCGGAATGTGGGCGGCTTGCCGACGTCGTGGAGCAGGGCTCCCCAGGCGAGGGTGCGCGAGCAACCGGCAGGCAAGCCCTCGAGCATGAGGCAGGTGTGAATCCAGACGTCACCTTCGGGGTGGAATTCGGGAGGCTGGGGAACTCCTTTCATGGCGAAGATTTCCGGAAGGAGTTGTTGGAGCAGACCGGATTCATCCAGGAGTTCGAAACCCCGGCGGGCGGCGCCTTCAGTGAGCAGCTTGCTTAGCTCTTCGTGAATGCGCTCGGCGGAAACGACGTGAATTTCATGGGCGTGCTGGCGGATGGCTTTGAAGGTGCGGGGTTCGATGCGATAGCCAAAACGCGCGGCGAACCGAATGGCGCGTAGCATGCGGAGCTTATCTTCGGCGAAACGCCGCTCGGGCTGGCCGATGGCACGGACGATGTGGGCGTTCAGGTCTTGCTGGCCGCCGACGAAGTCGAGGACTTCTTCGGAATCGTGACGCATGAGCAGGCCGTTGATGGTGAAATCGCGGCGGGCCACGTCTTCCTGCGGAGTATTGGCGTAGACGACCTGATCGGGATGGCGTCCGTCGGAATAGCCGACATCGTGGCGGAAAGTGGCGACTTCGACTTTGCAGGTGCCGCGCTGGATTAGGACTACGCCGAATTGCGCGCCGACGGTGATGCCATCGGGGAAAAGCTGGAGGACTTGGCCGGGGCGGGCGTCGGTGGTGACGTCGAAGTCGGCGGGGTCGCGGTGGAGGAGAAGGTCGCGCACACAGCCGCCGACTAGGAAGGCCTCGTGGCCATGCGCTTGGAGCGTGGCGCAGATGGAGTTGGCTAGTTCGCGCGAATCCATCTAGTGATTATGCTCCAGCATGGTCGGGAGTCGGTAGTTTGTAGTCGGGAGAGAAGAGAGTGGAAGAGTGAAAAAGTGGAAGAGTAGAACAGTAGAAGGCGCACAGGCTGAAGCTTAGGCTACAGGTGACACAGGCTGAAGCCTATGCTACGGGCTGAATTATTTGACTTGGAGGACGAGGCAGGTGATGTCGTCGGACTGGCGGGTGGCGCCGACGAAGTCTTCGACACTTTTCATTAGCGAGCGCAACGTGGCCTGAGCCGAAAGGCCCCGCAGGCTGCGAATCACATTGATCCAACGAGCGTCGGAAAATTCTTCGTTGGCGGCGTTGAAGGCTTCCACGACGCCGTCGGTAAAGAGGATCAGCGTGTCATTGGGCTGCAGATCGATTTGCGTGGCAGGGAACGTGGCGCCACTGTGAATGCCCAACGGCAGGCCGGAGGATTCGAGGCGTTGGATGTCGCCGTTGGCGCGGCGAACGACCGGGGAATTGTGTCCGGCATTGACGTAGGAGAGTTGGCGCGTGGCGGGATCGAACTCGGCGATGACCGCGGTGGTGAAACGCTGGCCGCCAAGGCTGTGTTCGCAGGCGTAGTGGTTCAAGCGCTCGGCGAGTTGGCTGAGGGGAGGGCCTTCAGAAGCGATGGTGCGGAGGCTGGCTTGGAGCGTGGCCATGAGGAGAGCCGCGGGGACGCTTTTCCCGGCCACGTCGGCCATCACGAGCATGAGTTTGCCATCGCCTGCGGCAGTTTTCAGGGGGTAGAAGGCGTCGTAGTAGTCGCCGGCCACAGAGTTTTGCGGACGGGTGCTAAAGGCCACCTCGGCGTTAGTGATCAGCGGCGGATCGGAGGGCACGAGCCAAGTCTGAATCTCGCGGGCGATTTCCAGGTCGCGTTTCATCACCACTTTGTCGGCGAGTTCCAGAGAGAGCAGGAGAAGAAAGAGTAGAGCGGAGATGAGCCGGAAATCGAGGTCGGCGTTGACTTTGTCGGAGTGAAACTGGATGCCGGAGACGCCGAGCAGGACGATCGCGATGAGCAGGAGCACGCGGCGGGCGGGCGTGAGCTTGTTCATCATGGCCCAGAAGAGTTGGTAGGCGACGCGGAAGGGACGCTTCCATTTGGGTAGCTTGTTGACTTCGTCCCAGTCCACATCCTTTCCGTAGAAGCTGTAGCTGGAGCGGGCGTCGGCGGCGAATTGCGACCAGAGGTCGTCGATGTCGCGGCCTTCGCTGACGCGTTGCCAAAAATTGCCGAGGCGGTCGAAGGGGCCGCGGGGAGGCGGCGCCTGGGAGGGAGTGCTGGGCGCGGAGGCCATAACTAGTCATAAGTTATCAGTTTTAAGTTTTAAGTAAAACAGGGGCGGGTAGCGGCCACAGAAAATGGAAATTGGAATGGAAAAGACCGGAAGAAGTTCGTTGCCAGAACAGGGGTGGTGCGGGATAGTCCTCGGTTTACCGACAGCTGAGAGCCTTCGGCGCAAACTGCGCGCCTCAGGATGACAAATGATATTGCGGGGCAGGTTTAATCGTCGCGGCGGAGGGAGCCGCCGAATTGCACGGAGCCGAAGCCGAATTTGTCGCGGAGTTGGTCGGTGGCCTTGGTGAGCTTGGCGAGTTTTTCGCGGCGGTCCGCTTCGAGGAGGTCGAGTTGTTCGGCACCGTGTGTAAACTGAGAGAGGGCGGTGCCTAGCAAGCGGACTTTGCGTTTTTTGTCGAGGTGCTCACGGAAGAGAGACAAAAAGTGGGCGTGAATGTCGGAGTCGAGATTGACGGGTTCGGCGAGGGTTTTGGACCGTGTGTAGGTCTGGAAACCGGCGTAGCGGATGGTAAGCGTGAGGGTGCGCGCGAAGAGGCCGGCTTCGCGCAGACGCTTGCAGGCTTTTTGGGACAGATGGCTGAGGAGGGATTCCATTTGTTCGATGTCGGCGGTGTCTTCGCCGAAGGTGTGATTGTGGGAGATGGATTTGGGCTCGGCGTCGATGAGGAATTCGTAGGCGTCACCGCCGCGAGCTTTGCGGTAGAGCGCGGTGCCCCACTGGCCGAAGACTTTTTCGAGTTTTTCCTGCTGGTGAGAGGCGAGTTGGTCCACAGTTTCGATGCCGAGGGCGCGAAGAGCTTTTTCGGTAACTTCGCCGATGCCCGGAATTTTGCGAACCGGGAGAGGAGCGAGGAAGCGAGCCTCCATGCCGGGCACGACCCAGACCAGACCGCGGGGTTTGGCTTGGTCGGAGGCGACTTTGGCAACGAGGCGCGTGGCGGCAAGGCCGCCGGAGCAGGGGAGGCCGGTGGTTTTGGTGATCATGCGGAGGAGTTTGTCGGCAGCGGCGAGAGGCGGGCCGTGGAGGCGCTCGGTGCCTGCAAGGTCGAGATAGGCTTCATCAATGGAGGTCATCTCGACGATCGGAGAAAATTTCGCGAGGATGGAGGCGACGCGGTCGCTCCACTCGGAATATTTTTCATGATGGCCGTCGAGGAAAATAGCGTGAGGACAGAGTTTACCAGCCGTGCGCAACGGCATGGCGGAGTGAATGCCGAATTTGCGGGCTTCGTAACTGGCGGCGGAGACGACACCGCGCTGATCGGGGCGACCACCAACCACAACGGGCTTGCCGCGGAGTTCGGGGCGCTCGAGGAGTTCGACGGAGACGAAGAAGGCGTCCATGTCGACGTGGAGGATGGAGGCGTGGGCGGGAGCCTCGATGGGCTGGGAGAGATCCTGCTTGGCGCGGAAGCGAGCGAGGTCCGGCATGGCCACAGTTTACGCCGCGTCAAAAGGCGAATAAAGAGCGAATATCGAAGGGAACAAACAACCCCAGCGCAACACTGTGGGAAAGGTTGAAGTTCGTAGTGTAGCGATGAAAAGATGGAGCCGCCTCGGCACGGGATGAGAGCTCTCGCGAAAACGGATTGCTTGAAATGGAGAAATGCACTCGCACTGGTGGTGTGCCTGGCGGGCGCTGCGGCGCACGCACAGCCGCTTTCGCTGCGAAGCGTGGTGACGCCGTCGACGGTGCTGCAGAAAGACGGGAAGATGGTGACGTTTGCGATTCACGGATACATCGAGTTCAAGTCACTGGCCGAAGTGTTTCCGTACGTCGAATCGCAGCGGCGGAGATGGCAGGGGAAGATCAGCAGCGAGGAGATGGAGAAGCTGACGCGGGGATTGCTACGGGAAGGAATCGAGAGCCGCGTGGTGTCGATGGAGGACGAACGGCCGCTCGAAGCGCTGGTGACGCACACGAGCGAGGAACTGCGAGAGGCGATTGCCGAGGTGAAGGAGCACGTGCCCTCCGGATACGCGGAGGCGTTCCTGGGGGTGCAAGAAAAGTGGAAACATTCGCTAAACTGCTGGAGCGCGTCGCCGTCCATAGCGGGGCGGGTTCTTTCGAATTGGTATCCGATTGAAGAAGGAATCCAACTCCACGGCGCCACTTACGATTCAACGGAGCACTTCTGGCAAGCGGTGAAGTATCACCCGGAAGTCACGATCGATCAACTGAAGGGGCTGGTGGCGGAGTTGGAAGCGCGGAACTGGATGGACTGGTTTGCGCGTCTGGATAGAGATCCGAAATTGTATTTGCCGAATGCGCATGCGGTGGAGTTCTTGCGACACAATTTGACGCCGGAGCGGCTGTGGTGGTTTTTGACCGAGCTGGACGGCCATGATTTGCAGCCGGGCGATCGCGCGCGGCAGGCGCAACAGAGAGGTAAGGTCTCGTTCCGGTTCAGCGCAAATCAGGAGAAGGTGCTGTGGGGAGATTTGGCGGATGTGCTGCACCTGGTTTACCTGCTTTCCCTGGAGGACGATCCCCTGCGAGCAAAATTGGCAGCAGCGCACTTTGACGGCATTTATCTGGGCGAACAGAAGCTCGGATTTGTCAGCGAGGAGTTCCGTTCGCAGATGCTGGAAATCTGGAAGGTAAAGTTTCTGCAGATGCCGCGTTTTCGCGAGACCATCCGCGGGATCCCGCCGGAAACCCGCCTGGAACATTTTTTGAATGACGGAGACTCGCCGGATATTCCCATTCCTGTTTATGTGGACTACCTGAATCAGATTCGAGAGATGGCGCGGAACGGAAGATAGAAAATTGAAAATGGAAAATTGGGGGCTGCGCCACCGGTTTGAGCTTTGGAAGACGCTGGCATAAAAGCCAGCGCTACATTTTGCCGCGTTGTCATTCGGAGCGAAGCGGGGAATCCGCTGTTTGCAGAGTTCGAAGCGAAAAAGCAGATTCCTTGGGCACAAACCGCCCTCGGAATGACAAATCCGGCGTTTTTGCAGCAACGATCTACCGATGCTCGCGAGGGGGCGTGCGTTCGGCGGAGAGGACACGGGGGATGCCGGCGAGGTCGTTGGTGACGGCGATATTGTGCCAGTCGGAGGCGTCGAGGAGGGGTTCGACAGCGGGCAGACTGTTGTGGCCGAGCTCCAGAATGAGCAGGCCACCGGGCTTGAGGAATTGTGCGGTTTGAGGGATAAGTTCGCCGTAAAGTTCGTAACCCTCTTCACCGCCGTAGAGGGCAGTTTCCGGTTCGTGTTCGCGGACTTCTATGGGTAGAGAATCGCCTTCGCGGCGGGCGATGTAGGGGGGATTGCTGATGATTAAGTCGAAGAGCCGCGGCTTGTTACCCGTGACCTGTGAACCGGCAGAGGAGACGGACTCAATCGTGATTCGCGAATCGGGAGAAGAGGGGGGCGCATTGGCGATCTCGCCAAGCTGGGGCGCAGCGTGCTGTGCCCCTACGCAGAAGGCGTCCAGGAGATTGGATTCGAGGAAGTGGATGCGGTTGGCGAAACCGAGGCGGGTGGCGTTGCGTTGGGCAACTTCCAGGGCGGATTTGGAGACGTCGGTGGCGTAGATGGTGGCGGCAGGAAGTTCTTTGGCCAGGGTGATGGCAATGCAGCCGGAGCCGGTGCCGATGTCAACGATGGTGAGGTCCTGGCCTTGGAGGCGAGGCGGGCGGCCGGCGCGGAGTTCGCGGACGGCGAGGCGATCGAGAGCCACTTCGATGAGGTGCTCGGTTTCGGGGCGGGGGATCAGGACGTGGGGATTCACTTCGAATTCGAGGCCCCAAAATTCCTGTTTGCCGGTGAGGTGCTGCGTGGGTTCGCCGAGCGAGCGACGGCGCAGGAGCGTGAAATATTCTTCGGCGCTTTCGGGGGAGAGAATTTCTTCGGGGTGGGCATAGAGCCAGGTACGGTCGTGTCCGGCGACATGGAGCAGGAGAAGTTCGGCGGCGAGAGTGAACGAGGGAACGGCGGCGGAGCGAAGTTGCTCGACGCCTTGGCGAAGCAGAGAACGCACGGAACGATCGGTCGAGACGAGACTCATCCGAGGAGATGCTCTTTCTGGCGGCCGCTGGCTTCGAGGGAGCCGTAGGCCACACCGTTACCCGCGTAGGCGTATTTGCCGATGGCCAGGCCGCCGAGCGCTGCTTCACCGATCGCAACGCCGCCGATGGCGCGCCAGCCGAGCGCGAGCCCGCCGAAAGCGAATAGAGCGAGCGACAATCCGCCGAGCGACATTGCGCCAAGCGCCAGTCCGCCAATCGCGACGATACCAATCGCCAGTCCACCGATTGCGATAATTCCGGTGGCTTTTGCTCCAATAGCGATGATGCCTTTGGCGGTGCTGCCGTAGGCTAGCAGCGGCAAGCCTGCGATTTGCGTGTGCGAGACGTAGGTGCGATCGCCGGAGAAAACGACGGCGGTGGCGAGGTGAGTCAGCAGGAGAATGACTCCCATGTAGATCAGGAAGAAGAGCCAAAACGGCATCATTCTGGGTTGCTCGCGTGTTTGCGCGGAATGCTCGCTGAAATTGCGCATCCAGGCAGGGCCTGGTTTGCTCCCAGGGCGAGTTAGCATAATGCCTCCCCTCTCACAACCTGCGTCGTTCAATGCAGGGCTGCGGAACTCAAGAACGCCGGCATAAAAGCCAGCGCTACATGAAAGGTCCCACTAGCGAAGGCGTTCGCGGCAGCGACCTAGCATCGTTGCCCGCGAAGAACGGCCCGCCTCAGAAGGCGGGCCCTACAAGAGCGGAGTTACGCCTCGGCTAATTCCTGCTTGAGGCGCTCGGCTTCGTAGTGGGTCACCAGGCCATCGACGAGGGGAGCGAGCTTGCCATCCATGACTTCGGTGAGTTGATGGATGGTCAGGCCGATGCGGTGGTCGGTGACGCGATTCTGCGGGTAATTATACGTCCGAATTTTCTCGGAACGGTCGCCGGTTTTGATTTGGCCGCGGCGTTCCGCGGTGATGGCGGCCTGCTGCTTTTCGAGTTCCATTTCGTAGAGGCGGGAGCGGAGCACGCGCATGGCTTTGGCTTTGTTTTTGATTTGGGACTTTTCGTCCTGCTGCGAGACTACCAAGCCGGTGGGCAGGTGCGTGATGCGCACGGCGGAGTAGGTGGTGTTGACGGACTGGCCGCCGGGGCCGGAAGAACAGAAGGTATCGATGCGCAGGTCTTTGGGCTCGATTTTGATGTCGATTTCATCGGCTTCGGGTAGCACGGCGACCGTGGCGGCCGAGGTGTGGATGCGGCCTTGGGTTTCGGTGGCGGGGACACGCTGCACGCGATGGACACCGCTTTCGTATTTCAGTTTGGAATAGACTTTGTTGCCCTGAATGGCGGCGACGATTTCTTTCACGCCGCCCATGGAGGAAGGCGAGCTTTCCATGACTTCGACCTTCCAGCCTTGGGATTCGGCGTAGCGCGAGTACATGCGGAAGAGGTCGCCAGCGAAGATGGCGGCCTCGTCGCCGCCGGTGCCAGCGCGGATTTCGACGATGACGTTTTTTTCGTCGTTGGGATCGCGGGGGAGAAGGAGAAGCTTGAGTTCCCTTTCCACGGTTTCTTTTTGCGCGGCGAGCTGTTTTTCTTCCTCCTGGGCCATGTGGCGCATTTCGGCGTCATCCGATTCGACGACGAGTTGATGCGCCCCGGCCAGGTCTTTGTCGATCTGCTTGTAGGCGCGATGCTTGGTGACGATTTCTTCGAGCTCGGCGTGCTGCTTGGCGAGCTTCTGGAAGCGCGCGGAGTCGGAAATGACCTCGGGCGAGGAGAGTTGGTGGGTCATTTCCTGGTAGCGAGCGTCGAGTTGGTCGAGTTTTTCGGTGAGCGTAAGAACGGCCATAAGGAACCTCAGTTTTCAGTCGTAAGTTATAAGTTTTAAGTAAGAACGTGGCTCGTGATTCGTGACTTATTACTCGCGGAAAGGACGAGCGGCGCTCTGGGGGAGCGCGAGAGGTGGTCGGCTAATAGAAGGCGGCGTACATGATAAGGTCCAAACAAGAATAACGCTTGTCCGCGGCATGTGCAATTGGGTCGGCTGATCTAAGGATTGGCCACTACACGAAGAGAAGAACCCACATGCAAACGCGGCATGTGGGGCACCCGCGCGCGGGCATGGTGCGAATGCGTTTAGGGTGGGTTACACTGACGGCACTATGAGTGTGATTGATGAGGTGTTGGCGGCAAATGAGGTCTACTCGCGCACGCATGTCATGCGCAAAGTAAACCCACATCCTGAGCGGAAGCTGGCGGTGCTGACGTGTATGGATACGCGGCTTTCCATCCTCACCATGGGGCTGAAGGAGGGGGATGCCCACATCATCCGGAATGCCGGAGGGATTGTCACCGAGGATGCGGTGCGTTCCCTGGTCATTTCGCACTATTTGTTGGGCACCGAAGAGTTCATGGTCATCAACCATACCGACTGCGGGTTGATGCATACGAACGAGCAGGACTTGCGAACCAGAATCCAGAATCGCTCGGGAACCGCGGCGGTCTCACCCGCGTTCTTCTATGCGTTTCAGAATATCGACGAAAATGTGCGGCACCAACTGCAGAAGCTGCGCAGCCATCCGTGGATACCAGAAAAAGTGGCGGTGCGGGGATTTGTGTATGACGTGACATCGGGCAGGTTGAGGGAGATTAAGGATTTTTGACGAGCAGTCAGTAGTCAGGAAAAGGAAAACGCAGAGACGCAGAGGGCACAGAGATTCGCGGAGAAGAGGCGGGGATGAGTGAGTCGGCGCGAGTTGCCATGGGGAATGGGGCAGAGGGTTCGGCGGAGCGCGGCGACGCTGCTACGGATTTGGGATTTTTGTGGGATTTTTGGTACCCGGCGATGCGCAGCGAGGGGATTCGAGGGCAGCGGCTGGCAACGGCTATGTTGCTGGAAGTGCCGCTAGTGATTGGGCGAACGACGGACAGCAAGGCATTTGCGATGCGCGATGCGTGTCCGCATCGCGGAATTCCGTTGTCGTATGGGCATTTTGACGGACGGAATCTGCAGTGCAGTTACCACGGTTGGGAGTTTGATGCTTGCAGTGGGCGTTGCGTGGCGATTCCGTCGCTGACGAGCCACGACAGGCTGAAAGTGGAACGGATCAGCGCGGGACCCTTTCCTTGTGAAGAGCGCGATGGCTACGTTTGGGTCTTTATGAATGCGGTGGGCGGGAAATCACCGCAAAGCCTGCCTGCGGCGCCGGAACTGCCAAAGTTCAGCGAGAAATTCAAGATTACGAGACTCGAGTGCGATTTGCCTTCACACATTGACCACGGAATTATCGGGTTGATGGACCCGGCGCATGGGCCGTTCGTACACCAATCGTGGTTCTGGCGGAGCAAGAAGAGCATTCACGAGAAGTCGAAGGCGTTTGAGCCGATTCCGAGTGGGTTCCGGATGAGCAAGCATTCGCCATCGACGAACAGCTTGCCATATCAGTGGCTGAAGAAGATGACCGGAGCGCCGGTGAGCACCACGATTGATTTCGTTTTGCCGAACATGCGGTTCGAAGAGATTCAGAGCGGGAAATACTGGTTTTCGAGCCGGGCGACAGTGACGCCGGTGCGGCGGGATTTATGCAGGATTGATTTTGTCGCAGCGTGGAACTTGCCGCTGCCGATAGCGGTGTTCCGATGGTTTGCGAAGATCTTCCTGCGGCAGGATCAGGAGACCATGATCCAACAGGCGGAGGGGTTGAAGCAGAATCCGCACCTGATGCTGATTGACGATGCGGACCGGCCAGCGAAATGGTATTTCGCGCTGAAGCAGAACCTAATCGAGTCACGGCGCACCGGCGCGCCAATGGCGCATCCGATGGATGGGCCGGTGACGTTGCATTGGAATAGTTGAATTGTGCTCGCGGGTTTGACCGCGGTGTGGTTTACAGAGGATTTCACCACAGAGGGCACAGAGGTTCCGCAGAGGACACAGAGAAGAAAAGGCCAACACAGAGGCGGTTACAGTTGCGGGGCGATTTTTGCAGCCGCCTCCTGAGAAGTGACCACGGGATAAACCTCGAAATCGACGAGGTCGCGCCAATTGGCCATCCATTGGTCCAGAAGCGCGGGGTCTTCCGTCTGCATGAGTTGGTAACAACGGTCGAGCTTGTGGGTAACCCAACTGGAGACGTACGAAAGCCCGGTGGGCGCCATACGCCCTTGTTCTCGAAACCGACGATAGACGGGAACAGCGTCGGCGTTCTTGAAGTGCTCAATTATCATGTACAAGCTCATCGGCCCTCCCTACATCTGAGAAGGAAAGTGTAGCGCACTGACTTTGTCTGGGTGGCGATGGTGTATACGTGGCCGAGTTGCAGCCCGTCCGCAGAGAAAGCCGATGGGTAGCGCTGGCATCCTGCCGAGGGAAGGTTCGCATGGCCGGCTGGAAGCCGGCGCTACGAAAGCGAAATATTTCAGATGCGGCGTTGGATGTTGGGGAAGTCGAGCCAGACTTTGATGCCGCAGAAGTGAGAACCTTCGGTGCAGATGGGGGTGGCGATTCCTGCGCGAAGGTGGCAAGGCGGACCGATGTAGCGCGATAGCTGGGGGTGCACCTCGCGTACTTGAGCAACCTCATCCATGGAGGCGTTGTAGATTTCTTCCTGAGCGTTGAAGCACGTGCGCATGGTCCATTTGTGGAGGAGATGAAGGAGCGAACCGGTTTCGACCAGGCGGATGGATTTGGCGTTGGGAAGAAGATAGAGGGCGATTTCGGGAGGCACGCCACGGTCGAGAAGCTGGTTTTTGGCGGACCAGGCGTCGTGCATGGCCTGGTCGTAGACTTCGCGGGCGCGGGGACTGTGTTTCAGGAGCATGGGAGTGATGTAATCGGGCTCGCGCGTGTCGGCGAGTGTGAGAAGCGGCCGGGAGCCGGGGACCATGCGGTGGCGCTGATCCTGGCTGTCAGCAGTATGGCTGATCCTTTTGGCGAAGGTGTAATTAGCGTGCTGCAGCGCGCGCATAATGGGCGCGTGAACGCCGATGTTGAGAGTTTCCAAGCGATATAAATTGCGGGCGGGATTCAATAGGCGATCGATGGCTTCGGCATCGGGAACCGCGGATTCCGGGAGCCCGACGACGGCGCGATAGGATTCAGCGATGACGCGGGAGGCGTTGGGAGAATAGTCCACGAGCTGCGAAGTTTTTCCTTCCAATCTGGCATCGAATTCGCGGGCGAAAGCGTCGGCGTGGGCTTGGCGCGGCGCGAGTTCTTTCCATTCAGGCAATTCTTCGAGGGGAGAGGTCTCGAAGCGGTCGAAGAACTGCGCGTCCTGCTGGCGAACTTGGGCGACCATTTCGCCGATGACGGCGCGCGCTTCGGTGGGCGTGTCGGAAGCGGAGCACATGCGCCACAAGCGGTGCAGCACGATGCCGGAAAGGGTGTGCACCATAGTGGTGAAGGCCGCGACCGGGAGCACGTAGCGGGCGATCTCGATGGCGCGTTTCTCGGCGGAGCGCTCGATTTTCTCGATACGCTTGGGATGAGACATCGGACCTATGTGCCAGATGTCGTTCAAGATGTTGCGCGCGTCCCCGACCAGAAGAGCGGAGAGCTCGCGGTAGTAGGCCCACGCACGGGCGATCGCCGCTTCATAGACGCCGCGCGAGATTTCATCAAAAAACAATGAGGTTTGCGGAATGTACGCTGCTGCGCGGTCCATGCGCACGTAGCGCTGGCTCTGTTGCTCGGAGTTGTAAAACGGATGCGCGTGGAGAAAGGACCAGACGAACTGGCGGCTGACGTTTTCCAGGCCAAATTCGAAGTGCGCGTGCTGGTAAACCGTGTGATGGCCGCTATAGAAAGTGGCGGCGCCGATGTTGAGGCGCTGCTTATCGGTAATTTCGTCGGGGTTGATCAAACGGGAGGAATAACAGGTGCGCGCAGCGGCGATGGCCGAATCGAAGGGATGGCTGAAGGCATTGCGGAGGGTGATGCGTGGCGGTCCCGTTTCCACGCCACCGGGTACCGGGACACCATCGAACATGCGGGATTGTGTGGCCACTGTAGCGATTCATTTTACACGGAGTGAGTGCGGGGCAAAAAGAAGGGGTGAGACGCGGCTGTAGATGGAGACGGATATCAGATATCTGATATCAGATATCAGGAACCAAATGGCTGAAGCCCACTCATCGCAGCCGGCTTGCGTGGGGGCTGAACCGCCCATTCCCGAAAAGAACGGAGTTGCAGTCCCGCGATTCTGGGTCTAAAGTCCTGAGTAGCAACGCAGTGCTCGGCGGATTTGCCGGCCGGAACAGGGGAAGCAAACAAAACCGCCGGCGCGGCATCCCATTTCCAACGCCATTCGGTGGGGTCCGAATATGAGGAACCGGGGAATTTTCTGGGTTGTAGTGCTTTCGCTTTTTCTCCTTTCATCCCTTTCATCTCGAGTAGCAGCACAAACGGGATCGTTCAGCGGCACGATCACCGATGCCCACGGCGCGCTTGTGCCCAAAGCAAGGATCACCGCTACGAACGTAGACACGGGTATCGCGCGCGATACCGAGACCGACGAGTCCGGAACTTACCGGAT
>Ga0187782_10002673_pt1 | contig 13150 bp, 11 predicted proteins | sample 0715_SJ02_MP15_2_FD_132454 | JGI IMG/M metagenome (GOLD analysis project Ga0187782, IMG submission 132454) | Tropical peat soil microbial communities from peatlands in Department of Meta, Colombia - 0715_SJ02_MP15_20_MG | ecosystem: Environmental > Terrestrial > Soil > Wetlands > Peat | place...
AGAGGAGATCCGCCTTCGACACCGAATAGTGCGTTGCGACGAGCTTTTGGATGTCTTCGATCTTCACGCGCTTGTCGTTGCGCACGCCCACGAGATCGCGGATGGCGGCTTCCGCCACCTCGACCGTGAGTCCGCCGGCAAAACTCGAGTGAGCGACGAGGCGATTGACCGCGCCCTCAAGGTCGCGGCCGTTGGAGACGATCGACCGGGCGACAAAATTGACGACCGCCGGCGAAACGGCGAAATTCGGCGCCTTCTGCCGCGCGGCGGCGATCCGCGCTTCAAGAATCTTGACGCGCAACGCCTCGTCCAGCGCCTCCATCTCGACGCAGAGGCCGCCCGCCAAACGCGAGCGCACGCGCGCGTCAAGCTGGCCGAGCTCGTTGGGCGCCCGATCGGCGGCGACGACGATCTGCCGGCCCGAATCGATCATCTCGTTCAGGAGGTGGCCGAACTCGTCAGGGATCGTCTTGCCTTTCAAGAACTGCGCGTCGTCGAAGATCAAAAGGTCGATGGCGCGCAGCCGCTCCTTGAAGGCGATCGCGTTCTGCGACTGCAAGGCGACGACGAAGGAATGCATGAAGTGGTTGGCGGTGAGATAAATCACGCAGCGCCCTTGCGCCTGCGCGCGTTGAGCCAGCGCCTGCAAGAGATGGGTCTTGCCGAGCCCGACCGCCGAGTGGATATAGAGCGGATTAAAGTCGAGCGGCTGGCCGGCGGCGCGCTCGGCCACGCGGCGCGCCGCTTCGAAGGCGAGCTGATTGGCGCGGCCGACGACGAAGCTTTCGAAGCTGAGGCGCCGGTCGAGCGGCGCGCCGGCCGCGGCTTCAGCGAACGCCCCGTCCCTAGCGGCGCGCGGCGCGCCGTCCGCCACGACTTTTGCGCCCTCGCGCGGCTGCGCCTCGCTCGTTTGCGTCTGGGCGGGCGCGCGCCGCGCCTCCGGGCCGATCGGCGCGCGCGCCGAGGAGCGCACTTCGATGCGGATTGACACGACGGACGGGAATTCCCGCTTCAGCGCCGACAACAGACGCTCGGCGTAATGCGCTTCGATCCAGCTTTTTAGGAAACGCGTGGAGACTGTCATCATGGCGTGGCCGGCAATCACGCTTTTTAGCTCCAAGCTCGCGAACCAGCTTGCATAGACGTCCTCGCCGAGCTCGGCGCGCAAACGGTCGGCGCATCGGCGCCAGCGCACAGTTAGGCTCTCGACATTGTCGCTTGGCTCATGAGGAGGCTCCTCCGGGGAATCGTGATGCTCGTTGCGCATGGCTGGGACTTTGAGAAGTAGCGTCATTGGCTCTTTGACGATGGTTTTGGGAACGGGCGCGGTCTTCGCGATCAGGATTGGCTCCAGGGGAGCCCTGCCGCCTTCCAACCGCTTGCGGTTCCTCGGCGGCCTTTGTCGTCGCGCGGGCCCTCGAAGCCCTCGCGGATGTTGAAACAGTTTCGCCATCCCGCCGCAGTCGCGGCGATCGCCGCCGAGCGCGAGCGCGCGCCAGAGCGGCAGAGAAAGTAGATCGGCGCGTCCTTGTTCGCCCCATGCGCGCCAAGCGCGTCGTTCAAGGCCTCGACAAAGCCCTTATTGAGCGCCATCGTTGGAAAGCTCTGCCATTCGATAAGCAGCGGCTCCTTACCGAGATCGGCGAGATTCGGGACGCCAACGTAGTTCCATTCGGCCTCGGTCCTCACGTCGACAAGCACGGCGGTCGGGTTCGTAGCCAGGTCCTGGTAGGCGTTCAGAACTGAAACGTCTCCCGCATAGGCACTATTAGGCGCAACAGACATCATCTTCCCGTCAAGGAACCAAAAGCCGCGAGATTTTGTTATGTTCAGAGAGCTGCGTTACCTGAGCGGGTAACGCGTCAATTTCGAGAGCAGAAATCTCGTTCGACAAATTCTGTATTGTGTTGAATTGCTTGCACTTTCTGCCCCCACTCTGATAAACTTTACTGATTTTATTCGGTTTCTTCTTCGTTACTTTTAGTGTTTGCTGTCCTTTGCCAATCGTTAAACAGAATATCGCACAAGCTCGTGGCGCTAGCAATCTCGCCTCGCGCGGGCCGCGTCGCGAAAAACATGCACGCGCGCGCGCCACGATACAGGTTTGTTATGTGAATAACTAAGAGCTTGGAATCTGGCTCAAGTTCGTCGCCCTATTCTCGACGCAATCCAATGCGCCGGCGCAGGCGCGCGACCGACTTGACTTAAGGAAAGCCAGCCGCTTCAACCGGCTTTCGGCCGGTTATTGCAAAACGTTGATTCGGCGTTTTTTTTTACGCCCAACCGCGGCCCTTCGCGGCGTCGGAAATCTGTCGTGTCCCCGTCATATAAGCGCCGTCCCCGTCTTTCACAAAATTGACGGCGGAGCGTTGCTGGAATGACACACTTCTGCCTTAACTTTGTCGCGCTGGCCTGCGGTCGCACGCGCCGCGGGCCAGACCTGCTCATAGACGCAGTCCTCAGCCTCCCCCAAAGGAAGCAAGCGCGGGGAGCGGTTGAGCCGCGTCGTCAGCTCGCTTTCCGTTACGCTACGACGGTTTGCCCTTCGCAATCGGGATCTCGACCTTCGACGCGACGAGTTCTGGCGGTTTTCCGACGGTCACGTGCAAAATGCCTCTCTCGAACGACGCATGCACCTTATCCGCCGCCGGCGTGAAGGTTAACGGAACGACGCGACGGAACGACCCGTAGCTGCGCTCGACGAGCCTCCACGTCTTATCCTTCTTCTCGCTTTCGGATTTCTTCTCGCCCGAGATGACGATCGCTTGGCCCTCCACCGCAACCCTGACGTCGGCCTCGGGCACGCCTGGCAACTCGGTCGTGATTTCGACGGCGTCCTTCGTCTCGGCGACGTCGAGCGCCGCAAGTCTCCCTCCGTCTTCCGTCGATCCCCATGAGACCGGAAGCTGCACGCTGAAGTCTCTGAGGAGTTCGTCGAAATCCCGACGGAAGCCCTCAAAAATATCAAGACCGCGGTCGCGCGGCAAAGTGACAGGCAGTCTCATCGCGCACTCCTTCGCGTCAAAACCCGTTTGGGATGCGGTTGCGGCGCATCCTCATTTTTGTTCGCGAAAATGCGCGATTTTCGCATTGATCCATCGCAAGAGGAGCGCTCTCGCGGCGGCGCGTCATCTCAAGCGAGCGCCTTTTCCAAAATGCGCCGCATCCTTGCGGCGAACGCCGCGGGATCGCGCGGCGCATCGCCCTCGGCAAGGCGCGCTTCGTCCAGGAGCAACCACGCCGCATCCTCGATCAGCGGGCGATCGACGTCCTTGACGAAGCGTCGCGCCAGCAACTGCACCAGAGCGTTGGCCGCATTGATCTCGAGCACCGGCTTCGTGCGCTCGTTCAACCGCCCGTGCGCCGACAGGATCTTCTCGAGATGCCGGTCAGGGGCGAATTCGGGCGCGACGAGGCAGGCGACGCTATCGGTCAAGCGGTCGGAGGAGCGGGCGTCCGCGATCTCGCTTTCGAGCGTCTGCTTGAAGAAGGCGAGCAGCGTCGCAACCTCCGCGCTCGGCTCGCCGCCGGCTTTCGCGCCTTCCACGAGCGCGATCGACTTGATGTCGGTTGCGCCCTGCGTGACGCTCTTGAACGGCTTTCCCTCGTAACCGGCGGCGGTCGAGACCCAGAAGCTGTCGACGGGGTCGGACAGCAACAGCACCTCGACGCCGCGCGCGCGAAATCCCTCAAGTTGCGGGCTTTGCGCAAGGCGCCGTGGGTCGTCGCCCGTGAGATAATAGATCGCCGTCTGGTTCTCGCGCAGGCTCGCGATATACTGCGTTAAAGTGCGGCCCCCGGTTGGGTGCGTCGATGTGGCGAAGCGCGCGAACTTATAAAGCGCGTCGCGCCGCTCGGGATCCTCGTAGAGGCCCTCCTTCAGCACTGCGCCGAAATTCTCCCAGACCTTGGCGAATTTCTCGGATTCGCTTTCCGCCAGTTTCGCGAGGTCCTGGACGAGACGATTGGTCACGCCCTTCCGGATCGCCGCGAAGACCGCGCTTTGCTGTATCAATTCGCGCGAGACGTTCAGCGGCAGATCGGCGCTGTCGACGACGAAGCGCGCAAAGCGCAGCCAGCCCGGCGCAAGATCGGCGTCCTCGCAGATCAGCACGCGCCGCACATAGAGCTTGTTGCGGCTTTTGCGCGCCGGATCGAAGAGATCGAGCGGCCGTGAGCCCGGAACAAAGGCGAGCACCGTATATTCGTGCCGCCCCTCGGCGCGCCAATGAACGGTCAGCGCCGGCTCGTCGAACTGGCCGGAAAGGCCGCGATAGAACTCGGCGTATTCCTCTGGCTTCACCTCGGCTTTCGGTTTCGCCCAGATCGCGGCGCCGTCCGCGACGCGGCGCGGCTCGGCGCCGGGCTTGTCGACGATCTCGATCGGGACGGGCACGGCGCCGGAGTGCTGCCGCACAATGCGCTCAATGCGGCCGGCGTCCGCGTAGTCCTCAGATTCGCCGTTCAGTTTGAGAACGACCTGCGTTCCGCGCGAGGGCGCATCCTTGAGCGCCAGCGGCGCGACCGTGAAGGCGCCCTTGCCGTCGGACGACCAGCGCCAGGCTTCGTCGGCGCCGGCCGGGCGCGTGACGACGACGACCTCGTCGGCGACCATGAACGCCGAATAGAAGCCGATGCCGAATTGGCCGATCAGATTGGACGCGCCGGCGCCAGCTTTCTCGTCGGCCGCTATCTTGTCGAGAAAGGCGCGCGTGCCTGAGCGGGCGATGGTGCCAAGCGCGTCGACGAGTTCCTCGCGGCTCATGCCGACGCCGTTGTCGGCGACGGCGACGGTCTTGGCTTTCGGGTCGATCGTTAAACGGATCGCAAACGGCGCGCCGTCGCCGATGAGCTCCGGGCGCGCAATGGCCTCGTAGCGCAGCTTTTCGCAGGCGTCGGCGGCGTTCGACACAAGCTCGCGCACGAAGATGTCGCGGTCGGAATAGACCGAGTGCGTCATCAAATGCAGCAGGCGCGAGACGTCGGCGGCGAAAGGTTGCGTCTTGGAGGCGGAAGTCGTTTCTGCGGCGGCGCTCAAGGGTCCCCTCTTAAGATCGGCAGATCGTCTCTCAAAGCCGGCCGCGTCGCATCGTCGCCCGCGCCGGCGCGCGCTGATATCGAGCGGGCGCCGGCGAGATTCAAGCGCAGACGCTCAAGAGCGAGTTTTTGAAAAAAAAAGCGGATCGGCGAGGAGGGGGCCTGCCGATCCGCTGGCCTGCGTGGCATTACGCCGGTCCAGGCGCGCTCGGGGGCTGGGGGGCAAAAACCGAGCGGGCCGCACGACCGATCCATCGCGGCTCACGGACAATCCTTGCAAGCCTCTTTGGCGTCGAATTGACAGCAACACGGCGAAAACGCGGCATTTTGACCCTGGCGATTTGCGTAAATCTGCGGCCTAATGCGTCGGGTTCGCGGTCGAAGGCGTCGGAATATGTTTCTTTAGCTTTTTCAATACTTTATAAATCTTCACGACCTTCGCGGCCGCCTTTGCCGGAGCCTTCGGCTTCGGCGGGAGGTCCTTTTCCGAAATCGACGGTTGCGAGCCGGCCAGCGCGAGCGGCGAGTCAGGGTCAAAGGCCGGGGACGCGCCCACGCCCGCCTTCGCCATCGTGCTCTGGCCCTCGGTCGAACCGCCTGGCGTTGCGTTGGCAGTTGCAGGGTCAGGCGTCGTCCCTGGCGGGCGCGGGCCGAGCGCCACGCCAGTCCAGCCGTCCTTGGGCCCAATGAAGACGGGAATCGGGTCGAACGGCTGCGGCGTCACGTCCGACACGCTCTGGGGCTGGGCTTGCGGGACGGCGCCCCAGAAGAAGGGGACGGAGCCGGTCCTTGACAGCCCGCGCGTCGGCGAAGTCTCGATTTCAGCTTCCGCTTCCTCGACGGCCTGGCGATTGCGGCGCGTGCAGATTTCATCGCGCATGTTGGGGGCCTCGGCGACGCCTGAGCCTGGCAGAGATTCGAGCTGCCCGAGGCCGCCGCCCCACTGGGAAAATCCGGCGTCCAGCAATTCGGCGGCCTTGTCTGTGCGCAGACGCGCGGACGGAGATCCAAGTACGACCGCGATCAACCGTCGCCCGCCGCGGGCGGCGCTCGCGACGACATTGAAGCCTGCGGGGCAAGTGAACCCCGTCTTCATGCCGTTCGCGCCGTCGTAGCGGCCCATGAGGCCGTTGTGATTGGGATAGATTCGATTGTCGAGCTCAATCGCGCCGATGTCGAAGAGGTCGGCATGCTCTGGGAAGTCGCGCAGCAGCGCTCGGGCGATGATCGCCATGTCGCGCGCCGAAGAAACGTGTTGGGCATCGTGCAACCCGTTCGGGTTGACGAAATGCGACTCGCGCAATCCAAACTTGGCGGCCGTCGCGTTCATTTCGTTGGCGAAGGCTTCGACCGAGCCCGAGACGCCTTCGGCGACGGTGATCGCGACGTCGTTTGGCGAATGCACCATCAGCATCTTAAGCGCGTTGTCGAGCGTGACCTGCGTGCCCGGTTTGAAACCCATCCTCGAGGGCGGCACACGTGTGGCGCGCGGCGAGACGATAAGCGGCGTATCCATGGTCAGACGCCCGTCGCGCACGGCGGCGAGCGCGACATAGGCCGTCATCAGTTTGGTGAGTGAAGCCGGAAACCACGGTTCCGTTGCGTCCTGGGCGCTCAGCACGTTGCCGCTGTCGACATCGACGACAAGACTCGGCGCCGCGCCGGCCGCCGCCACGGCGAGAGGGAAGAAGGCGAGAGCCCCAATGATTGCAAGGCGCCAGATCGAATTGTGACCCCGCAAGATTGCTCCTTTTCGGCCCCTGCGCCCTGACCCCGACGCCTCTGCTAACCAAAGCAGGCCTCGGGCTCAAGAGTCGGAGGCTGTGATTAACGCAAACAATCGTGAAAACTACGCGAAGTGAAAGTGACGATGCGGGCGCGCGGGCGCATCCAGCGCTGGAGGAAAAGGCGCGGCCAATAGCGACGCGCATCGGTCGGCGGCAGAAACAAGCGCGTCCGGCAGCCTTCCGGCGCGGAAGTCGACGACCAGAGCTTCCACGACGCCTTGCCACGCGGTTTCAGCGATCGCGCTCGCGCAGCCCTCGTCGGCGACGATGCGCGCGTAACGCTCCTCAAGGGAAACAAAGACGAGAACGCCGTTGCGCTCGGGTCCGCGATCGAGCCCGCGCGCGAGGAACTGCGCGAGCGCCGCGCGATGGGCGTTGGCGCGCTTCAGCGCGGACGGCGTCAGCAGCGCCCTCACGCCGCGCAGCGACAGCAGCAGGGCCAGCGTCAGGGCGACGACGAGCTGGACGACAAAGATGCGCTCCGGCGACAGGCTCGTGAACAAAATGAGCGGCCAAGGCGCGATCAGCGCGAGAAGCAGAGCCGCGACGAGCGCCGGCGCCTCGTAGGCGCCGCTTGCCTCGACAAGCACGCATTCGATCGGCGCGCGGGTCTTGGCCTGCGCCGCCTTGAACGCCGCCTCGACCTTCTCCGCGTCTTGGTCCGAGAGGGTCATCACCAGCTTCCCGAGGCGCCGCCGCCGCCTGAAGAGCCGCCGCCTCCGAAGAATCCGCCGCCGCTAAAGCCCCCGCCGCCGAAGCCGCCGCGCGAGAACGTCGCTCCGGGCGTGAAGACGACGAATGGACCAGCGTAACGGCCGCGCCGGAACCTGAGGACGATGAAAATCACGATCAGCATGAAGATGATCGGCGCCAGCGTGTCGAACAGGCTCGCTTGATCCTCGGAGCGAAGCTCCGGCTTCTTCTGCCACTCGGAGGGGTCGGTGGTGAGCACCGCGATGATGTCGTCGACGCCGCTCGTGACGCCTGCGTCGAAATTGCCCTGCTTGAAACGCGTCGCGATCGCGTTTGAAATGATGAGGGCGGACGCCGCGTCGGTGAGCGTTCCCTCAAGGCCATAGCCGACCTCGATGCGCACGCGTCGCTCATTGGGCGCGACGAGAAGCAGGATCCCGTTATTTTTCTTGGCTTCGCCGAGCTTCCAGGCGCGGAACAGGTCGTTGGCGTAAGGCGCGATGTCTTCTCCGTTAAGGCTCGGAACTGTCGCGACCACGAGTTGGATCCCGGATTTCTGCTCCAGGTCGGCGAGCTTGCGTTCGAGATCGGCCGCCGCGATCGGCGACAGAATATGCGCGGCGTCGACGACGCGGCCGGTCAGCGCAGGGTAGTCCGCGGCCGCCGCAAAGCTTGCGAGCGCGAGCCACAGGACCGCCGCCAGGCCTGAGCGCATCGCGCCCATCTCAAGCGCCGGGCTAGAACTTCACTTGCGGCGCCTTTTGCGCCCCTTCGTCGGCCGAGAATTCGACCATCGGCTTCGACGAGCGGAAGAAGGTCGCAGCCCAAAAGAGGCCAGGCAACGTGCGCAGCGTCGTGTTGTATTCCTGGACGGCGGCGATGTAGTCGCGACGCGCCACAGCGATCCGGTTCTCCGTGCCCTCAAGCTGGGCCTGCAGCGTCAAGAAGTTCTGATTCGACTTCAGCTCGGGATAGTTCTCGCTGATCGCGAGCAGCCGCCCGAGCGCGCCGGTGAGCTGCTGCTGCGCCTCGAGGAGCTGCTTGATCTTTTCGGGGTCTGAGAGATCGTTTGCGTCGATGTGGATCGATGTCGCCTTGGCGCGCGCCTCGGTCACCGAAGTCAAAACGTCCTTTTCCTGCTTCGCATAGCCCTGAACGGTCGCAACGAGATTGGGAATGAGATCGGCTCGGCGCTGATACTGGTTCTCAACCTCCGCCCATTTCGCCTTCGCCGCCTCTTCTTGGGTCGGGATCGTGTTGAAGCCGCAGCCGCCGACGGCCAGACCGAGCAGCGCCGCGACCGCGAGGGCGCGCAGGCGCGAAAAGGCGTTCCACATGAGGTCGTTCCTTCCGGTCGCGTGAGCGGCGCAGCCAAGCGCGGGCCGGCGCTATAGCGCGGTCGGACGCGTAGCGCCACCTCGGCGCTCGCTGCGCGCCTCAAGCCTTTGCAGCGGGACCAGAATCTGCAAAAAGGCGCGCCGTTCCGCATGTCGGCGTTAGCTTTCTTCCGGCTGCTCGAGCCGCCGCAAGGACGAGCGCCCGATCAATTGCAGCGAGGCTGACATGGCGCCCGGGAGAGCCCCCGGCACAGCGACGGGCATTGCGCTTTATCTCACCGGCGTCTTCTTCTTCGCGCTCAATGACGCGCTCGGCAAATGGCTGGTCGCCGATTACGGCGTGGGCCAATTGATGATGCTGCGCGCCATCGGGGCGGCGGCGATCATCCTGCCGCTGATCCGCGGCCTCGGCGTCGACATGCGCGGCTTTCCGCACGCGGGCTTACAAATTTTGCGCATCGTCTGCATGGCCGCCGACACGTTCTGCTTCTACGACTCGACGCGCACGATGCCGCTCGCCGACGTCATCACCTTCTATATGTCGGCGCCGCTGATCTTGACCGCCTTCTCGGCTCTGCTGCTGCGCGAGAACGTGAGCATCTCACAATGGGCGGCGGTCGTGGTCGGGTTTATCGGCGTATTGATTGCGTTGCAGCCGACATCCGCCGCCTTTGCGCCAGGCGCGCTCATCGCGCTCGCCGGCGCGACGATGTACGCGCTCGGCCAGACCGTGACGCGCCGCTTGCGCCAGATCCACTGGCTGTCGCTGGTCGCTTGGCAATTCGTCGGGTCGGCTTTGATCGGCGCAGCGACCATTCCGTGGTCATGGACGACCCCCGGCCCCCTTGATTTAAGCCTGATGTTTCTGGTCGGCGTCGTGTCGATGGCGTGCTTCGTCTGCCTGACGCGCGCGCTTGCCGTCGCTTCGCCCGCCGTGCTCGCGCCTTTCCAGTATACGTCGCTCGTCTGGGGCGCCGTCCTCGGTTGGATCGTCTGGCGCAACGCGCCGACGCCGCCGATCATTCTCGGCAGCGCGATCATCATCGGCAGCGGCCTCTTTGCGCTCCTCGGCGGACGCGCCGCCAAGTCGGGCGCAGAAGGGCGAGGCGTCAAGCTCGCCGAGCGGGAAGCTGCGGGGGAGCCCATGCGGAGCTCGACGTCGACACCCTCTTTTTGACTTCAGGCGACTGAACGCGACGTTGCGGGACGGCGCGTTTGCGCGATCGTCGCCGCTTGCCCCACAGCGCCCCATCCGCTATCCGCGCGGCTTGCGCCGGCCTTCGGCGCATGTCTTAAGGCGCAAGCTTGAAGTCTTCCGCAAAGCCCGTCGCGATCGTCATGGGCAGCCAGTCCGACTGGCGGGTCATGAAGCGCGCAGCGGAAACGCTCGACGCGCTCGGCGTCGGCTATGAGGCGAAGATCGTCTCGGCGCACCGGACGCCCGACCGGCTCGTCGCGTTCGCGAAGGGGGCGCGCGCGGAGGGCTTTCACGTCATCATCGCCGGCGCGGGCGGCGCCGCGCATCTGCCGGGCATGATTGCGGCCTTCACGATACTGCCGGTGCTCGGCGTGCCGGTCGAATCGAAGGCGCTCCAGGGCCAAGACAGCCTGCTTTCGATCGTGCAGATGCCGGCGGGCGTGCCGGTCGGCACGCTGGCGATCGGCGAGGCGGGAGCGGCGAACGCCGCGCTGCTCGCCGCGGCGATCTTAGCGCTTTCGGACGAAGCCTTGCGGGAGCGGCTCGACGCTTGGCGCGAACGGCAGAGCGCGGCGGTCGCGCTCGCGCCTGACGACGGCGGCCCGTCATGAAACTTGCGCCCGGCGCGACGATCGGCGTCCTCGGCGCCGGGCAATTGGGACGCATGCTGGCGATGGCCGCGGCGAAACTCGGCCTGCGCGCCCACGTCTATGCGCCCGAGGACGACGCGCCGGCCCACGACGTCGCGCGCGAGCGGACCGTCGCTGCTTATGAGGACGAAGCCGCGCTGAAACGCTTCGCCGAGAGCGTCGATGTCGTCACTTACGAGTTCGAAAGCGTGCCGGGCGCGTGCGTCGACTTTCTCGCAACGCTGAAACCTGTGCGGCCCAACCCGCGAGCGTTAAAGACCGCCCAAGATCGGCTGCTCGAAAAGACGTTCCTAAAGGATCTTGGCGTAGCGACGGCGCCTTTTATCGCCGTCGAGGACTCAGGCGCGCTTGTGCGCGCGGTCGCCGAGCTTGGCCGGCCGTCAATCTTAAAGACGCGCCGCTTCGGTTATGACGGCAAGGGGCAGGCGCTCGTTCGCCCCGGCTCCGACATCGCCGCGCTCTATCGGGCCCAGCCGCGCGCGCCGATGTTACTTGAAGGCTACGTCAATTTCGAGCGCGAGGCGTCGATCATCGCCGCGCGCGGCCTCGACGGTTCGTTCGCCGCCTACGACATCTGCGAGAACCAGCATGAGAGGCACATTCTGTGGCGCACGTTTGCGCCGGCGCGCGTCGCCAAGGAGACGGCGGAGAGCGCAAAAGCCCTGGCGCGTCGCATCCTCGACGCGCTCGACTATGTCGGCGTCATGGGCGTCGAACTTTTCGTCGTGCGCGACGTTGAGGGCAGGGAGAGCCTGGCCGTCAACGAGCTTGCGCCGCGCGTGCACAATTCCGGCCACTGGACGATCGAAGGCGCGATGACCTCGCAATTCGAGCAGCACTGCCGCGCGATCGCCGGCTGGCCGCTTGGCTCGACGCGGCGCTTCGGCGCTATCGAGATGAGGAACCTGATCGGCGAGGGCGCGCAAAGTTGGAGCGAAATTCTCGCCGACCCGAGCGCGAGCCTGCATCTCTACGGCAAGGTCGAAACGCGGCCGGGCCGCAAGATGGGCCACGTGACCTGGGTCAGGCCTTAAGGGGCCTCGGACGGTTCAGCGTCCGCTTTGCGCGCCTACTCCAAGTTCGCGTGGCGGGCGCGCATCGTCTCGGCCGTTTCGCCGATCCGTTCGCGGATCGCAAGGACCGCGAGCTCGAAGGCGAGCATTTGCGCGGTCTCGAACAGCGAGCCCATCGGCAGCACGGATACTTTCGCAACCTGGTCGTTCGCCATGGTCTGAGCGGAGATTACCGTTACGACGTCGACATGCTTTAAGAGCTCCCCGCCGGACTGCGCCGTCACCAGCGCCGTGCGCGCCCCGAACTTTCGCGCCAACTCGACGAGCGTGTGGGCGGTTGCGAGATAGCCGGGGCCGGCGGAGACGATCAAGAGGTCGCCGGGTCCGACCGCCGGCATGGTCATGTCGCCCCATACGGCGACGTTCAGCCCGAGATGAAAAAGGCGCATCGCGAAACCGCGCATCTGCAGGCCCTCGCGCCCACAGCCGAACACGACGATGCGCTTGGCCGCGACGACGGCTTCGACGAGCCCATCGAGCGCGTCGTCAGGCGTAGCTTCGAAGACCGCGTCCAGATCGGCGAGCGCGGCGCGCGCGAGCCCCAGCAACTTGCGGCCCATGGTTCCTCCCTTTCGTCGGTTCTTCAGACCGACTTCCGCCTGACGATCGGACATTCGACCTTGATGTGCATCGGCCGCGCTTGTCCGCTCGTCGCCGCGTCGATCACCATCTCGCCGGCGATCGAGCCCATTTCGAAATGCGGCAGCAGCACGGTCGTCAAGGGCGGGTGCAGATGTTGCGCGATTTCGCGATCGTCATAGCCGATGACGGCGACGTCGTCGGGGATGCGCCGGCCGAGCTCGCGTAGCGCCTCGTAGCAGCCGATCGCCATCAGATCGTTGGCGCAAAAGATGGCGTTCGGAGGGCTCGCCAGGCTCATCAGGTCGCGCGTCGCCTCGTAGCCGGAGAGCGGCTGCCAGTTGCCGTCGCGCACAAGGCTCGGGTCGAAGGGCAGGTCGGCCGTCGCCAGCGCCTGACGGTAGCCGCGCAAGCGTTGCCGCGAGGCCTCCATGCTCGGCTCGCCGTTGATGAAGGCGATGCGCCGCCGGCCCGAGCGCAAGAGTTCGTCGGTTGCCGCATGGCCGCCCGCAATCTCGCTCGGCACGACCGATGAATAGCGATGATCGGTCGCATGGCAATTGAGCAGCACGATCGGCGTCGGCGGCGCGCCGACTGGCGCGTCGACGAGGCGGGTGTTGATCGTCGCATAGACGAGACCGAGGAGCTTTTGCGAGGCAAGTTGCGCGAAGGCGGCGCGCTCCATCTCGGCGTCGCCGCGCGTGACCATCACAATGAAAGTGTAGCCGAGCGACCAGGCCTTCTCGCGCACGCCGTCGAGGCCGATTGCGGTCCAAGGGTCGGTCGAGATCTCGTC
>Ga0187782_10002674_pt1 | contig 13145 bp, 10 predicted proteins | sample 0715_SJ02_MP15_2_FD_132454 | JGI IMG/M metagenome (GOLD analysis project Ga0187782, IMG submission 132454) | Tropical peat soil microbial communities from peatlands in Department of Meta, Colombia - 0715_SJ02_MP15_20_MG | ecosystem: Environmental > Terrestrial > Soil > Wetlands > Peat | place...
GCACGGCCGCCACTGGGCATCGCGGCTGCGGGCGATCAGCCCAGCGCGCTCGAGAACCTTCAAGTGCTTCGAGACGGCGGGCAGGCTCATTTCGAAAGGCTCGGCAAGCTCAGTGACGGAAGCCTCTCCTGTGCACAGGCGAGCCAGGATGGCGCGGCGAGTGGGATCGGCGAGCGCCGCAAACGTTTCGCTGAGGTGATCGGCTGGCACCTTATTTAACCTACTGGTTAAATACAGGAAAGCGGCTGCGCCTGTCAAGCATTTTTCCTGGCGAATCATGAGCCCCGGCGGAGGCCGACATTCATTTCAGCGATGTCACACGCTTTGAATCGGTCGATTACTTGACGCATGGCGGAGCGAGTCATAGCGTAGGAGCAACGCGTTGCGGGGGCGAGAGCTGTGCAGGCGACACTATGAAAATCCTGATTTCCGGCGCGTCCGGATTAGTGGGCACCAGCCTCGCGAGAGTCCTTCGCCGAGAGGGCCACACTGTCGGGCGATTGGTACGACCCGGCGGAAGACTCGAGCCGGGCGACGTCGCGTGGGATCCGACGTCTGCCAGCGTCGACATGGCACAGATGGAGGGAACCGAAGCATTCGTCCATCTTAGCGGATCAAGCATTGGCGACGGCCGCTGGACCCCAACGCGAAAGGCCGTTCTGCGGAGCAGCCGAGTCGATTCCACGCGCGTGTTGGTCGATGCGATCACGCGCCTGGAGAGGAAGCCGAGGGTTTTCGTGTGCGCTTCGGCGATTGGGTACTACGGCGACCGCGGCGACGAAGTTCTCACAGAATCAAGCGAACCCGGGACGGATTTTCTGGCGCTTTTGGCGCGCGACTGGGAAGCGGAGGCGGTGCGCGCCGAGCACGGCGGGATACGCACCGTGCGACTTCGTTACGGCGTGATTCTTTCTGCTGCGGGCGGCGCGCTGCCGCAAATAGTAACGCCTTTCAAGCTCGGCATCGGCGGACGCTTCGGAAGCGGCCGGCAATGGATGTCGTGGGTCACGCTCGAGGACGCGATCGAAATCACGCGCCTGGCGGTCACGGACGAGCGCTTCGCGGGACCCACAAACGTGGTGGCGCCCAATCCGGTGCGAAACGACGAATTCGTGCACGCCCTGGCGCAGCAGCTCCATCGGCCGGCGATCTTCCCCGCACCCGCGTTCGCGCTTCGCCTCGCGCTGGGAGAAATGGCTGATCCACTGCTGCTGTTCAGCCAGCGCGTGCGCCCCGAGCGGCTACTGGCAATGAATTATGCATTTCGCACGGCGGATCTCGGCAGTGCGCTCACTAGCGCGCTTGGCGGCGGGTTCCATGACTAATTGCCGTCGCTCCTCTGCCTCGCGGGGTCGAGAACGCCGCAGGCGATGAACTGCACTCCTAGTTCAAAAATCTTGTTCTCCAATGGTCTGACGTCCACCACTCTGCCCGTCCATTCCCATTCCGGAGATGGACGACCGATCACGTGTTGCGGAAGTTTAAGATAAACCTTGACCGCCGCACCGCCGGACAGTGGCGTGTGCGTAACAAAACGGACGCCATCGGTCGAGATGTTGACGATCTCGCCCGAGCATCGGGGGAAACCTTCCGGTTGGAGAGGTCGAAATGCTAGTGGGATACGAATGGCATAACGATGTGCGTGGCGACGTTCGCAGTCATCCATTTGAGCCTCCTCGTTCCGAGCGCCTGCCGCGACTTGCGTGTATTCAGTCGCGTCCATGGACGATATACGTTGATTACGGAACCTTAATCAATCCGCAAAACTGCGTTAAAGATGTGGGTCGCCCGCTTCGCGCAGCGCCGTACTGGCCATCGGTTATTACGATGAGGAAATTACAGGTCAGCGTTCTGGTACCGTGAGTAGTGGGAAGAAGGGGCGGTGAAGTAGGGCCGCAAAACGGGTTTGATGTCGGCCTCATTCGAGGAAATCGCACTTTAGAGCGCGGCGCCCGTTGAGGCTTTCTCTGAGTTACCAGTCGAGAAAGGCTTGCTGGAACATGGACAGGCGCTAGCGAAATTTGAGGAAATAAAGAAGGAGGTCAGCCCTCAAAGCCATCGTCCGCAATGAGCGCTTTCGATGCATCTTCCGCACGCATGTGCGCGGCAGCCTCCTCAACGCCGTCAGTGACGGATAGGTTTGTGTTCCCGATCTCGAATCTTCCCTGTCTCGAAGTTTCAAACCGGCTCTGATAGGTTATTTGCCCGAGCTATAGAACTTCGACAAGTCCTTTCGGATCTGAGCGGCGGTCCTCGCGGTCGATTGGAACGATTTGTGCGTAACGTCCAGCCGTGCGGCAAGGCCTATCTGGCTCCGAACAACTACAGCGCGCAATCCGGTTCACCGCACGGTGGTGCGGCGCACTCACGATGTGGGGACTTCTTGTCGGGTGCGCCTCTCTCTCTCAAGACGCCGCGCCACAGCAGCCCACGGAACCTAAAAGCGCACGGCCCGCCTCCAATCAAGACCCGGTTACGCCCGCAAACATCGCAGACGCGGGCCAAGCCACGCCGGGTGGCGTTCAGTTCTGCTCGGCGACGGCAACGGGAGTTCCGTGCAACCCGCCAGCATCGATATACGGCGATGCGGCCCTTGCCTCTCTCACAAGCTCGACGGAAACAAATGCCGCCGCAAGAGCCGTTGCATCCGGTGCGGCGGTTCAACCGGTGCCTCCTATCATCGTGACGGGGCCACGAACGCCGCCGCTTCCTCCAGACCCCGTGCCTCCCAGTCCAGCTCCCTCGGTGCCGGAGGCATCACCAGGACAACCCATCCAATACGCCAAGCCCGCAGGCAATGACGGCAACGATGGTCTCTCATGGGGCTCGGCGAAGCGCACACTTCTTGGTGCGTGTGAAGCCTTACCGGGAGGCGCGACTAGCCCGCCAACGTGCGGAGGGGGAACCGTTTACTACCAAGACGGCACCTATGCTCAACCCACCGCCACATGTGGGCTGAGTTTGATGGGGGCCACGGACCCTAACTATAGTAATCCACCGGCATGCTGGATAAGGAAACCTTCGTCCCTCTACATAGTTGGCGTTCCCACGAATGGCTACGCAGCCACTTCGCCAACTACACAGGCAGCGATACTGGGCGGGAGTTCATCCAATACCGCCATTCCCGGAGTCCAGCTTTCCGGCGACAACAATGGTTTCGGGCTTGAGAACGTGGGATTTCAGTATACCGCTCGCGGCATCGTTTTGTCGGAGGACTCAAACGGCGTTTATTCCAGTTGCAACAGGGCAGGATCAAGTTCGATCACAATCGACAACGTGGCGGTGAACACCCTTCAAGTGCCTGGGAACGGACCAGCTCTCACCGTCGGCGGTTGCACATTCTGGCTCACAATCAAGAACAGCACCTTCGTCGGCAACGACGGCGTGAACACCGCGACCAATGACGACGCAGCAGCGATTCTGTTTGTAGCAGGAGCGGACGGCGCATCGTCGTCGGCCAACATAGAGAATGTTCATCTGGTGGATGGCGGTATTAAGTACCACGCGGGCACCCAGGGCGTGAACAATTTGGTAGCTAGCAATATCGAAAGCGAAGGCCAACATGGGCCTGCGCTGATATGGATAGCGGACGGAAGTGCCCCGGGCCAGTTCAACTTCTCCAATTTGCAAGTGAACGATCCCATCGGTACTCTCTGCCAAGGTACCGTCTGCAGCGTGGAAAACGACGAAACGACAATATCTCCCGAAGACCTGCTTGTAACAAACTCCTCCGATGCGAACAAGGGACCGATGTTGCTAATGGGGGCAAATACGTTGCAGAGCGGTAGCCCCTCGACGTGCACGGGAACCCCCTATGTAAACTCTCAAGAGGGCTTCGTAAATGGCTGCATCTACGCAAACACCGATGCGGCCCGCAGGCTGTTTGGCCCCACGGCGGTTCCTGTGGCCAATTCGGCAAACACACTTCCCTCCTCCTGGGTGCTGCCGCCCGGTGTAACGATCACGACTGGAATTGCTGCGCCAGATGGCACCACTGGGGCGGGCCGCACAACGTACTCTGGCCCCGGCTCAAGCGGGCCGAACTTTTATGGCGTCGTAGGAGGAACGAACCTAACCGTATCCGTAGGACAGTGGTTCATTGCAGGCGTCTGGGCCAGACTCAATTCTGGGACCTCGTGGAATGGAAACTCTCAGGGCCAAATCAGCATAACAGGCTGCTCGATTACGTTCAGCGGCTCCAACCTCCTAGGTGGAACGCCGAACGATGGAAGCTGGGCGTGGACGTCGACTGCCATTAAGGTCCTCACAGTTTCTAGAAACCCATGCCAGGTCCAATTTCAGGGCCGCAATGGCGGGCACAATGCGGATCAAACGGACTACTATGCCCCCGTCTTCTTGAACATCGCTGCTGGGTCGATGGCCGACGCCGAAGTGCAAATGATCTACCGGAATCTCGAGAGCTATCCGTCGAACGCTCCAGTTGGGTCGATAAGTGGACTGCCAGGACAGGAGTGGGCATTTCCGGGAACCACGGCTTTCCTGGGTTTGATGACCCAGAGCAACACGGCGAATCGCACCTACACATTTCCTGACGCCAGCGGCACCGTCGCGTTGACAAATCTCGCGCAGAATTGGAGCGCAACTCAGACGCTCGATTCACCGGTCCTGACGGATCCGACTATCGATGGTCAGAAACTCGATGCCCCACCGATTGCGAGCTTCAGCGCCTTCTTGCCCGGAGCCCTCTCGACGCCGTATACCGCAAGCGTTTTCACTCCCGACTACGGAATAGTGGTTACCAGGATCGAGGTCACCCTGAAGACTCCATCCCAGGGCTGTAATTCGAGCGCCGTAGTCAGCGTGCAGCAGGGGAGCAACGGCGTCGATCTGCCGATACCGCTCGGAACTTCCGATTCCGGACCGCTGAGTCTTCAAATGGAAGCCGGCAATCCGGTCGAAATCACGCTTTCAACTCCGGCGCAGGGATGTTCGACGCCTCCTCAAGATGCGAACGTAGTCGTGCACTATCGAATGCAGTAGCCCATTACTACCCATTCCCTGACCCTGACATTTGTCTCATCCGGCTAGGGCATTTCGGCCTACCGAATAGTGACAATCGACCTCTTGCACGCCAGATGCACGAGCGCGCAGGTCAGCGAGATCTCGCAGGCTGTTTCGGATTCTTTTGGAGCGTGGTCCGGCGTGACTGGAACCACATTCAATTCCATCGCCTATCCGGGCCTGTTCGCGCCGCTCGGCGAGGTCAGCGACGCAAACGCTTGCACAAACGATGCCGAGACCAACATCGATGGACTCAACACGATTTGCTTCAATCAGTCGAGCATGGGATTCACGAGCGGAGTGCTGGCTTTCACGCGAGTGATCACGGCCAACGCGCCCGGAGTTTCAGTCGGCGCGAGCGGGCCCTCCGCGTTCGCCGGGCAGATCCTCGATGCGGACACGCTCTTTCGAAATGACGGGCAGGCGACGTTTGCTACGCCAGCGGCTCTCGCGACCACAGCAGGACAGGAGGCGTACGATCTCGAATCGCTGCTAATTCATGAACTCGGCCACTGGTTCGGCTTGGACCACTCAGCTGTTTGGCGCGCCATCATGTTTCCGTATGCACCCCCGCCGGGCCAATACCTCGGCAACCGGCCCACGGCGCAGGCGCCGGATGGCCCATTGGCGGACGACGATCGCACGGGAGTGCGCGCGCTCTATCCCGATCCGAACGACGCGACCGATGTCGGCGCAATTCGCGGTTACGTGCTGCCTGCCAATCCGTTCGCGCTTGCGGCGCTGCCAGCGCCCTCGCCGGGCTCGTACGTCACTGGAATCTTCGGCGCGCACGTCGTGGCAGTCGATTCGGACACGGGATCGGTTTACGCGGCCACGCTGGGAGGGTGGAGCTGCAATTCGTCGAATTCCGCGCTGCAGTTCGACGGCACGTTCGATATCGAGAGGCTGCCCGTGGGACACAACTACTTGATCTATGCAGAGCCAATCGTGGGACTCGTTGCTCCGTCCGATTTCAGCAACGCCCTGAACGACTTGTGCTCGTCTTCCGCGCCGGCCTGTACAACGCCCGCCGTGGACACAAATTTCAATCCGCGCGTTCTCCCGTCTGATCCGTAGACGTTCGTGGCTAGATCGCCCGAAAAAGAAAAGCGGCTCCCGAATTTCATGGGAGCCGCTTCTGATTTTTCCAGGTGCTCCGCCGTTACTGCGTCGGCAGAAGCATCTGCGTGAAGCCGATGGTGTTGATAGTCTTCAACATCGGCGTGAGCGGAGGCAACAAGCTCGGCGTCAGGAAGTTCGAGTCGAATACGTAGCCGCGGCCTGGTGGACTGTATACCTCATTGCAGCATTTGTAGATGCCTTCCGCCTGGTGGTTGTACCAGAGACTGACTATTGAACCTTCATAATAGAGAGTGGTATTGCTCCAGTTCTCGATGTATCGGAGGAAATTGTGTGCGCCACCGTCCGTGCCGAAGTCCTGGCCAACATTGGCGAACGTCGGCTGCTTGAACGGACTACCCTTGCCGGCGGCGACGGCCACCCGGTAGGTGGTGGTGACTGCGTTACGTCCACCATTACTGGCCAGCCATTTGATAGTGTTGCTGGTGTTGTATTCGCCGTACGGCCATATAAACGAGTTCACGTCGTTCCAGTTGTCAGAGAGCAATGTAACAGCGTCCGCCACGATTGACGATGCCACGCTGTTGGCGCTCCAGCTCGTGGACGAGGACATGTTGCACTGTCCAGGATTGTTGTAGCACCCCTGGATGTAAACCGGGTTCTCCGACGCGATTGTGAGACCGCACGGGACGCTATTGCAGTCCGGAGGCGGGGGAGATCCCGGCACGATGGTACTGCCATCGACGAGCTTCAGTGCCCGGCGGAACAGCAGAGGAGGATTTTCGCGAAGCTCTTGCGGATGTTCCACCCCTCCGTTTTCCACGACGGCAAAAGGCTTGTTTTGAGTTCCTGTGCAATTGTTGTTGCTTTGCAGGACAGCGACAGTCGAGCTGCCGGTTAACGCGGCGAACGACCACCCGGTCCAGGTCACGCTGGGGGAGAACTGGGGAGTGCCGCCGTAGGTCTTTAGCACAGGAGTTGAATCAACGCCATTCGTATAGTCGCCTTCATCGTCTTCGCCTTGTTCCAACGTATTGTCCGGGCAGCCATTGGCATCGGTGGCAGCATTGACAAAATCTTCGTAGCCGTATCCACCAGTCAAGATCGGGCCCGGGCCTACAGACGCAGGCGGGGTCTGATTATCCTGGCTTTCGCTGCGCCGGTCAGAGAAATAAATGCCGTAGCCGTTTGTGTTCAGCGCTTTCGTCCCGCTCAAGCCGGCCATCACGCCTGTGCCTGCGAACCAACTCATCAGGTTGGCCACATCGAGCTCAACGTAATACATCCCGCCTGCGAGCGTGTACTGAGGGTTATTGCTGGCATCCACGAGAGGAAAGTCGCGCGCCAAAGCCTCTCGCGGGTCATATAGGACGTTGGGCCAATAGTCGGTACCATGCTGGGAGTAGCAGTTGGGTCCGGTAGGCGTCGGAGTCGTTACGGTCGTGCATGTGGCGGTTGAAGTCTTTCCAGAGGGGTACCAAGAAGTTGCGGTGCCCCCGGTGCTCGGATTGCCGCCGCAATAGTTGTTGCCCGTGGTGCCGCCTAACGCCGTGGAGGGATTGTCACGCACGCGCGCCAAGCGAATGATGGCGTTCGGGCTCGGGTCCTGGCAACCGACGGTGGTCACCGCGGTGTTCGGGGTTGGGCCAGATGCGTCTACTTGGGGGCCGGTGAGCGTCGGGGAAGATTCAATGGAACCACTTGGGGAGGCCTTGAGCGGCACGCCAGTGGTGATCGGCAGCGTGTAAGAAGAGTACGCGTAGACGTTGTTCGTACCTACCCCGGTCTGGGGGTTGATGTTTCGTCCCGTATAACCTTCCTTCAGGATCTCCTGAGTGACATCAACCCAAGTGCCCGGACTTGTGGAACTTTGGTATTCGATCTTCAGGCAGCCCGTGATGATCGGATCGTACTGCTTGATCCAATAACCATTGGCCGCTAAATAGCTGTTTGTACTGCTCGCCCCGGAAACGGGCAGTGGCAGGATGGTCTCGCCAACAGTGCCTGCGGCACTCAGCCAGCCCGGAGGAGCGTTGTAGGCTGGGGGATTAGTGCCGTTGTTGGCGTTGAAAGGAGTCGCCGAAACGTCCCAAGCCAGCGTCGCCAGGTCAATGGGGGTGCCGGGAGAAAGATTCGGCAGCGAATTTGAGTTGCCACTGTTGATGTCGCTAGTCGCGCAGGTTCCGCCAGTTCCGTAATCGGAGAGCAGAATGCGCAAGCTCAGATTGACATTGCCGAAGTACCGCTCTGAGAATTTGGCGTAATTCGTCGTGTTCTCGTTCGGCTGAGGCCGACGAATTAGATCGATTGGCTGGCCTCCGAGGCCCGGCGTAGCGATCGACACGTTCAGAGGCTGCACACCGGTTTGCGATACTGCGATATTGTTGTTGTAGACGGTATTCGCCATCGGCTTGAACGCTGTGTTGTACGCTCCAATGGTGGGAAGACCAAGCGTGGTGCCACCCGGATAAGAGTTAGTGGTACCCGAGACACTCTGGTCTGGAGACTGCCCAAGGAGGTTCGAAACGCCCGAGCCATTGGTGATATTGACGGTACCGTTGTAGCTGCCGCTGCTCGCAAGGAAACCATTCTCGAGGTTTTGGGTGACGATTTCACCGGCTGACGTCACCTTCTGGCTCATCGTAAGAGTGTTACCAGAGCCTTCCTGAAGCCAGATGTTGCCATTGCTGTGCACGCGTCCGCCAAAGTTAAAGTTCGGACCGGCGAAGAAGGCCAAGTCCATCTGAGAGAAGAATCCGAATTCGAAGACCGGAATGCTGACGGTCTGCACCTCTCTCTGGAGCCTCACTTCAGAACCGTATTCCGTCCGGGTGGTCACCGTGAGCGTGTAGGGAGTCATCACGGCATAGAGACCCGCGCCAGTGACGCCGCTCGGAATCGTTCCCACGCTGGATTGGGGAAGATTCGCGTTTGTGGGGTTTGGCGTAAACGTGATCTGGTATCCGGAGCCAGGCGTGGTCACGCCCGGCGCGACATATTGGACGTTCGGAATGCCGGTCGGCGGTCCAGGAGTGGTCATCAGGGCGTTGATCTCCGTCGAGTTGGGAGCGGGGTTGGCATCAAAGAGATTTTCGAGGCTCGCGGTGAGCGATTCCATGCCCGCTTCGGCGCCGTAGAACGCCAGTTGGCGGTCGGAGTTGTTGCCTCCGAGTTTCTGGTCTCCCGTAACGAGCCAGGCGATCGCGACGATCATTGTCGAGAGCAACAGCAACACCAACAGCGTCGTGATCAGCGCGATTCCGTGTTCACGGTGTTTCCTCACGGACATTCTCCTTTGGGCCAGCACTTGGTTGGCGTTGCTAGACGAATTCTTTGGGGCGTTCATGCCACCACTCCTTGCCAGGTTTCTCACTGAAACTGGTTGTAGAAGTCCAAGCCGCGGATGCTGACGACGGTCTCAAGATTGTTTCGGAAATACTGCTTCGTATGGTTGAACGTATCCTGGGAGCGCGCATAAAGCATGATGTAAGCGTCGCGGATGTCATTCAGCTGGGCGCTCGTTGGCTGCTCTTGGGCTGCCGTGACAGTTACGGGGCTCGAACCGGCGTTCAGAATGTCGTAGAAGATCTGCATGTTCTCGATGACTTCGCCGACCGGTTCCGGTTGGTTCATGTTCACCTGCCGCATGAGCATCGGCTGAGCGGCGGAAGCGGGAGCCGAGGTGCTGATGTAGTACGTGATGAGCCAAAACCGCGTCGCGGTCGTCGTCGGATAGGTTCCCGATCCGGCCGGCGTCTGAATCTGCTTGATCGTTCCTGAGGTTAGTCCCGACGCGTTCAGGTCGAAAGGGTCGTTCGCGCTGAAAGTGAGCGAATTGGCTACAGGATTGACCGTGGAAACGCACAAAAGCGCCATCGAGCCGGTGCTGTCAGACACCGAGCTGTCCGTTCCGACCTGGCTGCCGTCGCCGAGTGTGTTGTTGTTCTGCAGCAAGATTAGGTCTCCGGGATTGATACCCGTGTTTCCGTTGTTGATGACGATGCAGCTCTTGTCGAAGGTGACGGTGGTGGTCGAGCCGGTCGTCGTGATGCTGCCAGCGGGCGCCGGATTCGGATTCGTTGCGGCACAGCCGGTCGTGCCGCTCGATCCCGGCGTGAGATAAATTGGGTACCTATTCAGCCAGTTTCCGTTCACATCCTGCAAAGTTGTGTCCGCGTACATCACCGTCACCATGTCCGTGGCGACGCCCGAGGTCGATGTCGTTGCTCCTAGTTCGTATCCGGGAATAACCGCAGGCAGCGCGGTCCAGGACGTGCTAAAGGTGCCGAAACTCACCTCGGGTGTGCCCGGTCCCGGACGGTTTAACGCCGAGACACCGGCAGTGTTCGGAATCGTGATTCCGCCCTGCGGAACGCCCTCGCCTGCCTGCAGGATGTCGCGAACCATATAGTTCAATCCTGCACGCAGATTTTCCTGCGTGTCGGCCATCAACGTAATGGCTTGCGTGGCATTGAGCGCGCTCGTGAGGATGCTAAGCGTGGCCGCCAATATCAGCACCACGATCGAAACCGCTACCATAAGCTCGACTAAACTGAATCCGTCCTGGCGTTTCATGCGGTTTTCTCCGGTGCTTTACGAAAAGTTCGAAATGTACGCGTTGAGCGTGTAAACGCGGTTCGTGAAGTGGCCCGCCGAGTAGTTGATCGTCACCGTGATTTGGCGCAGATTCGTGATCGTCGTCCCGCCGCTGGTGGTAACGGGTGAGATCGTAATCGTCCGGCTAAACGTCGTGAGCGGCATAGAGACGGGTGGATTGAGATTGCCGCTGCCGTTGGGCACGAGGATCGCGTCTGGCGCAGCATCCGCCGCCGCACCCGCGCACGAGGTGCCGTTATAGTCGTCCGCCGTCCCGACGATCCCGTCCAATCCCGCGCCGCAGAGCGGATTTGCGCCGGTCAGGAAGATGCCAGCCGGAGTGCAGCCCGTGACCCCTGCGCAGCAAACGCTGGAGCCCACGTTGCAGATTGTGTTCCACGTTGTTTGGCCGATATCGCGCGCTTCGAACACCGACTCGACGGCTTCGGCGGCCTTCTGCTGTGCGATGTAGTCGTATTGAGACGTCGTCATGTACGCGAGACCCATGCCGAGCATCGCGGCCAGAGCCAAAATCCCGACTACCAGCACGACCATCGCAATCATGGTTTCGATTAGCGTAAATCCGGCTTCAGACGTGCGCTGCGCCCGCAATCTCATCGACTCTCTCCTCATCACTGGTACCAGCCCTTCCCGCTGCCGGGATATGCAGTTACCTTGCCCGTGGTTCCGAGAATCGTCACGGCACGCGCCGTGGTCGGAAGGTTTTTCTCGCCTAGAAAAATGGTGAAATTGACCGGAGTCACATTGCCGTTCGTAAATGTTCCGTCGCTTTGAAATTCCAGGCCGCTTGTCGGCAGCGCAGACGAACTGCCAGCGTAAAGGCCGCTGGGAACAACAGGAGCGGTGCCGATGAATCCATCCGGAGTGTCTGGCTCGCCGGTATAGCTGATGAACTGCACATTGTTTTCGAGCGGGACGGTAAGAAACGGAGCCGCAGCAATCACCTGAGTCGGTGGCGCCGGGGGCACCGCCGGCACGACGGTCATTTGAGTCAAGGTGATGCAGTAAAACACGTTGCCGGTTGGGTTGCATGCAGTGCCCGTGGCGGCGGCCGGAAAGGCGACTACGATCGTTCGGCGCTGTGAGATGGCATCTTCTCGCGCCTGGCGGAGCGTGGCCTTCACCTCAGCCATTGCGGCGTTGGCTTGCAACTGCTGCCAAGCCGGCTGCAGCTGGATCACAGCCATGGCGCAGACAATGAAAATGATGGCGGAGACCGTCATGAGCTCGACGATCGAGTAACCTGCCTCGCGTCGGCGATTCATCGTCAGGGGTGGGACCGTGCCGCGTGCTGTTCTGTTTTTCACGCTAAAAGCCTCAAAGTAGACTTGAACGGCTTCATACAGTTTCATCGGCCAAAGTAGTGCATCTATTAGGCCAGCGCCGGGCGGCCCTAACCCCATGTGAAGTAATCGATTAGCGGAGGTGACGTAGATTGCTTATTCCCGATCAATTCGGGGCGGGGTAGAAATGTAACCGATGGGTCCGCGGCTTACCGAATGTTCAGGCGCGCGGAATCCCAAGCTGAGGCGAACAGCAAACGAATCATACGGCGAGATGATTTTTCCACGCCACTCGACGAGCGTTTTGGGATTTGAACTGAGACGAGTGCTCGTTGACGCGGTGCGGGACCGGCACATATAATAAATGTTTGTCATCTGAGCTTGGAGGTAGCATGTACGCCGTAATTCGAAGTGGGGGAAAGCAGTACCGCGTCGCATCGGGCGACGTAATCGAAATCGAGCGCGTGGAGGGTAAGGTCGGCGGTAAAGTCGCGTTTGATGACGTGCTGGCTGTGCGCACCGACGACAAGAAGATTCTGGGCGGCGCTGACGCAGGTAAAGCTAAGGTCACGGGAAAGATCGTCGAGCACCTCAGCGGACCGAAGCTGAAAGTCCTGAAGTTCAAGAGGTGCGGGCAATACAAAATTCAGCGCGGCCACAGGCAGGGTTTGACGGCCGTCGAAGTCGACATTCAGCTCGCGTAGCGCCGGTCGCGCAGCGCGATTCTCCTAGAGGCTTTCATGGCACACAAGAAGGGTGGCGGTTCATCTACTAACGGGCGTGATTCGCAGGGGCAGCGCCTGGGGATCAAGCGGTTTGGGGGCCAGAGCGTAACAGGCGGAAGCATCCTGATCCGCCAGCGCGGTACGCGCTACAAAGCCGGCCAAAACGTCGGCCGCGCCAAGGACGATTCTCTGTTCGCTCTGACCGACGGCGTTGTTCGGTTCGAGGACAAAGGCGGCAAAGGACGCTTCATCAGCGTTCTGCCTGTCGAAGAGGCTGCGTCCGGCGCCGAGCAACCTGCGGCTGCGCCAGCGAAGTAAAGCATCCGTCGAATGACGCGCCATCCGCGCCGTCCGCTTCTCTCTTTCTCTCTCGGTGTGGCATATTCTTTGTCTAATCATCCGCTCGGAACGAATTTCC
>Ga0187782_10002675_pt1 | contig 13143 bp, 12 predicted proteins | sample 0715_SJ02_MP15_2_FD_132454 | JGI IMG/M metagenome (GOLD analysis project Ga0187782, IMG submission 132454) | Tropical peat soil microbial communities from peatlands in Department of Meta, Colombia - 0715_SJ02_MP15_20_MG | ecosystem: Environmental > Terrestrial > Soil > Wetlands > Peat | place...
ATCTACGTGGCTAACTATGCGGACGCCACCGTCACGGTGATCAACGGAGCCACCGACAGCGTTACCGCCACTGTCATCGTTGGGTACGATCCCAGGGCTGTGGCTGTCAACCCGGCAACCAACATGATCTACGTGGCCAATTCAGCCAGCAACACCGTCACGGTGATCAACGGAGCGACCAACGCCACAACCACGGTCAACGTTGGAAACGGACCCGTGGGCGTGGCCGTCAACCCGATCACCAACATGATCTACGTCGCCAATTTGGGCTACGGCTCCAGCGCGAACGGCAGCGTGACGGTCATTAACGGAGCAACCAACTCGACGACGAACGTCGTTGACCCGAATGCTAGCGCTCCCTTCGCTGTAGCCGTCAATCCAACCACCAACAAAATCTACGTGGCCAACTGCGGCTCGTACAACGGGTGCTACGGCACGGGCAACGGCAATGTCACAGTGATCGACGGAGCCACCAATACGACCACAACGGTCACTGACCCCAAGGCGATTTACCCTTATGCCGTGGCCGTTAACCCGGCAACCAACATGATCTACGTGGCCAACAAGGACAGCAGCAACGTCACCGTGATCAACGGAACGACCAACGCGACTACCACCGTGGCCGACCCCAATGCGGTGTTCCCCGCTGCGGTGGCCGTCAACCCGGCGACCAATACGATCTACGTGTCCAACTGGGCCAGCAATAACGTCACGGTGATCAACGGAGCGACCAATGCCGTCGCAGCAACGGTCGGCGTCGGAGCTTATCCCGGGGGTATAGGCATCAACCCGGCCACCGACATGATCTACGTGCTCAACAACTGCGACTCGGGTTGCGGGGGCACCGTCACGGTGATTGACGGGGCGACCAACGCCACCACCACGCTTAGCGTGGGGTGGAACCCAGTCCTTGTGGCTGTCAACCCGGTGACCAACAGAATTTACGTTGCCAATGCGAACTCCGCGAACGTCACGGCAATCGACGGGGCCACGAACACGGCGCAGACCATTGCTGCCGGAAATGAACCGCACGGCGCGGCCGCCGATCCCGTCACCAACATGATCTATGTCGCCAACCAGGGCGACAATATGGTGTCCGTCATCGACGGCGCCACCGGCGGGCTTCAGGCGGCTGTGCCTGTGGGAACCGCTCCCTACGCCGTCGACATCAACGCCGTGACCGACACAATTTATGTGGCCAACTACGACAGCAACAATGTCACGGTGATTAACGGTGCGACCAACGCGACCACCACCGTCACCGACCCTAACGCGCTCTACCCATGGGCCGTGGCCGTCAATCCGGCGACCAACAAAGTTTACGTAGCCAATCAAACCAGCAATAACGTCACCGTCATTGACGGAGCCACCAACTCCATCACCACGGTGGCTGTCGGATCCCAGCCTTGGGCTCTGGCTGTGAATCCGACGACCAACCAAATCTATGTCGCCAACCACAACAGCAGCAACGTTACCGTGATTGATGGGGCCACCAACACCACGACGACCGTTACCGATCCTAATGCGGTCTCCCCCGTTTCCATTGCTGTAAACCCGGTAACGAACATGATCTACGTAGCCAACCATGACAGCAGCAACGTCACCGTGATTAACGGCGCCACCAACACGACCACCACGGTCACCGATCCCAATGCAGTCTCGCCAGATGCTGTGGCCTTGTACACGTTTAGCAACACCATCTACGTGGCCAACGGCTACAGCAACAACGTGTCGGTGATCAGCGGCGCCACCAGCACGGTTACCGCCACCGTTGCCGTCGGGGCGACGCCGGTTGGCATAGCCGTGAACCCGGCGAGCAACAAAATCTACGTGGCCAACGTGACCAGCAACAACGTCACCATCATTGACGGGGCGACGAATGCGACCATGACGGTCGCGGCCGGAACCTCACCCAAGCCCATTGCCGTGAACCCGGCCACGAATCAGATCTATGTGGCGAATCAGGGCAGCAATAATGTCACGGCCATCACGGAAGCGGTGACCGAAGCGGTGCCGCTGGTGACCACGATCGAACCTCTGAGCAACAACGAGACGACCAGCACCACGCCGACGTTCAACTTCATCGCGTTCAGCTTGTTCAGCCCGATTGCTCCGACGCCGCAGGCGGTGTGGTACCAGGTGGCCACGGAGGAAAAGACGTGGCACCTGGCTACGGGAACGGCGCCGTACTTCAGCGGGACGGTTCCGACCGCGCTGATTCCGGGGACGCACATCCTGTATGCGTTTGCGACCGATGGGCAGGACGCGACCTCGACGGGAATGGCGCAGCAGTTGGTGGGCAGCATGGCGACGTATGTGTTTACGGTGACGCCGCCGGCCAAGACGATTGGCCCCGGCTGCTCCGGGAGGATGTGCCGCTTCTGAGCAGGACCAGCACCTATTCGGATTCCATTGCTTCTGCTATCTCGAGCATTTTGGTGACGCTGTTCAGGTTGCGGGCGGTGCCGGTGACGTGGAACAGCTTCTCGACTTGGGACCAGGGCAGTTTGGATTTGCCGGCGCCGTTGGGAAAATAGAGGTAGAGTTCGCGGCCGATGAGGTGCAGTTCCTCGGGATGATGCTTGAGGCTGTCGATCACTGCCTTGGCGTCGACAGGAGGCTCGGCTGCGAGGAAAGTGATGTGGACCTTGGCAGGATCGAGGTTGCGCCTGGCGAAAGGATTGGCGGCGAGGGCTTTTTTCATCTCTTCGGTTGTGCGCAGGATTACCTCGGGGCGGAATCCGAACTTCTTCTCGATGGCATCCTGAATTTTCCTGGCGAGCTGGGCCTCGTTTTTCTCTTTTGCGCAGAAGACGACGTTGCCGCTTTGGACGTAGGTTTGCGGGTTCTCGAGCTTGAGAGAAACATAGAGGTCGCGCAGGGCGTCCATCTTGATCTGGTTGTGGCCACCGACATTGACGCCGCGCAGCATGGAGAGGAACACGGGCATACTGATGCTCTCTTTCGTTCGCGTTGGAGCTTTGGCGGGCGCTCCGCGAAAATGATACTCGAGATTGTAACCGCCCCTTACTCATGGGCAATTCCGCTTTCCCCATCACAATCTTGGGTGATGAAGGTCACTGGCAAGAAGGGCGCGCCGGGGGAGAATTTCCCGTAATGGCAAGAGAAAGTCTTTGGTTCGGTGACCACCGAGCCTTTTCCACCTTTTTCAGTGGTAGTCTGATGAGTTATCCCGAAGTCTGCGGGATGAGGAGCGTGGGGTAAAGTTGTGCCGAACGAAGGCCACGTGGTTCTCGCGGCGAGCGAACTGGGAAAGCTGATCGCGGCGCTGGTGCAGAAAGGCTATGCGGTGGTCGGACCGACGGTGCGCGATGGGGCCATCGTTTATGACGCCATCGAGTCGGAGAAGGAATTGCCACGGGGCTGGACGGACGAGCAGGCGCCGGGGCATTACCGGCTGAAGCGGCGCGACGATGACGCGCTGTTTGGCTATGTGGTAGGGCCGCAGAGCTGGAAAAAATATCTGCATCCTGCGGAAGTGCGTCTCTGGTCGGCCGAACGGCGTGACGGAACCTTCCGCATCCTGAACAACGAAGCCAAGCCGCAGCCGCCGCGGGCTTTTCTGGGCGTGCGCGCCTGCGAACTGAAGGCGATGGCGGTGCAGGACCGCGTGCTGCTGGAAGACAAATATCGCGATGCGATCTATGCGGCGCGGCGTGCGGGTGCATTCCTGATTGCGATGCAATGCACGCAATCGGCGCCGACCTGCTTCTGCGCGTCGATGGGAACCGGACCGGGGATTGCTGAGGGAGCCGATTTAATCCTGACGGAACTGATGGGTTCGGGCGGGCATCGCTTTCTGGTGAAAGCGGGAAGCGAGCGCGGCGCTGAGTTGCTGAGGGAACTTGCAACCACCGCGGCGAGCGCGGCCGACCTTAGTCAAGCCGAGCAGGGCGTGAAAACCGCTGCGGCCGCACAGACCCGAAGCATCGACAATCAAGGCATCAAGGAGTTGCTGTACAAGAATTTCGAGCACCCCCGCTGGGACAACGTGGCCGCCCGCTGCATGACTTGCGCCAACTGCACCATGGTGTGTCCGACCTGCTTCTGCACCACGGTGGAAGATGTAAGCGATGTGGCCGGCGATCATGCGGAACGGTGGCGGCGGTGGGACTCGTGCTTCACGGAAAGCTTTTCTTATATACACGGCGGCAGTGTGCGCACCTCGGCCAAAGCCCGTTACCGGCAGTGGATGACGCACAAGCTGGCGGCGTGGTTTGATCAATTTGACAGTTCGGGATGCGTGGGCTGTGGGCGCTGCATCACCTGGTGCCCGGTCGGAATCGACATCACCGAAGAAGTCCGCGCGCTGCGGGAAGGGACGAATCATGGAAACGCTTGAGCGCATTATTGCGGAACATCCTTTTTTTATGGGGCTGGAAGAGTATTACACGGGATTGCTGACGGGCTGCGCCGCGAATGTGCGGTTTCAGCCAGGTTCATACATCTTCAAAGAAGGCGAAGAGGCGAACGAGTTCTACCTGCTGCGCAGCGGGCGGGTAGCGCTGGAGATTTTTGGCGCCGCGCATAAGCCGCACGTGGTCGAAACCCTGGAGGAAGGCGACATTCTGGGATGGTCGTGGCTGCTGCCGCCCTACGTATGGAAATTCCATGCGCATGCAGTGCACGACACACGCGCGATCGCGCTGGACGGCAAGTGCCTGCGCACCAAATGCGAGCAGAATCACGATCTGGGATATGAAGTGCTGAAGCGCTTTGCCCAGATCATGGAGCGGCGGTTGGAAGCGACCCGTATGCAGTTGCTCGACGTTTACGCGGTGAAATAAATGGCGACCGCAGTCATAACCAGCACCGATGTCATGGTGCCGCAGTCCTACCGGGTGCAGGAGGTGTCCAAAGAGACATCGGACACGTTCACGCTGAAGCTGGCCCCGGAAGAAGGGTCGAACGGCAGTTCGTTCCGGCCGGGCCAGTTCAGCATGCTGTGGGTGTTCGGGGTGGGCGAGTTGCCGATCTCGATCAGCGGCGACCCAGCGAAAAACGACCAGCTGATCTATACCGTTCGTTCGGTCGGGCAGGCTACCAATTCTCTCGTCAGCCAGAGTGTGGGAAGCGGCATCGGCGTGCGGGGGCCGTTTGGAACGGGCTGGCCGGTCGAGGCCGCGCGCGGGCGCGACGTGATCATCGTGGCGGGAGGCATTGGACTGGCGCCGCTGCGTCCGGCGATTTATGAAGTCCTGCATCGCCGCGATGAGTATGGCCGGCTGGTGATCCTGTATGGCGCGCGCAGCCCGCGCGATCTGCTGTATCGCAAGGAGCTGGCCGCGTGGGCGCGGCATCGCGACACGCAGGTGCTGGTCACCGTGGACTATGGCGGTGTGAGTTGGCGGGGCCACGTTGGAGTCGTGACCACGCTGTTCAAGTATGCGCGGCTGAAGCCCACGCAGTCGGTGGCGATGCTGTGCGGCCCGGAGATCATGATGCGCTTTGTGACGCGTGAACTGGAAGCGCACGGGCTGGTCCGGCCCGATATATATCTTTCCATGGAACGCAACATGAAGTGCGCGGTCGGGTTTTGCGGCCACTGCCAATATGGACCGCATTTCATCTGCAAGGATGGACCGGTATTTCCCTACGACCGGATCAGACCGTTAATGGAGAAGTATGAGCTCTGAAGCCCGAACCGCGAAGAAGTCCAGGAGCAAAGGCAAGCCGAAAATCGGCGTGTTCAAGTTTGCCTCCTGCGACGGTTGCCAGTTGAGCCTGCTCGACGCCGAAGACGAGCTGTTGGGTGTGGTGGGAGCGGTCGATCTCGCGTACTTCCCCGAGGCTAGCCGGACCATGCTGAAGGGGCCTTACGACATCGGTCTGGTGGAAGGATCGATCACCACCGTGCACGATGCGGAGCGGATTCAGGAGGTGCGGCGGCAATGCAGGACGCTCATTACGATCGGCGCTTGCGCCACCGCAGGTGGAATTCAGGCTCTGCGCAACTGGAAGGATGTGGACGAATTCATTCGCGTGGTCTACGCCACGCCGCAATATATCAGCACGCTGCGGCTTTCCACGCCCATCGCGGAGCACGTGCCGGTGGACTTCGAGCTGCGCGGCTGTCCCATCAACAAGTACCAACTGATTGAATTGATCACGGCGACGCTGGCGGGAAGAAAGCCCAACGTTCCCACCTACAGCACCTGCATCGAGTGCAAGCGCAAGGGGAACGTGTGCATCGCCGTGGCCCGCGGCATCGCCTGCCTGGGGCCGGTTACGCAGGCGGGATGCGGAGCCTTGTGTCCGAGCTATGACCGTGGGTGCTACGGCTGCTTTGGGCCGATGGAGAGTCCGAACACGGCGTCACTGACCAGCCAGTTCCGCATTCTGGGACAGAGCGACGAGCAGATTTCACGCGCCTTCCGCGGATTCAACGCGTGGGCATGGCCGTTCCGCAAAGCAAGCGAGGAGTGCGACCGCACATGAACGCCACCGCCAACCGTACGATCAAGGTCGACACGCTGGCCCGCGTGGAGGGCGAAGGCGCGCTCTACATCAAGATGGCGGGCGACCGCGTGGCCGATGTGAAACTGCGAATCTACGAGCCGCCGCGGATGTTTGAAGCGTTTCTGCGGGGGCGGCATTTCTCCGAAGTGGCCGACATCACCTCGCGCATCTGCGGCATCTGCCCCATCGCTTATCAGATGAGCGCCGTGCATGCCATCGAACGGGCGCTGGGAATCAAGATCGATCCGCGAGTGCGGTTGCTGCGGCGGCTGTTTTATTGCGGGGAGTGGATTGAGAGCCACGCCTTGCATGTGTACATGCTGCACGCACCAGACTTTTTGGGCTATCAGGATGTGATCGCGATGGCGAAGGATCATCGCGAGGTGGTGGAGAAGGCGCTGCGGCTGAAGAAAGCCGGGAACCGCATTGTGCAGTTGCTGGGCGGGCGCGAGATTCATCCTATTTCGGCGGCGGTGGGAGGGTTTCACAAAACGCCGTCGAAGAGCCAGCTGAAGGAACTGGTGGGCGAACTGGAGTGGGCGCTGGAAGCCTCGATTGAGGCGGTGCGCTGGACTTCCACGCTGCAGTTTCCGGATTTTGAGCAGGATTACGAATTTGTGGCGCTGCGTCATCCCGAAGAGTATCCCTTCAACGAAGGGCGGCTGGTGTCGAATCGCGGGCTCGATATTGACGCGGCCGAGTACGAAGACCGGTTCGCCGAATTGCATGTGAAGCACTCGAACGCGCTGCATTCGGTGCTGCGGGGGCGAGGTTCGTATCATGTGGGGCCGCTGGCGCGGTTCAATCTGAATTTTGACAAGCTGCCGCAGGTGGCGCAGGAAGCCGCGACCCAGGCGGGTTTGAGGCCGCCGGTGAAAAATCTGTTCCGCAGCATCGTGGTGCGGGCGGTGGAACTGGTGTTCGCGTGCGCCGAGGCGTTGCGCGTCATTGCCACCTACGAGCCTCCCGCCGCACCGGGGGTCGAAGCTCCTACGCGCCCCGGGGTTGGGCAGGCGATTACCGAAGCGCCGCGAGGGATTTTGTATCACCGCTACGCTGTGAACGAAGACGGCCTGATTGTGACGGCGAAGATTGTGCCTCCCACTTCGCAGAATCAGAAGCGAATCGAAGACGATCTGCGCGAATACGCCGCGCATCTGGTGGCCTGGCCTCTCGACGAGGCAACCTGGAAGTGCGAGCAGGCTGTACGCTGCTACGATCCGTGCATTTCCTGCGCGACGCACTTTTTGAAAGTCGTGATCGAACGCGAATAGCGTCTCAAACTCCCTTTATATAGTGATCCTTCTATGCTGGGCGTCCCTAGGCTAATCATTGGCTGCGGTAACCGGCAGCGCGGGGACGATGCTGCCGGAATTCTGGCGACGGAGCGGCTGCGCGCTTTGGGCATCGAAGCCTTGGGTATACAGATAAAGATCTGCTCCGGCGAGGCTTCGGAATTGATGGGACTCTGGAGCGGCGCTGACGACGTCATCGTCATCGATGCCGTAGTAACCGGCTCCGCCCCCGGCGTGGTCCATCTGTGGGACGCCGAGCGTCCGCTTCGCTATGGCAAAGCTCCAGGATCAACGCACGGCCTGGGCGTCGCCGAAGCCCTCGAACTGGCCCGCGCGCTCGAACGCCTTCCGGCAGAGATGCGCATTTACGGGATCGAAGGCCGGCAATTTGAAATCGGCAGCGAAGTTTCCGAAGAAGTGGAACGGGGAGTGGGCACAGTCGTTCAGCGAATCGTCAGCGAAGCCAGACGCGGAGGGTGAGAAGGCGCGACCGCGGGTGAACCGTTGCGAGAAGCGGATGATGAACATTCGAGTTCAGCCTGGCGAGCAGGGGCGGCAGCAGAAAATGAGCGCTATAGCCAGTTTGCGACACTCACATTCCTCAGTCGTGCCATCTTGCGGACTCATGGGCTGACCGTGAAGGAAACGGCGTTTGAGTCGTTACCACCACACCTGTTTGTTGTGGTTGTGATTCCTCCGACAGAGCCGGAAGACGCGGAAGGGGGATTGAGCACAAGAATCTGCAACGTTCCGGGGTACACAATGTCGGCAGCCGGGATCGTAGCAACCAACTGATGGCTGTTGACGAAGCTCGGCGTCAAAGAGGAGCCGTTAAAGTCCACCAGCGAGTCGCTGGTAAAGTCATTACCGTTGATGGTCAGTACGAACTGGGTGCCTCCAGCGGTTGCGCTGCTGGGTGAGATCGAAGTGATAGATGGAGCAGCCGGGCAGGAGCAAGACACGGCGGTTGCCAGCGCGGTCACAAGCACGTACAAAACGGACGATCTCGCTGCCGTCGCCATTGGCGTACGCCGCTGGCAAACTGGCTGAGACAAACGATGTGCTGAGAAGCTAAGGGCCATTCAAAGAGGATCGGCGGGATCAGCGGGACCTCACAACCGGGCCGCCAGAGACCACATTATACGCCTGACCTGTAGACGCAAACCTGTGGGGCCGTAACTGCCCGGATCGGAAATCACTCGCCGGCCCTATCGGGTTTCTCGAATTGCGGGACCGGGCAATCTCAGAGATAAATCGTTATTTCACTCATCGACTGGCGGTTGCGGACTCGCGAACCAACTAGATCTCGCGCAGTTCCTACGCGGTGCCCGCGTTGGTGAAGGCTTCGATGGCGTCGGCAAGTGTGGGGAACATCAGGAAGACGTGTTCGACCTTGGTGATTTCAAAAACCTTCATCACTCGCTTGTTCACGCCGGTCAATGCGATTCGGCGGCCGGTCTTGGTGCAGGAAGTGCAGGCGCTGACCAGCGATCCCAGGCCGGAGGAATCGAGATAGGGCACGCCGCTCAGATCGAGGATCATGGTGGGAGCGGCCTCGCGGCGCACCGCGTTGAGAAACGGAGTCACGTTCTCCATGGTGAGCGGGCCGCGGAATGTTAGCACGCCGCGGTCCAGGCGCTCGATCTCCAACGGCTCGGAAGCCATAGCTTCGAGATTCTAGGACAGATGGCGAGCTGTGTTCAAGGCTGGCGGCAAGGATTTCGCGAGAGTGGCTACTTGGACTGGCCGCAAACGCTGTCGCTGACCATTTGGGCGAATCCGCCTTCGGAGGGCTGACCGAACTGGTCATCATGCGTGATTTTGCGGCTGACGACGATGCGCCCGTTGCGCTCGCGGGAGTAGAACCATTCCGTGGCCGTCGGGGCCGCGCCGTCGGCACAATGCAAGCGCACGAAGGCGCGCATTTCTACGAAGGGTCCGCCCTGGGATGATCCGACCTGGGATGACCCGACCTGAGGAAGTTCGGTGGGCTCTTTGTATTGCACCCGCACCAGCGCGGTGCGCTGTCCGGCTTTCAGAAGGCGCACGGCGCTTACGGAAACCTTGTCGCCGGCCTGGGTTTGCCCGACGGCGCGCCAGTCTCCGGAGGCGAGCACCAGCTTCACCACCAGCACGGGCGCCAGCGCCACTCCGAGAAGAAGCAGGGTCTTTTTCACGTGCAGAATTTCACAGGCTACAAAATAGACCTAACACTCTGGTGCATCCGGGCGAATTTGTCAACGGGGATAACCAAATTCCGGCTCCACGGGGAGTTCGCGCTGTCGAAATCCCACTTCTCCCAAAGTCAGCGAGAAGGCCTGCCCTGAGCTTGTCGAAGGGTGGGGCATCCCATTTTGCTTCTTGATTTGCTGGTCGGGTTTACTTTGCCGGCGCCGGTTGTGGTTGCGGTGCAGCCTGATTTGGCGTCGAGAAGTTCACTTTGGGAGCCTGGCGGGAGGCTTCGGAAGCGGTGAAGTAGGCTTCGTTGGCTTTGAAGCCGGCCCATCCGGCAAAAATATTGTTAGGGAACTGCTGGACGTAGGTGTTGTAGTCCTGCAGCGTGTCGTTGTAGCGCTTGCGCTCGACCGCGATGCGGTTTTCGGTGCCGGCGAGTTCGTCCTGCAGGCGGAGAAAGTTCTCGTTCGCCTTCAGATTCGGATAGTTCTCCACGACCACCAGCAGGCGGCCGAGCGCTCCGTCAAGTTGGCCGTTGGCGGCGATTTTCTCCTGTGGAGTTCCGGCGGAAAGCAGGGCCGAGCGCGCCTTGGCGATGTCGTCATAGACCGCTTGCTCATGCTGCGCATAGCCCTTCACGGTTTCCACCAGGTTGGGGATCAAGTCAGCGCGGCGCTGCAGAACGACATCGACCTGCGACCACGCAGATTTGACGGCCTCATTCTTGCTGACCAGCGAGTTCCTCACGCTGACGTATTGGCCGAATACGGCGAATGCAACGATTCCAATCAGAACCACCACGACGAGTACGGCGATCAGTGCTTTGCTCACAAACGCCTCCTTCTAAGTTCGAGAGTTTTATCCGTTGCCGGTTTCAGGAGCGGGCGCTTGATCGACCGCTTCAGTGACTATGTCGATTGCGCTCAGATAGCGGGCGCAGAGATCGTGGACATCGAGTTGCTTTGGATCGGCTTTGCGTCCGCGCACCTCGAGAATCCGCTCGATGGCTGACGGATCGAATCCAACAAGCTTGGACAAGGCCTGGACGGCGTCTCGACGTTTGGCCGGCGCATCGCCTTTCAGCACGATCAGAGCGTGGCGGAACAGCGTGGCGAACGAGGGCGCGGAATGCAGCAGAACGTCCCACAGCTGCGAATCTTTCGTAGTGGCGAGCAGATGCTGGCGCAGCAGGATTGTTTTCTCGCGCAGCTCGTATTCCACCTGCACGCGGTGCAGGCCCATGGGAATGTGCAGGCCGGCGAGGACATCTTCTCCGAAAAGAATGCGATGATGCTGGACCATGTCGAGCAGTTCGATGGTGAAGACGTCGGTGGAGCGCGTGAGTTCGTGGCGCGTCATGCACTGCGGCGGGGGTTGTTTGTGGCCGGTCCACCACTTGACGACCGCGGCGAGTTTCTGGAGCTCGGCAAACGAGCTGTCGCGCAGAATGCAGAACAAATTCAGATCGGATAGTCCGGGATGAAAATCTCCGGAAACGGCGGAACCGAACAGAATGATGGATTCGAGGTTCCGGCCGCAAGCTTCGCGGGCGCGCTGGACGAATTCGGTCAGTTTGTCTTCAGGAATCATATAGGCATCCTTGGTTGCTACCAACTGCTGCTCGCGCCACCTCCGCCGAAACTGCCGCCACCGAAACCTCCGAATCCGCCTCCACCACCTCCTCCGCCGCCCCAGCCACCGCCTCCGCCCCCACCGAAACCTCCGAATCCTCCGCCACCCCAGCCGCCGCGCCCTCCGCCAAAAATGTTGGAAAACAGAATCCAGAACAGCAGGCTGCGTAGCGGCGTGAAGAGGATGATCAGTATAACGATGATTAGAAGCACGACGCCACCGAAAGACATACCTCCATCGCCCGGCTGGACGTGCCGGATGGGAACGGGAGGCTCGGCGTTGGTGAGTTGAACACCGGCGTCGTCGGCGATGACCTGGGCGACGCGGCTGGTTACAAGCAGCAGCGCGTGGTTGTAGTCCTGGCTGCGCATCAGCGGGATGGCTTCACGCTGAAAGCCGCCGACTTTGCCGTCGGGAAGGATGGGCTCGAGGCCGTAACCGACTTCGATGCGAGCGCGGTGATCCTGAATGACGTAGAAAATCAAGACGCCGCGGTCTTTGTCTTGGCCGTCTTTGCCTTTGCCACCCATGCCCCATTTCTGCGCCAGATTGATCGAGTAACTTTCGAGGTCATTGCCGTCGAGCGTGTTGATGGTCACGAGCGCGATCTGAGCGTGGGCCTTCTGATCGATCTGCGTGCAGATGTCGGTGATCTGGGCGGTTGTGGCGGGATCGAGAACGTGGGCGAAATCGTTGACGTAGCCGGTGGGCTTGAGGTCTTTGACCTGCTCAGCGTTGATCTGCTCAATGAAGGGGGGCGCAGCGAAGGCAAAGATGCCGAGCAGAAAAATCAGAAGCGCAATACGAGGCCGAGCGCGCCCGTTCACAGGAAAATTGTACAGGAGTCAGCATTGTGCAGATTGGGGGAGAAGCGCGAGTTGCGATACGGAAATTGCACGCTGAAAAGCAAAAGCCGCCAGCTTTTGGCTGACGGCTGATGGCCGAAAGCTGACGGCTTCTAATTTTCGTACAGCAACACGCCGGCGGCTTCTTGCGAGTCGACCGGGCGGTAGAAGAGTTTGTTGTCTTCCAGGAAGACCTCGATGAAGGCAGGGCGGGTGGTGATGGTGCCCTGGATCAGCGCCTCCGACAGCGGGTCTTCGATGTACTTCTGCAGCGCGCGGCGCAGCGGGCGTGCGCCGTAGCTGCGGTCGGTGAGCGTCTGGTTGAGAATCCACTTCTTGGCCTCGTCGGCGACCGTCACGGTGATCGACTTCTGCGCCAGGTTCGCGTTGAGCTGCGTGACCATGAGCTCGAGAATCTGAATGAGATCGTTTTCGTTGAGCGCGTTGAAAATGATGATCTCGTCGATACGGTTCAGGAACTCAGGGTTGAAGGTGCGCTTGACTTCGTTCTTGACCAGGTCTTCGACCTTCTCGGCGATGGCGTCTTCTTTGGTGGACGCGAAGCCCAGGCCTTCGCGCTTTTGCAGATGGCGCGCGCCGATGTTCGAGGTCATGATGATGATGGTGTTTTTGAAATCGACGGTGTTGCCGAGGCCGTCGGTGAGCTGGCCGTCTTCAAACACCTGCAGCAGGATATTGAAGACATCCGGATGCGC
>Ga0187782_10002676_pt1 | contig 13140 bp, 9 predicted proteins | sample 0715_SJ02_MP15_2_FD_132454 | JGI IMG/M metagenome (GOLD analysis project Ga0187782, IMG submission 132454) | Tropical peat soil microbial communities from peatlands in Department of Meta, Colombia - 0715_SJ02_MP15_20_MG | ecosystem: Environmental > Terrestrial > Soil > Wetlands > Peat | place...
GGAGAAAGCCGGATCGTTTTTTAATTTTCGTATGAACACGTTCCTGAATTTCGGAACCCAGTTCGTGATCAGCCTTCTGATCTTTGGCCTACTCGCGAAATGGTATGTGTGGCCGTTCTTGTGTAGGCGTCCTTACTCGGAGGGCCTGCTCCTGCTGCTCCTTCCCTTTTTGCTGCGATATCTGGGGCTCGTGTCGCTTGTACCCGGCGTGGTTGATCCGGCAGTCACGCAATCAGCCTTCGCTTTTTATCAGGCCTATGGCGATTTTGCCGCTTTTGTCATGGCGTTTTTTGCATTTGTTCTCGTGCGGGCGCGGCATCCCCGAGCGCTTGCGGCCGTGTGGATCTTCAATGTGTTTGGGACCGTCGATTTTGTCCATTCCGTAGTTCGCGGGAGCGTGGGGGGCACGGGCGGAAGTCTGGGAGCATTCTGGTATATCCCTGTCTGTTACGTACCGCTAGGACTGGTTGCGCACTGCCTGATTTTTCTGCAGCTTGTGATGAGATCTCCAGAATATGGGCCGCGCACCACAGTCTAGGAAACGCAGGACCGTAGGATGACGAATACGTCCAGTCGGCCGCCGTCCATGCTCAAGTCCATTGTGACGCTTACCGGCCTGGTGCTGGTGGTTCTTGGCGGCGGGCTCGCCTTTGCGAGCCACTGGATGGCGAAACTTTATGGGACAACAGAGAGTGTGTCTGGCACAAACGCCAGCCGCACGGCGGGAGCCGCAATCCTGGCGTTGGGCATTCTGGCGTGGCTTGGCAAGAAGCAGGATGTGAAGGTTCTGCGCACGACTGTTGTGCCCGTTCTCTTTGTTTGGTTCCTGGTAAAGGGCGTTGTGGCTTATTGGGCCGTGGCGAACGGCGCTTTCGAGGCCGGCCCGGGAATCGCGGTGTTGGTTTTCGACGCGATCCTGGCTGCCGCTTATGCCTACTATTTTTTCGTGATGGTCGTCGCCAAGCCAGAAAAAAGCAGATAACTCACCGCAGGAAAAACATAGAGTCCACGACGGACTGTCGAAGTGCGCAGGCGACGGCAGGGCGTCTCATAAAAATGTGATCCGACACGCGCTGAAATGCCCCGATGAATATTGGTAAGGCCTTGGCCGAAAAAGGCTTAGTGTTTTCGCACTAGCACGTTTCGATTATGGTGTTCGGGCCTGACTATCCCTAACATTTGCCCCACAGACAGGCGGCGCGAGGCCATTCGCGTTTCGGCGGAGGGTGGGGGGGTAGTGAAGATCCGGGGACCGTTGGGCGTCTTGTTTGTGGGAATCACCTTTTTTTGCAGTGCGAATCATGCCGCCGGTTCGCCGGCGCAGAACTCCTCCTCGCGGGAACTTTTCCTCCAAGTGATCGTCGTGCGCTCGTCCGAGGAGGCCCAGCAAGTAGTGGAGCGTCTGAAGAAAGGCGCCGATTTCGGACAAATCGCCAGGGAAGAGTCAATCGACCCGACGGCGGATTCCGGCGGCTTCATGGGCGAGTACGAGCCCAACGCATTGCGGACGGAATTGAGGGCGGCGCTGAACGGCGTTGGCGAAGGGCAATTCAGTGCGGTCGTACACATTCCGAGCGGATACGCCATTCTGAAAGTCATGCGAGAGAAGAGGGAGGGCGAGACCGCAGCTCCCGCGGATCCGGCACGTAGCTTCAGCCTGGAGGCTACTGGAACGGTGAAGTATGTGAACGACGTTGACGGCCTAGCCGAAGCGGAGGCGGTGCTGCTGCGCTTTCCCAAGGGACCAAACTGGAATTCGGACCCGGGGAACGTTTGCAAACTGCGCAAGGAGTCCCTGGCCACTTCTATTTCGCGCCTGAAGGACCTGCTTGCCAAAGATGCAGGGGCCGCTGCTGACCATACTCCGTACGACACGATGGAGGCCCATTTCGCGCTCGCGCAGCTTTACGCCTACCAGGGTCGGATGGATCCCGCTCTCGAGGAGTACAAGGCGTCTTACCAGATGGCGGTCGCTTCCGTGCCAGGCGCGGTTCCACAGATGGAGGAAGCGCTCGGCATCGGATACCTGCACAAGTCGGAAATGGAAAATGACATATACAGCTCGCCGGGCGAGCGCTGTTTGTTCCCGATGCGCCCGGGCCTGGCCTACAAGAACACGGACGACTCCAACACGGCTATCGGATATTTTCTGAACTACCTCGACAAGAAGCCGGAAGAGCTGGAAGTGCGGTGGCTGCTGAACCTGGCGTACATGACGCTCGGGGAATACCCGGACGCAGTTCCCAAGAAATACTTGATTCCTCCATCCGCATTCGAATCGAAGGAGGATGTAGGGCGCTTTGTGGACGTGGCCGGCGACGCCGGCTTGAACATGCTGTCGACGGCGGGAGGGCTGATTGTCGACGACTTCGAGAACAACGGATTGCTGGATGTGGTGACCTCCGGATTCGAAAGCTGCGGCCCGATGCACTATTTCCACAACAACGGCGACGGGACGTTCACAGAAAGAACCAAGGAAGCGGGGCTTTCCGGCCTGGTGGGCGGGCTGAACATCCTGCAGGCGAATTACAACAACGACGGCTGCATCGACATTCTGGTGATGCGCGGCGGCTGGGAGTTTCCGCAGAGCAAGACTCTGCTGCGGAACAACTGCAACGGCACATTCACCGACGTGACCGCCGAGAGCGGGCTCGGCCAGTCCGTCTCCAGCTCCCAGGCGGCGGTGTGGGTGGACATTAACAATGACGGTTTTCTCGATCTGTTTGTCGGCAACGAAAACGGGCCGGCGCAGCTTTTCCTGAACAAAGGAGACGGAACGTTTGAAGACATTTCGATGATTTCCGGAATTGCTGGAGACGGGACAGCTTTTTCGAAAGGAGTGACGGCCGCAGACTATGATGGCGACGGCTACATGGACCTGTATGTGTCCAACCTGAACGGCCGCAATCTCCTATACCACAACAACCACAACAATACATTCAAGGAGGTGGCGCTCAAAGCGGGCGTGCCAGGAACGGGGCGCGGCTTTGGCACGTGGTTCTTCGATTACGACAACGACGGTTTGCCGGACCTGTTCGTCACAAGCTACTTCGCATCCGTCGACGAAACCATGCGCACGTATCTGGAACTTCCGCACAACGCGGGCACGCTGAAACTTTACAGGAATTTGGGCGACGGCACGTTTCAGGATGTGACGCAGGAAGTAGGGCTCGACAAGGTCTACATGCCCATGGGCGCAAATTTCGGAGATATCGACAACGACGGTTATCTGGACATCTACCTCGGAACGGGAAACCCGTCTTATGGCTCGGTGATTCCCAATGTTCTGCTGCGCAATCACGACGGAAAATATTTCGTGGATGTCACCGCGTCGTCGGGCACGGGCGAACTGCACAAAGGGCACGGCGTGGCCTTTGCCGATCTGGGGAACAACGGCAATGAGGACCTGCTTGAGGAAGTCGGCGGGGCGACGCTCGGCGACATCCACACTTTTCGGCTCTTTAAGAATCCCGGGCACGCGAACGACTGGATCACCATCAAGCTTGTAGGCGTCAAGACCAACCGCATGGGCATCGGGGCGCGCATCAGGGTCACGGTGGAAAACGAAGGGCAGGGCCGGCGGTCGATCTGCCGGACGGTGGGAAGTGGCGGATCGTTTGGCTCGTCGCCGCTGCAGCAGCACATCGGCCTGGGAAAGTCCGCAAGGATCGTCAGCGTCGAGGTCGACTGGCCGGTGAGCAAGACCAAACAGGTATTCACGGAAGTGCAGAAGAACCAGTTTATCCAGATCCAGGAACTCTCCGAACAGTACACCCGGCTCGAGCGGAAATCGTTCTCGGTCGGCGGCGCGCGGAAGAGCGCAAGCGCGGCGGTGACGAGCAGGTGAAGCGCGCAGACTTCCCGGGCGGGAGAGGGGGAAACGATGATGCTAAGAGGGGCTCTGCTCCTGGCCGCGATTGCGTTTTCCTTCTGCACGGGCCTGCAAGCCGCACAGACCTATGCCGCGCGCGGGCTGGTTTTGAAAATCGACAAGGCGCACCGCTCCGTCACCGTTTCCTGCGAGGAGATTCCCAAGTACATGGAAGCGATGGTGATGTCGTTCCGCGTGAAGAATTCCAAGGAATTGGACGGCCTGGGCGTGGGAACGATGATCGAATTCACGCTGGTGGTGGCAGAGAAGTCGGCGTATGTCGAGGGAATTCGCGTCCGGCAATACCAGGCCATTGAACAGGATCCGCTTGCCGCGCGCCGGTTGAAGCTGATATCTGGGATCGTCGATTCGGAAGGGGCGCCGAAAGAGATCGAGACGGGCGAGCGCGTCCCGGATTTCAAACTGGTCGACCAGAACGGCCGGAGTGTGACGCTATGGCAGTATTCGGGGAAGGTGGTGGTTCTGACGTTCACCTATACGCACTGCGTGCTGCCCAATTTTTGTTTCCGCAACTCCAATAACTTCCGCCTGCTGCAGAAACGTTTTTCGAACCGCATGGGCAAGGATCTGATCCTGATGACCATCACCTTCGACCCCGTGCATGACACGCCCGATGTGCTGGCGATATATGGAAAGACCTGGAGCGCCGATTCAAACAACTGGAAGCTGCTGACCGGAAACCCGGCCGACATTTCGGCGGTCGCCGAGAGATTCGGGATGAGCTACTGGTTCGACGAAGGGCTGATGAACCATTCCCTGCACACGGTGATCATCGATCGCAACGGGAGGATGGCGGCGAAACTCGAGGGGAATGAATACTCCGCGGATGAGTTGGGAGACGTGGTGCTGACCGTTCTAGAGCACACGGAAACGCACAACGTCCACCATCCCTGAGCAAAAGAGGATCGAGACCGCTTGAAGAAAAAGATCACAGTGTTGTTGGTAGACGACCACACGTTAGTCCGGCGGGGATTCCGGCGGCTCATCGAGGACGAAGAGGATCTGGAAGTCGTTGGGGAAGCCGGCGACGGCGAATCCGGGGTGCAATTATCCCGGACCCTGAAACCGGCCATCGTGCTGATGGACTATTGCCTGCCGGGCATCGATGGATTGCATGCGGCGCGCCAGATTGCGCACAACGGGCGGGGAGAGACCTCCGTGATCATGCTGACCATGCACTTCGAGGAAGCGCGCCTGAGGGAAGCACAAGAGGCGGGAGTACGCGGCTACCTCGAAAAAAATGTGGAAGACATGGCGTTGATTTTGACAATCCGGCGGGTGGCCAAGGGCGAACTGGTGTTCCCAGAGACAGCTTCCGGGCGGAGCGAGTCCACTGCCAGATCCGACGGTGAGCTAAGCGTACGGGAGCGGGAGATTCTTCAGTTGATCGTGGACGGCAAATCCAACCGGGAGATTGCGCTGCAGCTCGATCTTAGCGTACATACCGTCGGGTCGCACAGGGCGCGGATCATGAAAACGCTGCGGATTCACAAAGTGTCCGAGCTGGTGGCGTATGCGATCCGGAAGGGACTGGCGGGGCCAAATGAGGGATGATCAGCGTGGAGAGGCGGAAGGTTCACGAGAGGACACAGAGATTCATAGAGAAAGCGGGGACGGGGGGTGTTTTCTCAACAGATATTCAAGTGCTGTTGAATTTAAAGTGTTGGTTCTAGGTGGTTAGGGCTCGAGTGCGGCATCCGACAAGAAAAAAGTACCTCAAACGACCTGCCACCGCAATGAGCACAGGCTGAAAAGCCTGTGCTACAGGCGAGTGGCGATGAGGAGCCCGGTGGGGCCGGGGAGGCGGACGCGGCGGATATCAGAGAAGCCGGCATCGCGGAGCCAGGCTGTGTATTCGGGTTCGCTGTAGGTGCTGCCACCGCGCGTGCCGACCAGCATGTTCAGGGCGAAGAGGGTGGCGAAGCGCGGAGATGTCTTGTCCGGCTCAAGGATGAAATCCTGGACGACAAAGCGGCCGCCGGAAGCCAAGGCTCGATAGGCGCGTTGAAAGAGCGAGCGATTCTCTGCTTCAGAAAACATGTGGCAGATGGCGGAAACGAGGATCAAGCCATAATTCTCGCCAAACGGATCGCACAACATGTCTCCGACGCGCGTGGTGACGCGGTCGGAGAGGCCGGCCTGGCGGATGTGGCCCTGCGCGATGGGTACAACTTCGGGGAGGTCCATAATCTCGGACTTGAGTTCGGGAAAAGCGCGGGCGAAGGCGATGGAGTACGCGCCGGAACCGCCGCCAAGATCGAGCATGCGGCGAGCACTATCCACCCCAACGGCTTTCACAACCAAGCTGGCCCGTTCCTTGGCGTTGCGATCCATGGCCGCAATGAAGGAGGCAACACCCTGGGCGTCCCGGGAGCGAAGGGCGACGGAAGTTCCGGCGTGGACCGCATCGGTAAGAGTGGACCAGCGGTGCCAGAGGTTGGCGATGTGGAGCATGGCAGGACGGGCATTGTCCGGCGAACCTTCGCAAAAGAACCGAGTGGAATTTGCGGTTTTGTGGAAGGTCCCGTCCTTCTTGTCGAGTAGCTTCAGACTGACGAGGGCGTTCAGCAGCATTTCCGTGGCGCGGGTGTCGGCGTGGATTTCCCGGGCGACTTGTCCGGCGGCAGATCCGGTGCCGACTGCGTTGAAGACGTCGAGTTCGAGCGCGGTGAGCACGGCGCGGCTGGCCATGAAGCCGCGGATCATCTCGTCAACGTCGTCGGGAAGAATGCCAGCCTGGTCGCGAGCCTTGAGCATGGTACGGAAGTGGTCACGGTGCTCGATGGCCATGGCTTTCATCGCGGGCGCATTGGCCCAAGCGAGGCGAGCGACGATTTTGCCATCGCGAAGATGGGAGCTGACGATTTCGGGGACATCCAGAAGACGGACTTTGTGATACCAGACGGCGTCGGGATAAACGATAAGGATGGGGCCCTCGTCGCACAGGCCAAGGCAACCGCAGGTAGAGAGTTGCACGTCGTTATCGAGACCCTGGGACAGGATTTCCGTTTCGAGGGCGCGAAGGAGCTGCCAGGAACCGTTGGCGGGACAGCAAGGGACGCTTTCGGGCTTCTCCTGGCTGCAGACGAAGATGTGATGACGAAAGGGTTCCATTGGACCTCCTCCGGAAAGAGCGTTGACGAACAATCATTCTAGGAGGAGGAAAGTTGGGGCGCGGTGGCTTACGTCACAAGAATAAAGAAGGGGGGGTTGGCCCATCTGAAGTTCAGCCACGACACACGCGGGCCCAAGAGAGCCGAACAGTCGCCCCCTACGGGGAGCCAGATACAGTGAACTGCGCCCCCGGAACTAGGTTGTCAGCGTTTGGCGTATCTGGGTCTAGCGGCACAGCTCGAGGGTTTGAAACGCAGGCACCGGCTCGAGCAAGGAGTGCCTATCCGGCCCGGATACGCAGCAAAAGTGACGAGAGGGCCAAAAAATTGAATGTTTGATGTCTGCCGTGAGGAGGAGGAAAGTTGCGCCGATTTGAGACACGTACGCGAGTTATGGGATCGGGCAGCAGCACCGGATGATCGAATTGGCACAGCATGGAAGGGCGGGATGGAATCGGCTGGCGGCGGTAGGTAGTCTGCAAGAAGCGAGCCATGGAGACCACAACCAAAAGCCCGGCGAAGGATGAAGTGGCGGGTGCAACATCTGACGGGAAGGGGGTTTGGGCCTACTGGATGGTTGGGTGTCTGGCGATTCTGCCCTACCTTCCCTCCTTTGGGTATGGTTTTGTATATGACGATGATGTGCAAGTGCTGGCAAACCCAGCGATTCTCTCGTGGCATTTTGTTCCCGCTTATTTTGGGAAAGCGATTGCGGGGTTCTTTAGTGGCGTGCGGTCGGCACATTATTACCGGCCGCTGTTCTTCCTGTGGCTGCGACTGAATTACCTTGCATGGGGCACACAGGCCTCGGGATGGCACCTGGCGAATGTGGCTTTGCATGTGGCGGCGTCCCTTTTGGTCTTGATGATACTGAAGAAGTATTTCCGGGATGTGCGCTGGGCGGCGGTAGGTGCGGCGACCTTTGCCGTTCATCCCGTCCATGTGGAAACAGTGGCCTGGGTTTCGGGCTGTACGGATTCGCTGATGGCAGTGAGTCTGTTGGCGAGTCTATGGCTGTGGATGAAAGCTCGCGAGACGGGATCGCTTGCTTGGAGGATTGGTTCGTTGACATGCTGTGGAACGGCTCTGCTGACCAAGGAGACGGCGGTCATTCTCCCGGTGGTAGTTTTCTCTCATGCGCTTCTCGGGATTCCGGCAAGAGGGCTGAGCGAAGAAACGAAGGGACCCTGGGTCGGTCCCGTGCTGCGGGAGTCGATTCCGTATGTGATTGTGACCGCAGTGTACGGCGCGATTCGTTTCTTTGTATTGCGCGGAATACCTGGCCCCGCTCCGTGGGTTTCGCGCTACGAGGCGTTACTTACGATGCCTTCGATCCTGTGGTTCTACGCGCGGCATCTGGTTTGGCCTTGGAACCTAAGCCTTTTTTATGACCTCCCGGTTGTTAACCGCGCAAGCTGCTATTTGTTCTGGGGGCCGGCGGCTTTTTTGGCTGGGCTTATAGCGGCCGCGGGGATTTGCTACCGGCGGGGCAGAGACCCGAGAATTGTATTGGTGGGGCTGTGGTTTCTGCTGCCGCTTGTCCCGGCTTTGTATATTGGCGTGTTCAAGCAGGACGATTTCGTTCACGACCGCTACCTCTATCTACCGGCCTTGGGAGTAGCGATTCTTGCGGCGTGGCTGGCTGAATTCCTGGCGAGCCGGGCGCGAGGGCCGTCGGCACTTCGGCTGCCCCTGGTGGTTTCCGGTGGAGTGGTTGTTGCGCTGGCGATGGCTACGATGGTCGAGGCGCAGCCATGGAAGGACAATCTTTCGCTCTACAGCCAGGCGGTGCGAGTGGCTCCGAAGAACGGCCAGGCCAGAAATAACCTGGCGAATGAGGAGAGCAATCTTGGCCGCTATCAAGAGGCAAGCGAGGTTTTGAAGGCACTGCTGGTCGACGAACCGGGATTGTGGCTGGCGAACTACAACTACGGCTACGTGAACTACCGTCTTGGAGATTTCTCGCTAGCTGAAGAGTACCTCCGGCGCGCCATTCGAATCGATCCAAACGACGCGGATCAGTACATCTACCTGGGTACGACTTACTTCAAGGAAGGGCGCTTGCTCGACGCAGAGGCACAGGTTCGCCAAGGAATAACGCGCAAGCCGGAGGGCACCGGCTATCACTTTCTTTTGGGGGTGATCGAGATGCAGATGGGGAATCAGGCGGCGGCGCGAGAGGAGATGCTAACGGAATTGCGATACAACCCAGGAAGCCAGGCGGCGCGGACGCAGTTGGCCATCATTTCCGAGGAGATGCGAAGGAAGTAGGTTGGTAGCCTGGGCTCGCAGCCTCTTGTCGTGAGTGAAAAGGCGGCCACGGGCCGCAGCACTCCAGGCTACTGTTCGTTTTTCTCGACGATTTTGGAAATGCCTCAGACTCTAGAAGAAGCCCAGCGCGAAAACATCCGACGAACGCTGGAGCAGAGGCACAGGGTGGTTGGCGGTCCGGGAGGGGCGGCCGAGCGTCTGGGATTGAAACGAACGACGCTGTACGCGCGGATGCAAAATGTATCTCATGTTCGGACAAAAAGCAGAATCGCGGCGACGAGCTTTTAGCCAAAACACGGCAGAAGCCAAAGGACATCAGCAAAAAAGCGAATCCTCTTCGGACCAAACCGAACCCGATGAGACTCCATGGAACTTTCGCTGCCGATCCGATTGTTGGTTAGCGTGTTGCAGCTAACTGGGGAACGCGGGATAGCGACGCAAATTCCTCATCGCTCAAGCACAGGTTGGCCGCGGCTACGTTTTCCTCCAGATGAGCCGTTGAAGACGTTCCTGGGATGGGCAGCATACGCGGAGACCTTTTCAAGAGCCATGCAAGGGCTACCTGCATGGGGGTCGCATGATGGGTACGGGCGATATTCAGGAGCAGCTCGCCGGCGACCCTGCCTGCGCCAAGCGGAAACCAGGGAATAAAAGCGATTCCGTTGCGCTCGCAGTAGCTCACGATGTAATCCCATTCCCGGTCGGCGAAACTGTAACGATTCTGAACAGAGACGATGGGAACAATTCTGCGAGCACGTTCGATGTGTTCCTGAGTGACGTTGGACAACGCAACGAGGCGAATCTTCCCTTCCTCTTTCAGTTTGGCGAGTGTGGCCACCGAGTCATCGAACGGGACGACCGGGTCGGGAGTATGCAACTGGTAGACGTCAATCCGCTCCAGACGCAGGCGCTTGAGGCTGCCTTCCACGGCTTGGCGAAGATGAGCAGGCGTCGAATCGTGCGTCCACTGATTTGGGCCGGGACGGTTCCAGCCTCCCTTTGTGGCAATCACCAGGTCTGCCGGATAGGGATACAACGCTTCCGCGATTAGCTCTTCACTGACGTCCGGGCCGTAGGAATCTGCGGTATCAATAAAATTGACGCCAAGTTCGATGGCGCGGCGAAGAACGTCGAGCGCCGCCTTGCGATTCTTCGGGGGACCCCAAATGCCTTCGCCCGTAAGGCGCATGGCACCGAAACCCAGCCTGTTCACAGAGATTTCCCCGCCGAGATCGACTTTTCCTGCTGTACCTGCAGAGATTATATGATCGTCCACGGATTTCCTCCTTCTGCCTTACAAAGAACTCTTGAACGTCGCGAATAGCAGTGACCACAAAGAATGTCACCAATTCGGCATGCTGTCACGATGCAGTGGCTGTTTCGGCATGAAGGCATGAAGTTTTAGTCGTGCCTGCGATCGTCCGACACTGCTTCCATAGTTTCCTTACCGCAGGCAGCGAGCGCGTTCGACAGCAGGGGCTCGAGATCCTCGTTTCTTGCAAAACAGCGTGAATTCCTCGTGACAAGGCCTCCTTTTCTACCTCAAAACTCTGGCGTTCGACGAGCAAGAAGAGCTGAATGCCGGGAAGGGCCGCTCTGAGCGCATCAGCGGTCTCAGACCCCTTCGTCAAGGCCATGACAAAATCCAGGATAATCAGGCCCGGGCGATGCAACTTTACCTCTTCGATGGCGTCCGTTCATACGTCTGCCGACACAGGTGGCGTAACGTCGAAACCTGCGAGGATGGTTGCGTAAGCTGATTCCGGCCAAAGCCGGTTGGCTCGGCAACTTCCTGTCCACAATTCCGAAGGGCGCAAAGCCGCGACCGTGGGCGTGCTCGTATCCAGCTTGTTCTTATTTCCATAAGCCTCGCTGCGGTATGCTTGAGGCATTCCATGGTTCTGTTCTGAATACAGGTACAACGCTCCAGAAGGATGCGGAAATGAAGTCTACAACCAGGGTCGCAGTATTTGATACCACGCTACGAGACGGCGAACAGGCTGCGGGAACGCGCCTGGGAAGCCGCGACAAAATGACACTGGCGAAGCAACTGGCTCGACTGCGGGTGGACATCGTCGAGGCGGGATTCCCTGCTTCCTCTCCCGAAGACTTCGATGCGGTACAGAGGATCGCCCAGGAGATCGATGGGCCAACGATCTGCGCACTCTCTCGAGCGGTTACGGACGACATTGAGGCTTGCGGGAAGGCGCTTGCCAAAGCGAAACGCCCGCGCATTCACACGGGGATCGGTGTTTCGGACATTCACATCCTGGGGAAGTTTCGCGACGAGCGGTATGGGAAAACGCTGGAGGACAAGCGGGCGAGGATGATCGTCCAGGCCGTGGATGCCGTGAAGCTCGCGCGGAAGTATGTCGACGACGTGCAGTTTTACGCGGAGGATGCCGGCCGCGCTGAGCCCGCGTACCTTTACAAAATGTTAGAGGCAGTGATCAACGCTGGAGCGACGGTCGTCAACATTCCCGACACCACCGGTTACACGGTCCCTGAGCAGTACGGCGCACTGATTCGCGGCATTCGCGAAAATGTTCCCAATATCAGGCGGACAACGATCAGCGTGCACTGCCACGACGACCTTGGACTCGCCGTTGCCAATTCCCTGGCGGGCATTCGCAACGGCGCACGACAGGTGGAAGGGACGATCAACGGGATTGGCGAAAGGGCAGGAAACGCAGCGCTGGAAGAGATTGTGATGGGCATCCGGACTCGTGCCGACTATTACGGGTTGAGCACAGGGGTCGAGCCGCGCGAATTCTTTCGAACCAGCCGCATGGTTGCGGACATGCTTGGGATGCCGGTTCCGGCGAATAAGGCCATCATTGGAACGAATGCGTTTGCCCATAGCTCCGGGATTCACGTAGATGGTTTTCTGAAGGACCGGCAGACGTATGAGATCATGCGTCCCGCGGATGTTGGATTAGCAGAAAGCCGAGTTGTGCTAACAGCGCGCACAGGCCGGGCGGGGCTCCGGTCGCGGCTGGAGAAGCTTGGGTACGAGCTTTCCAGGCAGGAACTCGACACGATGTATCAGCGATTCCTTGCGGTAGCGGATAAGAAGCAGGAGGTGCTTGACGGAGATCTGCTTGCACTTGTTCACTACGAGTTGCCTCCGGCGGAGCAGAACGTGAAGCTCGAGTACCTGCAGTGTTACAGCGGCACGACGGCAATTCCGACGGCGACCGTGCGTCTGCAAGTGAACGGAAAGATGAAAGAAGGAGCTTCGGTTGGGGACGGTCCGGTGGACGCGGTGTACAAGGCCATTGCGGGGCTGACCGGCACCCGTGCAAAGCTCCTACGCTATGACATTCGAGCCGTAACCGAAGGCACGGAAGCCATGGGAGAGGTTACCGTACACCTTGAAATCGGAAATCGCCGCGTGATGGGCCGTGGCGCTTCCACGGATATTATCGAGGCCAGCGCGAAGGCGTACGTAGACGGCCTAAACCGGCTGGGCTGATTGGGCCGGCGGCGAAATCCACAATCACGGTGTTCCCTGAACATGAAATGAGACAGCGGAAATCAGTGCGCTTATTCCATCCACATACTCTGCACGCCGATGCAAACCAAAAGAAAAGAGGAGAGCCGAATGATCACCGTCATGGCCGTGTCTCCGAGGAGCCAAGCATGAGAAAGAAGCTGTCGACAGCTACACGCTGTGCCAGCTCCTGCCGCGTTTCCCGGGAGTATCCATTCGTCAGCGCCAAAAAGACGGGGCTTCCGCTGAGTGGATCGACAATCGGAAAAAGCGCACTTAGAATCAGGAGAAGAACCTTGACCGCATCCGCCACTAGGTGTTGGCCTTTGCCGGTGAACCAAATGCAACTGAAGCTTCGGAAGTAAGAAACA
>Ga0187782_10002677_pt1 | contig 13139 bp, 12 predicted proteins | sample 0715_SJ02_MP15_2_FD_132454 | JGI IMG/M metagenome (GOLD analysis project Ga0187782, IMG submission 132454) | Tropical peat soil microbial communities from peatlands in Department of Meta, Colombia - 0715_SJ02_MP15_20_MG | ecosystem: Environmental > Terrestrial > Soil > Wetlands > Peat | place...
AGCAGCTTGATGTTGGGCTCGATGCCCCAGGCTATCTCCCCCGCCCAGGCCGACTTCATGTCAAAGTCGCGGCCATCCTTCATCACCTTCCTGACCTGCGGAAACGCCTGCAGTGAAACCAGATCGTAATACTCCTGCGCCGCCCTGGGATCGGTGCCCTCGGTGCGTTCGCGATCGAGGAAGATATGGCCGAGGATCACGTTACCGGCGTTCTTTATCGACCGGGCGAAAATGGCGTCGTTGTCGCTGGTGCGTTCGATGGCCTGGATCTTACCGAGCGCGGTTGGGTCCTTTCCGATCTCGCTCTGCAGGCGTTCGAGAGCGTCGAGGGCGGCGTTCTTTTCGGGACTGGGAAAATCGGCGTCAAAGACGATAACGCGGGCGCCGCCGACGTGCAGCCGGTCGATAAGTTTGGCGTACGCGTCGCGCGCCACCGGGAACGCACCCAGCTTGCGGAGAGTGTTTTCGTCGATGGCCACGATCGCAATGCGCGGATCGTGCAGCCGCGGTCCGCGGATCTTGAAGCGCACGTCCAGAGAGCGCAACTCGACCGTCCGCAGCAAAGAGAGCGCGCCACGGTCGGCGCCCGTGATCTCCACGCGCCAGAACACCATCAGGCTCGCCAGCGTGACCACCAGGGGGATGAGCAAGTCGATGCGTCCAAGCGGCAGGCGCCTTCGTACTGCCTTCCAGCGGGATTCCTGGTGACTCTGCACTCGCCTCCTCAGCGGCGCTTGCCGAACTTGTAAACGAACGTCACTCCCATCTGCCGCTCGTCGTAGTCGGTGATGGGCGTCAGGTTCGGAGGCGTCAAGAAGAAATAGCTGTTTCGCAGGAACGAAAAGATCAGGACCATATTCTCATCATTGCGGATCTTGTAGGTAAGGGCCGCACGGTACGATGGGCGGCTGTAGCCCGATGGCCCGAAGATCGTAGCCGTGGTGGCCCGAAAGCCCAGTTCGAAGATGAACCAGCGGGGCGCCTCAGCCAGGACAGCAGCCGTATCCAAACGGTTGGAGTCGTAGGTGAGCAGGCAGGGATCGGCCAGACCCAGCGCAGGATTACAGACTCCCAGGTCCTGGTTCGGGCGCTGGCTCTGGCGCTCGAGTTCAAAGCGAAAGTTGGGATTGATGTGCCAGCCACCCAGTTCATAAAGCCCGCGGAGCGCGGCGTAAACGCGATGGACGTGCGCACTCTGTGCGGGATCGATGTTGTCCACCAGGCCCCGCATTTCGTATCCCACAGTCAGGTACGTGGTGTGATAGGGCACGCTGAGTTCGCCAAAGGGCATACGCACGGACTGGTCGAGGCAGGTCATGCGCATTACTCCCGGCAGGGTGGGAGCACAAACTCCGAGCGTCGGCCGGGTTCCATGCACTTCGCGATCGCGATAGCCGAACTCCAAGATGGCGCGCCGGTAGAAGCTGAGGTCATGCAGGATGAAGTGCATCTCCGGACCCCAAAGCACGGTCTCGTAGCCGGTGGGCGTGGCCGTAAGCTGATCACGCAGGTTGTTGTTGGAGCGACGGATGGTGCCGTCCAGCGTCAGGAAGTGCGTCAGGTCATAGCTGGCGCGAAAGACCCCGTCCTGCAGGTCACTGACCTGGCGCGCGTTCATGGAGGCGAAATTGGGCTGAAAGCGGACAAATGAGCCGCGCAGCGTCAGCTTGTGCCAGCGATAGGTCGCCTCCGTGCGCGCGCCCCAATCGCCCTGCGTGCCGCAGCCAGGCACCGGGGCCCGCGTATCAATCTGAGGACAGGGCAGGTAGCAAGGGCTGAGGGCCGGGGTTGACGGGTTGCAGATTGGCAGCAGGTAGCCTGCGACCGGCTGACGGATGTCGAAATCCGTGAGCGAGTATGCGTACTCCGCGTCCATGCGCAGGCCCCAGGGGAACTGCAGCTTCAGATCGGCCGAGCCGACTTTGTTGTCGGCGGGCGAAGGGACTGCGCCGATCTCGCAGGCACCCTGGCCGGCCTGGAACGGATTGCAAGGTTCCGGAAGAGTGCCCACATTGTCCTTGCTGAAGGAGAAGTTGAGCCCCAGCGTGGCGCGCTTGGTGGGGCGGTATTCCAGGCGGCTGCCGGCCACCGATGACAGATAGGGCCGGCCCGGGACGGCTTGCCAGATCGAGTTCCAGCGGTCGATAAAGACGCCGCCCACGGTGGTCAGTTTCCACTTATCGCCCAGTTTCCACGAGGTGTCCAGGCCGCGGATGTTCTGGTTGAACGAGAGCCGCGAGAAGTTCACCAGGGCGTCACCGACGATGTACTCGTCGCGCGGACCGTAGAGGCGAAGATAGCCCTTCTGCAGACTGTTGTGGGTGGGGTCGATGCTTTCGTCGTCGGTGCCGCGGAACATGCCGAGCACCTGCAGACGGCGGGTGTCGAGAAAGTGGCGGTCGAGGAAGTAGTTGAACTCAGCCAGGTTGTTCTCGCCCGGGACGTAAAAGGACTTGCTCTCGTCGCCTCCGATCTGGGTGTAGCGGGTCATAAGCCGGACCTCGCCGAGTTCCTGATCCTTGCCCCCGCTAGCGGCGCTGCCCAGTTCAAAAGTAGCGCCGGGAGGCTTCGGGGGCTGTTCAGTCTGGGTCGTGGGCGCCGTTTGCAGGGGATTCTGGGGCTGCTGGGGCTGGCCGCTATCAGTGGTGGACGATGATGATGAGGGGGGATTCTGCCCGACCATCACCAGCGCCGCCAAGGCTATACCGCACCAGAGGACTGCGAGCATTCGCATCGCACACCTATAGTTCAGGGCCCACCTCGAACCCTAATGAGCTCTGTAGTCTAGACTTTGGGGGAAGCTCATCCTGCCCAAATGCCCGCCATCTGGCCCCTTGGGATATTTAATTGCTTTCTGGGATGATGCCGCATCAGAGTACATCAAAAGAGCGGGAAAGCAAACAAATTCAGCAGCTTGGAGAGCCTATAATAACCCCCCATGGCACTCGAGGAGTATGGTCGGAAGCGGCGTTTTGAGCAGACCCCGGAACCCCCGCCAAGGGTGGAAAAGACATCCGGGCATCGCTTTGTGGTGCAAAAGCACCGCGCCACCCGCCTGCACTATGACTTTCGCCTGGAAATGGAGGGAGTGCTGAAGTCGTGGGCTGTCCCCAAAGGTCCCTCGCTCGACCCGGCTGACAAGCGCCTGGCCATGCAGGTGGAGGATCATCCGGTCTCCTATCTGGATTTTGAAGGCATCATCCCTGCCGGCAATTACGGCGCCGGCACGGTGATGGTGTGGGACATCGGAACCTGGGAAGCCGAGGGCAACGCCTCCGAGATGCTGGCCAAGGGTGATCTGAAGTTCCGCCTGGACGGCAAGAAGCTCAAGGGGTCCTTTGTGCTGGCACACATGCGGTCACGGCGTCCCGGCAGCAAGGGTACGGAGTGGTTGCTCATCAAGCATCGCGACGAGTATGTCGTGCCCGACTACAACATCGATGAATACGACTATTCTGCCCTGACTGGACATTCGCTCGACGAAATCGCGTCCGATGCCGGCTCGGCGGAGTGGAAGAGCAGCCGTGCCGCATCCAGGACAACCAAGAGCGCCTGGCTGGCAGACACTCTCGCGAAGGTCAGAAAGAAAACGAAAACCACAGAGGACCCAGAGGCAGGAAAGAAGGTCAAGACCCAAGCTCAGTCCCAGACTTCAACCAGGCGGAAGGCGGGCACGAAAACAAAAGAAAACAGCTCCTCGGCGTCCTCCGCGTCCTCGGCGGTAAGTGGGATTCCTGGCGCCGCAAAGGCGCCCATGCCCTCCATCATTCACCCCATGCTGGCGACGCTGGTCGACGAGCCTTTCGACGACGACCAGTGGTTGTTCGAGATCAAATGGGACGGCTATCGCGCGGTGGCCTTTATCGACAACGGCAAAGTTCGCCTCGTGTCGCGCAATCAGAACGACCTGACCAAGGAATACCCGGAGCTGCGCGGCCTTGCCGGGCAGATAAAGGCGCGCACTGCGATCCTCGATGGCGAGATCGTCGCGCTCGACGAACAGGGCCGCGCGTCGTTCAGCCTGATGCAGCAACGCAGTGGCTTCCGCGAGCCTGGCCGGCGCAGTGGCGCCGACCGCTCCGTCCCCATTCTTTATTACGCCTTCGACCTGCTCTACCTGGATGGCTACTCGCTCTTACAGGTGGAACTGGAGCGGCGCAAGGAATTGCTGCGTGGAATCGTGGCGAGCAACGATATTGTTCGGTATTCCGATCACCATATTGGCCAGGGTACGGCGCTGTTCAAGGCGGCCGAGGCAAAAGGGCTGGAGGGCATCGTCGCCAAAAGGCGCAGCAGTCACTACATCCAGAGGCGCAGCCGCGAATGGCTGAAGATGAAGATCACGCAACAACAGGAATGCGTAATTGGCGGCTATACCGACCCCAGAGGCAGTCGCGAAAATTTTGGTTCCGTGATTCTTGGCCTCTATGACGACAAAGGGCACCTTATCCATGTCGGCCAGGCAGGCAGCGGATTCACCGAGGCGACGCACGCTGACCTATGGCAGCGGTTGCAGAAACTCAAGGCCAGCCGCAGCCCTTTCCACGGCGAAGTCCAAACCGGTCGCGGCATGCACTGGGTAAAGCCCAAACTGGTGGCAGAGGTCAAGTTCACGGAGTGGACGCATGAAACCGAGGGCGGCGGCGTGAAGATGCGTGCCCCCGTCTACGAAGGGCTGCGCTTCGACAAGAAGCCGCAGGAGTGTGTCTTTCCTCATAGCGATGCAGCCTGATGCCGAGTGACCGCACCTTGTAGTCGCTCACGATGATGTCGGGAGTGTGGACAACACGGAACGCTTGCTGGCCGAAATGATGGCCGGAAAAACAGCACCGCGGCAAGGATAGAATGTTGGCTCCGAGGGAAGAACATGTTTCGTGTGCGACTCTTGCTCACCGTCGCCTTGTTGGCCGGATGTTGGGCGGCACAAGCGCAGGACAGTTTTCCGAAGATTGATGCTTCGGCCGTTTGGCAGGTCTCGCCGCAGCTCCTGGCCAATGCCCATGCCGCCTGCGATAAATCATCCCCTCATGGCTACGCCGAATGCATGATCGATCAGATGGCGAAGGCCGGTGCTCCCACCATGGCCGTAAGGTTTACGCGCGAACTCTACAAGCAGAGCCACGGCGAGTTCGGTGTCATGACCGGGTTCCAGAACCTGAGCCCCGTTTCCTTCGCCTGGGTCATGTATCCCCTGCGGGCCAACACCAACTACGGTCTTCTGCTGGTGAATGGACGTCCGCCTATCGTCAACGTCGAGGATCTGAAGCTGCTTGATAGAAAAACGATGGAGCAGAGTTTCCAGTTTCAGGATCTCAAGAATCAATTTCCCCAGGTCGATTTGTGGCCAGGAGATCGTGACGGGAAGATTTGGCCCGAATCGCAACCGGGGCCAAATGGCGGAACCCAGTTTGTGGTGGGTTATCCGTTGATCAATGGATGCCACGCCTGCGCCCGGGCGGGGTTAGCCATCTTCACCTGGAATTTCGATGCCCAAGGGAAATTCCTGGGAACGTCATTTCAGGGGATGACTCCGGCGCCATTGCAGTGACGTGCGGCAGACGGTTCCGGCGCCGCCACGTGCTGTAGTCTCGCCCCATCTCCTCCGGCGGCGCGGGCTCAGGACTTATTGCGGGAACTCATTGCCATGGCCACAAGGGCGCCGATAAGGGTGGGCGGGAAAAGCTGGCCGACGACCGCTTCAGCGATGGTGAGCGAGCGCGCGATCGGATGCACTGGGGCGATCGTGCTGCCAACCGTGGTAAGCGTGGCAAAGCTGAAATAGGTAAGCTTCGACGTCAGTTGGTCGATATCCGCCGGCGCTGTAACGAAGGAGAATGAGCCCGGGAGGATTTGCTCAACGAACTGAAAGGCGGAAGCCCAAGCCATGCCTAGAAGAAGATAGGCGCTTATGCCGCCCTGGATGCGGCTCCAGGTCATCGGGCCCTCGCGAAACATTACCAACAACACAACGCGGACGTAGAGAAGAAGGACGATGGTGACGAGAAAGCTGCCCAACTGATGAAGAAACAGCGTCGGATGGAGGCGGCCGGCCGCCAATACCACCGCGGTGATAAGGACAACGACGATCACGGAAGCCTTGGCAAAAGAGCTCTGCTTTGCGGTCAGAGCTCCGAAGATCATCAGCGCCACTACAATGAGTTCGAACAAAAAGCGGCCGGGAAGTCCCGCTTCGCGGAAAGGTGTTATTACGAAGATGAGAATGGCCAGAGAGATAGTTATGAGAGTAAGGCCGATATCGCCTGACCAGAACCCGCCGATACGAACGTTAAGGACAGGCCTTCGAGTTTGATACGTATCATCCCTCACAAAAAACGTCCTTGGAGCGGTTCGCCGCGTGCATCTGATTGGGCGATTGTGGACAAGCAGGGGGTGGCTGTCCACAATCTTGGTAGTCTCTAAGTTTGCCGAGACACTACCACAATTTTCTCCACTTGCGTAAGGTCAGGATTTATGGAGTCTCTGCACGTTGGCACCCTTCTTCGTTGAGCCGCGCTCGGCGCTGAAGGAAGCCCGCAAGGCCGAGTCCGGCGACGCGGCTTGAGCGCCATCCTTTTCCTTCTTGACAAGGGATCGATTTCTTCTACAATGTTATTAATACGGTGTAGGAGAAATCAGCCATGAAGAAATCTTCGCTCGGTAAATTTGAGCAGCTCGTTCTCCTGGCCCTGCTCCGGCTGGGTGACAACGCATACGGGGTTAGTATCCGCCGCGAGATCGAGGAGACGGGCAGGCAGCGCACGTCCTTCGGTGCCGTGTACACCACACTGGACCGCATGGAGGCCAAGGGGTACGTGAAGTCGTGGACCGGGGATGCCACCCCGGAACGCGGTGGCCGTGCCAAACGCTACTTCAAGATCACGGCGGCAGGGGCGGCCACGTTGCGGCGGTCTGTCGCAGTGGCACGAGAGATGGTAAAGGGGCTGGAGCCCCTGCTCGGAGGTGCACGGTGAAGCACCCCGAGTTGCCGTCGTCGGAAGAGGTAAGGCGTGCTGTCTGGGATTCACTTGTTTGGCACAGCAAACTTTTTGGGGTGCTCCTGCGGTGTGCACGAAAGCGCGATTGGAATGCATGTGCTCGGGTTGGGCGGGTTCTGTTCCGTAGTCAGCGATGGTCGTTTGCGTTCGGCCTAGTCGTTTTCGCGTTGGCGGCAGGTTTGGATCATTGGATTGGACACGGCGCCGGATCCTTTATGACGGGCATTGTCTTCGGTGCTGCTGTCGTCTTGTTCGCAGGCCTCTACTTGGACGAACTGAGGAATTTTCTGCGGCGATTACTGACCAGAAGCACGACGACCGAAACAGCGTGCCCTCCGCCGCGCACAGCCCAATACCTGCTGTTTCTGGTTCCACCCAAGTACCGCGATAACCTCGTGGGCGACCTGGAAGAGGAGTACCAAACATTGTTGCCGACTTACGGTCGGCAATGGACTGACAGGTGGTACTGGTGGCAGGTCGTTGCGGCGTTCGGGCACTTCTTGTTACGCCTACTCACAGGTCTGGCGGCGGTGTGGAGGCTGATCCGTTGAGCCCCATGACATACGACCTCGTGCGACACCTTGACTTCCCTGCTGAGGTACTCCGCCCGTTGATCGGGATGCCAGACGTCCTGGGTACGCAGCCTTGGACTGTGAGAGTTTTGGAATTGGTCAACCGGTCTTGCAGGGCATGGGCCCTCATACGGGTTCCCGGTGAACAGTTGGGTGAGGTACTACTTGGTTGCCACGTAAGCAAGGTGGATCTGGGCAATCCTGAGGTCGTCCCCAGAGAGGGAATGCTGGTGAATCAAGTGGTCAGTGAACTCTACTTTGGCCGGATTCAGGCAAACGCGCCGAAATTTGTGGAGAAGTTAGCAGAGCGGGCCGAGAAGCCGTTGGGACACATATTCCTCTCAGAGGTCATCCCCAGGGCTGAAGGTACCTACGAAAAGGTGGTGGAGAGGCCCGGACACCTACTGTGCCTCGATGGATTGAACCGGTTAATTGCTTACGCAAGAGCCGGCCTGTTGCCCCGCGACCAAGTGGAAGTCACGGCAGCCTTGAAGTAGGCCGAGTCCGGCGACGCGGCTTGACCTGTTTGCTATCCTCTCCCCATGCCAGAAGGTGATATTCACGAAATGCACGAGCAGGCTGAAGAGGGGCGGCGCAACCCCAGCCTCAGGCCGGTCAGCCTGAGCATGGCGGTGCTGGCGGTGCTGGTGGCGACAGTTACGCTGCTCGGGCACCGCAGCCACATCGAGCAGGTGATCGCACAGGCCAAAGCCAGCGACCAGTGGGCGTACTACCAGGCCAAGGGGGTGCGGCGTCACAATTATGAGGCGTTTGCGGAGTTGCTCTCCGCCCTCACCTCCAAGGATCAGGCGAAAGAGGACCAGGCCAGGGAAAAATTTGTCCAGCAGGCGGAGCGCTATCGCGATGAGCAGAAGGAGATCGAGATGGAGGCCCGCAAACTGGAAGCGGAAGTCATATACGCTGGCCGCAGGGCCAATCGCTTCAACATCGGCGAAGTCTTTCTGGAGATCGCGCTGGTGGTCACGTCCATCACTCTTCTTACTACGAACCGCGGCTACTGGGTGATGGGAATGATGTTTGGGGCGCTGGGCGTGATCGTGGCCGCGAGTGCCTTCCTGATCCACTAGTTCGACGCTCTGGAACGTCAGGCTCGGCAGTTTCAGTCGTCAGCGCTAATCCCCATTGTTTGCTCGTGCGAATCAACCGGAAAGTCCGCGGCGGGCTCCGCGTCTTCGGATGAACGAACATCAAACAGGGAAAGCAAACCCGCCAGCTCAAGCATTTCCTGCACCGGCTTCGATGTAATGAGCTGCAACTTCACGCGGCTAAGGCGGGCCCATTGCTGCACAAACATCAAGACACCAAGACCGCGAGCATCAGTCCTGCTCACACGGGTGAGATCGAGCACCACCACGCGTTTGTTCTTTAAAGAAACAACTGCGTTATACAGGGTCCAGGCCTCTTCTCCGGCGACGATCCGCCCGGAGCAGCGCAGGACCGCTGTTTTTCCGAAATTCTCGATTATCACACTCAACATAAAGGACCCCTGGGTGTTTGCTACGTGACGGTGAGGTTGAAAGTTTCCCGAGTTTCTTGCCGCGGTCTGCTTATCTGATGCGATTAGACGTTCGAAGCCGCAAAGAGTTTGATGAAGCAGGGACCACGCTTGTAACAAAGTTGTAATGATTCTGCTTTGAAGTTTGGAGGGCTGGCCCTACTTCACGTCCTTCATCGCCAGCAGCGTGCCATAATCGCGTCCTGAAGGTTCAGTGGCGCGCACCACTACTCCAGCGAAGGCCTCGCGGAATTCGGGATAACGTCCAACCACGGCGCGGATCACGGCCATGTTGTCGTCAAACGTCTTCTGCGTGTCGGACACATCGGGTGCTCGATATTTCACCAGCAGATTCAGATCGTTGTCCACGGGCAGGGTAGACATGTAGATCACCTGGTAGGTGCGGCCGCCCGCCGCGAGCGGCAGGGGATGATCGCCGGTGGGCAGGTCGGGTGGGCGGACGCTCTGCATCTCATCGCTGACTTTATCCAGGCGGGGCGTGCTGATGAAGTCCACGGGCGCCATCAGGTCCCAGGCCGTCAGGTAATAGAACCACGCATTGTGGTTGGCTCCCTTGGCCTTGTACTCGCGCGCTTTGCTCAGGAACCATTGATAATCATGGCCGCCGGCTTCGGCCGGCTTGCTGTAGTAGCCCGCCAGCTTCCAGCCGCCAGCCTCCTGCTTCAGCACCATGGTGAGCGTGTAGTCTCCCTTGGGGCCTGTCACGTCCTGGATGACAAGGCCGTAGCGGCCCGGGGGCAGATTGTTGATAACGAAAGTGGCCCAACTCTGCGTCGCCCAGACGCCACACATGAACTCGGCGTGCGCAACCGGCGCGTCGCCGGCAGCCTCGAGCGAATAAGCCGCGCGGACCTTCGCCTGTGCCCCCGCGTAGGCGGATTTCTGATCGATCACCACCGCTTCGATGTTGCCGAAGTTGGAGCTCAGGCTGGCAATCGCCGCCTGCTTCAAGTCGAATACATCTCCCTTCGAGGCGTAATCGAAGAACTGGTGCGCGGCGCTTTCCAGACTCGAGCGCGTAACCGCATCCATTTCCGCCGCCGCCGAGCAGGTCTGCGCCACGGCGCGGGGCAGCGCCCAGGCCGGCAGTAGGAGGATCATCACAAGCAGGGACTTGCAGGTACGGTGCATGGCAATCTCGGCCAACTAGAAGCTACTGAAAGAGATGTTCCGGGGTCAACCTGAGATGTCAGCATTGGCCTTCGGTGTAACCAGTAACCACTAAAACTAGGTTACAATCGAGATCCAGTACAGGTTCCCGCACAGGTTGGGTATGACTCTTTGTTCCCGCAGGGCTGCCATGGTGGCAGCTTCGGTGTTGTTTCTGTTGACGTATCTGCCGGCGCAGACAACCGGGTCTGAAGCGGCGAAGACAGCAGCAAAATCACACTCCAAGAAGAAACACGCCGCGGCCAAACCGGCGCCTGAGCCCGAGGTGCCGCCGCAGCCTCCGCCCCCGCCGCCGACTCCCGAGCAGATGCCCGCTGTACCACCGCAGGTGAGTTACAACGAGGGCTTGCTCAGCATCGTCGCCGCCAACTCCACGCTGTCCGATATCCTGCATTTGGTGTCGGTCCGTACCGGCGCAAACGTGGATGCGCCTCCATACTTGACGGGTGAGCGAGTAGCCGTGCACATCGGCCCGGGCACGCCGCGCGACGTGCTATCCGACCTGCTGTCTGGTTCACACTTTGACTACATTCTGCTGGGGGCAGATGGAGATTCCAATGCCGTGCGCAGCATTATCCTGACCCCCAACCAGAAGTCGCCCGCCGCGACCGCAGTGGCACAGGTCCAGGCGGCGCGGCCAGCCCCAACAGTGCAGGAGGACACGGACGACGACGCAGACGACCAGCCAGCGCAGTCCGAACCTCCGCAGCCTGTCCCTCCGAGGCACCAGCCAGAGCAGCCACCGGATCAGGTCGCCCGGCCTTCTGGTGAGGGTGCGCAGCCGCAACCCCAAGTCAAGAGTCCGGAGCAGTTGCTGGAAGACCTGCGGAGAATGCAGCAGCCAGGCTCCGTCCCGCCCCAGCCGCCGGACCGGAACGACGAGCACTGATTTGCAGATTGCCGGCGCTCCAACGCGCCGCGCCTTCCCTCAGCCCTGTTCGGCCGCTTCCTGCGCTACGAGCACGGAAGTGGGCTCGCTGGTGTCGCGAGCAACGGGGGCGAATATGCGGAGAATCCAGTGGATGGTGGCGTGAGCCAATAAGACTCCCAAGCCCAGGGACGAAATTACGGTTATAAGAAGCGTAAATGAAACCAGACTCGCTCTCACCTTTGCTCGGTCCTTCCTGAAGTACTGCTTTGTCTCCCCGATGTTGCCTAAGTAGATTACCCCTCCCCCGAGGCAAGGCTGAAGATGCCTCCCGGCCACTGACCCGCTGCCCGATACCTTCGGGTAAGCCATGCACAATCAATGACTTATCTTCTAAGGGACTGGGCGGGGTTGGGCGCATCGGGACTCCTCAGGACGCGCTAAGCATCCCGGGATCAAGCGGGCGCCGGCTGCCGAAACGCGAGAGATCTGCATCACTTCTTCTTTTCGGCATTCCAAACAGTCCTTGATATCGCCCTTCCGCAGAACGGACAGAAGTTGATGGGAAACAGGCTCGGTCGGTCGTCGGGCGAACGCACCGCGTAGTCGGAATCGACGTCGTTCAGGATACGCCCGTGCATCTGGTGCTTGGGCTCGTTGATGACGGCCTCACCTTCCACCGCCGCCTGCAACATTGCACAACAATGCTCAGTCATTGAAACCGCACACTTTACCCTGCGTTGACGCCCCGCGAGGTTAGCAACTAAGATACCGAGTACATCTGTGTCCAGCCGCTGTCGGAGCTTCCAGGGGGAGTGCCCGCTGATTGGGGCAGGGCTACGCAGTCATTTTCGATGGCCATCAATAAGATCACGGTTCACGGGGCCCGCCAGCACAACCTTAAGAACATCCATGTGGAGATCCCCCGCAATACCCTGACCGTGATCACCGGTCTGAGCGGCTCAGGGAAGTCTTCGCTCGCGTTCGACACCATCTACGCCGAAGGCCAGCGCCGCTACGTCGAGACGCTCTCCGCCTACGCGCGCCAGTTCCTCGACCAGATGGAGCGCCCGGACGTGGATTCGATCGACGGCCTCAGCCCGTCCATCTCCATCGAACAGCGGACCACCTCGCGCAGTCCGCGCTCCACCGTCGGAACCATCACAGAAATCTACGACTATTTGCGCCTGCTCTACTCCTCCATCGGCACGCCGCACTGCCCAAACTGCGGACGGGAGATCACGAGGCAATCGGCGGAACAGATCGTGCAGCGGGTGACGTCGCTGAAACCCGAAGACCGGGTGATGATCCTTGCGCCTATCGTGCGCGGACGCAAAGGCGAGTTCAAGAAAGAAATGGAGAAGCTGGTCCAGCAGGGTTTCGTGCGGGCGCGCATCGATGGCGAACTCCGCAGCATGGAAGAGGACATCAAGCTGGACAAGCGCAAGAACCACACCATCGAAGTCGTGGTGGACCGGCTGCTGGTGAAACCCGGTATCGAGCGGCGGCTGGAGAATTCTGTGGCCACCGCGATGAAGCTCGCCGGAGGGCTGGTGCTGGTGGCGGTGGTGGACGGCGAGGAGCATCTCTACTCGGAGAAGATGGCATGCACGGAGTGCGGCATCAATGTGCCCACGCTCGAGCCGCGCTCTTTTTCTTTCAACAGCGTGTACGGCGCCTGTCCGGAGTGCCACGGGTTGGGCAGCCGCTATGATTTCGACCCTGCGAAGCTGATTGTTGACTGGTCAAAGCCGCTGCTCGATGGCGGACTGGGGCCGGGCTCTGGCTCGACCAACCTGCGGCGCATGCTGGACATCGCCGCTGAAGCGTACGGCTTCGACCTGCGCACGCCCTTCGAAAAGCTGCCCGCGAAAACGCAGAACCTGATCCTCTACGGTCCGGACAAGGGCGAGTCGAAACGCGCCGGATGGCAGGGCGTGCTGGCTTTTCTCAAGCAGAACCTGGACGAGTCTTCGTCGGAAAGTTACCGCGAGTGG
>Ga0187782_10002678_pt1 | contig 13135 bp, 13 predicted proteins | sample 0715_SJ02_MP15_2_FD_132454 | JGI IMG/M metagenome (GOLD analysis project Ga0187782, IMG submission 132454) | Tropical peat soil microbial communities from peatlands in Department of Meta, Colombia - 0715_SJ02_MP15_20_MG | ecosystem: Environmental > Terrestrial > Soil > Wetlands > Peat | place...
ATGTGGGGAGAGCGGTGAAGAGCCTAGACAGAATCATCCGGTCGGTGCAGGCCTTCAGCCGGGAACTTTCCGGTCGTCCCAACGATTATCCAGTACCGGAAGTCGGCCTCGGCGTCGCCTTGGGCGGGGGATTTGCCCGCGGAATCGCTCATGTCGGCGTTCTCAAAGTCCTCGAAGCAGAAAATATCCCGATCCGATACATTGCCGGCACGAGCGTAGGCGCACTCATCGGAGCTGCGTATTGCAGTGGCTTGTCGGCGGCTGAACTCGAGGAGGTTGCCAATCGAGTCCGCTTTAAACATTTTGCGAGCTGGACCCTTTCTCGCTACGGATTTGCCAGCAATCAGCGCATGATTGGCTTTCTAAACAGCATTCTCAAAGTAAAAACTTTTGAAGAGTTGCGCATCCCGCTGGCCGTGACGGCCACAGATTTCGCGACCGGTGAAGGTGTGGTATTTCATTCTGGCCCTCTAGTCGATCCGGTGCGCGCCAGTTGCGCATATCCAGGAATGTTCCAGCCGGTGAAAATTCGCGGACGGCAATTGATTGATGGCATGCTGTCCTATACCGTGCCCACCGCGCCCCTGCGCCAGATGGGCGCGGACCGCGTGCTGGCCGTGCACCTGAAAGGGCACTGGACCACCCGGGAGGGCCCTCGCCATCTGTTCGATGTCATCGGCCAATGCTTTTCGATTGCCCAGGAGATGAATGGCCACATTTGGAAGCCGGCCGCGGACCTGATCATCGAGCCGGACGTTAATGGCTATAAATACGACGCCTTTGAACATGCCGCTGATCTGGTTCGTGCCGGAGAAATCGTAACTCGTGCTGCGCTGCCGGAGATTCGGAAATGGCTGCAGCCGGAGCCTACACGCACACCTAGGCTGTCCAAGACTGGTGCAATGAATCCTGCCACGATGCCAGCAGACTAGTAACCTTCGCGCTGCACGGTTTCAGTTTCCATCTCTGGTCACACTCCAAACCCATCAGCATCCAACGGCATCTCACTCCTGTGCCTGCAGCACGTTGGCTATAGTAACGGAGGGCGCCGAAAAAGTGCCCAAAGCCGAAAGAGTCAGTCAGTCTTGTCCCGCAGGCATTTTGTCGTGCTTGGCGGCGGAAACGATTCGGCTGTTGATTTCTGCCAGTCTGTCTGAATCGCTATGCAGCATAGAAAGATGGGAAGCAATATACTTCATCACGACCCCGTAGTCCGCGCTATGAATGACTCCCTCGATTTTTGCGTCGAGGCCGCCAAATCCTCCTTGTTGGTAGGCCGCAGTCAGGTCGGAAAGCAGCACGTTGATCTCGTTTCTCGTCGATGTCCACGCCCTGCCAACCGCATGATCTCCCCGTTCTGTCCCGTCCACGAATTGCACGTAAACGGTAGTCGCAGCGAGGGTGTCAGCGGTAGCCAACGAGGGCTTTACTGCCGTCAGGTCGAACGCCCGATCTGTGCCACCCGCCGCGACCCCCGTGGGCTTGAAGTAGTAATCGTGTCGGACGGTGACAGAATTGACTCGGGCGACGTAGGACAAAATTTCAATGCTATTTGTATTTTTCCCGGTGAGGCTCGTAGGAGTACCGGACCAAGCAAGCGGCGAGCCCTTGGGTGAGGTATCCGTGACGGAAACCTGGGCCAGTGTAGTCCCGACTAACAAAAGTGAGCAGAACCAGGCATTGGTTTTCATGTTTCCTTCTATTAGCTGCAGCTCAGCCCCTCGGCCCAGGCTTACCTATATCGCTCAGCGATAAGCTCGCCAATGGCTGCGTAGGCTTTTGACAAAGTCGGTTCGTCGGGCAGAAAGACGATGCGGAAGTGTTTCGTGCCCGGCTTTTGCCCGAATCCCGAGCCATGTACAACCATGACGTGTTTTTGCAGAATCAGCTCGCGGACAAAAACCTCGTCTGGTTCAGGAATGTCGATTCGCGGGAAAGCATAGAATGCGCCACGTGGCGGAACACAACTCACTCGTTTGGTTGAGTTCGCCCAGCTCAGCGTTAGATCGCGGCGGGCGCGGAGTTTACTTCGTACTTCGATCAAATGATCCTGCGGCCCCTCCAGCGCAGCTTTGATGGCATACTGCTCCGGATGATTAGCGCAAAGCCGCGCACGCAGCAATTTCTGAATGCCTTCGTTGTATGGCTTCACAGCCGCAGCATCGCCGCTGACAATTCCCCAGCCAATCCGCCATCCCGGTGCTAAATAATTCTTCGACAGTCCCCCGAATGTGACCACCGGCACATCAGGCGCTACAGTTGCGATGGATATCGTCTCGCCCTCATCCAGAATCAGCTTGTCATAGATCTCGTCGGCGAAGACCACGAGGTTATGCCGCCTGGCCAGCTCTGCGATCTTTTCCAGCATTGCCCGCGTACATAAGGCCCCGGTGGGATTATTGGGATTGATGAGCACGATCCCACGCGTGCGGGGCGTAATCTTGCGCGTAATATCGAATAGATCGGGCTGCCAGCCGTCTTCCTCATTCAAGTCGTAGGTATTCAGCTTGAGTCCCATCTTGGCGAGCACCGCCGAATAAAGCGGATAGTCGGGGCTCGGCGTCAGCAGGTCCTCTCCAGGATTGAGCAACGCGGTCAGACACAGATCGACTGTTTCACTTACCCCGGAGGTTACGAAGACGTCCTGTACCGATGAAATCTTCTTGCGCCCTGCTTCCCCCCGAATGGCCTCCAGCGCCTCCTTGATTCCAGGCGAGGGAGCGTACCCATTCTTGCCGTCACGCATGGCTTTGTGCACGGCTTCGATCAGATGAGGCGGAGTCTGGAAATCGAAATTGATGGGATCGCCGATGTTGAGCGGCAGAATCTCATGGCCCTGTTTGATTACTTCGTCAGCAACACACGCTAAATCGCGGATTGCATATCGTACATTTTGCAGGCGGTTGGCCGCAGCGATCTCTCGAGCCTGTGTAACGGGCATAACTTCTCCGCGTCCAATTCTATCGGATACGTGAAAAGCTGGGGAGTTGGACCCATCCGGATGGCCGCACAGATGCTCCGTTACTACGCTTCTCGCTTCTGGAGCAAGGCTCGGCGGCGACAAACTTGTGGTGGGTGCGCTAGGGGTTTTCGCAGATTTGTTCCGTGATTACACTTCGGCTCGGGGCTTCGGCTACTTCTGGCGCGGTGCGTCTCGCTTTCACATTGACTAAAGCCACGCCTGCCAGCGCGATTACGCCGCCTATGAGGGATAAGGCGCGTGGCACCTCGTGCAGCCAGATCCACGCAATGCCGATAGCCAGGACTGGAATGACATACAGCAGCGTGCTGGTGCGGCCAGCCGGACCATGCGACAAAACGTATGCCCAGGCCACGTACGCCAAGGCCCCGGGAAAAATTCCCAGATAAATGATCGCCAGTGTGGCACTGACTGGCGAACTCCGCACCATGTGAAACAGCCCACCGCCGAATGGCAGCATGAACAGCGTACCGGACCAGATCGAATAAGCGGTAAACTCCAACGCACTGTACTTTCCGAGTAAGTGCTTCTGCTGGATCATGTATACCGCTGACGTAATCGCGGCAGCCAGAATGATCAGAGCTTGTGGCGAAAGATGAATGCCCTCGCCCTCGCCGCTGGCAATGAGTGCGACTCCGGCAAAACTTATCAGCGCCCCGAACCAGGTTCGGGATGAGATGTGCTCGCGTAGTACAAACCCCGCAAGCAATGCCGTCCAGATTGGCGTCGAAGCGATGAGCAGGCTGGCTGCACCGGCACTGACCCGCGTTTCGCCATAGTTGAGTGCCAGATTGTAAAACGTGATTCCAATGATGCCGCTGAGCGCAAGTCCGGGAATGTCGCGCAGTTCAGGACGGCGGAAGTGGGCAAAACCAGCATACACAGCTAAGGTGACTGAAGCCACGATGAAGCGCAGAACTGCCAATTGCCCAGGGGAATAGGCGTGCAAACCGGCGCGAATTCCGGCGAAGGCCGAGGCCCACAGCACAAACGTAGCCGCGAGAGCCAATAATGCACGAGTTGTAAACTGCCGAATCAATGCTGTGTCCTCGAATCGCCGGAGTCACCAGGTATCGCTCCCCCGGCGCGGTGGCCAGGCACCCAAACATCGCCGCAGAAGCGCAACCTGTCCGATGTGATAGCTGTTATGCACCAGGATCTGCCAGAGCACCGCTTCCACAGAGGAAGAACGGCTTTCATGCGAAGGATGCGTTCCCTTGACGTGCCGCTGCAAAGTTTCTTGGCTCGCTGCCGCCAAGCTCACCATTCTGTCAACTAGTGTTGTGAACCGTTGCAGCTCATCCTTCCATTGCTCGTCGCCGGTCGGAGCGTCACTAACGGGCCAGCTCTCGATCGCGTGCTGAGGATAAGGCGGAGGGTTTCCCTCAATTCGCCCCAGGTCGTAATTCATCCAGTAGTTCACATGTCCTAGAATCTGCCAAATCGAGTGTGGATAACCCTCCAGCTTGCGCCCAGCCACCTCGAGCGGCACATCCTCCAAACAAACTACCGGGTTGACATGGGCGCCTTCGCCTCGAAACAGTTCCGCCATGCAGCGATCACTCATGTTTACTCTCATGTTTACTCTCCCGGACTGCCCAAACCACGTCGCCGCTCCGGAAAATGCCCGCGCTCAGAATCTGCGCTCGCAACCCTCCCCGATGTCGCAGACCCTTGATCAGGGGCTTTCCAGTTAGACTTTCCAAGTGACTGCATGGCTCGCATAGGCGAATACCACGAACCCTTACCTCGCCGATCAGAAATTCCCGACCAACTAGATGATTCAGAGGCACCCCGCGCGTGACCACATTGCGCCGCGCGTCTCCGGCAATGATGTCCACGTCATAATCGCGTTTTAGTGCCTCAATCGCCTCACTCTCGATCAACGTCAACTCATGGTCCGGAGTCGGCTTGAAGAACGTTCCCTTGCCAGACGCATAGCGATCTCCTTCCAAACCTTGCCCGGGGATGGCCTTCACGCTATCCACGGACTGCACAGGTGCTTTGCCGTCCGACGCGATGTAGATGGAATCTACGATTCCCCGCCACATGACGATCTCCACTTACTGTTCGCGGCAGAGCCTGGAACTCCGCACGAAGGGCGTCCCACCCGGGCTCGCCGTGCTTGAGTGGGACGGTTGAGGTTTAGGGTTCGACGACGCCTACGCCTTCTTCTCCACGCTGGAGATCGCATCTTCCAGCGCATCCATCGCCACATCAGCCTCGTCGACGGTGACAATCAGCGGTGGCGCGATGCGGATCGTGCTCGGGCCACAACCCAGAAACAGAACTCCTCGTTCGAACGCGGATTGAACAATGCGGTCGCGCTCGGCGGCAGCGTACTCTTTCGTCTTCTTGTCTTTAACGATTTCGACCCCGATCATCAGGCCGCGCCCGCGCACGTCGCCGACCAGCCTGTACTTGTTCGGCCAAGCCGCCATGCGTTTCATCATGTGCTTGCCGACTTCAGTTGCGTTCTCGAGCAGCCCCTCACGCTCGATCACATCGAGTGTAGCTAAAGCCGCCGCTACAGACACCGGATTGCCGCCAAAGGTGGAAGCATGGGATCCCGGGACCCAATCCATAATCTCAGCCTTGGTAATCGTGAGGCCGAGAGGCATGCCTGAAGCAATACCTTTGGCAACGCACACGATGTCGGGCTGCACTGAACTGTGTTCAACAGCCCACCACTTGCCGGTGCGGCCTACACCGCTTTGCACCTCATCCACGACCAGCAGAATGCCGTGACGGTCGCAGATCCGTCGCAGTTCCTGCATGAATGGGGTCGGCGCGATCACGTAGCCACCCTCACCTTGTATGGGTTCGATGAAAATCGCCGCGACTTCCTCCGGCGGGAGGCTGGTTCGAAACAGTTTATCTTCGATGAAACGAGCGCAGCTCAGGGCAAACGCCTCGGCATCCTGGCCTCCGGCATCACGGTAGACGTCGGGATAGCGTATGTGCGTCACACCCGGAACCAGCGGCGCAAAACGGCGTTTCTGCTGCGGCTTGGAAGCGGTCAAAGAAAGCGCGCCCATAGTGCGTCCGTGAAAGGCGCCGTAAAAGGCAATCACGTGCTGCCGCCGGGTGTGATAGCGCGCCAACTTGAACGCGCATTCGATCGCTTCAGTGCCCGAGTTGCCATAATAAATTTTGTGCGGTCCCGGCATAGGCGCGATCTTCGAGATCCGCTCGGCCAGCGTGACCATGTTTTCGTAATAGAAATCAGTGCCTGACATGTGAATCAGCTCGGCTGCCTGCCTTTGAATCGCAGCTACCACGTGGGGATGGCAGTGGCCGGTTGAAGTCACAGCGATGCCGGCAGAAAAATCGAAAAATTCGTTGCCGTCAACATCAGTGACAACGATTCCGTGGCCGGATTTAGCGACCATCGGATAAGAGCGCGTGTAGGATGGCGAAATAAATTTCTCATCGCTCTCCAGAATGAGCTTCGCCTTCGGACCGGGTAGGGCGGTCTTGAGTTTCGGTGCAATCAAAGTGTTGGTCGGCATGGGACCCTCCAGAAATCAGTCGTTGGTCGTTCGTCGTTGTTCTACGAGCTACCCGAAGGAAGTCGCTGGCAACGACGACAATCGGGGATTCGTAATTAGGAGGGTTGGGAACTAATCGCTACCGAAGAGATTAGGACGCAGACGGGAAGGCAGCACCGCGCGATAGCGCCGCGGGCACACAAGAGAACGCAGCCAGCACACTGGCAGGTGCGAGTTGGTGAGCTGATAACGCATCGTCAAACATTCCAGATTCAGTATAGCTCATTGTGAGTGGCTGACGTAACCCCAATTGGCAATGACCATTAGTCATCAGCATGAGATGCTACCGACCCACGCTCGCTGAGCCCGACAACAGCCCAGTTTCCCGAAATCACGAATCCGGGAACACATTTTATGTGTCTGATACTTTAATCCCACGAGTATTCCCATGACCTCCGCCCCTGGCGCAAACCGGTTTGCAGTGGCATTTGCGTTCGGGCTGGTCTATCTGTTCTGGGGCTCTACTTATCTTGGGATTGACATCGCGGTCGAGCACATTCCGCCGGCGCTGATGTGTGGGCTGCGTTTCCTGGTCGCAGGCGTTTTCATGCTGGCATTTTGCGGTTTGCGTGGAAAGAGAATCCTCTACAACGCAACTCAACTCGGCGAGATGAGCGTAGTCGGAGTGCTTCTGCTTCTGGGCGGCAATCTCACGCTGTCATACGCGGAGAAACATATCGCCTCAGGTTTAGCGGCCTTGATCATAGCCATTACGCCGTTATGGTTTCTGGTACTCGACAAGCTTCTGCTGGGGGATCACCACATCTCGGTGCACGGGAAGGTCGGTTTGGGTCTCGGCATCGCCGGCTTGATTGTTCTCCTCTGGCCGCAAATCGCGGCAACCGGTTCTTTCGGACGAAGGGAGTTATGGTCTTCCCTCAGCTTGATCGGCGGTTCGTTCAGTTGGGCGTTGGGTTCGGTTCTGGCCAAGAAATGGAAATCTCCGGATGTGGACCCGTTCTCAGCGATTGCCTGGGAGATGGTCGCAGCCGGCATCGCTAACTTGTTGGTTGCAGTTGTCGGGCGCGACTTCACGAACGTTGTCTGGACGGTCCGCGGCCTGGGCGCCGTTTTTTATCTCATCGTGTGCGGCTCCTGGATCGGCTACACCGCCTACATCTGGCTTCTCGGTCACGTTCCCACATCGAAAGTTTCCACTTATGCTTACGTCAATCCCGTAGTGGCAGTGTTTCTGGGATGGCTGGTATTGCACGAGCGCATCGATGCTTACATCCTTGCCGGCAGCGCAATTGTGATTGCGTCGGTAATACTTGTAACCAGCGCCGAGGTGACAAGCAAAAAGCCGATGGCAGAGCTTCCGGTGGCGGAAACTACCGGAGACTAGAACCTACCACCGCCCTACTCCTTGGCCATGGTGTAATCCCCGGAACAGTCCCACGTTGCCGTCCCGTCTGGATTGCCCCCTCCCTTGCAGCTGCCGCTGGCCTTTGCCCCCTTCAGCTTTCCCCCGCCTTCACGCATGGACCACGTATCGCTTCCCTGCAAAACACCATCCTTCAAGGTACCCTTCATCTGGTAGGTGTAGAAATTCTTGTCGCCGTTTTCCATGGTTTCGATAAATTGGCCGTGTCCAGTGAACTTGTCGCCGCGGAGCTCAAGAAACTCGGTGCCGGTACCGGACTTTCTCTTGGCGCCGTTGATGTCGCCGCTGACTGGCGTGCAGTTGATCTGGTCCACGGCGTAGGCGTGGCCGGGTTTATCTCCGACGTTAATACTGTGCTGATCGGAAGGTTTGTCGCACTTCCACTGAACTGTCGACTTCACTTGTGCCACTCCGACACACGACAAAAGACTCACCGCGAACAAAACTCCCCAGAGTTTTCCCATTCCTACCTCCTCTTTCAGTTTTGCTGGATGCGCCCTATTCAGGAGCGGCGGTCTTCTCCCTCAGGCGCGCCGCGCGAATACTACACCGAGCAGTCTGGCCAGCGCAATGTCGCCTCAGACTGGCCGACGATCGTTGGCATGTGGAGCCTCAGGGCCGAACAAAGTGCTTCTTTCCACTGGTAATGTAACTGGCGCCCATGGGCGTAATTAGTCCCAAAATGGCACTTCCGTAATCTTCTGTTAGTAACCATTCCGTCCCATACTGGCAGGCGTATGGGCAGCCTTCCCCAACGCGCGCCACGCGTACATTTGGATACCGCTACGCCAGCTGTGCTTCGTTTCCAGGACGGCCAGCGTACCTCCGGCACCCTTCACGTGGTTTCACTTACCGGCGGCCTGCTTTCCCTTAACAACCCCGTGGTTCAGGGATCACAGGTCCGGCTGATGTTCCTGACAACCACCGGTTCGGTTCTGGGTGGGGCGGAAATGTTGCCGCCACTCACTCGCGATCTGCAGCCCTTCCGATTTGTTTCCCTCGACGCCAGCGACCGTCGACGCCTCGGAGCCACCATTGAGGCATCGTTGCAGCAAAGCAATGAACAGCAATGGATGGAAAAGCTCAGGGCTGCGTCGGGCCGGCAGGAGCGTTCCCGGAAGCCGTTGCTTAAAGCTGTCTTCGGAACAGCAGCCCTGGCGGCCTTAGTTTGGGTTAGCGCGAATTACCTCCTCCATTTTCACTGGCTGAAGTAGGAGGTGGTCCGTGACAACCGCACTTGCCAATACCAGCGAGGCGCTCAACACCCGCATTTGGCCGCGTTACCAGGTGCGCCTGCCAGTTCTCATTTCTCCTGAATGTGATTCCTCGAAAGTACCTGTGCCCGGGCTGGCCTGCGAGATCAGCCAACGTGGCATGGCCCTCTACGGTGGGATCGATCTGCAACCCGGGGATTTGATGGAAGTCGAATTCCAAAACTCGGCCAAGCTCCGAGTCGCCGCGATCATCCGCAATCGCGCCGGTTTCTGTTTTGGGCTGGAATTCCTTGATGTCATGCCTGACGCCGAAAGCATGACTGATATGTTGCCCGCTGCCAGCACCGAGGATGAAACCCCCAGCTGGAAGAACTGGTTCGCCACCCATCGTGGGGATGCTTCCGTTGGTATCGCAGCCCTGTTGCTGCTGTTCGCGTTCCTAACTGCAGGGTCTCAAACCGGCGAAGTGGCTCAAGCCAAGACTTATCAGCCCTCCCTTACCCTCGCTGAACGGATGCTGGTTGACCTGGGTCTGGCCGAGATTCCACCTCCGCCTATCGTTTCGGGCAATCCCAGCGTTCAAGTCTGGGAAGATTTGCACACCGCGCTTTACTATTGCCCCGGTTCGGAGCTATATGGCAAGACGCCGGATGGCAAATTCACCACCCAGCGCGATGCCCAACTCGATAAATTCGAGCCGGCAACCCGCAAGAGCTGCCAATAGCGGCCCTGCCAGTAGCCGAGTTGGCCAAGCACCTGCCCGCCCCCGCGCCAGATTCGCCATGGCCCACTCGTGCCATGCCATCGTCGGTTCGGGCTATGTCATTGGATCGCTTGTGCCATTGTCAGCATTTGAGAGTTGGGTCATCTTAGGGGTGCGCAAGAGATTTACCCAGGCAAGGTAGGAAATGCTGCAAGACACAGCAAAACCGAATGGCAGCGCATCCGGGATTGCAACTCGTCCTGACAAACAACGCCGCCGCCTCTCCATCGCAATTGTCCTCCTGCTCTGCGCGCTAATTGTCGTTCTAGTCAAAGATCACACGTACTGGTTCGGAAGCGGGGAGGAAACCAGCGCTCCAGAGGAACAACAGCAGCAGGTTTCTTCGGCTCCCAGCACTCCGGCGGAAGCTCCAGCACAGCCTCCCACTGCCACTGCCACTGCTACTGCCACCGCACCTGCACCAGCTCCGGCGGCTACACCCAAGAAGCACGTTGCAACCAAGCACGCCGCGCAACCCTCAACCGGTGTCAGCACGACCGCTAATTCAAGCCCTGCACCGGCGCAGGCCGCGAAGACCGAAGCGGCGCCCAAGCCAGTTTCCAAGCCCAGCTCGCCAACGAATGAAACTGCTGCCGAGCGAGTGCAGATGGCATCGATCAAAGCGCCATTGCCGGCCGACTATCCGCTGCTGGCCGGCCAAATGTCGGTGCAAGGTTCGGTGTTGCTGCAAGTCCTCATCGCTGCCAACGGTGTAGTCGAAGATCTGCGCGTTCTCAGCGGCCCAACTATTCTGGTTTCCGCCGCACGCGAAGCTGTGCGTCAGTGGAGATTCAAGCCCTTCTACGAGAACGGCAAAGCGGTTGAAACCCAGGCCCGAGTAACTGTGAATTTCACGATTAACGTATCGAATACCACCGCCCGCAATCAGACCTCTTCGCCCACCAGCGAGGGAGCAATTTAGTCCCGAGTTTTACCCGTTTTTCCTCGTCATCATCGCTTATTCCAATTGCTGTGCCTCGTACCGTGACCGTGGAACTCTGTGCCCAAACCTACATCTTGCACAACCGAATTCTTTGCAATAGGCTGGTGGGTTGTGAAGTCCATGGATGTCCCCTCCAAGCAACCATTCTTTATTCGCTCCCAGGATCAACCCGATCTAACCGAATTGCCCCTGCGCCGCCGCGCGCCACGCATCCTGGTGGTCGACGACAATCCCGACACCATGGTGTTAATGCGAGAGTTGCTGGAGACGCGGGGCTATGATGTGGTTACGGTTCCGGATGCCGCCGAGGCAGAGATTGAGGTCCGCCGTCAGGCTCCTGACCTCATTCTCTCCGATGTCATCATGCCGGGAAGGTCCGGATACGAGCTTTGCCGTCAGTTGAAGGAGGATGCCGCCACTCGCCTGATTCCTTTCGTGCTCATTACAGGCCTGAGCGATCGTGAGGACAAACTGCATGGTATCGAGGCCGGGGCCGATGACTTTCTGAATAAACCCATTTTTTCCGAAGAGCTGTTCGCACGAGTTAAGTCGTTGCTGAAACTCAAAGAGTTTACCGACGAACTGGAAACTGCCGAGTCGGTGATTTGCACGCTGGGTCTGAGTGTGGAAAGCCGGGATCCCTACACCGAGGGCCACTGCCAGCGACTGGCGGAGCACGCGGGAAATCTTGGACACCATCTCGGTTTGGATGAGGACTCAATCGTGGCTCTGCAGCGCGGCGGTTATCTGCACGACTTGGGCAAGATTGCGGTACCGGACGAGATTCTGAAAAAGGGAAGCAATCTTACCCCAGAGGAATGGGCGGTTATGAAGCAGCATCCCGTCACCGGAGAAACCATATGCCGGCCCCTTAAGTCCCTGCGGCTGGTGCTCCCTATCATTCGCAGTCATCACGAGCATTCGGATGGCAGCGGTTATCCCGATGGCTTGCGCAAAAATGAAATCCCCCTGCTTCCTCGGATTCTGCAGGTGGTGGATGTTTATGATGCCCTCCGCACCGCCCGGCCCTACAAACCCGCGCTTCATCACGATTCGGCCGCGCTCACCATGCGCGAGGAGGCCCGCTCCGGATTGTGGGATGAGGAACTGGTGATTGAGTTCTTCTCGATGTTGGAGAACCGCCGCGTGGCCTAGCCTGTCAAGATGATTTCTCTGTGTTCCTCTGCGCCCTCTGTAGTGAAAGACAACAAACAACCACGGAGAACACAGAGAACCACGGAGGAAAGTTTCGGGTTAACCACTCATAGGAGTCATCCTGCTTTTCTCTGGGCGAACTGTCCAGCTTTCACTAAAATTTCTTCGTCCCCAGCCCCATGTGAATGCAAGCTCGTTGCAAAGTGACCGGTTCTAGTTGAAAGCTGCTTTTGCAATCGCCTACCTACAGCATCGTGCTTCCTGCTTACAACGAAAGTGAGCGCATTGGCGCCACCCTGGAGAAGATTTTCGCTCATGTTAAGCAACAGGACTGGTCTGCCGAGGTCATCGTGGTAAACGATGGTTCGAAGGATGAGACCGCCCGCATCGTAAGCGAGTACGCCCGTACGCATTCCATGCTGCAGCTGCTCGAAAATCCCGGCAACCGGGGTAAAGGCTTCAGCGTGCGAAATGGGATGCTGCATGCCCAAGGGGACATCCTGCTTTTCAGCGATGCCGATCTTTCATCGCCGATCGAGGAAGCCGATAAGCTTCTTGACGCCGTTCGCGGGGGATCCGATGTGGCAATCGGATCTCGTTGGCTGAAAACCGAACTGCAGATGCAACGCCAGCCTCTTTATCGCCAACTTTTCGGCCGAATGTTCAATTTGGCACTGCGCCTGGTGCTTGGTTTGAACTTTAAAGATACCCAGTGCGGCTTCAAGGCTTTTTCGCGCGCCGCGGCGCAGAAGTTGTTTCCAGAGCAGAGAATCGAACGTTGGGGCTTTGATCCTGAATTGCTTTTCTTAGCGAAACGCTTTGGATTTACGGTGTCGGAAATCCCCGTCGCCTGGGCCCACCGTGCAGGAACCCGCATCAATCCGGTACGCGATGGCATTCGCATGGTCGGGGAAATGCTGGTTGTTCGCTGGAATGCTCTGACGGGCAAGTACTCCGCGGACCACGCTGTCAGTCAGACTTCATGAGGCAGCTTCGTGGATGCGCACAATCGGGCGAACGGTTACTCCAGTGCCTTTGCGAAAGACCACGGTCACGCTGCTGGCACAACTTCCACACAGCCAGAAGAACTCTGTTTTCCGGGTTTGCTTATGGTGAGTACCTTTTATTAAATGCGGATGCTGGGA
>Ga0187782_10002679_pt1 | contig 13131 bp, 11 predicted proteins | sample 0715_SJ02_MP15_2_FD_132454 | JGI IMG/M metagenome (GOLD analysis project Ga0187782, IMG submission 132454) | Tropical peat soil microbial communities from peatlands in Department of Meta, Colombia - 0715_SJ02_MP15_20_MG | ecosystem: Environmental > Terrestrial > Soil > Wetlands > Peat | place...
GCACCGCACGCGATGTAGACCGCGTCGAAGGCAGCCTTGAGGTCTTTCAAAGAGATGTCTTTTCCCACCCGCGTGTTGTACCTCACCTCAACCCCCAGGCTGGTGACGAGGGAGGTCTCCCCCTCGAGCACGTCCTTGGGGAGCCGGTAGGAGGGGATGCCCCAGTAGAGCATGCCGCCGAGCTTCTCGTGGGCCTCGAAGATGGTGACCCCGTAGCCCTCTTTCCTCAAGGCGATGGCGCACGCCATACCCGACGGACCGCCGCCGACAATGGCGACCTTCTTCCCTTTGTCCGCACCCACCTCGGGCACGGGCATCTCCCGGCGTCCCTTCTCGTAGTCTGCGACAAAGCGCTTGAGGGCGCAGATGGCAAGGGGCTGGTCCACCTTCTCACCCCTCAGGCAGACGTCCTCGCAGGGGTGGTTGCAGATGCGGCCGATCGTTCCGGGGAAGGGGAGCTTCTCCCGGATCACGTCGAGGGCGTCGAGGAATTTCCCCTCGGCGATGAGGCCGACGTAGTCGCGGGCGTTCAGGTTGACGGGACAGCGGTTGACGCACGGCGGAATCTCCCGGTCGATGGAGTACGTTGAGGGGATGGCCTGGGGAAAATTGATGTAGGCTGCGCTCCTCCTGGAGAGGTCCTCGTTGTAGTCGGCAGGCACCTCCAGCGGGCAGTAGGGTGCGCACAGGCCGCAGGACGTACATTTTTCCTTCAGGATCCTCCGGGGCCTCCTCTTTATGGTGGCGACGAAATTCCCCGGTTCGCCGTCCAAAGCCACTACCTCGCTGCTCATGAGGAGCTCTACGTTGGGATTCCTTCCCACCTCCACGAGCTTCGGGGCCATGATGCACATGGAGCAGTCGTTCGTGGGGAACGTCTTGTCGAGCTGCGCCATCTTGCCGCCGATGTTCGGCTTCTCATCGACGAGATAGACCTTGAATCCCGCTTCCACCAGATTGAGGGAGGCCTCCATGCCGCCGATGCCGCCCCCGATGACGAGAACCTTTCCGACCTTGTCCATAACCTTATCTCACCTCTTCCTGAACACAGGGTGTCTTTCCTCGAACCCCGCGATCTCTACCATGTTTTTCTTAAGCAGATCTTTCAGATGGTTGAACACCCGGGCTTTGTCCAGGGATAGCCTTTCTGCGAGAACTGCCACGGTCGTCTCTTTCTCTCCTAGAACCTCCAGGATCTGCGCCTTCTCGAAGGCGGAGACAAGGAGGGGGTCGAAGACGAGATCGAACTGCCTTTCAGTGAAGCGCTCTCCGTAGACGTTCTTATCGAGGAGCAGGGACTTGCGCTCGAGGAGCCGGCGCAGGCGCTCCCCTCCCTCCGGGTCGATGGACTTGATGTATTGAAGCTTCTCTTCCGTGCCCATGGATCACGCCTCCCTGATCTTCGTCATGATTGCATCGGCAGCGACGAGGTGCGACCGCAAGCCTACCATCTGGCCGTAAAGGGCCAGCTCGAAGACCTCCGAGAGGAAGAGGACCGGGATCATGGGCTTCGCGCTGCCCAGGCTTGGCAGAAGATCGAGGTTCATCTGGCACAAGGGGCACGGGGTGACGATGGCGTCGGCCCCGGCCAGGTTGGCCCGGTCCATGATCCGCTCGGAAAGACGGACGGTCATGGCCCTGTCAGTGAGGGTCTTCGAGGCTCCGCAGCACTCCATCTTGAAGGGCCACGGCAGCACCTTGACGCCCAGAGCTTCGAGGAGCTGATCCATGCTCTCCGGGTTCTCCCGGTCATCGTACGGTCTCACGCGCATGAGCCGGGTGAGCACGCACCCGTAATATGGGACGACCTTCAAGTCGGAAAGGTCGTACTTCCGGCGCTTCGCGATGCGCGATGCGCCCACGTGCTCGTCCAGCACCTCGATGATGTTCTTTATGTCCAGGGAGCCCGTACACTCGAGGGGGCTGATGAGGCTGTTCACCTTGTTCTGCAGGTCCGAGTCCATCCTGACCGTGTCGTTCGTGATCTTCGAACGGCTGTAGCAGGCAGAGCAGGGCGCGAAGAACGTGCCATCCTCTTTTTCAGCGAGGGCAAGATTCCTTGCCACGAGCACATGGGCAAGATCCTCGTCCACGGTGTGCGCGGCCGACGCCCCGCAGCACGACCAGTCGTCGATCTCCTTCAGCTCTATGCCGTAGGTCGAGAAGACTTTCCTGACGGAGGTCTCGTAGAACTTGCTCCCAGTCTTCAGGGAGCATCCGGGAAAATAGCTCAGTGTGACCATGTCAAAACACCCCTTTTGAGAGCCGGCCCAGTCAAAACGCCAGGAAAAAGAGCCACAGAACGGCCCCCTATTCTATCACGGTCCGCCTTTTTGCAATACCCTAGCTAGACAAATCATCTTACCACAGGAAGAAATTATTTTACCATATTTGTATGCATCTTTGTATCCAGTCCCATCCGACTCGGTTTCTCAGGGCGCCCCATTGGTGAGAGATAGGGGGAAGGGATGGGGCAATTGGCACAAGCAAGGTATCCCATGATCTGTTTTCGGCCTTCCAAAGACCGAGAGGTGTTCCAAAAAGGGGCGAAATCTGTTACAATCTTATATGCAGAAGAAGAGGGCAACGAGGAGGAGGGGCAGGAGGAGTCCCTTTCTGGACCTCAAGATAAAGAATAAGCTCGGGAAGGGCAGTAAGACGAGAAACTTCACCTTTCTCTACTTCATCATGGCCTTCGTCGCCATCATCGTCATCAACAGCTACCTGTCCACGTCCGAGGTAAAGACGATCGCTTACAGCGAGTTCAAGGAGGACCTCGCGAAGGGGAAGGTAGGCGACGTCACCGTGAACAGCGACACGGTCCAGGGGACGCTCAAGGAGGATGACGGCAAGAGTGTGAAGTTCACGGCAGCGCGAGTCGAGGATCCGGATCTCGTTAAGGACCTGCAGAAGCAGAACGTGAAGTTCACCGGCCAGTACGAGAACAAGCTGCTCAAGGGCATCGTTTCATGGGTGTTGCCCTTTGCCGTTATCATCATCGTCTGGAACCTCCTCATGCGGCGAATGGGGGGTGCGCCCTCAGGGGTGCTCAATTTCGGAAAGAGCCGCAGCAAGATATTCGGCCAGAACGAGATTACGGTCACCTTCGAAGACGTGGCGGACGTGGAGGAGGCGAAGGAGGAGCTTAAGGAGATCATCGAATTCCTGAGGACCCCCCAGAAATTCCTCAACATCGGCGGCAGGATACCGAAAGGCATCCTCCTCGTGGGAGCGCCCGGCACAGGGAAGACCCTTCTTGCCAAGGCAGTGGCCGGGGAGGCGCGGGTACCCTTCTTCAGCATGAGCGGATCGGACTTTGTTGAGATGTTCGTTGGCGTCGGGGCTGCGAGGGTGCGGGACCTCTTCGGGCAGGCCCAGGAGAAGGCGCCCTGCATCATCTTCATCGACGAGCTCGATGCGCTTGGCAAGGCCAGAGGCCTGAACCCGCTTGCTTCGCATGACGAGAGGGAGCAGACCCTCAACCAGCTCCTCGCGGAAATGGACGGGTTCGACACGAAGAAGGGCGTCATCATCATGGCTGCGACGAACAGGCCCGAGATCCTCGATCCTGCCCTTTTGAGGCCAGGGCGGTTCGATAGGCACGTGCTCGTGGACAGGCCGGACATAAACGGGCGGACAGCCATCCTCGCGGTGCATTGCAAGGGGGTCAAGGTGGCCAAAGAGGTGGACCTGAGCGTCATCGCAGCGAGGACGCCCGGTTTCGTGGGCGCTGACCTGGCGAACCTCGTGAACGAGGCTGCCCTTCTCGCGGCGAGGAAAGGCAAGTCCCAGGTGACGAGCGAGGAGTTCGACGAAGCGATAGACAGGCTGCTCGCCGGCCTGGAGAAAAAGAAGAAGGTGATGAGCAGAAAGGAGAAGGAGATCGTGGCCTTTCACGAGACCGGTCACGCCCTCATGGCCTCCCTTTTGCAGACCGCCGATCCCGTGCACAAGATCTCCATCATACCGAGGGGCATAGCAGCCCTCGGCTACACCATGCAGAGGCCTACGGAGGACCGGTATCTCATGACGAAGAAGGAGCTCATGGACAGGCTCGCAGTCCTCCTCGCGGGCCGGGTGGCCGAAGAGGTGAGCTTCGGCGAGGTGTCCACCGGGGCCCACGACGACCTTGCCAAGGCCACGGACATAGCGAAATCCATGGTGAAGGAATTCGGCATGAGCGAGCGGGTCGGTCACATAGCGTACGAGAAGGAGAGGAAGTCCATGTTCCTCGATATCAGCAGCGATTCCCATTCCAAGGACTACAGCGAAGAGACTGCCCGGGAGATAGACGACGAGATCAAGCGGATAGTGGAGAACGTGTACGCCTCGGTGAGGCAGACGCTGAGCGACAAGAAGCCTCTCCTCGAACAGGTGGCCCGCATCCTCCTCGAAAAGGAGGTCATAGAGGGCGAAGAGCTGCGGCGGGTGGTAAACGCGTATATTGAAAAGGAGCGTCCCGAGCAGAATGATCAACTTGAATACAGAAAAGAAGCAGATCGATCTCGTTAACGAGTCCATCGCCGTCTTCAAGACGTTCAACCGCTGCATGGACCTCCACAGGAACGGGCAGCTCACCTTTCTTGAGATGGAAGAGTTTGTGGACGACCGCGGGAAGAGCTGCCTCTACAGGCTGAAGCAGATGTGCCACGGCCTTTTCAGGAACACCTGCGAGGCCGCCTACAAGGAGAAGTTCTACGACATCACCGTCGGCTACATCTTTCATGAGGCTATGAAGCTGCGGGAGTGCATCTATCAGCTCGAATACTACAAGCCCGAGTATACGGCCCTCGTCAATTCTTCGGAGCTTACACCCGCGGAGAAGAAGGTGATCCACGAGTTCGACATCTTGATCAACAAGGCGGAGAGGAGGCTGGCCGAGGGCCTCAAAGAGGTGAAGGTGCTCCTTAGGGAGCTTGTGGCCCACGTGAAGGACCTCATAAAGATCTACAAGGGCAACTACCTGCTGCCCCGCTTCATTCTGGAGAATGAGAGGTCCTTCATCTCCATTTACGGGAAGAAGGGATACCGGGACCTGATCGAGGATATTTACGAGCACGGGCGGACCACGCTCATCCTCAATGCGGCGATCAGCTATTTGGAGAGCGAATACTACCAGATCGCGCGGAGCCTCTTTCGCAAGGTGATGAAGCTCGACCGGACGAACGAGACAGCCCGCTTTTTCTATCTCTACACCTCTGCTTTCAACTGCTATTTCGGGAACCGGTATTCCATGGCGCAGATATTTGCTGAGGAGGCCCTGGCCCTGCCTAGGGACGGCTGCCAGGGCGTGGAAACGTACGCAGGATCCCTCTACCATCTCCTCGCCCACGCGACGAGGGAAGGAAGCGGGACAGGACATAAGAAGGAGGAAAAGAGAAGTGCCGATCTATGAGTATACGTGCGAGAAGTGCGGGGACGATTTCGAGTGCATCGTCTTCAGGACTGATGAGTCCGTGAATTGCCCGAAGTGTGGAAGCGCGGGCCCGAGGAAGAAGATGTCTTCCTTCGGATTCTCCTCAGGGTACAAGTTCAAGTCTTCCGGGTCGACGGGCTCAGGCTGCTCAGGGTGCTCATCCTCGAACTGCTCCTCCTGCTCTTGACGATCCGCCACGATGGACGTCGAAGAGGCTGTGCGGCGGGTCATTAGAGACGAAAGGCTCATCGAACCCGGCGAGACGGTCCTCGTCGGCGTCTCAGGAGGGGTCGACTCCTCGACGCTCCTCTTTCTCCTCGACAGGATCGCAAAAGACATGGCCTTCGGCCTCGGGGTCGCCCACGTGAACCACGGGCTGCGCGGGGACGAGGCTGCAAGGGATGAGGAGTTCGTGAGGCTTCTTGCACAGAGGCTCTCTATCCCGTGCCACGTGATGCGTGCGGACGTGCGGGCATACAGCCGTAAGCAGGGTGTCTCGATCCAGCACGGGGGCAGGGAACTGAGGTACCGATACTTTGCCGACCTGTGCGACGCCCACGGATACGGAAAGATAGCGATCGCCCACCACCGGGACGATCAGGTGGAGACATTCCTGCTCCGCGTTATCAAGGGTTCCGGGCTGAACGGGCTCGGCTCGATCCCCATAAAGCGGGACCGCATCGTGCGGCCGCTCCTCTACTCGTTTCGCTCAGAGATCGAGGCATACGCTCGAAGGCTCTCCATCCCTTTTATTGAAGACTCGTCGAACCTGAAAGAGACCTACGAGCGCAACTTTCTCCGCATGGAGATCGTGCCGCTCCTGTCCAGGCTCAATCCTCGCTTCAGAGAAAAGATCCTCCTCCTCATCTCCGACATCGCTTCAGTGGACCGCCTCTTCGATGGGAAGGCAGAAGAGTTCCTCGAAAAGGAGGGGTCTTTCCGCGCAGAGGCAGTCAGGGCCAGCGTGGAGGGCCTCAAATCTCTCCATCCGGAGGCGAGGTTCAGGGTCGTATCGAGGATGCTTTCCCGCCTGGAGCCCCGGTTCATCGCCCTCAGGGAGCACGTGCGCCTCGTGGAGAAATCCCTCTTTTCGGAAAGACCGAACAACGCGGTCATTCTCCCCCGCGGCATCAGGGCCAAAAGGGTATACGGCGATCTGATAATCACGAGAAAGAAGCCCCCCGGCGAGGAGATGGAAACCTTCGACATAGGGGCCGGCAGAAACGCGATCCCCTCCCTCGGTGTGGTCCTGGACGTCTCTTTTTCGGTTGAGTCACCCCCTTCCTTTCCGGAAGGCCGGGCCGTCGCCTTTTTCGACGCGGACAGGGTGTCCGGCCTTACGATGAGGACCTTCAGGAGGGGCGACCGGTTCATGCCACTCGGCTTGGACAGAGAGGTGAAGGTGAAGGATTTCTTCATCGCGAGGAAGATGCCCGCGGAGAGGAGGCAGCGCGTACCGCTCCTCCTTTCGGGCAAGGACATCATCTGGGTCGTGGGGGAGAGAATGGATGAGAGGTACAAGCTCGGCGCGGGGACGAGGCGGGTCATGAGGGTCTCGGTCGAGCCGCTCTTCAGCGACCAATGACGAACAGCCTCGTACGTCTCATGTCCGTCATCCCATGAGGGTCCCTTTTCGTACCGGCCGGCCCCATGTTCAACTTGTGGATTCCCTGCAGCTTGCTGCAGGGAGACCTTTCTTCCGCTTCGCTCCGTCGACAATTATTGGGGCTCGCGTCGCCCCCTCCAGCGGCATCAGCCGCATGGAGCCTCCCCCTCAAAGACTCGCTTCGCTCGTTGTCGTGGATACCCTGCTGCTTGCAGCAGGGTCATTTATTGGCGCTGCGACATGCCTTATTTTACCGCTCCTTTCCGGGAAGCCCCGCCCTGTGGGCGAGGAGCTTCCCTTGAGCAGGTGGCGAAGAAAAATGGCGTCGTACGAACTTGACAATGCGCCTCATAGAATTTACCCTATCGACATGCGCTACCGCTTGTCTCTCCTGTGCGTATGCCTTTTTCTCTTTTCAACCTTCACCCCGGTTCTCCATCATCACGATGACGGATGCCAGCACGACGATTGTCCGATCTGCGTTGCCGGCCTCCATTATTCCCCGGCAGACGTTGCTGCCCCCGCTCCCGTGATTCACCCGGTTCTTGACCGAATTGTTTTTTTCACCCCCATGGTCACTGCCATTATTGCCGGGACCTTCCCCTCTGCCGTCGGCAGCCGGGCGCCTCCCCCATAGACCTGCCTCCACGTCTCATCACAAGACGATGGGCTGGCATGACGCGGAAGGCGAGGCGGAGCTTCCCGCTTCTCGAACTCGACCTGCGATCCGGATCATTCGAATGGCGCGGGGAATCGACTTCCCCTTAGTGTACCCCATCGTCTTACTGGAAGCCTTCGCATCGGCAGGCGTAATCGAGCTGAACTGTCAGCAGGTTGATGTCGGGTCAGCCAGGAGATAGCGGGTCAGGAAGGCTAAAAGGTTGGAGGTGCCATCGTGAGAAATCTGATCGCAGTCGTGACGCTCGTTTTTCTTGCCTTGTGTCCCATAGGTCTACTTGCCCAGACCATGGAAGAACGCCTCAATGCCCTCGAGGAGACGCTTAAAGAGCAGGAGAAGACGATCAAGGACCAGCAGAGGCTGATCGAAGAATTGAAGGCCGAAATGAAGGGGCTTCGGTCCCCGTCGCAGCCGGGCACAGCTGCCAAGGAGCCCGCCCAGGCTGAACAAGTGCAGGAGCAGGTCAAGGAGTTGAAGGAGAAGGTGGACCAAGTGGCCGAGGCACAGACGAGGACCGTTCCGAGCGTCTTCAATCCTGCCATCGGGCTCGTGGGGGAGACGGTCTTCTCTTACCGGAGCAAGGGATCGGATGAGACAGGGAGCGACCGGCCAGGCGGCTTCGACGCCTTCCAGCGCTCGGTGGAGTTGAACCTCTCCGCATCCGTCGATCCTTTCGCCAAGGGCTATGCGGTGATCAACGCCTCGGCAGACCCCAGGACGGGTGAGGCTGACGCGACCGTTGAGGAGGCGGCGATCCAGACCACCTCCCTGCCGTGGAACCTCACCGTCAAGGCAGGTCGGTTCTTCGGGGAATTTGGCCGTCTTTCGTACATCCACGACCACGAGCTGCCCTTTGTCAACCGTCCCCTCGCCCTAGAAGAGTATGTCGGCGGCGAATCGAGGACGGACGGCGTGCAGGTCAACTACCTGGTACCCATCAGCCACTACGTGAGCCTCACCGTGGGCGCGGGCAACCAGTTCGGCGGGGACATACCTCCGAACGATGTGGGCCAGTTCCGGCAGGGGAGCAACGTGAACTACTGGGGACGGCTGTCCAGCTCTTTCGACCTTACCCCTGACATCTCGATCGAGCCGGGTATTTCCGGCCTCTGGAACCCCGCCACCACGGATCTAGGCGGAGGCCTCCCCCAGCCCGACGGAAGCACCTTCTTCGAGCGTGAGCGGCGCCTTGCCGGCATGGACTTCACGGTGAGCTACAAACCCTTGCGGAACAACCAGTTTCAGACCGTCACGTGGGGCACTGAGGTGCTCTACAGCGATAACCGCTACGACGTTTATCCGCCGGACGGTGCCTTTCTCAACCGCTCAATCGGCTCCACGGGCCTTTATTCCTACCTCGCCTACAAGTTCGACCGCCAGTGGACCGTAGGCTTTCTCTATGATGTCGTGGAGAGCCCCGAGAACAATAGGGCGAGAACCTCTGCCTACTCACCCTACATCACGTGGGCTTTGAGCCACTGGGACCAGCTCAGGCTCCAGTATACCTATACCAATCCAAACGCCGCAACGGGCTTCAAGCCGGACAACGCCGTCTATCTGCAATGGGCGTGGATCATCGGCTCCCATTCGCACGGCTGGCAGGAACGGTGATGGTGAGAAAAGGAGAATCTCCCATGAAGCGGATACTTCCCTCTATGCTGTGCCTCATCGTAATGGCAGCAGTCTTCTGTTGCGCGGCAACGCCGACGCATGCCGCAAAGATCCGTGTGGTCACGACGCTCACCGACCTCGCCGATTTCTCGCGCGCCGTGGGAGGCGATCTCGTCGAGGTCAATAGCCTGGCCACGGGCGTCGAAGACACGCACGGGGTTCCCATGAAGCCGAGCTTCGTGCCTATTATGAACAGGGCGGACCTCCTCGTCCTCGTTGGCTTCGACTGCGAGCATGCCTTCCTCCCCGCTCTCCTGGAGGCGAGCAAGAATCCCCGCATCCAGGTAGGCACCCCCGGCTATGTGGACTGCTCCAAGGGCATCGTACCCCGGGATGTGCCGAAGTCCACGGAGCACTCCGAGGGTGACGTCCATCCTTACGGAAATCCCCACTACATGCTCGACCCTGTCCTTGCGAAGACCGCGATCCAGAATATCTACAATGCCCTTGCGTCCTTCGACCCTCAGCATCAGGGTGAGTTTGCGCGCAATCGAGACGCATACCTCGCGAGCCTCGACGCGAAGATCGCCGAATGGGAGAAGGAGGTCGCACCCCTCAAGGGGGTGAAGTTCGTCTCCTACCACGAGCACTGGCCGTACTTCGCGGCCCGATTCGGTATGGAGTACGTCGGGACGATCGAGATAAAGCCGGGCATCGATCCCACCGCCCGCCACATTGAGGAGCTCATTACTATGATGAGGGCGGAGCACGTCCCCCTCGTCGTGAGGGAGCCGCAGTTCCCCGAAAAGGTGCCGAAGCGCATTGCGGAAGCCACGGGCGCAGCCCTCGTGACCCTCCCTATCATGCCCGGGGGAGTGCCCCATACGGAGACGTACATCAAGATGATGGACTACATTATCCGCACCATGGTGAGCGCTCTCCAGGGGCGAAAATGAGAGGTGAGAGAGATATGGACGGACCGCTCATCATTTTCGATGATCTGAGCATCGGCTACAACGGCCGGCCCGTGCTTTCGGGCATCTCTCTCGCAATCCCAAGGGCGAGCTTTACGGCCATTCTCGGTGCGAACGGCTCGGGCAAGTCGACCCTTCTCAAGACCCTCCTCGGGCTGCTTCCACCCATCGGAGGCCGCATAGAGTCTGCATCGCTCGTCTTCGGGTACGTGCCCCAATCGATCCAGTTCGATCCCGTATATCTGCTCTCCGGCTTCGAGGTTGCCCTCATGGGGGTCTACGGACGGGCACGCCCGGGGCAACGAGTACCTGCGACAGAGCGTGCCTTCGCAAGGGAATGTCTCGATGCAGTCGGGGCCGGGGAGTTCGCACGTAAGCCCTTTGCGGAGCTCTCCGGCGGCCAGAAGCAGCGCGTGCTCATCGCCAGGGCATTGGCAACCAAGCCCGACATGCTCGTGCTCGACGAGCCGACCGCGGGCGTAGACATTACGGCGACGCACGGCGTCCTCGATTTCATCTCCCAGATCATCGAGGAGCAAGAGATCACGGTCCTCTTCGTGACCCACGACGTTACCCTCGTGCGCGACCACGCCCGGCAGGTCGTCTGGCTCCATCAGGGGAGGGTGCTCCAGGGCACCGCGGAGGAGATCTTTACGCCTGAACTGCTCTTCGAAATGGGGATGGACTAACATGGGATCGCTCCATCAGATCCTCTCGCCCGACTTCCTCCTGCGCAACTCGGTCTACACGAGCGTGCTCGTCGGATGTGCCTGCCCCCTCGTCGGGGTCTTCCTCGTGATGCGCCGGCTCGTCTTCATGGGGGTGGCCCTGCCGCAGATCTCCTCGACCGGCGTCGCCGTGGCCCTCTCCGTTCCCCTGTGGCTCGGCTTGAAGCCTTCCGATCACGACGCCCATGCCCTCGCCTTCGCCGGCTCCATGGTGTTTGCGGTCGTAGCCATCCTCATATTGGCTTTCCTCGAGAGGCGCGGCCATGGACAGCCCGAAGGCAGGCTCGGCACTGCCTATGTCGTTGCGGCCGCGCTGAGCATCCTTCTATTAGCGAAGAACCCCTACGGCGAGATCGGCTGGCTCGATATGCTGAAAGGGGAGGTCATCACCATCTCCAATGTCGACCTAGCCCTGACGGCGGCAACGCTTGCGCTCGTGCTCGCGATGCTCGGATCCTTCTATAAGGAGCTGCTCCTCGTCTCATTCGACCGCGAGCTGGCATTCATACTGGGAAAGAAGGTCGTCTTTTGGGATGTCCTCCTCTACTTACTCATCGGCCTGACCGTGTCCATGGCGGTGCTCAGCGTCGGCCCGCTCATCGCGTTCGGCTTTCTTTTGATTCCTGCCCTGACCGCCCACACCCTTGCCCGCAACATGCGCCAGTTCGCGGGGCTTGCCTGTTTGATCGGCGGCGCGGCCGCATTCCTCGGCTTCTGGATCGCCTACCAATGGGACTTGCCCGTGGGACCCACGGACGTGGTGCTCTTAGGCGTGTTCTATGGGGCGGGCTGGACCGCAAAAAGGGTTATAAGGCCATCCTTGTGAGACGCCTCCGGCAAAGGGCCGTGAAAAAAGCCGCCTGCCAGCGTCTGATGCTTGCCTTATTCCCACGGCCGTGGTAATTCATAGAGACTCTCTGGCTTAAGGAAAGATCTTCCCTTTTTAGCGCGGCGAGCTCGGAAAAATTGGGAGAACCCATGAAGGCAGAAAGGGCGATCAAGAAAAACGACCCAGGAGGGGAACATGTACGTGGTAGCTTTCAACGGAAGCGGACGAAAGGACGGGAATACGGCTATTCTCCTGCAGACGGTCATGGAGGAGCTTACGAATGAGGGCATAGCCACCGAGCTCGTGCAGCTTGCGGGGCACCCTGTGCCCGGGTGCATCGCGTGTCGCCGCTGTTTCGAGCGCGTGGACAAAAGATGCGCGGTGGAAGGGGACATTGTCAACGAAAGCATCGAAAAGATGATACGGGCCGACGGCGTGCTTCTGGGCTCGCCTGTCTATTATGCTGACCTGACCGCAGGGATGAAAGCCCTCATTGAGCGGAGCGGATTTGTGGCGAGGGCCAATGGAGACCTTTTCAGGCGGAAAGTGGGAGCTGCTGTCGTCTCGGTGCGCAGGGCCGGCGCCATGCATGCTTTCGATTCAATAAACCATTTTTTCACCATCGCCCAGATGATTATTCCAGGGGCGGACTACTGGAATATCGGGATAGGGAGGGACCCCGGCGAGGTCAGAGACGACAGCGAGGGCCTAAAGACCATGCGGGTCCTGGGCGAGAACATGGCCTGGCTCCTGAAGAGACTGAAGGGCTGATTGGAAGGCGCCTCTCCGTCCGCCTCTCCTTCTGCCCTTATTCGCTTCCTTCGGGCAGTATGATCCCATGTTTTGTCGCTCTCCTTAATCGCAGTCAAAATCATTTATGCGCTATTTTTCTTGCTTATTGAACGGGTTAATGCTATATTATTGTATACAGTTGATGTATACAAGAAAGAGAGGGTAGGAGGCAAGGAAATGGAATTAGCAGTCCTGGAGAACATAGCCAAGGTAGGAACCCAGCCAAAGGGTAAGAAGGCCGTTCGTCATCCTTTGAGAGGGATTGCGGCGTCTCAGGGGGTGGCCATCGGTCGGTGCATTATAGTGAAAGGTCTCGAAGACCTCGACAGGTTGGAGGATGGGGCCATAGCAGTATCTGAAACAGCATCCCCCTATCTGATTCCGTTTATCCCCAGACTCGCGGGGTTGGCCACCGAAAGGGGAGGCAGCCTGGCTCCGCTTCTGATATACGCGAGGGAGGAGGGCATCCCGGCTGTTGTCGGCGTGAAAGGGCTGA
>Ga0187782_10002680_pt1 | contig 13131 bp, 10 predicted proteins | sample 0715_SJ02_MP15_2_FD_132454 | JGI IMG/M metagenome (GOLD analysis project Ga0187782, IMG submission 132454) | Tropical peat soil microbial communities from peatlands in Department of Meta, Colombia - 0715_SJ02_MP15_20_MG | ecosystem: Environmental > Terrestrial > Soil > Wetlands > Peat | place...
AGATGGGTGAGCAGGCTGACCTGCGCGACGTAGTCGGTGTGTACGACAGCCACCGCGTGCGCAGCGTCGATCTCGGCGCGAGCTTGGTCGCCGAGAATCCCGAAGGCCAGCACCGCGGTGTCGATCGGGCCGTGCTCGGCGAGGACCGAAGCGACGAGCGGGCCGTGCGAGTCCACGTCGTCGGCGTCGAACTCCCTGGTGTATACGGCCGTCGCGCCGGCGGCGACCAGCGCCGCGACCTGCTCGGCGAGCTGGTCGGCTTTGCGCGCCGCCAATATCACCGACGCGCCGGGCGCCAGCCGCCGCGCGAGTTCAATACCGATCTCGCTGCGGCCGCCCAGGATCAGCACCGTCGCAGCCCCCGTGTCATCCACGGCTGCGATTATCACCTGCGCTAGCGTGAGCGGTGATGGCGAACTCCACCGCCCGGCTGACCAACGATGCGCTGGCGTTTCTGACAGAGCGCCATCTCGCCATGCTGACTACGCTGCGCGCCGACAATTCCCCGCACGTCGTCGCGGTGGGCTTCACCTTCGACCCCAAGACGCACATCGCGCGGGTGATCACCACCGGCGGCTCGCAGAAGGCGGTCAACGCCCAGCGTGGCGGGGTCGCGGTGCTCAGTCAGGTCGATGGGGCACGCTGGCTGTCGTTGGAAGGGCGGGCCAGTGTCAACCGCGAGGTCGACGCCGTGCGCGACGCGGAGTTGCGCTACGCCCAGCGTTATCGCACGCCGCGAGTCAACCCCCGGCGAGTGGTCATCGAGGTGCAGATAGAGCGAGTGCTGGGATCCTCGGATCTGCTGACCCACAAATCCGCGTAGCTCGCTAGACGAGTGTGGCGCCGGGCGCCCGAATCACCAGCGGCACCGCCGGGAAGTAGGCCGCCAGCTCTGGTCGCGATTTGGCCAGCGCGGCGGTGCCGTAGCCGCGGTGCCGGTAGTCGGGATGGATCCAGATCCGGACGTGGACCTCCTGACCGGCGAGCTCGCCGAAGACCATGCCGACCTTCTCGTCGCCGTCGACCGCGACGAACCAGGCGGCCTCTTCGGCATAGAACCGGTCCTGCGCTGCGCGGATCTCGTCGTCGAGGCCGCCCGCCGGGGCGCCGGACCCGTCGCCCTTGGCGCCGATGTCATCGGTGCGCGCGGCGAAAATGCCGCGGTCGGACGCCGCGGAGAACGGGCGGAGCGCCAGCGTGTCGCCGGAGCTCGCAGGCCGGTCTTTGAATGTGAAACTCAGGATGTTGTTCAGGTCCTCGAGCTCGGCAGCGATCTTCTTGCGCGAGTCCTTGGTCAATTGATCGAATGACATGCCAATCACCGCCTCGGCGCCCAGCCGTGAGGTGCCCAGCAACGCGACGATGCCGTCGACCGCCGACGGCCGGTCGTCGGCCTCCACGATCAGGTCCAGCACTTCATGTCGACGTTCCAGCGCGGTGAGCAGGGCGTCGGTGATCTCTCGGCGGGCAGCAGCGCGGTCGTGATCGGTCATCGCACGAGCGTAATACGCGGACCAAGGTCGGCGCCGGGCATCCAAGGCCGGGTCATGTCTACACCGGGACGACGATCAGGTCGTGCGGGCGGTGGTTGACGGACAGGGCGCCGTCGTCGGCCACCACCACGATGTCTTCGATACGCGCCCCCCACCGGCCGGGGAAGTAGATCCCGGGCTCGACGGAAAAGGCCATGCCCGCTTGCAGCGGTAAATCATTGCCCGCGACGATGTACGGCTCTTCGTGCACCGATAACCCGATGCCGTGGCCAGTGCGGTGTACGAAATACTCGGCGAGCCCGGCCTCGGCCAGTACGTCGCGGGCGGCGGCGTCAACGTCCTCGGCGGTCACCCCCGGACGCACCGCCTCGACCGCCGCCCGTTGCGCTCGCTGCAGTACTGAATACTGTTGCGCCACTTCGGCGCTGGGCTCGCCGATGCTGTAGGTACGCGTCGAGTCCGAGTTGTATCCGGGCTCGTACGCGCCGCCGATGTCGACGACGACGATGTCGCCGACGCGAAGTTCGCGATCCGAGTAGCTGTGATGCGGGTCTGCACCATGCGGACCGGAACCGACAATGACGAACGCCACCTCTGAATGCCCCTCGGCGACAATGGCTTCGGCGATATCCGCGGCGACGTCCGCTTCGGTTCGACCAGGCACCAGGAGGTCCGGCACCCGGGAGTGCACCCGGTCGATCGCCGCGCCGGCCTTGCGCAGCGCGTCGACCTCGGAGGCGTCCTTCACCATCCGCAGTCCCCGCAACACGCCGGTGGCCAGCACCGGCAGCACGCCGAGCACATCGGCCAGCGGCAACAGGTGTAGCGCGGGCATGGAATCGGTGACGGCAGTCGCCGCTGGCGCGCCGCCGATGGCTCCGGCGACCAGTCGATAGGGGTCGTCGCCGTCGACCCAATCCCGCACCGCCAGGCCCAGATCCGCGACAGCGGACTGCTTCAGCGAGGCCAACTCCAGTCGAGGCACCACCACGGTCGGGTCGCCGGACACCGGCAGCACCAGCGCCGTGAGCCGCTCGAAGGTCTGCGCACGCGATCCGAGCAGATAGCGCAAGTCATAGCCCGGGGTGATCACCAGGCCAGCCAGACCGGCGTCGGCGGTAGCGCCAGTCGCCGCCGCAATCCGATGGCGGTAAACGTCTGCATCGAACCGATGAGAACCCATGGCAGTCAGGCTAGCCGCGCGACTGGCAGGATGGCGGGCATGCCTGCACCGCTGCTGCTGCTTGACGGCGCCAGCATGTGGTTTCGCTCCTATTACGGCGTCCCGTCCTCGATCACAGCGCCCGACGGCCGGCCGGTGAACGCGGTCCGCGGCTTCTTGGACTCCGTCGCCATGCTGATCACCCGGCAGCGGCCCGGTCGCCTGGTGGTGTGCCTGGATTTGGACTGGCGCCCGCAATTCCGGGTGGACCGCATCCCGTCGTACAAGGCGCATCGCGTCGAGGAAGAACACCCCGACGGGCAACCCGATGTCGAGGAAGTACCCGACGACTTGTCTCCGCAGGTCGAAATGATCGAGGACATCCTCGACGCGTTCGGCTTCTGCACCGGCGGCGCGGCGGGTTTCGAAGCCGACGACGTGATCGGCACGCTGGCCGCCCGGGAACGACGTGACCCGGTAGTCGTTGTCAGCGGCGACCGCGACCTGTTACAAGTGGTCGGCGATGATCCGGTCCCCGTTCGGGTGCTCTACCTCGGACGCGGACTGACCAACGCCACATTGATGGGTCCCCCCGAGGTGGCCGAGCGCTATGGCGTGCCCGCCGATCGGGCCGGCCCCGCCTACGCCGAAATGGCGCTGCTGCGCGGCGACCCCTCCGACGGGCTGCCGGGCGTACCCGGTATCGGCGAAAAGACGGCCGCGACGCTGATGGCGCAGCACGGCTCGCTGGCGGGAGTCTTGGCCGCCGTCGACGACCCCAAATCGTCGCTGTCCAAGGGCATGCGGGCCAAGCTGCGCGAGGCCGCCGACTACATCGAGGCCGCCGGCGCGGTGGTGCGGGTCGCTACCGACGCGCCTGTCGCGCTGTCGACACCGAGCGACGCCGTGCCGCTGGTGGCCGCCGACCCAAAGCGCACCGCGGAGCTGGCGACGCGGCTGGGGGTCGTGTCACCGATCGCGCGATTGCAGAAGGCGCTCGACGCGTTGCCGGCGCCGTGACGTAACGCTGCTATGTCCCGCTACTTGGGCCGACCGACCTCGTAGGTGCCCTTGTTGTCCTGGAAGGTCACCGTCACCTGACGCTTGGTGCCGTCGATGCTGACGTCGCAGTCGAAGCTGCCGCCTTTTTTAACCGTCGGATTCTGGCCGTTGTTGCACTTGACGTCTTTGACGTTCTTCGCCCCGTAGCCGTTGGTGCTGTCGCTGAGGATCTGCGCCACACCAGCCTCCGCCTTATTGATGTCCAGCTTGGTCGTCACGAAGAACCCTGGGGCCCAGAAGCCCAGCACCAATACGACCGCGACGAGGATGGCGGCGAACACGCCGACCACCGTGCCGATGACCGCCCGCGACCGCGTCGAACCGGGGCTGGCAGGAGGCTGGCCGTAGGGCCCCGCGTACTGGCCGTACTGACCGGGCTGACCGTACTGACCAGGCTGACCGTATTGGCCCGGCTGCCCGTACTGCCCGGGCTGTGCGTACTGGCCGGGCTGGCCGTATTGAGCGGTCTGCCCGCCGTATTGGTCCTGCTGTGGGTAGCCCGTGGGCTGCGGGAACGGCTGAGACGGCGGGTAGTACTGCGTCGGCGGCTGCTGGTAATGCCCGTATTCAGTGGGCGTGTACGCGGGCGCATGCCACGTCGGTTGCTCTCCACCTGGCGCCTGCCAGGTCTGCTCGCCGGATGGCTGCTGCCAGGGTGACACGTGCTGCGTCGGGTCCTCGCCGGATTGCTGACCTTCACCCTGTGGCGGCTGCCACGGTTGCGTCGGGTCGGGCCCCTGCGGTCCGCTCATCGTGCGTCTGTCCTCTCAGTCCTGATTGCAGTCCTCGCATCGGTCGCGAATGCAACCGTAGCTGGGACCGAGCCTACCCGGCGTCAACTGCCACGACGCCGCGCCGAATGGCGTCGATCGCACGTTTCGCCGTCGCCCGCAGCTCCGGTTGGGGGGCGGCGTTACGGACCTGGTCCAGCAAATCAAGCACCTGCCGGCACCAGCGGACGAAATCCCCCGGCAACAGCGGTGAACCGCTGCCCTCGGAATCAGCGGCGGCTAATGCGGCGACCAGGTCTCCATTGCTGGCCCAGCGGTAGATGGCCGCGACGAAACCGTCGTCGGGTTCGCGACTCAGCGTGATGCGGTGCCGCTGCTCGTCGGCGCGCAACTCCGCCGACAACCGTCGCGTGCGGTGCAGCGCCTGCCGTAACGGCGCGGTCAGAGCCTCTGCGTTTCGCGGCGGCCCGGGGCCGTCCCCGCCCCGCGATTCGTAGACCACCGATGAGAGCACGGCGGCCAACTCGGCGTCTCGCAGCCTGGTCCAGGCGCCGGTGCGCAGACATTCGGCCACCAACAGGTCGCTCTCGCTGTAAATCCGGGCAAGCAACCGCCCGTCGTCGGTTACCGTCGGGTCACCGTGGGCGACCTGGATGAACCCGCGCTCTGTGAGCAACCCGACGATCCGGTCGAAGGTGCGGGCCAACGAGTTGGTGGCGGCGGCCACCTTCTTCTGCAATGCCTCGTTGTCGCGTTCGATGCGCAAATAGCGCTCGGCAAGCCGGACTTGGGCCTCCCGATCGGGTTCGCGGTGGACGGGATGACGGCGCATCTGCTCGCGCAGCGAGACCAGCTCGGGATCGAGATCGCGCCTCTCAGTGCGGCTGCCGCCGCCGCGGCGGGCGCCCGGAATCGACAGTCCAGCGGCCGCCGAACGTAGCGCCGAGGCCAGGTCGCGGCGGACGCGGGGCTGTCGGTGTTCGACCCGCTTGGGCAGTGTCATAGAGCCAACCGGCGCTGCGGCGCCGGAATAGTCGGCCGACGAAATCCGGCCGGCCCAGCGGTTTTCGGTCAACACCAACGGCCGCGGGTCGTCGCTGTCACGGTCGGGCTCCAGCACGACCGCCAGGCCGCCCCGGCGGCCGTGCGTGATCGTGATGATGTCGCCGCGACGCAGCGCCGCCAGCGCGTCGTTGGCCGCCTGCCGGCGTTGCAGCCGCGACGCGCGGGCCTGGGCGCGCTCGTGTTGGGTGATCCGTTCCCGCAGCCGGGCGTACTCCAAGAGCGGCGCGTCGCTTCCACCGAGGTCGGCTGCGACCTCGTCGAGCATCCGCTGTCCGCGCTCGACGCCGCGGACCAGGCTTACCACCGACCGGTCGGCCTGATACTGGGCGAACGACTGCTCCAGCAGCCGGTGAGCCTGCTCGGGGCCGACTCGGTTCACCAGGTTGATCGTCATGTTGTACGAGGGGGCGAACGAGCTGCGCAACGGGAAGGTCCGGGTGGAGGCCAGGCCGGCGACTTCAGCCGGCTCGCTGGTGCTTTCGCCGGGGTGCCAGAGCACCACGGCGTGGCCTTCGACGTCGATACCGCGGCGGCCGGCCCGCCCCGTGAGCTGGGTGTACTCCCCCGGCGTCAGCGGGACGTGTTGTTCGCCATTGAACTTCACCAGCCGTTCCAGCACCACGGTGCGGGCCGGCATGTTGATGCCGAGCGCCAGCGTTTCGGTGGCGAAGACCGCCTTGATCAGCCCGGCGGTGAACAACTCCTCGACCGTGTGCCGGAACACCGGCAGCATTCCGGCGTGGTGGGCGGCGATACCGCGCAGCAGCCCTTCCCGCCACTCGTAGTAGCCGAGCACGGCCAAGTCGGAATCCTGCAGATCGCCGCAGCGATGCTCGATCACCTCGGCGATCTGCGCCCGGTCCTCCTCGGTGGTCAGCCGCAATGACGACCGCAGGCACTGCGCGACTGCGGCGTCGCAACCCGCGCGGGAGAACACAAAGGTGATCGCGGGCAGCAGGCCCTCCGAGTCGAGGATGTGAATCACGTCGGGCCTCGACGGCGGCCGATAGAAACCCGGCCGGCCGAAGCGTCCCGGCCCTCCCCTTCCCGCCTGTCTGCGGGGGCCACGCCAGTCCGAGAGCCGATCGGCTTCGCGGCGATGGGCGATGTGGCGCAACAGATTCGGGTCGACAATCGGCTGGCGCCGCTCACCCGCGCCACCGGCCGCATAATCGAACAGGTCGAAAATACGTTTGCCCACCAGCATGTGCTGCCACAGCGGGACCGGTCGGTGGTCTTCGACGACCACCGTCGTGTCGCCGCGCACGGTCTGGATCCAGCCGCCGAACTCCTCGGCGTTGCTCACTGTCGCCGACAGGCTGACCAGGCGCACCTCGTCGGGCAGGTGCAGGATGACTTCCTCCCACACCGCACCACGCATCCGGTCGGCGAGGAAATGCACCTCGTCCATGACGACATAGGAAAGCCCTTGCAGCACAGGCGAATCAGCGTAAAGCATGTTGCGCAGTACTTCGGTGGTCATCACCACAACCGGGGCGTTCGCATTGACCGACAGGTCGCCGGTGAGCAATCCGATCTGGTCTTTGCCGTAGCGGGCCACGAAGTCGGTGTGCTTCTGGTTGCTCAGCGCCTTCAGCGGCGTGGTGTAGAAGCATTTGCCGCCCGCTGCCAGTGCCAAGTGCACTGCGAATTCGCCGACGACGGTCTTTCCGGCTCCGGTTGGCGCGCACACCAGGACACCGTGGCCGCTTTCCAGCGCCGCGCAGGCCTGCTGCTGAAAGCCGTCGAGTCCAAAAGCCAATTCCGCAGCGAACTTGGCTAATTCGCCCGCGGGGTCATATGCGTCGCTCCTCCCCATCGCTTCGCTCTGCATCGTCGCGGCGCGCGGGTCAGGTGACGTCGTCATGGGGTCCGGCGATGCTCGACGGCGCCCCAACCGCGGAGGGCGGGTCGACGATCGAGGCTTCGTCGTCGGCGATGGCGGTCAGGGCTTCGCGTTTGGCTTTCCGTTTGTCGTGCACCCGGGCGATCTGGATGGCCAATTCGAGTAGCAGCGTCAGAGCCAGTCCGAGGGCCGTCATCGAGAACGGGTCGGAACCCGGCGTGAAAACCGCTGCGAACACGAACATCACGAAGATCAGGCCGCGCCGCCAGGACCGTAGTCTTAGGTAGCTCAGCACACCGACGAAATTGAGCATCACGATCAGCAGCGGGAACTCGAAGCCGATACCGAAGACCAGGAGCAGGTTGATCAGGAAGCCGAAATACCGGTCGCCGGACAGCGCCGTCACCTGCACGTCGCTGCCTACGGTCAACAGGAAGTGCAGCGCCTTGGACAGCACCAGATAGGCCAGCACCGCGCCGGTGACGAACAACATTGCCGCCGGGATGACGAATGCCACCGCGAAACGGCGCTCCTTCTTGTACAGCCCCGGCGTGATGAATGCCCACAGTTGGTAGAACCACATCGGACAAGCCAGCACGACTCCAGCGGTCAACCCGACCTTCAGCCTCAGCATGAACTGGTCGAACGGCGCGGTGGCCAGCAACCGGCATTGGCCGTCAGCGCTGATCTGCGCTCGCGCCGACGGCGGCAGCGAGCAGTACGGGTGTCGAAGCCATTCGCCCAGGCTTTCCAGCCCGAACAAACCGTGCGAATACCAAATGAACCCGAACGCCGTGGTGACTGCGATCGTCGCCAACGAGATCAACAGCCGGGCGCGCAGTTCGGTGAGATGGGCGACGAGCGACATGGTCCCGTCGGGATTGGTGCGGCTGCGACGAAGTCGCGGATCCAGCCGCCTGAATAGACCGGTGGTGCGCACAGTCAGTAGGCGCTCGGGCGCCGCGGCGGCGATGCCAGGCTAGGCCGATCGACCGTCAGCCGCCGGCGGGTCGACCCGCTCGGACTGTACGGGTTGGGCTGCCGCGGGCGGCGCGACAGGCGTGTCTGGCTTGCTTTCGTTCTGTAGTTCGCGAACCTCAGACTTGAAGATCCGCAACGACTTGCCCAGCGAACGTGCCGCATCGGGGAGCCTCTTGGCACCGAACAGAACGATCACCAGGACCGCAATGATCGCCAGGTGACCCGGGGTAAGAGCGTTCACTTTTAATTACCTCCAGACGTCCCCACGATGCTACCGCAGCAGCCGTACGACTAGCCGGAGCGCGCCGCGGCCTGGTAGGACTCCAGAGCGGCCGCCGCGGCATCCCGAACCCGCTTGGCCAGCGAATCCGGTCGCAGAACACGAACGGCGGACCCCAGGCCCAGCACTTGGCGGGCCGTCCACTCTTCGGAGGCATAGGTCATCGCCGCCTCGCAGTAACCATCGGGCAGCTCGCGCAGTAGGCGCATTGGGTAGTACTCGAACATCCACGACGCCGCCGGCGCCAGCCGCAGCGTCGCCGACGGCAGCGATGGGTCGGCGTCGAACAGCGAAGTATCCGGCGGCGCCGCAAGCGCGGGTTCCGGCGGCGCGGACGGCTCGTCGAGCACGGTCGCGTCAACGATGCGGTCGAACCGGAACAGCCGCACCCCTTCGGCCTCTCGTGACCACGCCTCGAGGTAGCTGTGCCCGCCGACCAGCACGATCCGGATGGGGTCGACGATCCGGGTGGACAGCGTGTCGTGCGAAGCCGCGTAGTAGTCGATGCTCAGCGCCCGATTGTCGTGGACTGCGGCGCGCACCGCGGCCGCGGCCTGACTCTCGACCGGCGCCGGCTCGTCCACCGCGGCGATGTCAGGCCCGTGCCCGGCGGCCCCGGCGGCTGCTTCGATTTTGGCGATCGCGCTGCGCGCTGCCTCCGGATCGACGACACCCGGAATGTCGGCCAGCGCCCGCAGGGCCACCAGCAGGCCGGTGGCTTCCGGGGAGGTGAGCTGCAGCGGCGTGTCCATGCCCGCCGAGAACGTCACCTCGATGGTGTCGCCCTCGAACGCGAAGTCGATCAGGTCGCCCGGGCTGTAGCCGGGCAGGCCGCACAGCCACAGCTGGTCGAGGTCCTCGCCCAGCTGTTTGACGGAAACGCCCAAGTCGGCGGCGGCCTGCACGCGGGTGACCCGTGGGTTGGCCTGGAAGTACGGCACCATGTTGAGCAGCCGCACCAGGCGGGTGGACACAGGAGTCATGAGCGCCGCTCCTCCTCGCTTTGGGCTTGGGCACGCAACCGGCCCAGCACCTCCTCTCGCAGCGTGGACGGTTCCAGCACGACGGCGTCGGCGCCATACCCGGTAATGTCGCGCGCCAGCCGGTCGGTGGTTCCGATGTCGAGTTCGACGACCTCGCCGTCGCGTCCGGCCAGTTGCCGCTGCCCCAGCGACAGCCCGGCGCGCCGCAGCGCGGTGGCCCGCCCGTCGGCCAACCAGACCTGAGCCCGCACACCCGTCGGCGCCTCTCCGACCGCCTCGGCCACGATCTTGCGCAGGTTGACGTGCTTGGGCCGGGCGAAGGCACCGACCGGACCGATCGGCGTCACCTCGCCGCCGATCCTGGACAACCGGAATGTGCGGGTGGCGCCGCGGTCACGATCGTGCCCGACGAGATACCAGCGACCTTTCTCGGTCACCACGCCCCACGGCTCGACCGTGCGCACGCTGTACGGCTCGGCGCGCGACGGCCGGTGCGGAAATTGCACGGCCTGCGCTGAGTCGATGGCCGACAACAACGCTCCGAGAACGTCTTCCGACCCGCGCAGACCCACGGTCCCGGCCGGTGACGCAATGGCAACCGGCGCATCCGGGTCGACGTCCACGCCAGCGGCGCGCAGCTTGAGCAGCGCACCCTGGGTGGCGGTGATCAGTTCCGGCGACTCCCACAGCTGGGTGGCGACGGCCACAGCCGTTGCCTCGTCGGCGGTCAGCTCGACGGCGGGCAGCGCGTACGCCTCGCGGTTGATCCGGTAACCCTCGACCGGATCGAACGACGACACCTTGCCGGTCTCCAGCGGGATGCCTAGATCGCGCAGTTCGTTCTTGTCCCGCTCGAACATTCGCGAGAACGCTTCGTCGCTGGCGGTGTCGGAATAGCCCGCCACGCTGGACCGGATCTTCTCGGCGGTGATGTAGCCACGGGTCGACAGCAACGCGATGACGAGGTTGACCAGTCGCTCGACTTTCGAGATCGCCACCCGCCCTACCCTAATTGCCGGATCCGCCCCCGCGATTGCCCGGCTACATGCTGGCGATCAGTCTCTTGACTCGCTCGTCGACCGATCGGAACGGGTCCTTGCACAGCACAGTGCGCTGGGCTTGATCATTGAGTTTGAGGTGCACCCAGTCGACGGTGAAGTCCCGACCGGCGGCCTGGGCGGCGCTGATGAATTCGCCGCGCAGCCGCGCGCGGGTGGTCTGTGGCGGCCGGTCGACGGCGTCCTCGATTTCTTCGTCGGTGGTGATGCGCGACGCCAGCCCCTTGCGTTGCAGCAGGTCGAAGACGCCGCGGCCGCGCTTGATGTCGTGGTAGGCCAGATCCAGCTGGGCGATCTTCGGGTCGGACAGCTCCATGTCGTAGCGGTCTTGGTAGCGCTGGAACAACTTGCGCTTGATCACCCAGTCGATTTCGGTGTCGACCTTGGCGAAGTCCTGGCTTTCCACCGCGTCGAGCTGGCGACCCCACAGGTCCACCACCTGCTCGATCTGGGCATTCGGCTCGCGGGTCTGCAGGTGTTCGACGGCGCGCGCGTAGTACTCCCGCTGAATGTCCAGGGCGCTGGCCTGACGGCCGCCGGCCAGCCGCACCGGCCGTCGGCCGGTGACGTCATGGCTGACCTCACGGATGGCCCGGATCGGGTTGTCCAGCGAGAAGTCGCGAAACGCCACCCCGGCTTCGATCATTTCCAGCACCAGCGCTGCGGTGCCCACCTTGAGCATGGTGGTGGTCTCGCACATGTTGGAGTCGCCGACAATGACGTGCAGACGCCGGTACTTCTCGGCGTCGGCATGCGGTTCGTCGCGGGTGTTGATGATCGGCCGGCTACGGGTGGTGGCCGACGACACGCCTTCCCAGATGTGCTCGGCGCGCTGCGAGAGGCAGAAGGTGGCGGCCTTCGGGGTCTGCAGCACCTTGCCCGCGCCGCAAATGAGCTGGCGGGTGACCAGGAACGGCAGCAGCACATCGGAGATACGGGAGAACTCGCCGGCGCGCACGATCAAATAGTTCTCGTGGCAGCCGTATGAATTGCCCGCCGAGTCGGTGTTGTTCTTGAACAGGTAGATGTCGCCGCCGATGCCCTCGTCAGCCAAGCGCTGCTCGGCGTCGACGAGCAGGTCTTCCAGCACCCGCTCGCCGGCACGGTCGTGAGTGACCAGCTGCACCAGGCTGTCGCATTCGGCGGTGGCGTATTCCGGATGGCTACCCACGTCGAGGTACAGCCGTGCGCCGTTGCGCAGGAAAACGTTGGAGCTACGACCCCAGGAGACCACTCGGCGAAACAGGTAGCGGGCCACCTCGTCCGGCGACAGCCGCCGATGACCGTGGAACGTGCAGGTAACACCGAATTCGGTCTCGATGCCCATAATCCGCCGCTGCACGATTCGAGCGTACTGGTTGTTCGACCGCGACGGTGGCGCGGCTCGCGGATACCCGACGAGGTCGAGATGGACGACCTGACCCAATCGGGCGACGTCCAGCGCACTCAGCGCTCAAAAGGGCGGGGGTTTGTTGCGCTCGGCGAAGTGGACGGCGTTGAGCGCACGTTCGGTGTCGATGCGGGCGGCTCGGTCTTGTTCGCGTGTTCGGTGGCGCCTCGGCATCATGATCCCGCAATCGCCTAGCGGTCGGTCAACCGTTGGGGCAGTGGGCAATTCGCCAGTCGGCAGACATAAGCTGGGGAACAGCAGTCGACTCCCCGGGAAAGTGGTGTACCGCTGCCCGGTCGGCGCAGTCCAGATGACGGTGCCATCTGGTGATTGTTCATCGCGCCAGGCTGTCCAGAACGTCTTGAGCAGATGATGTTTTCGGCATATGCATTTGAGGTTCGATGGGTGCGTCGGCCCGAGCGGGTAAGGAACCGTGTGGTCCACATCGCAGAACTCGGCGGGCCGGTCGCAGCCCGGGAACCGACAGGTCAGATCCCGACACCGGACGAACCGCTCCAGGGCGGCCGACGGGCGGTAGCTCGATTCGGCAGGCACGTCAGCAGGAAGGCGCACCGGCGTGACCTTGGCGCCGCCGCGGATCAACTCGGCCAGCAGCGGGGCGGGCACCGCACCGCCGCTGACAATCCGACCGGCGGGCCGTTGGGTCCTGTCGCACGGTGGATCGGGTTCGGGGTCGGGGGCGAGCGCCTCCGAAAGTGGCGTGCCCGGCGCGAAGGGCCGCGCCGGCCGCTCGCCCGACATGTGCGGGTCGGGGGCCGCAGTCAAGGCCGATTCTTCGGCGACGACGTGAATGACGACACTTGTCCCCCGCTGGTCGCCATCGACACCTGCCGGGCAGGAAGCGCTACCGCAGCCGCACGCCAGCTGGTCGGCCCCGGCGGCGAGCGCGCCCAACGCGTCGGCGCGGCGCTGGGCGATGGTGCGCGGGTCATCATCGCACACCCCGTGAGCCAGCTGCGTCAACCGCCGTTCCAGCACCGCCGCGTCGGTCGAATACAACGTTCCCCATAGGTTGGTGGTGCCATCCTGGCCGTGCGGCGAGTCGATCACAACGTCGCG
>Ga0187782_10002682_pt1 | contig 13125 bp, 10 predicted proteins | sample 0715_SJ02_MP15_2_FD_132454 | JGI IMG/M metagenome (GOLD analysis project Ga0187782, IMG submission 132454) | Tropical peat soil microbial communities from peatlands in Department of Meta, Colombia - 0715_SJ02_MP15_20_MG | ecosystem: Environmental > Terrestrial > Soil > Wetlands > Peat | place...
CCGAGGATAATCTCGGAAAGGGGGATGGGCTCGCGCACGATATCCGCTGCCGCCGCGAGCATCTCCCTCACGATCTTCTTGCCCAGAGCAACGGTCTTGCGCACGCCCCCGTCCTTCTGGATGACTATCACTTCCACGCGCTTATCGCTGCGAGCGATCTGGTGCCCCAGGCTTTCGGGGATGAGCGTCTCGCAGCCGTTCCCGACGACGAGAACAGCGGCGACGTTGGGGTTCGTTCCGAAGCCGGCGAGGGTCTTACTTACGAGGGCCTGATCGTCGCCTATCTGGCCGCACCCGAGAATATTCGGGACGTAGACAACGCCTTTGAGGCCTCTGGCGATGGCCCGCGCCGCCCCCTGCGAGCAGCCGACGCTCGGTATCACGAGCACGAGATTCCTTGTTCCCGCCTTTCCGTCCGGCCTCCGAAATCCCTGGAACGTCATGGCTGCCCCCCTTGCCCTTTCTTGCCTGCCAGGTTGTGGACGTGCACGTGCTCTCCCCTGGCGATGGCCTTAGTGCTCGTTCCTATGGGCTCCCCGTACTTGATGACGGGCTCGCCTTTGCCGTGATCCTTGAGGGCGAACTTATGGCCCATGGGAATGGGGGAAATGAGCTTTATCCGCTCGGAGCCCTGTCCTCTCGAGACAGCCACCTCAAGGCCCTGGGGCAGCGCTTCGAGAGCAACGGCCACCGTGTCTCCCTCATGGATGACGATCGCCTTTGTCCTGCCCGCCATGCTATTTCCTCCCTAGGGGGTCGAGCGTCTGTTTTCGCGGCCCGATCTATCCCCCTGACATCAAGGGATAGAGCAGGAGCTGGTCGCCATCCTTGAGCGGCTCCCCTCTATCCTTGCAGTGGACCCCATTTATGAGGGCGAGTATCTTCAGGCTTTCGGGGAAGTGGAGCTCCTTCAGCACGTCTTCCACTGACGCCCCTTGGGCCACTTCCCACCCTTCCTGCCGCATGATCTCCGCGGCATTCGGCACGTACTGGCGCAGCGACGCGTAGATCTTCACATAGACCCTCATCTTCTCCCTTTGCGTGTGCACATCATCCATATATCGATCTTCCCTCAATGCCTCTCGGCGGGCTATTGCTGCCTGCACGCCATGAGCGTCCTTTTCACGAGGGTCCTGGCGATCTGGACCATGTATCTGTTGCGGGTCATGGGATTGGCCGCTGACACGGCAGCGTCTGCAGCTGCCTCGATGTTCCCGTCGCTCAATGCCTTCCCTTGGATGGACTCTTCCGCGCCCTGCGCCCTATAGGGCTTCACATAGACTGCGTTGAGAAAGACCCGTGCTGCCCTGACGCGCGTCCCGGCCATGGTCACGCACGCGGCGCAGTTGACGATGGGGAAGTCTATCGATTTCCTCAAGGCGAACTTGAGAAACGCGCTTTTCGCCCCTTTCGCAGGGGAGGGAATCCTTAGCTCCGTCACTATCTCGTCCGGGTCGAGCACCGTGGTCTTCCTCACGTCCACGCCGAAGAAGTCGTCCATGGGGATCGTCCTCTTGGTGGTCTTGACGCGGGCTCCCAGGGCAAGGAGGGCAGGAGCGGTGTCGCTCGGGTGGACTGCATAGCAGCCGCCTTCCACGCTTCCCCCGAATATGGAGTGGAAGCGGTTGTCCCCCTCGATGGCGTAGCACCTTCCGCCGCCTTTTCTCATGCAGGGGAAGCGGTTGTTAGCGTTTCTATAGTACCAGCACCTGATGTCCTGGCAGATGTTGCCGCCGATGGTGCCCATGGCGCGCAGGTGGGGGGAAGCGCACCTTTGCGCACCCTCCGCGAGAGCAGGGTATCTCTCCTTTATCGCCTCGCTTGCGGCGATATCCTCAAGCCTGGTAAGGGCGCCGATCCTCGTCGCACGGTCCGAAACCTCGATGAAGTCGAGGCCAGCAACGCTCTTTATGTTTACAAGGGCCTCGGGGTAAGAGGGGAGTATGCGATCCTTCATCTTGCCCAGGATGTCCGTGCCTCCCGCTATTATCCTGGCCCTGCCTCCGTATCTGCGCAGGATCGCTGCTGCCTCGCGGAGCGTCCCCGGGTTGAAATGTGCGAATGTCCTCATCGCTAGCCTCCTTTAAGCCTTCCCCAGGGCCTTGAGCACCCTCTCCGGCGTGATCGGGAAATCATCGACCCACACCCCGATCGCGTTATAGACAGCCGGGCCGATGAGCGCCGGAACTACCGTCGCCACATCCTCGCCGATGCCGACTGCCCCGTAGGGCCCGTACCCCATTCCCGTCTCGACGAGCAGCGTGTCCACCGTGCCGATGTCGAGGATAGTTGCTATCTTGTAATCGATGAGGCTGCCGTTGAGCATGACGCCTGTTATCGGGTCGTGGATAACCTCCTCGCTCCTGCCCCTGCCCACGCCCATGTAAGTGCCCCCATACTGCTGGCCTTCGCAGCCTTCCCAGCTTACCACCTTGCCCACGTCGTTGACGTTGGCCACCTTGGTCACGAGGACCTCACCCGTCTCCGTGTCCACCTCCACCTCCATGAAGTGGGCCTGCCTGCACAGGCGCAGGCGCGCATCTGAGTAAGCGCCCTGCTGCACGTGGTAGCTGTATGCGAAGAGGGGCTCGACAAAATCGGCCCTCGGTGCGCCCCTGCCCATCTCCGGCTGGCTCGTGAAAGGCCCCTCGACCCCGTCAGGGCCTACAAGGGCGCCTATGGTCATGGTGATCGAAGGGTCGGCTTTGACGAAGATGACGCTCTCCTTGATATCGAGGTCCTCCGGCCTATATCCCTGAAAACGGGCGGGGAAGCTCCCCCTCTGGGTCTTGCCCGTCGGCCTTGTGGCCACTTCAAGTATCCTCCGTTTGAGCCTTCTGGCCGCGTGGCGCAAGGCAAAGCCGTTGATGCAGAGGTTCGTGGAAGAGTCGGGCGTCATGGCCACGAAGCCGGGATACTCGTGGGGCCTATAGAAGACATCCTCCATGCGCATGCCTATCTCGTCGGCCGCGATCTGGCAGTAGGCGGTCTCCGCGTTCACCCCAACGTCTGCCCTGATGGCGAGGATGCTCGCGCTCCCATCCGTCCTCTCGATCCTGATGGCCATCTCGCTCGTGCCTGAGGAGTCTTCCCATTCGTGGGTCCATGTGAAGCCCATGCCGTGCATCCTGCCGTTTGCGAGGCGCCTGGTACCGGCCAGGTGCCATTTCTCTTTCCAGCCCATGGCAGCCATGCCCTTCTCCACGCACTCCCTCAAGGAATCGCGCACCTTGAATCCCATGTCGGCCTTGGCTTTGGCGAGCCATGCCATGTCGTGTCCCTCTGCCCCGTCGTTCTTGAGGGCGACTTCGATTGGGTCCATGCCGAGGGCCGCAGCAACGTGGTCGAAAACGAGGCTCTGGGTATGGCAATTCGCGTTCTGCTCGCACCGCGTTGCCACGGTGATCCCCTTGTTCACCTGCACGGCGATCATCTTGCCGTATACGTTGGGGATGCTGGTATTCTCGATGAGGTGCTGGACCACGCCAAAAAGGGGGAAGAGCGTGTTGGCGAGGAGCACCCGCGCCTCCACGGCAATGATCGTGCCGTCCTTCTTCGCCCCCACCTTGGCGTAGTAGACCCCTTCGTCCATCTCGCCGCCGTAGAAATCCTCCCGCCTCGAAAAGAGCCATTTCACGGGCTTTCCGGTCCTTCGCGCTACGAGGGCTGCGCAGTAGTGGCCGCCCATGTTCCAGGGCACCTGGCTCCATCCGCCGAAGCTCGCGCCCTGGTATGGGCAATGCATCTGGATCCGGTTCATGGGAATGCCCCCGAACCACGAGGAGACGACGCGCTTCGAGATGTGGGGCCGCTGCTGCTTGACCCAAAGCTCCGGGTACTCGCCGTTCCAGCGGAAGACACCGCAGGGCCGCTCCGGCCCTACCCATGTGTGATGGAAGCGCTCGGACCTGAACTCCACGATCACGTCCGCCTCGGCAAAGCCTGTCGCCACGTCCCCGCGCCTGGTTACATCCATGAACCCCTCGTTGTAGTGGTTGCTGTCAGGGTAGGTCTCCGGATTGGCCAGCACGGCCCCCGGTTTCAGGGCATCCTCCGAGTGGAGGACAAAGGGGCGGAATTCCCACTCCACGTCGATGAGGCGCAGGGCCTCATCCGCGATATCCTCCGTGTCCGCTGCCACGAAAGCACCCACTTCCTCTCCCTCGAAATGGGCGACCCGCGGGAGCACGGGTACGGCTGACGGGGGGTGGCCGCCCAGGTCCGCAATGGCGGGGAGGTCCGGGTCGTCGTACCTGAGCACTGCCCTGACGCCGGGCAGGCCTTCAGCCCTGCTCGTGTCCATCCGTTTTATCTCGGCATGGGGAAAGGGCGAGGTGAAGAACTTGCCGTACAGCATGCCGGGCAGCTGCATATCCATGGTATAGACAGCCCGTCCCGCTGCCTTCTCGTACCCGTCCAGGCGGCGGACGCCCCGCTTCCCGATATTGTGGTACGTATCGAGGGGGGCCTTGTCAAAGACCATATTGTCGAACATTTCCGTTTCGTCGAACACTCTCTCGTCATCCGTCATGCGTCACCCAGCTCCATACGCAGTCAGCCTTTTCCTCTATGCTTTTCCCAGGGCAGCGAGCACCTTGTCGGGCGTCACCGGTCCGTCGTCCACCCATCTGCCTATGGCATTGTAAATCGCGCCTTCGAGGAGGTAGGTGGTGACCGTGGCAACCACCTCGCCGACGCCAACGGACCCGTAGGGGCCGTACCCCATGCCCGTCTCGACGATGAGTGTGTCCACGCTGCCTATGTCGTTCATGGTGGCGACCTTGTAGTCCACGAGGTTGCCGTTGAGGAGGACCCCCGTCTTTTCGTCCCACACGTACTCTTCGCACCTGTTGCGGCCTACGCCCATGAAGGTTCCCCCATACTGCTGCCCCTCCACGCCCTCCGGCGAGAGGGCCTTGCCCACGTCGTTCACGTTGACCACGCGCTGAACCTCGACCTCACCCGTCTCCGTGTCGACCTCCACTTCGCAGAAATGGGCCTGCCTGCACAGCCGGTGCCTGCCCTCTTCTATCCCGAACCTTCCCTGCCGGTGCCAGGCCCAGACGTAAACGGGCGGGTGGGAGGTATGCTGAATGGCGGCATAGTCGTTCTTGTTCCGCAGTATGCTTCCGCGGATGTCGAGGGCCACCTCAGCCACGGTTTTTCTTATTGACGGGTCAGCCTTGACGAAGATGACGCTCTCTTTCACATCGAGATCTTCCGGCGAGTATCCGGGGAAGGCAGCGGGGACCTCGTACTCGATCACGGCAGAGGGGGTCGTCGCCGTTTCGAGGAGCTTCTGCTTGGCCATCCTTCCCAGCTTCTGCATCAGGTACCCGTTCGTAGTAAGGTTGCAGGAGCCGTCGGGAGTCATGAGGGGAAGGTAGGCGTCGTCCTGGTTGCGAAAGAAGACGTCCTCAGGCCTCATGCCGAGCTCTTCCGCAATGATCTGGCAGTACGTGGTCTCCGCGTTCACCCCAACGTCTGCCCTGATGCCGATGATATTTACCGTGCCGTCGGGCTGGATCATGAGCCCCGCACTCGCCGCACCCCTCGTGTCGTCCCACTCATGGGTCCACGTGAAGCCCATGCCGTGCATGCGGCCGTTGGGAAGCTTCCTCGCGCCTGGGGCGTGCCATTTCCTCTCCCAGTCGATCGCCTTTTTCCCCGCCTCTATGCATTCGGCGAGGCTGTCCCTCGCAGGGAAGCCGTGGGAGCTCTTGAACTCCGCGAGAAAGCTGACATCCCTTCCCTCGCAGCCGTCGTTCTTGAGGGCGACCTCGGTAGGGTCGAGCATCAGCTCGGCAGCCACGTGGTTGAACACGTGGGTCAGACAGGAGGAGGGCGGCTGCTGCTCGCATCGGAGCGCGTGGGTGGGTCCCTTGTTCACCTGGACAAGGACTGTCTCGGAAAGGATATTGGGGATGCGCGTATTCTCGAACAGGTGGCCGGCTGCCTCGATGGCCATATTCTCGAAGATTGTCCTCACCTTCACGGCAGTGATGGTCCCGTCCAGCTTCATGCCCACCTGGTACTCAGCTGACATGGCGTCCATGGAGCCGAAGGTGAAATCGTCCCTCCTGTTGAAGACCCACTTTACGGGCTTTCCCGTCCTTTTCGCGATGATGGCGGCCACGCACGTGGGCACCATGCTGTAGTCGACCCAGTTCCACCCCCCGAACATGCCGCCGTTGTAAGGGGCATTGATCTTGATCTTGCTCATGGGGAGGTCGGGATACCACTGGTGGACGACCCACTTATGCTCCCACGGGTGCTGATGGTGCACCCACAGCTCGGCGCACTCGCCTTCCCATCGCATGATGCCGCTCAAGGGCTCCGCATCGGCACACCCGTTATAGCGCCTCCTTGTCTTGAACTCTATGATCCGGTCCGCCTCTGCGAACCCCTTGCCAACGTCGCCGAACCTGAAAGCCTCTCCTGCACCGAAAAAGAAGGGAAGCCGGTTTGAAGGCCCCAGCCACTCCGGCCGCGCGGGCGGTGCATCCGGTGCGATCGCAGCCTCTGGGTCCAGCACGAAGGGGCGCTGCTCCCATTCGACCCTCACCAGGGAGAGGGCCTCATTCGCTATGTCCTCCGTATCGGCCGCGATGGCCACGCCCAGCTGCTGCCCCTCGAAATAGGCGCTGGCGGAGAGGATTTCCTCTTCCACTCCCTGGGTGCTCGCGGCCCTCCTACCCATGATCTCCGGATCGTCGTACCTGAGCACGCTTCTCACGCCTGGCAGGCCTTCAGCTTTGCTCGTATCCATACTTCTTATGCGGGCATTGGGAAAGGGGGAGGTGAGGAACCTCGTGTGGAGCATGCCGGGCAGGTTGATGTCCCTCGTGTAGACAGCCTTGCCGCTCGCCTTCCGCTGTCCGTCGATGCGGCGCATCCCCCTTTTTCCCACGATCGAGAAGGTCTCAGGGATGTACCTGTCGCGCTCCATGGGGTTGACAGGCATGATCTTCGGATCTAGCGCCATGTTCCTATCCCTCCGAAGAGGCGCGCAGTCTCCTGGCTGCCTGAAGCACGGCCTTGGGATGCTGCGGGTAGGTGCCGCACCGGCACAGGTTGCCTGCCAGCTCCTCCCTGATTTCCTCTTCCGTAGGGTCGATATTCCTGTCGAGGAGGGCCTTCGCCGACACGACGAAGCCGGGCGTGCAGTAGCCGCACTGCATGCAGTGGTTTTTCACGTATTCCTCGATGAGGGGATGATCAATGGCCGCGATGCCCTCGACCGTCTCTATCCTCTTGCCGTCGCACTCTATGGCGAGGGTCATGCAGGAGAGGATGGCCCGCCCGTCCATGATGACCGTGCAGGAGCCGCAGGCCCCCCGGTCGCACATCTGCTTGGCGCCGGTAAAGCCGAGCTTGTCGTGGATGAGGTAATAGAGCGTCCATTCGGGCCGGACCTGCTGCTTGTATACCTGCCCATTGATGGTAAGGGTGATCGTGCCTGGGGGCTCGGGTATCGCCTGACCGCGGTGGCTGGCGAGGAGATGCTCCCTCACCGCCTCGTAGGCATCGAAACCGGCTGAGCAATAGGGGCACGCAAAGCCGGGCGACTTACTCGATTTTTGTCGTTTCACTTTTCTCTACCTCCTTGAAAATGCGTGAGGGAGCCATAGACGATTGACCCCTATCCCCTTATCCCACCCAGGCTCTTTGCGAGCAGCGATTGCTCGACGCGGATCTCATATTCTCCCCTGAAGTGCTCCAAGGTATCGAGAACCGCAAGGGGGGCCGCCTGCCCGAGCCCGCAGAGCGAGGAGAGGGCCATGGCATTGGACAGGTCTTCGAGGATCTCGATGTCGTCCGGCCCGCCCTCGCCTTTCGCGAGCCTGTCAAGGATCTCGACCATCATCTCCGTGCCTTCCCGGCACGGGGTGCATTTGCCGCACGACTCATCCGCGAAGAACTCGCACGTCCGACGGACGACGTCGATCACATCCCTGCTCTCGTCGTATACGGTAACTGCGCCGGAGCCGAGGACCGTCTCGAAGGCCAGGGGCACGTCCATGGCCCGGGCCGGGATGATCCTGCCCGCCGCGCCTCCCACCTGCACCATCCGGGCGTTCGAGGCGCCTGCCATGTCCATTACCAGTTCGGACAAGAGACTGCCCAGCTCAAGCTCGTACACGCCGGGCCTTGCCACGTCCCCGCTCACTGCGAAGACCTTGGTCCCCTTGCTCTCGGCTGTACCTATCTGGCAGAACCAGTCGGCGCCTTTCTCGACGATCAAGGGGATGTTCATGAGGGTCTCCACGTTGTTGATGATAGTGGGTCTGGCCCAGAGCCCTTTTTGCGGGGGGAAAGGGGGCTTGTAGCGAGCATCCCCGCGCCCTCCCTCTATCGAGTTCATGAGGGCCGTCTCCTCTCCGCACACGTAGGCGCCTGCGCCCATCGATACCTCTATCTCCAGATGGTCCAGGAAGCCTCCCTTCTTCGTCTGATCTATGGCTTCTTTGGCCTGGCCGAGGAGATAACGGTATTCGCCCCGAAGATAAATGTATGCCTTGCCCGCCCCTATGGCGTAACCCGCGATGGCAAGGGCTTCTAAGAGGGTGAAGGGATCGCTCTCGAGGATGAACCTGTCCTTGAAGGTGCCCATCTCGCCCTCGTCAGCGTTGCAGATGAGGAACTTCTCATCCCCTTGCGCGGATCGGGCCAACTCCCACTTCAGGCCGCAGGGAAAACCCGCGCCCCCCCGCCCTTTTAGCTTGGACGCTTTTATCTCCGCGATGACCTGGTCCGGCGACATCTCGCCGAGCGCCTTTTTCAGGGCCCTGAACCCGCCGCGGTCCACGTACGTCTCTATCGATCGGGGATCTATGGCTTTGCATTTGTCTAGGACCAATCTTCTCGCTGGCACGCTTATTCCTCCCCTTTGGTCTCCATGGGTGCTATCCCCTCCTTTACGGATACTCCGTGAGGATGCTGGACAGCTTGTCCGCACTCAGATTGCCGTGCATGTCGTCGTTCACCAGCATGGCCGGCGCCCCATCGCACGCCCCGATGCAATTCGTAAGCTCCAAGGAGAAGCGCCCGTCGCCTGTGGTCTCACCGGGCCCTATCCCGAGCTCCCTGCGTATGCCTTCGACGATCAGCCTCGCGCCCTTCATGCGGCAGGGGACGTTCCCGCAGACCCGGATGATGTTGCGTCCGCGCGGCTGAAGGGAGAGGAAGGAGTAGAAGCTCGCCACCCCGTACACGTCGCTCACGGTCATGTCGAGAGAGGCTGCGGTCTCGACGATAACCTTCTCCGGCACGCAGCCGAACTCGCGCTGGGCGTCTTCCAGCATGGAGAGCAGCTTCTCGTGGCGAGCGGATACCTCACGGGTCCGCGCCTCCACTGCCTGGCCTCTCACTGCTTTCTTCTGCACGGCGATACCCGGTATGGTGAGGGCGCTCGTAGGGCAGTATTGGGCGCAAATGCCGCAGTCCTTGCAGACCTCCTTGTCGATGACAGCATCGCAGTCGACGACTATCTTGGAGCGGAATCCCCGAAAGCCTGTGCCGAACACGTCCTTCTTGGCTATCTCAGCGCACGCCATGACGCACCTGCCGCAGAGGATGCACTTAGACATGTCCCTCGTCAGGTAGGGGCTCTTATTCTCCACGGGGTAGGTGCGCGCCCTGCGCGCCTGAAACCGCGGGGGTCCGACTTCCAGGCCGGCGGCGATGCTGTTCAACTCGCACTGACCTATGCGCGTATCGGCAACGCAGGGGCCTGTGTGGCTGGCGAGCATCAGCTCCACAAGGGTCTTTCTCGTCTGCAGCACCTTACGGGATTTGCTCTTGATCACCATGCCGTCAGCTATGGGCGTGTGGCAGGAGCCTACGAGCCGGCTCGATCCCTCCACCTCCACCACACAGATCCGGCAGCCTCCCAGCGGCTGAAGGCCTCGTATGTGGCAGAGCGTGGGTATGGTGACCCCTGCCAGCTCTGCGGCATCGAGAATCATCATGCCGGTTTTTCCGGTCACCTTGACGTCGTCTATGATCACCGTAACATCAGCCATGTTGCCTCCGCCTTTTGCTTTCTTTTCCTTCTACGTTTTTTCTCTCTTGGAGAAGGACGGTATGCCGGGAGGCCGATCGCCTCCTGTTCGTCGTGCGGCTCGGGCAGGTTAAGATATACCTGCCCTCTTTAGCCCCCGCCTGACCACAAAAATGGCAGCGTAGTTTATTTTCACTCGCCGAAGGGTGGGTTGCAAATAGTGGTAAACCACTACGGAGGCAAGAAAAAGTCATTATGGAGCGAGCCGCCGTAGGGAAGGAATGAGGGAGGCCGTTTGCGCCCCTTGCCCCTTTAGCCTTCTTTTTCAGCCCTTCACCTCTATGATGCCTGTCTGGACAGCGTACCTGACGAGGCCGGCGATATCGTGGATGTTCAGCCGGTCCATGAGGTTTGCCCGGTGCACCTCGATCGTGTTGATGCTCAGGCCGAGTTTCTGCGCGATCTCTTTCGAAGAGAGGCCTTCTGCGATGAGCTGGAGGATCTCCCGCTGCCGCGACGTGAGCACCTCAAACGGATTCACCCCGGCCTTCCTCGCCCTTCCACCCTTGAGGCGGGCCATGTAGTCCTGGACGACCGTGTTGGATATGGCAGGACTCAAGAACGTCTCCCCCTTCTTGGCCGATCTCACGGCAAGCTCAAGTTCCCTCGTAGATGCCTGTTTGAGCACGTACCCAGAGGCCCCGATTTTGAGCGCCTGGAGTACGTATTCTTCGTTGGAGTGCATGGAGAGAAAAACGATGCGGACCCTGGGGAAATCTCTCCTTGCTTTGGCCGCCACCTCCAAGCCGTTCAAGCCGGGAAGGCTGATGTCGAGAAGTGCCACGTCAGGGTTCGTTTTCCTGATGGACGCGAGGGCTTCATGCCCCTCCCCGGCCTCACCTACAACCCGGATATCCTCCGATTTCTCGAGCAGCGCCCTGATGCCCGCCCGCACGAGCTCGTGGTCGTCAATGATTAAGACGCGTATCAGTTCCATTGTTCTTCGCTCCCCTCAAAGGGAAATGCGCCGTGATCCTGCTCCCCCTGGCCAGGATTGATTCTACTTCGAAGCTTCCCCCCGAGAGGGCCACGCGCTCCTCCATGCCGAGGAGGCCGAAACTGCCGCCGCCCATGCAGCGGGCCTGCGCAGACCTGGTGTCGAATCCGATCCCGTTGTCGCTGACCGTCAGGTTGAGGCGGCCTTTGCTTTTTCTCAAGCGCACGGTGATCTTCGAGGCCTGGGCGTGGCGCAGGACGTTCGTGATGGCTTCCTGGGCCACACGGAAACATGCCGTCTCGATTTCCTTGGACAGGCGGGGCTTTATCTCATCGCTCAAGAAACGGATCTCCAGCCCGCTCTTGCCTGCCATGGAATTCACGAGCCAGCGAAGAGCAGCCATGAGCCCCAAATCATCAAGCACCGCCGGCCTCAGGTTCAGGGAGAGATCCCGGACCTGCTGCAAGGCCCTGTCGATCACGGATACGCTGTCGTCAAGGTGGCCGGCGATCTCGGCATGGTTGGGCAGGGAACGGATGGATTCGAGGTTCAACTTGACAGCAGTGAGGGCCTGGCCGATCTCATCGTGCAACTCATAGGCAACGTAATGGCGCTCTGCCTCCATCTTCTTAAGGAGTGTGCGGTAAAGGGTTTTGAGCCTGCTCTGGGTCGTGCGCATCTCCAGCTCCGCCCGCTTGCGCTCGCTCACATTCTCGACGATGCCTTCATAGTAGGTCTTCCTCCACTCGTCTTGAACGGCGCGCGCATTCATGGAGACCCATATGCGGCTCCCATCACCCGTTACTGTCTGCACCTCGAAGGCCTGCACCAACCCTTCTTCCTCCAGGAGCTTCGAAAACCGGCTGCTGTCTTTCGGGTCTGCGAAGAGATCAGACGCCAGGGATCTCGTGGCCATCATGCCGTCCGGGGAGTCGAATCCATGCATGCGGGCAAGGGCCGGGTTGATGTTCAGGAATCGGCCGTCCGGACTCGCCTGAAAGATGCCTTCCACCGCATTCTCGAAGATGTTCCGGTACTTGCGCTCGCTTTCCCGCAGCGCCTCTTCCGCCTCGATCTGCTTGAGGTGGCGCACCCCGAGCTCCCCGAGGAGCTCAGCGAAACGGGAAAGGTATTCCAGTATGGGCTCCAGCTTCTCCTGCTGCAGTATCGGCACCTTGAGGAGCGCTTCCACGTATTGCGACTCCGCGAACCCGAATTCCCGGGCCTGTTCTCTGAACCAATCCAGATCGGGCTTCTCGAAGAATACCTGTCCGGAAAAAACATTGGCCACGTGCTCCCCCCGCACCATGACAGGCGCCACCGCATCGATCAGGCCGTTCTTGCATTGATAGAAGACGTATTCCTTTCCAGCGAGCATGGTGTTGACGAGGATCGTGTCGCTCTCTATGCAACGCTGCCTCGTGCGCGGGTCCCGGCGATGAAAATTGATGCAGACGCTCTCCCATCCTGATGTGGCGAGCTTGGTGCCGTCCACCTCGTAGACTGCGGAGGAGACTTTTGTCGCCCTGTGAAAGCAGGTAAGCATCTTGCGGACGGACTGGATATCAACAAGCTCTGAGAATCGTCTCACCTTACTTTTCCTTTTGATCCGGTCTGTTGATTCTATCATGAAACGCCTGTTTTAAGAAGGGGGAAGGGGCTAGTGTAGCGTCAGACGTGTCATGTCGCTCTAGCGCTATGCTCTAAGGGCGCATCACCCGTTACCTCCTCGTGGCAGCCTCGCCCTAAGAAAAGCGATCGCTCCTTCTTTCGTCGAGAGTGTCCCCGCCCCCACGCCCCCTAGCGCTTTCGCTTACGCTTCGCTCGGGGCACCCACGAATGTGGGTCGTGGCTCTCTACCTCGACGAAAACGTCGCGAGCGCTCCGACCAGGGGAAGGCGGGGCACCCGCGGGCGACGGGCATTCCACTTCCGCGGGTCGCAATGCATGAAGTCGGCAACGGGTAACACGCCCTTTATCTCATGTGATGTGGTGTGAAAGAGACAGAGGTAGCTTTATCCGTCCGCTAAAAGGCTATTCCTTCTCGATTCGCATCGCTTAAAGGTGCTGGGGTAGCCGTCACGAAAAGACGAGCGTGTTGGTACCGGAAGGCAAGCCCCGCACC
>Ga0187782_10002683_pt1 | contig 13121 bp, 8 predicted proteins | sample 0715_SJ02_MP15_2_FD_132454 | JGI IMG/M metagenome (GOLD analysis project Ga0187782, IMG submission 132454) | Tropical peat soil microbial communities from peatlands in Department of Meta, Colombia - 0715_SJ02_MP15_20_MG | ecosystem: Environmental > Terrestrial > Soil > Wetlands > Peat | place...
CACGAGCGAGTGCTGCCCCACGGCCTGAGGACCGACGTCGTCCTCCGCCCGCAAAGCGACGAGAGCCCAGACGACACCGAAATCCTGATCCGCGACGGTGACACGACACGACTCGTCGTCACCCGCACGCGTGCACGTGCTGGCAGGCTCGACAGTCCGAACGCTCAACTTGAGAAGCGCCTGTCCGGCGGCGCCCACCTCGCGAGTCTCGACCAGGCCGAAGAGCGCGACCTTGCCCTGCCGCTGGTCGTCGGGGCGCGCCCGAACGCGAACGGCATCGTACTCGCGAGCGCCCGAGAGCGCCTCACGTTCGGCTGCCGTGGGCTCATAGTGGGAAGCGTGACCGTAGGGCCCCGCGCCCGCGCAAGCCACGACCCCGCCGAGCGCCGCAGCGATCCAGACTCGCTTCATCGCCCCCATTAGCCCAATCACGCTGCCGGATCGCAAGCCTTTCCCTCCCGCGGAAACCGCGCCGCGACCGGATTGTCACGGCCCGCGCGAGCGCGACGGCGTGCGTGAACCCGCAACGCCAGCTCGAGCGCGATGAGGCCGAGCAGAACGATGGCGACGGGACCGCTCACGTCGACGGATCCCGGGCGCGCATCGGCGGCGGCGCGAGCGAGTGAGGGCGAGACGGAGCGCGGGCGCAAATCCAGCTCGCGCGCGATCGGAGCGGCGATGCGCGTCTCCGACTTCCCGTCGATGGCGACCTCGTAGGCGCCGACGACCGGTGGAATCACCCGCGACACGCCCGCGCCCCGATCCACCATCAGGGGGCCCGTCGGCCCGCGTGCGGTGACGCTCCCTGCGCCCGGAAAGCTCCAAACACCGCCTACTTCGCCTCGCTTCGGGGTCAAGCGGTCCCGAGCCAGTCCAATCCACGCGTCGAGAATGGAAAGGAACCCCGGTCTGAGAGACAGGTCGCTATCGTCGACGGAGAACGGTAACGTGACCAGCCATACCTCGCCACGGCCGATCGCGCGGCGTGCCACGAGCGGTGCTCCGTCGTCCCACCGGATGAGCGGGTCGACCGCCGCCAAATCCTCGGCGGCGAGCGTCACCCGCCGCGGCGCCGCCAACACCGACAGACTGGGGGCGGCCGCGGCCAGGACTCCCGCTGCGGTCGTGACATCGGCGCCGCGAGCGGACGTTTCCCCCCACGTGACCGCGCGTGCCAGAAGGGGCTCGAGCGTGGCTCCCAGAGGTGCTGCAGCCGCATGCGGTCCAAGCGCGACGAGCACCACTCCGCCGGTCTCCACGAACGCGGCGAGCGCCCGTCGCTGCTCCGGCGTCAATCCCGGCGGATCGTCGATGACGATTCCAAGATTGGATGCGAAGTCCTCGACTCGTTCGGGGACCGAGGGAATCGGCGATTGCTCCACGTCGAGCTTGAGCGCGGCGAGCGCCTGCTCGACGATCGGAGCCCCGCCCGTGGCCACCTGCTCGTCCGACGGATCGGCTGCGATGTCGATCGCCGCGCGTGCCACATCGCTCGCAACGGGAGCCGTATCATCTTCGGCGATCGCGTCGCTTCCCGACAGGCGCGCGCGAGCGGGTCTCGTGTCCGTTTCTGCGAGCGAAATCGAGATCTCCGCATCCGGCGCGGAGGTTACGGGGGCGCGTCCGAGCACCTTTCCTTCGGCGCTTTCGAGGACTACGTCGCGCCCCACGGCGGTCTCCCCGGGCCCGCAAGCGATTGCGACGCGGACCTTTGCCGCCTTTTGATCCGCCCTCAGCACGGCGCAATCGACCTTGGCTCCGCGCAGCTCCGGCAACGGGATCCAGATGGCGGCGCCGAGCGACTCCCCGAGAGGTGGCGCATCCGGTCGCCCATCGGCGAGATCGCTGAGGATGACGATCTGTCGATCCACCTGCGGAAGAGAACCAATCAGGCTGGACGCGAGGGCGATTGCGCCGTCGAGATCCGTCGCTCGATCGCTGACCACCAGCGAGTCGACCACGTGGCGAGCGGTCGACAGGTCGGTCGTCGCCGCGAGGGCCACGCGCGCGGGCGCGCCCGCCAGGACGATCGTGATCGCGTCACCCTCGCGGGCCGTCGAGAGCATGTCGCGCGCTCCATCCCGCGCGCGCTCGAAGCGAGTGCGACCGGCTGCGTCGGCACGCATGCTCATCGAGTCGTCGATCACGAGCGCAACCCCTACCGATGCTCCTGCCGCCCGCGCGAGCGACAGCCTCGAGCAGCGAACGAGCGGCGTCGCGCCGAGGAGAGCGAGCACCAGCACGCAAGATACGCGCGTCGCCAGAAGAGCGCGGTGTTCGAGACGCGACCGCGTGCGCGCTTTCGGCGGCGTGGCCTCGACGAGCCTGGCCGGAGCAAACGGATGCTCTTCCGCCCGACGCCTGCGCAGCCGATGAGCCATGTAGGGCGCGACCACGAGAAGGGCGACGGCGAGCCCAAGCGTGGTGAGAAAGGTCACGAGGAACGGGTAGCTCGCAAACCTGCGCCAGGCGCCGCACGTGCTCGGCGCAACGGGATCGCACCTCGAATGTTCGAATCGATGACCTGAGCCCCGCTTGCCTGATTTTGCCCGGTTCGCGGCACCCCCCCCGCGCGATCTCGGGGTCCGCGCTGCGCGTGGCCTCGGCTTCCAGCACGGGACGATGGGGGGCTCATGACTCTGCCGCGGATGGCCCACCGGTTGCGTGCTCGGAGCACACGATGCTCTCGACTGCATCCAGCGCGTGCAGACGGGCCGTGTGCTGCTCCGCACTGGCGGCCCTCGCGGTGATCCTTGGGGATGCGACCGGGCGAGCCCAGCCCGCCGAGGTCCCGCCCCAGGCCAGCGGGACCGCGGCAATGGTCGGAGGCTCGGGCGTCGGCCTCCTGCCCTGGCTCTATCTGGAAGGCTCGCTCCTGAGGAGCTCGGGGGGCGTCACGCCCGAGCAGGCACAAGCCGCGCTCACAGAGTACTATACGAACGGGGCGGAGGCCGCATCCGTCCCGAGCTCGGGACCCGGCGCGGAATACTTCACACAGGGAGCGGCGCTGACCGCAGCGCTACCGTCGGTCATGTCGGAGCTCGCGTTCGAGAGCGGCACGGCGCCCGGGACAAGCGCGCCGCCGAGCGCTTCGCCGCCCGGCCCTCAGGGCCCCATGGAGCCGCGCCCTCCCGGGCCAGTGGTTCGACTCGGATCGACCTCGGGCCCCGCGGAAGCGAGCGTCGGGGCGCTCGCGGAGCAGAACGGCGCACCGCCCGTGGAGACAAGCGCACCGCCCGTGGAGACGAGCGCATCCCCCGCGGAAACGAGCACACCGCCTGCGGAAATGGGCGCGGGTGCGCCAGGCGAGACGAATGGCTTGGGGGCCGCCGCGACGAGCGCACCGCCTGCGCCAGGTACACCTGTGGCTCCAATGGAATCCGAGCCGGGCGCCGCCGGCGCATTCGCCCAGCCCGGAGTCGCCGCTTCGTCGACGGGGCAGGTCGGCGAGCCACGCGGGAATCCCTCGTCCAGCCAGGGAGCACCCGAAGCCATGCCCTCGAGCGTCGGCCTGACGGTTGGAACCTCTGCCGCGACGACGCCCGCAGCGAGCGACCGCCGTGGCCTGCAGGTCGACTCGGTACGCCCGGCGGCCAGCTGCCGCCAGACGGTGCTCACGCTACTCGGAGGCATCCTCGTCGGCGCCCTGCTCGTGGTCACCGGAATGCGGCTCGGTCGCCCACGGGGCACGGCCTTGCAATCTACCCGGCACGATGCGCGCGGGGGGTAGTCGCGCCGGACGACGGCCCCACGCCCCACCCCCCTCGCTTCCATCCCTCGGAACGCGCTCCAAGGTTCTCTCAGCGGATGGACCGGATCAGATCGCGAACGACCTCGACGGGCGGATCGTCGGTCCTGGCCGTGAGGAATCGACCCCCTCTCGAAACGATGCCGTCCTTCCACTCTTGTGTGAGCGCAGCAAGGACGCCGAGATAGTGATCGCGCGACGCGCGGGCGTCGGTCTCGACGAGATCGCGTCCTTCGAGCGCGCGCAGCCGCACCGTCCCCTCGAACGGAAACGTCGTCTCCGACGGGTCGAGCGTGCGCACGACGCCGAGAACCCGGCCCCCGGAGGTCATCGCCGCGACTCGAGCGATTTCGGAGCTTGGCCAATCGATCAGGTCGCTCACGAGGACGAATATCGTGCCCCGGCGTGCACCGCGAGCGGCCGCGTGGATGGCACGTTCAAGCATCGAGGGGTCGAGCGTGGCGTCCCCGGACACCTCCACCGACTCCAGCGCGGCGACGATTCGCTCGAATTGCTCTCTCCCGTTCGCGCGACTCACCGGAACGGCATGGGCGCCCGCGACGAAGGAGAGCCCCACGGGATCGCCCTGCGCGAGCGCCACGCGAGCCAGCGCGGCGACGACCACGGCGCCGAACGCGATCTTCGCGCCGGGCGCGCGCGGGCTGCGGTAACCCATCGACGCCGAGGCGTCGAGCAGCAGACACAGGGCTCGGTCGGTCTCCGTCTCGAACTGACGAACGACCAGACGATCGTGGCGCAGCAGAGAGCGCCGATCGAGCCAGCGCAGATCATCACCGGGAACGTATTCGCGATACCCGCCGAACTCGACGCCCGACCCGCGAAGCGCGCTTCGGTGAAGCCCCGAGTAGACGCCCTCGGCGACCTCCCGAGCCCGGACGCGAAGAGGCGACAGCTCGCCCCAATCGATCGAGGTCCGAACGGACCTCTTTTCGTCCATGGGCCGCGCGGGAAAACCGCCGCTCGCGCTCACGGGATCGATACGTCCGGGGGCAGCGGCCCCCCGATCTGAGTGCGCGTCGGGTCCAGGATGTCGCGAGCGAGCGTCACTTCGGCGAGCTCGAGACCGGTCCCCGCCACGACCTGCCGCAATAGGTCGTCCCCACCTTTCGTGTCCCCGGAAAGCCTGCGATCCATGGCCGCATAGAACAGCGCCTCGTACTTCTGAATGGGCGTGGAAGCGCGGTTGATGAGATCGTCGCCCCTCAGCTTGCCCTCGCCGAATCGAGCGAGCGTCGCGATCCAGCGACCGTCGTCGGGCGTCGAGGAGAAAACGCGATCGGGGATGCCATCCGTCGGGACGTGTAGCTGGCGCTCGAGGAGCCTGACCCAGAGGGCGAAATAGACGAGGTCGTCCGCGTCGAGATCCGCGGCCACCGCTCGCTGCAGGCCATCGCGTGCCGGACCGACGTCCCCTCTCACGAATGCCCGGCCGATGAGAAGCTCGATCGTCTGCGCGGCCTGATGCTTGTCGCCCGGCGCGGCCTCGTACGCGCGCTCGAGGGCGCGCTGCGCAGGTTGGACCGCCCCGAAGCGATCGAGGACTCGTGCCAGCACTCGCTCGACGCGAGCAAGCCCATCGGCGTCCTGCAAATTGCGCGACTGGACCAGCTCCTTCAACGCTTCGGCGAGCGGTGTCCTCGCGCCGGCGACGTCTCCGTTCTCGCGGGTCACGTCGCTGATCATGAGCAGCACCTCCCCGCGTAGCGCGCTGTCGTGCTGAGTATCCTCGGCCGCCAGGGCCGAGCGCAGGTGGGTGAGGGCGGAGGCGGTTTGCCCGTCGCGCCATTCGATCCGTGCAAGGGCCAGGAGCACCCCTCCGGAGACTTCCTCCTCGGCGGACTCCTTGAGCAGGGCGCGGGCCTGCTCGATCCGACCCTCGCGAAGCTCGATTTCGCCCATCGCCGCCCGCACGCGCGCTGGACTCGGGCGCAAATTGGCTCCCATGGCCCTCTGGGTGATCAGCGAGAGGAGCGGTTGCGCAGCGCGATACGTTCGTCGGGCGGCGTCGGGATCGCCCGCTTCCTCTTCCCTCGCCATGGCCGAGAGCGACAGGCCGAGAGCTTGGCTGGCGACCGACGCCTCAGGATGGGCGCGCACGGCGTCCAAGACGAGAGCCGGTGCGCTCTCGGCCATCCCGAGCTCATCGAGCGCAATGACGAGCGAGAAGGCTACCTGCGGGACGGTGGGATCGAGACGGTAACACTCGCTCGCCACGCCGAACGCGGCGGCGCCGAACAGATCGCGGTCCTCTTCGAATTCCCCCTCGTCTCGCCCCGGCTCTCGGCCGGTCAGCGGGCGCAACTGGCCGAGCAGATCGATGTAATGCGCGACGCTTCGCTCCTGAGCCACCGCTTCGAGCGCGGCGGCGAACGGCGGGCGCTCCGACTCGAGCAGCTCGCGAAGCTGCGTCCGCTCGAGCGCTGCCATCGCGCCCGTCACGTCGGCGTCGCGCAGATAGATCGCCGCGAGGACCAGCGGTCCAGTCTCGAGGGCTCGCCAGGCCTCCGTGCCTTCCTCCCGATCGGGTTGGACGCGCGTCCTTCGGAACTTGTCGCGAAGCGCAACCGCGCGCTGCACCCACACGAGTGTCGCCTGGACCGCGTCCGCGACGGCCGACTCGGTCGGCTCGAGCAGACGTCGGCGAACCGCCACCCGTTCGAACGCCCCAGCGCTCGCGATCGGGCCGCCTTCCGCGACTGCCGTGCGCGTCCACTCGTCGAGCGCACGCAGGTGCGAACGGATGTCCGCACGTTGCGCGTCGGGCGCGAGTTGCAAAAGTAGCTCGTACACGGCCCGGGAGCGTCCTTCGTCTCCCCGCACCGCAAACTCCTTCGCCGCTCCATCGAGGGCGACCGCTCCGCTCGGACCGAAGGAGCCGGCGATGGAGTCGCCGCTGCGGGCGAGGTACAGCGCACCCGTCACGGCCGCGAGACCGCGAAGGGGCGCGTGGGCGTCGAACCGCCTGGCCGCACGATCCATCTGACGTGCCTCGACGGCGCCGAGGCGAATGGAGCGCTCGGGGGAGCCCGGCTCGGTCAGCAGCACGTCGTGCAAGGCGCTGGCAAAACCGTCGTCGTTGACCTGGGCTTGGACCGGTCCGACCCGCTCCGTGCCCACTTTCGGCTCGGTCGCGTGAACGGCGCAGCCCAAAGGCCCCCACGCCAGGCCGGCCGCGAATCCCAAGACTCCCAGCGACGTTCGGCGGAAAGGCGACCCAAGCATTCCGCCGTTCAGTCTACACGGTGCGACCGTGACCGCGAGCGGGGCCAGCTCCACATCGCACCGGGCAGGACGATGTCCCTCATGCGAAGGGGGGTGCACTTCGGGGAGATCGGCGGCCCGTAACCGTGGCATCATCATTTCTAATCGGGTCATGAGCGTCAGCGAGTTCCTCCGCTTTTATGCCGCAACGGACGTCGGCAAGGTACGCGACCACAACGAGGACAACTTTCTCGTCGACAAGAAGCTCTCGCTCTTCGTGGTCGCCGACGGAATGGGTGGGCACGCCGCCGGCGAGGTGGCGAGCGCGATTGCAGTCCGGGCCGTTCACGAGGAGATTCGCCGTGAAAAGGAATTGCTCGACGACTACGTCGCGGGAGCGACCGGCGCCAGCAAGGTCACGACCAAGGACATCGTGGCCCTGCTGGAGCACGCCGTGCAGCGTGCATGCTCGAAGATTCACCAGGAGGCCGCCAGCGACCCGACCAAGCGCGGGATGGGAACGACGCTGAGCGCGCTGCTCGTGCTCGGACACCAGGGGTTCATCGCTCACGTGGGCGACAGCCGCATTTACCTTGCGCGCGGAGCGCGAACCCAGCAGGTCACCGAAGACCACACCGTCTACAACGAGCTCGTCAAGCGCGGAAAGCTGACGCGGGAGCAGATCGAGAAAGTCCAGCAAAAGAACGCGATCACGCGCGCCGTGGGCGTCTACGAGCGCGTCGAGGTCGATACGCTCGTCATCGAGCTCATCGGCGGCGACACGCTGGTGCTCGCAAGCGACGGACTCCACGGCTACCTCGAATCCCCCGAGGAGCTCAACGGGCCCCTCTCGCTCGAGGGCGACGCCAGCGTGAAAGCGCTCGTCGATCTGGCGAATTCTCGCGGCGGCCGGGACAACATCACGACGATCGTCATCAAGGTCGGCGCCGAGGGGGCGGTCGACGCCGCCGAGGCGAAGCGCGCGGCGCTCAAGCGCGACGTCCTCGCGAACATGGCGCTCTTCGCCCGGCTGACCGAGCGCGAGCTTTTGCGCGTGATGCAAGCCGTGCAGGTCCGCGAGTTCAAGGAAGGCGAGGTCGTCATCCGCGAGGGCGACCGCGGGGACGAGCTTTTCATCGTGCTCGAGGGCAAGGTGCGCGTCTCGCGTGGAGATCAGACGATCACGCATCTCGGTCCCGGAGAGCACGTGGGGGAGATGGCGCTGATTCGCAGCGTTCCCCGGTCCGCGACGGTCACGGCCGTCGGCGGCGCAGCGGTGCTCATCGCCATACGGCGCGCTGATTTTTTCGAGATTCTTCGGAAAGAACACGAGGTCGCCGTCAAGATGCTGTGGCAGTTCCTGGGCGTCCTTGCCGACCGGCTCGACCAGACCAACAGCGAGCTTCACGAGATGAAGCGAGAGCGAGCCGCAGAAGACCTCACAGCCGAAATCTTCCCCGAGGTGGACGTCGAATCCATCGCGCCCGGTCCCCCGAACGCCTGACGATCTCGATGCGGGGCCCCATCACGATCGCCGTGATCCTCTGCGGCGCCACAAGCGGCTGCCGGGGGGCGCCCGCCGGCTCCAGCGGTGCCGACGCGTCCGGGAAGACGGCGCTGGGCACCGACGCGGGCTCGCCTACGCACCGCCCCTCCCCCCTGCCGCGCAAGCCGACGGACGACGGCGCCGCGTGTCGCGCCATCGCCGTCGACGGCGATGTCGGGCGGGGGGAATCCGTGTCGCTCGCAGCCTTGGACGGCGGCGGGGCGCGACTCGCGACCCTCGATCCAGTACCGGACGGCACCTGGATTTCGCTCGGATCGAGTGCACGAGTCGTCCTGAAGGACGCCCACGGTGTCCGTGAGACCACGTTCCTGGGACCGGGCCGCGCCCGCGGCTGCGTCGGTCGTCAGGGCGAGTCATGGCTCGCCGCGGGTCGTTTCGAGGGCTTGATGGGCGGCTCGGAACCGCCCTCGGCCGAGCAATGGGTCGTGACCCCGCTTGGCGTCTTTCGGTACGTGTCGGCCAAGATCGACATCGACGTGACCCCGAGCGCGACGACCGCATCGATCGCAGGCGGCACCTGCTTCTTGTGGAACGCCGACGACAGCCACGTCGAGAAGAAAGGCGAGAGGAGAGACGCCGGCACGATGGGCGCGGCCGACACGATGGATGCCCCCTGGGAAAGGTTGAGCGCGGGCGAGGTACGGATCCTCCCCGTGCCCGGCGGCTCCACGGGCCTCGGCGCCAAGCGCGCCACCGACACGTGCTTACTACGCGCAGCGCGGGCCGAGGAGCTCGCGCGGGCACTGCTCGTGCGCGATGCCGGCCAACTGCCCACCGGGGAGACCATCGCCGAGCAGGTGCGAGCGCGGCGCCTCGCGCACGCTTCCTGCAGCATGGCGCGACTTCGCGTCGACATCCTCGCGTCCACCGAGGGTCGAGGCGTGACCGATTCATTCACCAAAGCCCTGAACGAGGCCGACAACGCCTGGTCCCGGGTCCCGCTGCGCTGAGTCGCAGTTGACACTTTCGACAGCGCTCCGTTAGCTATGGGCGGGTAAGGCGCATGGTCCGCCCGCCGCGCATCATCGCAGCGATCGCGTTGTCGGCCGTGAGCCAGCCCGCGCGGGCCGACGAACCGGTCGGCGAACGAGAGCCGCCGCTCATGCGCCAGGCGGCCGAGATCACGATGGTGGCCAGCGCCTTCGACAAGAACGACCCGTTCGACGTCAACGTCATCGTGGGGTTCACCGAGTCGTGGCAACGCGCCGGCATCCGCCGAGAGACGCCGGCCGCGCAGGGCAGCGCCATTTTGGGGACCGAAGACATCGCGACCTATTCGTCGACGAAGTCGGGGCTTCTCGCGGGAGCAGACATCGGCCTCTATCACGATCTGGCGCTTTTGCTGCGGGTGCCGATCATCTTGAGCTGGTCGCAGCGACTCGACGACCTCGACGGGTCCGCCGCCGCAGCTCCCCAGCGACTCGCCGATCCTTCGGGCGGACAGCTGTTCACGGTCCCGTTCAACAGCCCGACACGCAGCGGGGTCGACTACGTCTCGGCCGGCCTCGACTGGGCGATTTTCGACCAGGAGCGCGACTCGACGAAGCCGACGTGGGTGATCGGAGTCGAAGGACGGCTCGCGGTGGGCCCCCCGCTGCACGCATGCAACGCCAATGCGAATCCTCAATGTCCCGATCCATCGAACCCCAGCGTCGCCCGCGGCCCCGGGATCAGCCGGGGAATGGACGGTCTCGTCGCGAAAACGATTTGGTCGCGACGGGTGGGCTACGTCGAGCCCTACACGGGACTGTCGGTGCTCGCGGAATTTCCCCAGGCGAGCAGCGAATACGCGAAGTGGAACCCGCCCGAGGATCTCCAGCGCATCCCGCCCGTGGTGGGTTCGGTCGCCCTGGGTCTCGAGGTCGTGCCCTACGAGCAACGCGAGAGCTTCCAGAAAGTCAGCGCCGACTTCCGCGTGAAGGCGGCGTACCACTCGCCGGGCCGCGATTACTCGGAGCTCTTCGACGCCCTCGGGTCGTCCGAAGCCGCCTCGCTGCGCACGCCGAACCCCGCAGCTTACATGGCCGGGCCCAACAACACGAGCGTCCCCAACGACAACGACCAAGTGTACTTCAGCGGGATCACGGAACAGCAAGCGTTCGGGAGCGTCACGGTTTCGGCGTCGGCGACGTGGCAGGCGGGCGAGTACATCAAGTTCACCCTCGGAAGCGCCCTTTCCTACGAACAATCGCACCTCGTCACGGCGGCCGATCCCTGTACGCCCAACGGCAACACGAACGCGGCTCTCGCGGGCCCATGCGTCAATCCACAGACGGAAACCCCCCTCGGCGTTCCCAACCCGGACCACCGAGACACCATCGATTCGCCCGGGCACCGCTTCTACGTGGACGACGCCGCCGTCGTCGACGTTTGGGCCATGGGCATCGTCATGTTCTGAATGTGTCGATCTTGGCGGGGGGAGCGCGGAACGCGATGCCCCACGCACTCGCCCGCCGAAACCGCTACACTCGATCGAAAATCGGTAGAGTCGGCGTCCGCCATGCGCATGTCGTTCCTCGTCGTCGCAGCCCTCGTCATCTTGGCATGCGCGCGCAACGCCCACGCGGCCGATGTCTCGCCGACGGCGCAGGCGCCGTCGGGGGACGAGAAGCGGACCCGCCCCCCGGTCGTCATCTGGCCCACCTTGACTCCGGCCGGCGACGGTCCGGGCGCGTCCCCCCTGCACAAGCCGCAACCGATTACGGACAAGGACGTCTACGAACGAGCCCTCGAGCTCGACGTGACGCTCCGTGACGCCGTCCAGGATCTGGGCTTCATGCTGTACGTCGCGGAAGCGGGTCCGCGCCCTGGTCGCACCCGCGATGAGGACTTGATCGCCCGCGCAGGCGACTCCGCCGCGGGCGGGTCCGAGGGCGGCACCTGGGTCGTCAGTCCGCGGATCGAGGCTGGGGGCGGCGGCGAGTACATCGTCCGGATCGTCGCGGTGCCGCCCAACGGTCACGAGCTCCGCGTTCGAGTCGAGACAGTGGCCGGGGATTCGGTGAACGTGCGCGGCCTCGTCATGCTTCGCGATCTGCTTTCCAACGCGACCGCGACACAGGCTGCGATCGAGAACGAACGCGAACAGGCGGCGCGTGGGACGACGCAGGGCATCACCGCGCCGCCGCGCTCGGAAGGCCGAGCCGTGCTCGCGGTCAATGCAGGACTGTTCGGCGGGTTTGCCGCATTCAGCATCCAGCGCGCCAGCGGATCGACCGACCCGCGAGTGCTCTACCCATTGCTTGCGCTGGGGACCGGAATCGGTCTCGGCGCGGCCCTGCTCGTGGCCGATGAATGGGACGTGACGGTGGGCGATGCCTGGGTGCTCTCCGCCGGGGCGGGGTGGGGGGCAGCTTCGGCTTTTCTCATCACCGCGGGGGTCAATCTCCAACCCTTCGACGACCGATATTCTTGGGGCGTCGGCGGCGGCCTCATTGGAGCGACGTTGGCGACCCTCGCCCTGACGCGCGGGCACATGGATGAGGGAGACGCGGTGCTCGCTCATTCCGGGGGGGCGCTCGGATTGCTGGTCGGGGGGGCGACGGAGCTTCTTTACCGAGGAACGTCGCTCACGACGACGACGACCCCTTACACCGGCATGGGATACGGGGCGGCGATCGGCCTGGTGGCCGCAGGGGCCTTCGCCACCCAGGTGACCGTGTCGCCGTCCCGGGTTCTGCTCGTCGACGTCGGTGTGGGCGCCGGAGCGCTCGTCGGCGCCGCGGCCGGGAGCCCCCTCATCTTCCAGAACGCAACCCCGGCAAGAACGCGCGGGTGGCTCGCGACGACGCTCGGCGGCAGTGCTGCGGGCGGCGTTACCGCGTGGCTTCTCACGCGCGATTCGAACGGCGGTCGAGCAAGGCATTCTTGGCTTCCCGGCGAGCCGTCCGTGGGGATCATCGCAACTACTTCGACGCCGCAGCGAGAGGTGCCGGCCTACGGCGTCGCTTGGACGGGATCGCTGTAGTCGCTGCTTCGTGCCGCCTTGCGAGCCCGCAGGCAGCGACCCCGCTCGAGCTCAGGGAAAGATCTCACGCTCCTTGTACACGGCCTCGATGCGCTGGAGCCCCAGCGCGTACGCGGCGATGCGCATGTCGCAGCGCTTCACGCGGGCGAAATCGCTCACCTCGCGATACGCGCGCTTCATCGCAACTTCCAGGCGCGCGTCGACTTCTTCTTCCGTCCACATCTCGGAGCGCTTGTTCTGCACCCACTCGTAGTAACTGACCGTCACCCCGCCCGAGTTGGCCAGCACGTCGGGCAAGAGGTCGATGCCTTTCTCGAGCAAAATGCGCTCACCTGCGGGGTTGGTCGGGCCGTTTGCGCCCTCGACGACGAGCTTGACGTCGAGCGAGCGCGCTTCGGCCTCGCCGATTTGGTTTTCGAGCGCGCACGGCGCGAAGAGGTCCGCCTTCGTGGCGAAGAACTCCTCGCGAGTGATCGCCTTGCCACCCGGGTATCCGGCGATGCTGCCGTGAGCTTCGACGTAGTCCTGCAGCTTGTGCGCGTTGAACCCTTCCGGATTGTACATGTACCCGGTGTGATCGCCCACGGCGACGGTCGATACCCCGAGCTTGGCAAGAA
>Ga0187782_10002686_pt1 | contig 13115 bp, 10 predicted proteins | sample 0715_SJ02_MP15_2_FD_132454 | JGI IMG/M metagenome (GOLD analysis project Ga0187782, IMG submission 132454) | Tropical peat soil microbial communities from peatlands in Department of Meta, Colombia - 0715_SJ02_MP15_20_MG | ecosystem: Environmental > Terrestrial > Soil > Wetlands > Peat | place...
AGGCGGCGATCACCAACACGCTGTCGCCCGGCGACAAGGTGCTCGCGCAGCGCTTCGGCCAGTTCTCGCATCTGTGGATCGATCTCGCCAACCGTCTCGGTCTCGAGGCCATCAAGCAGGAGCGTCCGTGGGGCACCGGCAACGATCCGGAGCTCATCGAAGAGACGCTGCGCGCCGACAAGAATCACGAGATCAAGGCCGTCTTCGCTACGCATAACGAGACGGCGACGGGCGTGACCTCCGACATCGGCGCGGTGCGCAAGGCGATCGACGCCGCGAAGCACCCGGCGCTGCTCTTCGTCGACGGCGTGTCCTCGGTGGCCTCGCTGCCGTTCCACATGGACAAGTGGGGCGTGGACGTGATCGTGTCGGGCTCGCAGAAGGGCTTCATGCTGCCGGCCGGCCTGCTGCTGATGGCGGCGAGCCAGAAGGCGATCGAGGCGGGCAAGTCCAACAAGCATCGCCGCGCTTATTTCGAATTCCAGGACATGATCAAGAACAACGAGACCGGCTACTTCCCCTACACGCCGTCGATCCCGTTGCTGCACGGCCTCAAGGAAGCGCTGGCGATCTTGTTCGAGGAAGGCCTCGATCAGGTCTACGCGCGCCATCATCATCTGGCCGAAGGCGTGCGCGCGGCTGTCGCGGCCTGGGGCCTCAAGACCTGCGCCAAGGAGCCGAAGTGGAACTCGGACACGGTGACCGCCATCGTCGTGCCGGAGGGCTATGACGCGGCCAAGGTCATCGCGACGGCCTACAAGCGCTATAACCTCGCGCTTGGCGCGGGCCTCTCCGAGGTGGCCGGCAAGGTGTTCCGCATCGGCCATCTCGGCGACCTCAACGAGCTCATGCTGCTCGGCGCCATCGCCGGCGCGGAGATGGCTCTCCTCGACAATGGCGTCAAGATCGACGCCGGCTCCGGCGTCGCCGCCGCGCAGGCGGTCTATCGCGCCAACCCGCTGCTGAAGATCTAAGAAGCGAATAGGGAGTAGCGAATAGCGAGCAGGGAAACGGTCGAATAGGGTTCTATTCGCCATTCGCTATTCGCTATTCGCCCAAAAGGAAAACAGGCGTGGGAGGGAAGCGCCAGATGTCGCATAAAATCGTTTTTCTCGATCGCGAGACGCTCGACGCCAATCTGCGCGAGCCGAATTTTCCGCATGAATATGCGGAATACCCGCAGACCGCGCCGTTCGACATCGTCGAGCGCCTGAAGGGCGCCGACATCTGCATCACCAACAAGGTGCCGCTACGCGAAGACGCGCTGAAGCAGCTTCCCGATCTGAAGCTAATCGCGGTCGCCGCGACCGGAACGGATGTGATCGACAAGGCCTATACGACGGCGCACGGGATCACGGTCTCGAACATCCGCAACTACGCCTTCAACACGCTGCCCGAGCACGTGTTCGCGCTACTGTTCGCGCTGCGCCGCAATCTCGTGAACTACCACAATTCGGTGTTTCATGGGCGTTGGGGCTACAACAACCAGTTCTGCTACTTCGACTACCCAATCTACGACATCGCCGGCTCGACGCTCGGCATCATCGGCTATGGCGCCCTCGGCAAAGAGATCGAAAAGCGCGCGGTAGCGCTCGGCATGAAGGTGCTGGTCAACGACGTCATCGACCTGCCGAACAAGGTAGATGTGCCGACACTTCTGCGCGAGTCGGATATCGTGACGCTCAATCTGCCGCTCACTCCGCAGACGAAGAACATGATCTCGACGAAAGAGCTGGCGTCGATGAAGAAGACCGCCTGCATCATCAACACGGCGCGCGGCGGCATCGTCGACGAGGCGGCGCTCGCCGACGCCCTGCGCAAGGGCGTCATCGCCGGCGCCGGCATGGACGTGCTGACGGTCGAGCCGCCGAAGAACGGCAACGTCCTGCTCGATCCGACGATTCCGAACCTCATCGTGACGCCGCATGTCGCCTGGGCTTCAAAGGAAGCGATGCAGGTGCTCGCGGATCAGCTCATCGACAATATCGACGCCTATGTCGCTGGCGCGCCGCGCAATGTGGTGACGGCGTAAGATAGAGAGATCAAACAGTCGCTGCGCCGCAGTCCCGTCATTGCGAGCGAAGCGAAGCAATCCAGGAGCCGCAACAGCGCCGGAACGAGCAGTAAACAGCAGTCCCCCTGGATTGCTTCGCTTCGCTCGCAATGACGCCCAGGCCCCGCCAGGGAATGAAACGCAGATGATCCAAAAACTCCTCTTCCTGCTCGACACCGATCCCGTTCCGAGCGTGTTCGATACGGTGGTCGGCTATGACGGCGGCGCCGATCACGTGATCGGCTACGGCGGCGTCAGCCCCGAGAACGTCGGTGCGCTCGTCGACGGCGCGATTTACACGCGCGGACCGAAAGAGAAGCAGTTCACGGCGCTCTTCGTTGGCGGCGGCAGCATGGTCAAGGGCGAGGAGCTGTTTAAGGCGGTCAAGAACCGGTTTTTTTCAAACTTCCGCGTCTCGACCATGCTCGACTCCAACGGCTCGAACACCACAGCGGCGGCGGGTGTCGCACTGCTCGCCAAGGCCAAGCCGCTCGCCGGCAAGAAGGCCGTCGTGCTCGCTGGCACCGGCCCCGTCGGCATGCGCGCTGCCGCGATGCTGCACATCGAGGGCGCTGACGTCGCGCTGACGTCGCGCCAGATGGCGCGCGCGAAAGCCTCCTCCGAGGCGATCAAGGAACGCTTCGGCTTCGCGCCGACGCCGATCGAGGCCTTCGACAACACCGCTCGCGCGCAAGCCGTCAAGGGCGCCCAGATCGTCTTCGCCGCCGGCGCGATCGGCGTGCCGCTGCTTGACGAGAAGGATTGGCGAGACGATCCGACGATCGAGCTGCTCGCCGACTGCAACGCCCAGCCGCCGCTGGGCTTGGGGGGCGTGGAGGCGATCGATAAGGCAAAGGAGCGCCATGGTAAGATCGTCATCGGCGCGCTCGGCCTCGGCGGCTTGAAGCTCAAGCTGCATCGTGAGTGCGTCGGCAGAATGTTCGAGAGTTCCGATAAGCTCTTCGACGCCGAAAACATCTACGCCCAGGCCAAGGAACTCGCTTAAGCGAAAAAGGAATTCAGACCGTCATGAGCGCCAAGAACGAAGAGATCGGCAGTTTCCTCGATGCGCTGGCGAGCGAGAAGCCGACGCCGGGCGGCGGCGGCGCGGCCGCCATCATGGGCTCGGTCGGCGCCGCGCTCGTGTCGATGGTCGCCAATCTCACGATCGGCAAGAAGGGCTATGAGGCGTTTGACGCGGACCTCAAGAGGACGGCCGCCGAAGCCGAGACGCTGCGTGCAGAATTGACCGCCGCGATCGATGAGGATGTCGTCGCCTTCAACGCGGTCATGGGAGCCTATGGCCTGCCGCGCGGCACTGACGAGGAGAAGGCGGCGCGCGTGAGCGCGATCCAGTCGGCGTTGAAGCTCGCCACCGACGCGCCGCTGCGCGCGGTCAAGGCCTGTTACGAGGTCATCAAGCTCTCCGGCGTCGTCGCCGACAAGGGCAATCTCAACGTCATCAGCGACGCGGGCGTCGCTGTGCTCGCGGCCAACGCCGGCTTGCGCAGCGCAGCGCTCAACGTATTCATCAACGCCAAGTCGATCAAGGATCGCGAGTTCGCCGAGATCAGGCTTGGCGAGGTCAATGCGCTGCTCGATCTCTCAGCCCGGAAGACCGAGGAAGTCTACGACATCGTGCGCGGAAAGATCGGCTCATAAAAAACGAAATTCCTCCAGGGAGGAGACTATGGACGTCCACGAGTATCAGGCCAAGGAAATCCTCGCCGAGCACGGCGTCGCGATTCCGCCCGGGACCGTCGCCTTCAGCCCGGATCAGGCCGTCTACGCAGCGACCGAGCTCGGCGGCTCGAACTGGGTCGTCAAGGCGCAGATCCACGCCGGCGCGCGCGGCAAGGCGGGCGGCGTGAAATTCTGCCGCACCTATCACGAGGTGCAGCAGGCGGCGCGCGACCTGCTCGGCAAGCGGCTTGTCACCACGCAGACGGGGCCCGAGGGCAAGCCCGTGCAGCGCGTCTATGTCGAGCTCGCGGACCCTTACGAGCGCGAGATTTATCTCGGCTATGTCCTCGACCGCAAGCAGGAGCGCGTGCGCGTCATCGCCAGCAAGCACGGCGGCATGGAGATCGAGGAGATCGCCAGGAACGCGCCGGACGAGCTGCTTCAGGTGATCGTCGAGCCTGCGGTTGGCCTGCAGCAGTTTCAGGCGCGCGAGCTGGCGTTTCAGCTCGGGTTGAATCTGAAGCAGGTGTCGCGCGCGGTGCAGACGATCATGGGCGCCTATCGCGCCTTCCGCGATTGCGACGCGACGATGCTGGAGATCAACCCGCTGGTCGTGACCAAGGACGACAAGGTGCTTGCCCTCGACGCCAAGATGTCTTTCGACGACAACGCGCTGTTCCGCCGCCACAAGATCGCGGCGATGAGCGATCCGTCGCAGTCCGACCCGCGCGAGGCGGAAGCCGCGAAATATGCGCTGAACTACATCGGCCTCGACGGCGAGATCGGCTGCATCGTCAACGGCGCGGGCCTCGCCATGGCGACGATGGACATGATCAAGCACGCGGGCTCGAGCCCGGCTAACTTCCTCGACGTCGGCGGCGGCGCCTCTGCCGAGCGCGTCGCCACGGCGTTTCGCCTCGTGCTCTCCGACGCCAACGTCAAGGCGGTGCTGGTAAACATCTTCGCCGGCATCAACCGCTGCGACTGGGTGGCGCAGGGCGTCGTCGACGCGGTGCGCGAGACCAAAATCGCCGTGCCGCTCGTCGTGCGCCTCGCCGGCACCAATGTCGAGGCTGGACGCAAGATCTTGCAGGAGAGCGGCATCCACATCATCACCGCCGACACGCTCAAGGAAGCTGCGGAAAAAGCCGTCGCCGCCATCAAGAACGTGTGAGCGCGGGAGGACATCATGAGCATTCTCATCGACGAAAAGACGCCGATCCTGGTGCAGGGCATCACCGGCGACAAGGGCAGCTTCCACACGAAGGAGATGATCGACTACGGCAGCAATGTCGTGGCCGGCGTCACGCCTGGCAAGGGCGGCAAGACGCAACACGGCGTGCCGGTGTTCAACACGGTGAAAGAAGCGGTCAAAGAGACGGGCGCGACGACAAGCATCACCTTCGTCGCCCCACCCTACGCTGCGGACGCGATCATGGAAGCCGCCGACGGCGGCATTCGCCTGATCTGTTCGATCACTGATGGCATTCCGGCGCAGGACATGATGCGCGTGAAGCGCTATTTTCTGCGCTACCCCAAGGACCGCAGGCCGATGATGGTGGGGCCGAACTGCGCCGGCATCATCAGCCCCGGCAAGGCGATGCTCGGTATTATGCCGGGGCACATTTACATGCAGGGCAATGTCGGCATTATCTCGCGCTCGGGCACGCTCGGCTATGAGGCGGCGTCGCAGTTGAAGGCGCTGGGCCTGGGCGTGTCGACCTCGGTCGGCATTGGCGGGGATCCGATCAATGGCTCGTCCTTCCTCGACCACCTCGTGCTGTTCGATAAGGATCCCGAGACGGTGGCTGTGCTGCTCATCGGCGAGATCGGCGGGCCGCAAGAGGCCGAGGCCGCGGCCTGGATCAAGGATAATTTCTCGAAGCCGGTGATCGGCTTCGTCGCCGGCCTCACGGCGCCGAAGGGCCGCCGCATGGGCCACGCCGGCGCGATCATCTCCTCGACCGGCGACAGCGCGGCCGAGAAGACCGAGATCATGAAGTCCTACGGCCTGACGGTAGCGCCGAATCCGTCCGAGTTCGGCGAGACCGTCGCCAAGGTGCTGCAGAGCGCATAACTGCGCTCTGTTGCGCCAAGTCGCAGTTCGGCTTCTGCAAACGTCCTTCGTGGAGCTCGACAGTTACCCCCATGACCGACGCCCTCCCCGAAAAGCAAGCGCTCGACGCGCCCTCGGCCTTCGCGACGCGTTCCGCCAAGGAAGCGTCTGGCTATCTCATCGAGCTGCTCCAGCGCGTCGTCGGCAGGCACATGCCTCGCATCGAGCCGGTGCTGCGCGGCTTCGCCGCGGGCTCGAAGCTCACAGACTATGAGATGGGTCGCGCCCTGCAGGCGCAAGGCATATTGTTCCAGCTCGTCTCGATCGCGGAGCAGGCCTACGCCATGCGCCGTCGCCGGCATATCGAACGCGAGCGCGGCCACGACAAGCTCCTCGGCACCTTCGATCAGGCGATCTCGCAAGCGAAGGCCGCCGGCGTCACGGCGGACGAGATTCGGGCCCAGCTTTCGAGCCTGCGAATCCGCCCGGTCATCACCGCGCATCCGACGGAAGCCAAGCGCGTTTCAGTTTTGGAGAAGAACCGCCGCATCTATTTGCTGCTACGCGAGCTCGAATCGACGCGTTGGACCGACCGCGAACGCAACGCGCTCGGCGCGCAAGTGCGCGATCAGGTCGAGCTCTTGTTCCTGACCGGCGACCTGCATCTCGAAAAGCCGACTGTCGAGCACGAGGTCTCCTGGGGCCAGCACTTCTTCTCCGAGACGATCTTCGACCTTGCGCCCGACCTCATCTCTTCGCTCGAAGCGTCGCTCGCGCAGCATTATCCGGGCGAACAGTTCGAGGTGCCGCCGTTCTTCCAGTTCGGCTCCTGGATCGGCGGCGACCGCGACGGCAACCCTTACGTCACCAACGAGGTGACGCGGCGCACGATGCGCGACAACGCGCTCGCGAGCCTAAATTATCATCGCAGCCGGGTGCTCGATCTCGGCAAGATGCTGTCGATCAGCCCACGTGCGGCGACAATTCCGCTGATGCTGCGCGAGGAGCTGGAGAAGCGGCTCTCGGCGCTCAAGGACTCGAGCTCCATCCGCGCGCGCAACAACATGGAGCCCTATAGGCAGTTCATCAACGTCATTCTCTACAAGCTTGACCAAACCGTGCGCGCGACCAAGGGCGAGCCCCAGACCGACCTGCGCTACGGCAACGCCGACGAGTTGATCAGCGATCTCAAGGTCATGGAGGCGGCGCTGATCGAGGGCGAGTCCCGAGGACTCGCCAAGGATCTCGTGCGGCCGCTGCGGCGCGCGGTCGAAGTGTTCCGCTTCTCGACGGTACGGCTCGACCTGCGCGAGAACACGACGCGGACGACCAGCGCGCTCTGCGATTTATGGCGGGCGACACGCGAGGACGAGCCGGCGGCGCCGGATTCTAAGGAGTGGCGCGAGTGGCTCGATGCGCAGCTCGTCACGCCGCCCCTCTCGGGCGAGGAGCGCGAGAAGTTCTCGAAGGACACGACCGAAACCATCGAGATGTTCGAGGTCGTCGCCGAGTTGCAGGGCAAGCTGGATCGCGAGGCTTTCGGCAGCTTCATCCTTTCGATGACGCATAGCGCCGCCGACGTGCTCGGCGCCTATGTGCTGGCGAAAGAAGCCGGACTCGTCCGCCAGGGCTCGAAGGGGGTCTATTGCACGTTGCCGATCTCGCCGCTGTTCGAGACCATCGAGGATCTGCGGGATGCGCCCGCAATCATGCGCGATCTGCTGCGCATTCCCGTGGTGCGCGCGAGCGCCAAGGCGCAGGGCGATCTGCAAGAAGTTATGATTGGCTATTCCGACAGCAATAAGGACGGCGGCTTTCTGCCGTCGAACTGGGAGCTGTTCAAAGCGCAAGAGCGGCTGACGGCGGTCGGGATCGAGGAAGGCGTTGCGATCGCCTTCTTTCATGGCCGCGGCGGCTCGGTCAGCCGCGGCGGGGCGCCGACCGGCCACGCGATCGCCGCGCAGCCTGCGGGCTCCATCCGCGGCCGCTTCCGTGTGACGGAGCAGGGCGAGGTTGTCTCGTTCAAATACGCCAACCGCGGCACTGCGGCCTATCAGATGGAGCTGCTCGCCTCCTCGATATTCACCCACGCGCTCGTCTCACAGAAGGAGGAGGCGCTCGCGCCCCATAAGGAGTACGACGAGGCCTTCGAGGAAATATCGGCCGCGGCGCTGAAGGCCTATATCGAATTCGTCGGCGATCCGGACCTTGTAAGTTACTTCCAGGCGGCGAGTCCGCTGGAGGAGCTGGCGATGCTGAACATCGGCTCGCGCCCGGCGCGGCGCTTCGGCGCCAAGAGCCTCGCCGATTTGCGCGCGATCCCGTGGGTGTTCGCCTGGGCGCAGAACCGTCATTCAATCACAAGCTGGTACGGCGTGGGCTCGGGGCTCGAGGCGTATCTTAGCGCGCATGGCGACGCCGGAGTTAAGCTGCTGCAGCGCATGCATGAGAGATCGCGGCTGTTCCGGCTCGTGCTCGACGAGGTGGAGAAGACGCTGATGCTCGTGGATCTCTCCATCGCGCGCGCCTATGCCTCGCTGGTTGAGGACGAAAGCGTTCGCGAGAAGATCTTCACGCGAATGGAAGCGGAGCATAAACGAACGATCGCGCAGGTGCTTCGCGTCACGGGCGCGAGCGAGATCGGCGAGCGCTTCCTGCAGCATAAAGCCCGGCTCGACGACCGGCTGCCGACGATCAACGAAGTCAACCGCGAGCAGGTCGAGCTGTTGCGACGGTTTCGTAGCGCACAGGACGAAACGGCGCGGGAAGCGATCAAGATTCCGCTCCTGCTCTCGATCAGCTGCATCGCCTCTGGCATGGGCGCCACGGGGTAGTGAAACGTGTCAGCCGGATAAAACCTTCGTGTCCTTCGTGTCTTTGTGGTTGAGTTTTACCACAATGGCTCAAAGGCGCGACGAATCCTCAACCCTCATCCAACCACAAGAAAGGAAAGTGATATGAGCTTCACCCTCATCGAGCAGGCGACCTCGCGGCTGCATCGCTCCGAGCTGGCCGTGCCGGGCTCGGCGCCGCAGATGTTCGAGAAGGCCGCGGTCTCCAAAGCCGACGTGGTCTTCCTCGACCTCGAGGACGCCGTGGCGCCGGACGACAAGGAGCAGGCGCGCAGGAACATCATCCAGGGCCTCAACGATATCGATTGGGGCAAGAAGACGATGACGCTTCGCATCAACGGCCTCGACACGCACTACTGCTATCGCGACGTGGTCGACGTGCTGGAGAACTGCCCGCGCCTCGACGTCGTGCTGATCCCCAAGGTCGGCGTGCCGCAGGACGTCTACGCCATCGACATGCTGATTACGCAGATCGAGCAGGCGAAGAAGCGCACGAAGAAGATCGGCATCGAGATCCTCATCGAGACCGCGCTCGGCATGGCCAATGTCGAAGCCATCGCGCAGTCGTCGAAGCGTCTCGAAGCCATGTCCTTCGGCGTGGCCGACTACGCCGCCTCGACCCGGGCGCGCACGACGGTCATTGGCGGCGTGAATCCGGACTACGGCGTGCTGACCGACAAAGACAAGGACGGCAAGCGCGAGTATTATTGGGCAGACCAGTGGCATGCTGCGCAGACGCGCATGATGGTCGCCTGCCGCGCTTATGGCCTGCGTCCGATCGACGGCCCGTTCGGCGATTTCGGCGATCCGGAAGGCTACAAGGCTGCCGCGAAGCGCGCGGCGGTGCTGGGCTACGAGGGCAAGTGGGCGATCCACCCCTCGCAGATCGATCTCGCGAACGAGGTGTTCACGCCGTCGGAAGCGGAAGTGACCAAGGCCCGCCGCATCCTCGACGCCATGGCGCAGGCGGCGAAGGAAGGCAAGGGCGCGGTCTCACTCGACGGCCGCCTGATCGACATCGCCTCGATCCGCATGGCCGAGGCGCTGATCGAGAAGGCCAACGCGATGGCGGCATCGTAAGCTGGAATGCGGGAATTGCCCCTTCTCCCCTTTGTGGGAGAAGGGCCGAAGGAAGCGCCAGACGGTAAGGCGGTCGAAGGTGACGCTCATTGCGCTCATAGCGTAAGGATGGGACGGGAAAGCTCTCCGCACAACCGGCGGTTTCGCCGGGGATCATCCCCGCTCCGCGTCGCTCTGCGCGACGAGCAACAGCACGATTCCGATCGCGCCAATGAAGCGGAACGCCGCCTCTTGCATGTTCCAGCCTTGCGAGCGCCACATCTCGAACCACTCGCCGCCGATGGCCATGAAGCCTAAAAAATAGAGCGAGAAGGCCACGACAAGGCCGAGAATCGCGATTCCCTTCGCAGCGTCGAAAACGCGCCCATCCGATGCCCGCGCGCGATAGAGCTTCGTCGTGCCGGCGAGGCACAGCGCCGCGGCGGCGAGCTCCGTTCCGATGATGAGAGCGTAGGCGAGATGATGCAGCGGCGCGCTCGTGATGGCGCGCCAAGTGAAAGCAGTGTCGGGCCCGAGCGTGTCCATGGCGAGGATGTGCTGAACGCAAGCGAAGTTGGTCCCATAGTCGAAGATATTATCGAAGCTGACGATCGCCATCAGCACGCCGGTGCAGGCGACGAGGAAGATTTTGGCGTGACGCAGAATCATGGCGGCCCCTCCTTCGCTTGAAGCTTCCCTTATCGGGCCTTAGGAGTCTAGCCGAGGCCAAGGCGGCCTTGCGAAGAAATTTCGGTCGAGACGCGGCGTCGCGGCGTGCCCTAAGAACCTTCGGCATGCGCGGAAGAACGCAAGATGGGCGGCGGCGCCCGCCAGGCGTTTCGCCATTGGCCGCATCCGCGTCAAGACGAATGCTGCGACGTGGCCCTTCAACGACAGAGGCTCGAAATGGGCGCCGATCGGCGTCGCGCCGTCGGCAAATTCGATCTTGTATGGATCGGCGGGCGCGAGAAAATCATAGATTGCAAGGCCTTCCGCTGCGCAGCGGTCAATGAGCAGCGTGGTCAGCGCCCGACCCGGCGCGCCCTCGGCGTAGCGCAGGTCGTAGCTGCCGATCAGCGAGCGATAGGCGCCGCGGCGGACGAAGCCGATGTCGATCGCTGCTACATGAGGACCGGCCGTCAACGCGTGAAGCCGCAACAAGTCGCCTTGCGCCAGCAGGTCGAGAAACGACGAAGTGGCCCTGTGCGACAGGCCGCGACTGAAGAAGCCTCTTTCACGCAGCCAGTCCTGCTTCTGCGCGAGCGCCATCCACACCAGCTCGCCGACGCGCGAAGCCGTCGCGGCCTGCTCGAGCCGCACCTGGCCGAAGGCGGTGAGCTTCCGCCGTCGTCGCCGTGCGCTCTTGCTCTCCCGCCGCGGCGAGTGCAAAGCGCGCAATTCCACGAAAGGCGCCGCCAATTTTTCGCCGCAACGGGCAAGCTCGAGCCCCCCGCTCGCAAGCACGCCGTCGCGGCGCAGCTTCGTCAGCGGGATGAGATCGACGTCGCGCCAGCGCGCGATCTCCGCGAGAACGGCGTCCCGCCAGCGCGTGCGCTCGTCGCTCGCAAGCGCCAGCGCATCGCCATATTGCGTCATCGGCTCGCCGAGCCAACGCAAAATCCGCGCGCCGAAACGGCGCTCGACCTGCAGCGGCCACAGCATCGCGAGCCGCTCGTCGACTCGCAAGGCGACGACGCGAAACGCGAGCCCCTCCTCGCACGCCGCCTCGATCCAGGCGCGACACCAGGTGAAGGACTGGAAGCCCGTGGCCTCGGGCGTTTCGGCCTCGAGCGCGCGCCACGCCGCAGCCGAGGCGTCGATCGCCTCCGGCGAGGCCAGCGTTTCGACGTAAAATGACGACACGGTTTACTTCATCACCACTTGCGGCGCGATGTCCTCGAACCCGCGCTCAGCCTGTGGCGCGACGCGAAAATCGACGCTGAGCGGCAGGGTTTTGACGAAAACGCGGCGCATGAGCTTATGGGTCCCGGCAAGCGCGAGCTTGCCGACAAAAGCCGGGCCCCGCGTTTGCCGCGAGAGATCGCGCCCGCCGAACCAGGGCCGCAGCAGGCCGTTGGCGTAATCGACCGCATAGCCCGCCGAAAGCTCAGGGGTCCAGTGCTCAGTCGTGAAAGAGACGTTGACGCAATCTTCGTTCACGACGCGGTGCGGGCACATGCGCGGCCAGGTCGCCATGTCGCCCGGCTCCATCACATAGCTCTCCGCCTCGGCGTCGAAGCTTTCTTCGAATGGCAGGTCGGTGTCGACGCTGCGCTTCAACACGATGTTCTCGAGCGCCGGCTGCGGCAGGAAGGGCGCCCGCGCCGGGTAGATCCAGACGCGCTTCCTGCCCCGCACCTGCCACAAGCTCTGGCCCGGCACGTCGGCGTGATAGGCGACATTCATGCGCGGCGAGGAGATCAGGATGCTCATCGAGCGGCGAAAGGTGTCGAAACCTGGGATGCGCTGCGCCAGTTCTTCGAAGGCCGCGTCGAGGATCGCGCCATAGCCTGGCTCTGCATCCTGCACGCGCTGAAGATGCACCCAGAGCTCGCCCTTGGCCACCGCATCCATGACCTCCCGGCCGGCAATGCCGCTCATGTCGCCTTCGCGCCAAGTGCGGGGATCATGCGCGTCGCGGAGCATGGTGTTGACGTGATAGTTTTCGCGCGGCGTCTTTTCGATGAGGCGGATCAACGCGGCGTCCGAGAACAGCGGATGACCGGCCAAGCTGTGGCGCAGCTTGAGCAGGCGGCGTCCGAGATCTTGCGCTGCGTGTCCGGGCCAGTGCGTGAAAACCGGATTCATCTTACGCCCCAAGGGTCGTGATATTGCCTTGAGCTTAGCCAGGTCGGCTTGCCAAGGAGTAAAAAATCACGATCTAGTTGTCGCCCGTCGCCGCGCGGATCAAAAAAGGCTTAGCGCCAATGATCACCCTTTATTATTGGCCCACCCCGAACGGCCACAAGATCACGATTTTTCTTGAAGAGGCCGGCGTCGAATACCGCCTGGCTCCGGTCAATATCGGCAAGGGCGAGCAGTTCACACCCGGCTTTCTGGCGATCTCGCCGAACAATCGCATGCCAGCCATAGTCGACGACGCCCCGCAAGACGGCGGCGCTCCGATCTCTGTGTTCGAGTCTGGGGCGATCCTCCTCTATCTCGCCGAGAAGAGCGGCGAGTTTCTCTCCTCCGATCTGCGCGGGCGCGTGCGCGCGCTCGAATGGCTGTTCTGGCAGGTCGGGGGGCTCGGGCCGATGGCTGGGCAGAACCACCATTTCGCCCGCTACGCCACGCAAAAAATCCCTTATGCGATCGAGCGTTACGTCAACGAGACCAACCGTCTCTATGGCGTGCTCGACCGGAGGCTCGCGGAGGCGGAATATCTCGCTGGCGCCTATTCCATCGCCGA
>Ga0187782_10002687_pt1 | contig 13114 bp, 10 predicted proteins | sample 0715_SJ02_MP15_2_FD_132454 | JGI IMG/M metagenome (GOLD analysis project Ga0187782, IMG submission 132454) | Tropical peat soil microbial communities from peatlands in Department of Meta, Colombia - 0715_SJ02_MP15_20_MG | ecosystem: Environmental > Terrestrial > Soil > Wetlands > Peat | place...
CGCGTGGGTTTCGAGCACGCGACCGCGGCAAATACCGGTCGCAGCGTGCATGCAGAACAGCGTGCAGCACAAGAGCGGCCACGTGCCGGGGCACCTCCCGGCGACAGATCGCGCGCCCCTAAGGCATCAGTATGGCATCGACCCAACGGAAGCACTTGATGTGCCGCAAGCTTATCGGCGTCGTTCCAACACCTTACACTTGCGTGCCTACGTGGATGAATTTAAACCGCGCTGGTCGAGATGGCGGCGGCGGCGGGACGAAGAGCAGGCGAGCAGCGCGGCGTTGAACAGCTCCAGCCCTACAACGACTATGTGCCGCCCTGCGTCGCGATACGCTGCCTCCATGCACAAGCTGACCTGCCCCTGCAGCGCGGTGGAACTCGCCGTCCGCGGCACCCCGCTCGCCCAATTCTATTGCCACTGCGACGATTGCCGGAAGATGACGAGCGGCGCGTACGCGGCGGAGTCGGTCTACCGCAGCAACGATGTCGAGATCACACGCGGCAAGGCTGCGGTGTGGACGCTGAAGCGGAACCCGCGCCACTTCTGCGCCGCCTGCGGCGGTCGCCTCTTTATCGACATCGCGGCACGGAACCTCCGCGGGGTGAACGGCTTCTTGCTCCCCGCGGAGGCTTTTTGCCCGCAGTTCCACGTCAACTGTCGCTTCGCGGTCCTCCCCGTCCGCGACGGGCTCATGCACTGCGCCGGGATGCCAGCGGCCTTCGGCGGATCAGACGAAACGGTCGATTGGTGACGCGAGTTCGATGAATTTAGAACCGCGCTGCTCGAGCTCTGTCGCGCAGCGTGAGGCCCGAGCGAGGGGAGGGCGGAGCCTGCCGCTCCCCCCGGCGGTCGACATCCGGAACTACGCGCCGATGATCGGGTTGATCGTGGCGCTGTCGACGTACTGATCGAAGCGGACGATCTTGCCGTCCGAGATCTCGAAGACGTGGGCGACCGCCGCGCGCACGCTCTTGCCCGTCGCCTTGCCCTTGCCGACGTAGTGTCCCTGCATGACGACCACGTTCCCCGCGTCGATCAGGCGCCCGACGTTGATCGAAAACGACTCGAAGTCGGCCTGGATCTTCGCGAACACGTTCTCCAGGACCGCCTGCGGGCTCCGGTAGATCCCGCCGTACTTGAAGCCGGCGGTCTCGGTCCACTGGATCTGCGGGTGCATCGAGCCGAGCACCTTCGGGACATCCCCGACGCCGAACGCTGCGTACGCACCCTTCACGAAGTCCACGTTGTTCATGATCTTTTCTCCTTGGTTGTCCGACGTTGCGTCCACCAAGGAGGCGTTCGTTCGCCGCGCGTCCGCGGTTCGTTCGAAACGAACCGGCCGTCGTCAGGTCGTCCAGGCGACGTGGGTGCGCGGCTCGTAGCAGCAGGAGACCCCCGTCGCGAGCGACTCGTCCAGGTGCGCCGCGAGCTCCGGAAGAGCCGTCGACAGAACGGTGATGGCGTGGCGAATCGTTCGGGTCACGTTGAGACGTGCCTTCTCCGTCGGCGATCCGGTCCGCCGCGGCCTGCCGCCGAGGCCCGTCGCCCGCGCGAGCTCCTTGAGGAGCGCCTCGCGCTCGGCGCTGCGCTTTGTGTGTCGCGCGACGTCATGCCTGGCTTCGGCGTCGTCGAGCTCCTCGTCCAGATCGGCGAGGCGCTTCCGGTACTGCCGGAGGGCCTCGCGATCGAGCATGGGCCCGGCGTCGCCGACCGGAACCGCATCTTCGGCCGGTGCCGCGATCAGCGAGAGGGCGAGCACGGGCTCGCGCGGGCGAGAGACGAGCTCGCGCAGGTGCCACAGTCCCTTCATGTCCGGCACGTGGACCTCGCGGCCGTGGAAGGCCACGTGCCACACCCCGCCTTCCGGCCGGAGCGTCGCGGTCTGGGTGGGCTCGAAGTGCGACGTCTGCGCGAGGAGGTCCGCGATCTGCTCTGCGGTCGCCTGGTCGCGGATCTGGTGCGCGATTGGCAGCGCCTCTCGCAAGAGCTCCGATGCCGTCGCGACCTCACCCTGCTTCGCGGCCACGCGCGCGATGGCAAGGAGGTTAAGCGGCATCGAGCCGTGGATGCTGCCCACGTCCACCGCGTCGATCTCTCGCCGACATCGAAGCGCGCGCTCCCAGTACCGGCGGGATTCGTCGAGGACCCCGCGCTCTTCCCAGATCTCCCCGAGAGCGTTGGAGGTGACCATCTCTCCGACGAAGAGAGCGCGACGCCGAGCCATCGCGGCGCACTCGGTGAAGAGCCCGACGGCAGTGTCCACGTCACCGTCGGCGCGCTTCGAGTTGGCCACGTGCCACATGCAGAAGCTCTCGGGCCAGGCGTCCCGCGCGTCCGGGTGAAGGCGAACGATCGCGAGCCCGGCCTCGGCGCGAGCCACGGCGGACTTCGCATCTCCGTTGAAGACGTCGCACTCCGCGTGCAGGCACATGAGCATTCCGAGGATTGGTGGCGGCGGACTCGCGTTCGCGAGGAGATCGATCCCCACGTCGATCGACCGGGCGGCGGCCACCCAGTCCTCGGTGTCCTGCGCGACGAGGAAACCATGGGCGAAGCGCGCCGTCGCGTGGAGCTCGGGCGGCGCGTCCGGCGCCGCCGTCAACCCTTGCTCGACCCAGTCAATGCCCTCCCGGAGCCTGCCCCTTATCCACCAGTACGGGAAGAGCGAGGCCGAGAGCTCCAGCGCGGCCCGAGGCTCGATGAGGAGAAGGCGCCCGAGCGCGACGCGCAGGTTGTCGTCGATACGAGCGAACACGTCGAGGTGCGGTCGCTCCGGCCCGACCATCAGACCGGCGCACGCCCGAAGAGCGACACCGAGGTAGTAGCGCGCGTGAAGGTCACGGACCGCGTCGATCTCCCCGGCCGCGGTGAGCCGCTCGACGCCGTACTGGCGCAGGGTCTCGAGCAGTTGATAGCCGCCGCTGTCGCCTAGCTTCACAAGAAGCGATTTCTCGACGAGCCGGGCGGTGAGATCGGCGACTCGGGCGGCGGTCTGGCCGTCCGTCGCGCAAACCTCTTTGATGGCGGCAAGGTCGAACCGGCCGGCGAACGCGCCCATCCGGTGGTGAAGGCGCCGCTCCTCCTCGGTGAGGAGCGCATCGCTCCACTCCACGGTGGCTCGCAGGGACCGCCGCGCCCCGTCGGCCCGCCGTGCGGGTTGCGGGAGGAGGGTGAAGAGATCGTCGATATGCGAGGCGATGTCCTCGGGATCGAGGCCGGCCACGCGCGCGGCAGCGAGCTCGATGGCGAGCGGCAGGCCGTCGACGCGACGGCAGATCTCCGCGACGAGACGGCAGGCACGCTCGGTCTCGAGTGCTCCGTGTGCGCGCGTTCCGGCCCGTTCCCGGAACAGTTGAACCGCGGCGCTGGCCGTCACCTCGTCGAGGTTCGCGTCCGGCCCGACCACGGACAGCGGAGCGAGCCGGTACGTCGCCTCGCCGTCGATCCACAAAGGCTCTCGACTCGTCGCGAGAACTCGGAGGCGCGGAAGACGCCCGGTCAGCGCGTCCACGAGATCCGCGACGGCGGACACCACGTGCTCGCAGTTGTCGATGACGAGGAGCACGTCGCGATCGGTCAACCAGCGGGTGAGCGCTTCCTCGTAGGATTGCCCACCGAGCTTCGGCAACCCGAGCTGGACGGCCACCTCGGCAGCCACTAGCTCCGCCGACCGCAACGACCCCAGCCAGACGACGGTCACCCCGTCGGGAAAATCCTGCGAGCAGGCGGCCGCGACCGCGACTGCGAGCGCCGTCTTGCCCACACCGCCAGGTCCAAGCAGCGTCGTGACGGGCGCCGATGCGAGGCTCTCGATGACGTCACGGATCTCGCCGTCCCGGCCGATCAACCGGCGCGGGCGCAACACGGACGGGCGAGCGCTTGGTGCACTCTCGCGCCCCGTCTCGTGATTATTCACGCTTCGGTTATCGCCGATTGGGCGAACCCGTGCCATCGATCGAGGCCGGTTCTAAAGCTCGCGGATGGGGGTCACCATTACCGCCGTGAAAACGGGCAGATAGAGACGCTGCGTCCCTACGTGGATGAATCTAGAACCGTGCTGGTCAAGCCGAGCGCAGCGTAGGATACGCCGACCGGGATGGGTATCTTCGTCGGCAGGGACCCCGAGCTTCGCGCGCTCGACGCGCTCCTCGACGCGGCGGTGGCCGGGGAGGGCAACGTGGCCCTCGTGTCCGGCGAGCCCGGCGTCGGAAAGACGCGCCTCGTCGAGGAGCTGACGCGCCGAGCGGAGGCTCGCGGGTTTGTCGTGGCATGGGGTCGATCCTGGGAAGGGGACGGCACACCCGCCTACTACCCCTGGCTCCAGGTCCTGCGTCGATTGCGTGGGTCGTTCGGGCCGCTCTTCGACGGGGCATGCGCCGAGTCGCCCGAGCTCGCGGTCCTGCTCGACGAGGTGCGCGGCGCGGCGCGCGGCGATCCCGCGGAGGGGCGCTTCCGGTTCTTCGACGCGGTCTCCGAGCTCGTTCGTCGGGCCGCCGAGCAGAGGCCGATCGCGATCGTACTCGACGATCTCCACGCCGCCGACGTCTCGACCCTCCAGATGCTGCATTTCGTCGCGCGCCATGCGCGCGAGGGGGCGCGCCTGCACGTCGCCGCGACGATCCGGGACACCAGCTTGCACGCGCAACAAGAGGTGAGGCAGCTGATCGCCCGCATCGGGCGTGAAGCGGTCGGGCTCCCGATCGGTCGCCTGGGGCGGCAAGCCCTGGTCGCCTGGCTCGAAGCCGCGGCACCCCACCTCGTGTCGAGCGTCGATCGGCTGCTGTCGCTCTCGGAGGGCAATCCTCTCTTCGTCGCGGAGCTACTTGCGTCGGCGAGCAAGCGGCCGTCCCGGGATTGGCTCTCCGCGGGACAGTTCCCGCTCGGCGTTCGCGAGGCCATCCGTGCGCACGTGGGGAGCCTAACGGAAGCAACGCAGCGGGTGCTCGAGGCGGCGTCCGTGCTCGGCCGGGAGTTCCGCCTCGCGTCGCTCGCCGTGCTGGTGGGAGACGTCGGTGCGGCCGTGGCGGAGGCCGTCGGCGCCGGCATCCTCGAGTCGTGCGATGGCGTCCTCCGGTTCACGCACATCTTGATTTGCGACGAGCTTTGCGCGGCGCTTCCGGTCGAGCGCCGCTCGCACTACCACCGAGCGGCCGCCGCAAACGAGCGCGACCCGGTCCTCGCAGCGGCGCATTGGCTCGCCGGAGCTCGGCCGGAAGACTCCGACCACGTCTTCACCGTGGTGGTCGAGGCCCTCCACCGAGAGAACGCGCGCTTCGCGTACGAGGACGCCGCCGCGCTCGGTCACCGCGCGCTCGACGCGATCGTCTTCCCTCCCCGGCTGGCCTGCGAGCTCCGGATCGCGGTCGGCGAGGCCTGGGTCCTGGCCGGGAAGTTCACCGAAGCACGGCAAACCGCGGCGCTGGCCGCGGTAGCGGCGCGCGAGCTCGGGGACGGCGAGCTCCTTTCCCGCGCGGCGCTCGCTCACGCGACCGAGTCCGTCGTGGGCCCGCGCGACGTGGCGTCGGTGACCTGGCTGCGCGCCGCGCTCGCGATGCTCCCGCCGACGGACTCCGACACGCGGGCGAAGGTGATGGCCCGGCTCGCGGTCGCGATGCTCCCGGCGCCGCCAGAGGAGCACCAGGAGGCCCTGTCGCTCTCGAGGGAAGCACTGGCCATGGCCCGCCGACTGGGTGACGACGAGACGCTCTTTGCGACGCTCCGGTTCACGCGCGCGACGCCGTCGGAGACCGACGACTCGGCGACGCGCCATGCGCTGAACGCCGAGACCATCGCGCTCGCAACGAAGCTCGGACAGGTCCCGCTCGTCGCGCCCCTCTTCGCCTGGCAGGTCGCCGCCTGCATCGAGCTTGGCGACATCGACGCCGCCCTCCGCCAGGCCGACGAGATGGAGTCGCGCCTCTCGGCCTACAGACAGCCGATCTACCGCTACCGGGCGCCCCTCGTCCGCGCGATGCTCGCCGACCTCGAGGGGCGCTTCGCCGAGGCCGACGCCCTCTCGCGCGAGGTCCTCCGCATCTCGGAGGACCATGGGCTCGATCCCGGCCTTGTCCTCTTCGGGTCGCTGCGAATCGGGTTCCTCCATACGCGCGGCGACGCCGAGAGCTGGGTCGAGGTCGAGCCCATGGTGCTCCCGATGTACGAAAAAGACCCGATCCTCGCGATCTACCGGTGCATGTTCGACTCGATATGCAACCGCCCCGACAAGGTGCGCGCGTCGCTCGCGATGACCCAGGGCATGCCCCTCGACGCGTTGCCCGACGTCGGGGCGCTCGGCGTGGCCTGCGCGGCGGCGAAGATCCACGAGTATGCGCAGGTCTTCTACGACGTCGTGGCCCGCGAGGAAGCCAAGGGCCCCTGGCAGTTCGGGCCGGGGCGAGTCACGTCCGTGGGCCCGCGGGCGCTGACGCTCGGCCGCCTTGCCGTCCTCCTTGGCCGCGACGACGACGCGCTCGCCCACTTCGCGCGCGCGCGGGCGCTCGTCGTGCGCCTTCGGTCGCGTCCGTACATCGCGCAGACCGATCTTGCGACGGCCGAGGTCCTCGCGAGGCGCGAGCCGGAGCGCGCGCGCGCGGTCGCCGAGTCGGCGCGTACACTCGCGGGCGAGGTCGGGATGCGCGGCGTCGAGGCTCGAGCGCAGGCTCTGCTCGATGCCCTTGCCGCCAGGGCCGCCTCTCCTGTCCCCTCGCCTCCCGCCCGCCCGTCGATCGCACCGCGGAGCGCGCCGCGCCTCACCCTCGAGCGCGAAGGCGAGATGTGGCGGATAGCCAGCGGCGCCAGGGTCCTTCTCATGAGGGACACGAAGGGCCTGGCCTACCTCGACGTCCTCGTTCGCGAGCCGTGCCGCGAGTTCCACGTGCTCGATCTCGTTGGGCTACGCGACGACGGGGACGCGGGGGTCGTCCTCGACGCCCGGGCCAAGCACGCCTACCGTGAACGAGCCGAGTCGCTGCGCGAGTCGCTCGCCGAGGCGACGGCCCATCACGACCTCGGTCGCGCCGAGCGCGCGCGGGCCGAGCTCGACGCGCTGGCGAACGAGCTGTCGCGGGCCGTGGGCGTGGGGGGACGCGATCGACGGTCGGCTTCACCGTCCGAGCGCGCCCGGATCAACGTCCAGCGGCGCATCCGTGACGTGCTGGGCCGCGTCCGGGCCGAGGACCCGACGCTCGGGGAGCACCTGAATCTCAGCGTCCGGACGGGCGTGTTCTGTGTGTATTTGCCCGCCTGGCCGTAGCTGTCAGGAATCGGGTGGGCGATCGCGGAACGATCGTTCCGTCCCCTGGAACGCCTACGGGGCGGAGGTGCTCACCATGCACGCAATGACAGGATTGTTCACGATGGACCCGACCCACAAGACCCAGCTCATCGGAGGGCTGCCCAATCTCATCGCCGAGGTCCGCGAGCTGCCGGGCTACGTCGTCGGCTTCTGGACCTGGGATCACGCGACCAATGTCTCCACAGTTCTCGTCGTCTTCGAGCGCGAAGAGCAGGCGCGCGGGATGGAGGCGATCGTCCGGACGAACGACGAGAAGAAGGTCTTCCCGGGTACGCGCGTCGAGCGAACGAGCACCTGCGAGATCGTCGGCGCCGCGAGCGGGAACGCGGCTAGTTCAGGCCGCCCGAAGTGGGGCCGGTGCTGTTGACCAGGAGCGGGGTCGGTAGGACCAGCGGAACGGCTTGGCGTGGTCGTTGTGCCAAACCATGTAGGCCTCGATGGCGCGGGCGAGGTCATCGAGGGAGGTAAAGGAACCTCGGGTCAGGACGCGGCGCTGGAGGATCGAGAACCAGCACTCGATCTGGTTAAGCCACGAAGCGTGCGTGGGCGTGAAGTGCAGCGTCCACTGGGGGTGGTCTTCGAGCCAGTCGAGCACGTCGTCGGTGTCGTGCGAGGACTGGTTATCGCAGACCAGATGACCCTTGCCGTGCGGATAGCAGCGGGCCACATGGTCGAGCAGCTCGACGAAGACTTCTCCCCCGGTCTTGGGGGCGAGAAAGCCGAAGGCTTTGCCGCGCCGCACGTCGAGGGCGCCCATGAGGGTCAAGGTCCCGTGGCGGATGTACTCGAACTCGCGCCGTACGGGCTGCCGCGGCGTCATCGGGACGTCCGGGTAGCGGCGTTCGAGCGCCTGGATGCCGGGCTTCTCGTCCACGCAGACGATGTGCTCGCAGTCCGGCGTTTCGTAATACAGGCGCAGGATGGCGTCGCGCTTGGCGCGAAACTCGTCGTCCTGCGAATGCAGCCACATTTTCTGCCGGTGTGGCTGCAGCTGAGCGCTGCGCAGGATGCGCCGGACGCTCGTCTCACTCGCCGCGATGCCGACGGTCGGCAGGTGCTCGGCCAGTAGAGGCGCCGACCACTGGGTGACGGGAACGCCGACCTCTTGCGGCGGTCGGCACGCTTCGGACACTACGCGTGCGCAGTCGGTGTCCGAGAGAGAGAACGCGGCCGCCCTGACCGAGGGGCGTCCGCCAGCATCTGCACCGGGTCACCTCGTTGAAACCGCTGGCGCCAGCTTTCGGCCGTGCGCTCGTGCACCCGCAGCTCCCACGCGATGCGGTTGGCGGGCACGCCGTCGGCCATCATCAGCAATGCCCGGCCCCGCAAGTAGACCCGCTTTTCCACCTTGCCCCGACGCAGCAAAGCCTCAACCTGCTGGCGCTGCTCCGTCGTGAGCGCGATCGGTACCGTCGGCGGACCGCACGGTGTGCGCTCCGTCGTCACCCGCAAGCTCATGCCTCCTGATCCCACCTATGCCCGGCGATGGAAAAGTCTTCGACCACGATTGGGGCGACAAAGTGAGAACCATGCGACATGGAGCCACCGCAGCCCCGGTGGAATCTCGGGCGGCCTGAACTAGGAAGACCGACGGGGCGAACCTCTGGGCGCGCCTCGGATCGTCCGCACGCTGAGGGCCGCAACGCCGGGGACACGAGCTCGCCTTATCGTGGGGGCGCGAGTTCCAAACTGCGCCGATAGTGGCCGCCGGAAGCGCTGTAATATCGCGCAGGTAGAAGCCCTGCATCCCCAGGGGGATTCGAAAAGCAAATTGCGAACGCCGGAAACTTCAATAGAGACGCATATCTGACCACCAAGCGCCCGAAATCGCAGACCAACATCGAATCCCTCCGGTGCCGGCCCGTTCCGCCCCGTTCCCTGCAAAACCCTCGCGTTTGGGCAGCAGGTGGGCAGCGGGAACTGATGGCTGCTCCATCCCCCTGGGCGTCGAGCCGAACCCTCCCCACTCAAGGTCGTCGCGTCTGGCTGCGGATGAGCTCGGTTTCAAAGAACCAGCGATGTGCGCCTGAGCTAGGCGCCGCAGAATACGTGCGGTCTGTTGCGAACGGATAATTCTGCGCTCACAAAATGTCGCAAACGCGCATCAATTCTAAAATTCCTATTTACGAAATATGAAGGAAACAATAAGCGTGAACTCGATTCATCTTGCTTGCTGCACCGACAACGCAAACCAAATTCAATAAGGCGGCCACTTGCTCCCTTTCCATACCAGCGTCAGACTTTATGGTGGACGCGGGAACTGGAGGTCTGAGCAATGGTCGAAGGCGCGCTTGCCGGAGTCGCACTGGGGTCCATTCTCACAAGCGTAACTTGCCTGTTCTTTCACATGCAGGTGCGCATGGCCGGAAAACGTGGATTCAACAAGGGTCATGACAAGGGCTATAAGGAAGGCTACGAAGCCGGCTATAGACAGGGCGTTCTGGTCGGTGCTTCGCTACCCGCGTTGCTACCTCCCCGCCCCGATGTCCGAGCGCAACGCAACGAAGGTGGCGAGCCTCGTCAGGACATGCGCGAGATGGGCCTTGAAACCTTGCGCGATCGAAGCACGGAAGTACACCATGCCCTCGGCCTGCAGGGAGCCGTCGTCGCCGATCCGAGCGCGGTGCGATGCGCTGGCGATCCCGAGATAGGCTGCGACGGCTTCGATCAGCAATCCCCCAGTCCCCGCACGCGCTAAAGACCGCACCCGGAGGCAATGGTTACCTTGTAACCGGCCGCCTTCCGATCCCCTCCTCCGTTGTTTGCTCAAGTGCAAGCCAATCTTGTGCAGCTTGTTCCAGCTTCGATAAGGGGGGCGCGCCGATTATTTCGTAATTGCTCCTCATTCGAACGGCACGGCGGAAGCGTTGCTGTCCGGCGCTTGCAGCGGGATGCTCCTGGTTCGAGAACCGAAGCTTGGCATCTATGAGCTCGTCAAACGCGTCGAAAACCTTGATCAGATCCAGGGGGTTCGTGACTTGTTTAATTAATTCCTCATTCGCAAGAGGGGTTGCGACGTCCACAGGATCGCGTCCTCGTCTAGTAAGGAAAGCCCCGGCCTCGTCATTTATTTGCTGATATTTATCAAATACCCGTGCTGCTATCTCGTTTGCGGCTGTCCCATCCGACAGCAATATTCGGGGATTCGCATCCAGTTGCAGCATAGCCACGGCGCTTTCAAAGCCCGTCGAGTTGTCCGATTGCTGTAAGATTTCGTTCATAGCCTTCTGCCATTTCCGCAAAATGACGCGGCCGCCATTGCTGTCAGCGTCAGGTACATCCGGGCGCGCAGTGTACTCCACGGAAGCCAGGAGGACACGCGCCAAATTCTCCCGAGATAGAGGACCCACCAGAGAAGCCGCGTTTTGTCGGAAACGCGTTTCAGCCGAGCCCAGAACCGTTGTTGGAACAACGCCCCGACGACGGACGGGCGCCTGCGCTACCTCAGCCGCCAGCAACTCGAGCTTCCGGGCGAGCTCGTGAGCCTCCTCTGTCGAGAGCTGGCGGTTCTCCCCTCCGCTCGTCTTTGCTTTATCGCTCAACAGGACCAACGTGAAGTTCTGAATGTTCGTGAGCGCAAGTTGCGCCAAATAACAAAAATACCAAATCGTATGCGTGTTGTCGACAGCTAAACGTACACAGGATATCGCACGATCGCGCACGGGTGCTTCGCTGAGCAGTATGCCTACTTGTGACTCCAACGGTCTCCACAGGTTCGAGTACAGGAGTCTCGCTGCTCTGAGGTGCACCTGGCAGGCTGGGTCGCAATCGCAGAGACCCTTCGCGGGCAGACTCCGAGTTTCAGAGGTAGTAGGCGGGATGACTACATCGGGTCGATGTCGCTCGTGTGGTCGCCGTCAGTGGCCCCGCCCACATGACAGTTTGAATACCGATGACCCCTGATCTCCGGAACTCGGTTCGGGCTCTCGGGCTTCCGTCCCAGGACGCCACCACGGGGCGGATCGGCCTTGCCCACCGGACGTCGTCGCATAGCATCGGGCTATAGTTGCCCCGGCTTGGTTTCGCGACCCGCAGAATCCGGCTTTCCTGCGCTGGTGGGACGGGAACGCGTGGACGGAGCATACCGCGCCGGCTCCGGTTGAAGTCCCCGCCGCGCGGCCGCAGGTCCAGCGACCATATGAAGATTCAGCGATGGCAGCGCCGGAGCGCTCGCCGCGACCGCCGCTGACGAATTCGGTCAACAACGCGGCGACGACCACTCAGGACGTGGCCCTGCAAGCGAAGATCGTCGCCTCCGCGGCACGCCTGCGAGAACTCGAACAACAGCTCGAGTCGGTAGAAGAGGCGCTGGAAATTCAGTCGTTTGGCTTTTACCGTCCGAAATACGGCTTCGAGTCGTCCCAGGAGTATGCCGAGCGGCTCAAGGCTCTGCGCGAGAGCCAGAAGGAAGCCATCAAATCAGGCCAGGCCACCCACTGCGATCGGGAATGGAAAGTCGGCGGCAGCGTCGCCGAAGGCAAGAAGATGATCGATCGCATCGCCAAGTTGATGCTGCGCGCGTTCAACGGCGATTGCGACGCCGCCATTGCGAAGGCCCGCTACGACAACGTCGTCAGCCTTGAGCAGCGGATCACCAAGTCCTGGGAGGAGGTCAACAAGCTAGGCGACTCCAACCGGGTCACGATCACCAAGCCGTACTACGAGCAGAAGCTCGCGGAGCTGCACCTCGTGCATGAGCACCGCGAAAAGGTGCAGGCCGAGAAGGAGGAGCAGAAGCGCATTCGCGAGCAGCTCCGCGAGGAACAGAAGGCGCGCGAGGAGATCGAACGCGCCCAGGCCGACGCGGAGCGCGACGAGGACCGCAATAGGCGGGCGCTGGAGAAGGCCAAGGCGGAGCTCGCGGCATCGTCCTCCGCGACGGCGCAGCAGAACGCGAAGCTCGAGTCGCTGGTCGCGCGCCTGGAGACGGACCTCAAGGATGCCCTCGACCGCAAGGCCAAGGCGATCGCGCGCGCTCAGCTCACGAAATCCGGACACGTATACATTTTGTCGAATATAGGGTCCTTCGGGGACGGAATCTTCAAGATCGGCCTGACTCGGCGTCTCGATCCGTACGAACGCGTCGACGAGCTCGGGAGCGCCGCTGTGCCCTTCCGCTTTGACGTGCACGCCATCATCTACGCCGAGGACGCTCCGGCGCTGGAGCATGCGCTTCACACGGAGTTCGCCGAACGGCGCGTGAATCTGGTGAACCCTCGCCGCGAGTATTTTCGGGTGTCGCTCGACGAGATACGCGCGGCGGTCGACAAGTATCACGGGCTTGTCTCGTTCGTGCTCACGCCCGAAGCGGAGGAGTGGCGCAAGACCGAGGCGATGCGTACGGCGACTGCAGGGGGGCAGCATGAGAATTGACGTCCAAGGAAAACCATTCGTGTTCCCGCAGCGCTGCGCCTGCTGCGGAACGTCGGCGTCGTCGGAGGTGGTCGCGCCGCCGATTAAAAAGAACCGCGACGGGGCCGTGCCTTTGTACGAATCGACATGGCGTGTCCCGGTTTGCGCGCGGTGCGGCGACCATGTCGCGCGGTGGCTGTCGGCCCCGCTCTACGGCCGGTGGTTTCTCTTTATCGGCCTCGGAGGTGCTTTCGTCGCCATGTTTTCCGCGCGCTTCGGAGGGCTCCTGCTGGGGATTCTCATCGCGCTCGCCCTCCGCGCGGGCGCTCGGTACGCACGCCGTCGCGAAGCGCGACGACTGTGCCACCCGGCATGCGCGGGCCCCGGTCATCCCGTGACGTATCTAGCACTACTGCGGGATGGAGCTCCGGAGGCGCGGGCTGCCGGCGCGGCGATGTAGGTCCA
>Ga0187782_10002688_pt1 | contig 13114 bp, 7 predicted proteins | sample 0715_SJ02_MP15_2_FD_132454 | JGI IMG/M metagenome (GOLD analysis project Ga0187782, IMG submission 132454) | Tropical peat soil microbial communities from peatlands in Department of Meta, Colombia - 0715_SJ02_MP15_20_MG | ecosystem: Environmental > Terrestrial > Soil > Wetlands > Peat | place...
ATGACAATGGTGTCGACAGCAGCGCGTTCGAAGACGTCAATCAGCTTGCGGGCGAAATCGAGCGCCTGCTCTTCCTGTCCTGCATGGACGGCAAGCGCGCCGCAGCAGCCCTGCTCGCGCGGGACGATGACCTCGCATCCCTCGGCGGCCAGCACCCGCGCCGTGGCCGCGTTGACGCCGGAGAACAGCACGCGCTGCACGCATCCCGTCAGCAGGCCGACGCGCTTGCGCACCGGGCCTTGCGCCGGGATGCGCTCCGGCATATTGGCGCGCAGCTCGCTCACGGTGATAGCCGGCAGCAAGGCTTCCATCGCGCGCAGCTTGCGCGGCAGCAGCTTCACCAGGCCGGTGCCGCGCACCACCGCGCGCAATCCTGAAGCCTGGTACGCCCACGCAGGCCACAGCGCCGCTCGCAGACGTTCAGGGTAGGGGATCAGCCTGAAAATCATCTGCCGGTGGATAAGTTCACCGGGCGAGCGCCTGTGCTGGCGCTCGAGTTGGGCGCGGGTGGCTTCGATCAGCCGGTCGTACTTGATGCCCGACGGGCATGAAGTCACGCAGGCCATGCAGCCCAGGCACTTGTCGAAATGCTGGACATAGGTGTCGCTGAGCCTGGCTTTGCCTTCGGCGCCCATTTTCATCAGGTAAATGCGCCCGCGCGGAGAATCCATTTCCTCGCCCCACAACGCGTAGGTGGGGCAGGTAGTCAGGCAGAAGCCGCAGTGGACGCACTTGTTGTAAATCTCCGCAGGCGGCGGATTGTGATTGTCGAAGATGGCGGCGGGATTGGTGGTTTCGGCGGTGGCCATCAGATTCCCCCTAGGAAGCGTCCCGGGTTCAGAATCCCGTCGGGATCGAAGCGCTGCTTGATGCGCACCATGAGCGGTTGCGTGTCCGCAGGCGGCCCCCAGACATCGAGGCCGTGCTTGACCGCGACCGGGCAGCCCAGCGCGACCATCGTGCCGCCCATCTTCGCCAGTTCGTCGCGCAGGGCGAGCAGCGCGGTGCGCAGCGCCCGCTCGTTGCCTTCCAGGCGCGCGTACCCGGTACCGACACTCTGCACAACCACTTTCCACGCCAGCGACTGCGCTCCAGCCACGCGCTGGACCTGGGCACACACCGCCGCGAAGGAGGTCGGGAGCACATTGAACTTCGCCACCAGCGCCGGGGAAACACCGTCCCAAATGGCCTGGTGCGACGCCCACACATCGGCCGCGGCATCAGACGGGACGAGAGATCCGGCGATCTGCTCGACCTGCTTGACCTGGGCCTGGATGCCGGGCGCGGTGCCGTCAAAGCGAATGTCGAGCTGCGCGCTTCCTGCTGCCGCGCGCAGTTGCAGGCCGGTGGGAGTCAGCTTCGAGGACTGGATAGCGAGCAGCAGTTGATTCAACGATTCCGGAGTGCCGCTGAAGCTCAGGCTGCGTGATTCTCTCGGCAATGGATGCAAGCGAAAGATCGCCTGCACGATCACGCCCAGCGTTCCCAGCGCACCGGTGAAAAGCTTGGACAGATCGTAGCCGGCGACGTTCTTGACTACCTTGCCGCCGCTCTTGGCGAGGTTGCCATCGGGCAAGGCGATGGTGATGCCGATGATGAGGTCGCGCAGCGAGCCGTAGCGCACACGCAGCGTACCGCTGTCGTTGGTCGAAAGGATGCCGCCGATCGTGGCGTTCTCCGGCCACAGCGGATCAAGGGCCAAACGCTGCCTGTGCTCGGAGAGCGCCTTCTGCAAATCGGCGACGCGGCACCCAGCTTCGACGATGACCGTCATGTCGGCCCAGGCATGTTCGAGGACCCGGTTCAGGCGCGCGGTCGAGAGCACAAGATCGCAGCCGGTGGGAGGATTTCCCCAGCCCAGCTTGGTGCATCCGCCGCGCGGCGCTACCTTCAGCCCGCCGCCGCGCGCCCAGCCCAGCGCGCGCGCCAATTCTTCGGCAGTGCCGGGCTCGGCGACCATCTGCGGTTGCACGCCGTCGATGGCGTCCGCCGCAGTGGCGTCGCGCAAATGTTCCTTGCCCACGATTTCGGCCAGTTCCGGCCACGAGACTTGCGTCATGATACCGCTTGCGGCTGGCATGGAGGGTTCTCCTAGAAGCGTTGCGCCACGCCCGCGACCTCCAACGGGTGTGGTTCATACACGCCGGGTTTTTCTCCGCACAACCGGGGCCGTGGAAATACCTTATCGGGATTGGAGAGGTTCTCAGGATCGAAGGCGCAGCGCACCAGTTGCATGGTTTCCAGATCGGGCTCCGCGTACATTTCGGCCATGAACATCTTCTTTTCTTCCCCGACACCATGTTCGCCGGTAATGGAGCCGCCGGCCTTGATACACAGGCGAAGAATGTCGTTGGCCAGCTTCTCGGCCGCCTTGGGCTGCCCGGGCACAGCATCGTCGTAGAGAACAAGAGGATGCAGGTTGCCATCGCCGGCATGGAAGACGTTGGCCACTCTTAAGCCGACCTCGGAGCTGAGCCGATCGATCTCGCTCATCACCTGCGGCAGCGCGGTGCGCGGGATCACGCCGTCCTGCACGATGTAAGCCGGCGCCAGGCGGCCGACGGCGGCGAAAGCGGCCTTGCGTCCCGTCCACACGCGTGCACGCTCGGCGTCGGACTGCGCGACGCGGATCTCCCAGGCGCCGCACTTGGTGCAGACCTCGTCGACTTCTTCCATCAGGGTCTCGACCTCAGGAGCCGGGCCGTCCAGCTCGACCAGCAGCAGTCCGCCGCAATTGGGGTAGTTGGCCTGCACCGCGGCTTCCGCGGCCTGGATGGCCAGGTTGTCCATCATCTCGATGGCCGCCGGCAACATGCCGGCGGCGATGATTCCGCTCACTGCCGCACCCGCTTCGTTCGTGGAATTAAACGCCGCCAGCAGCACTTGGACGACTTCCGGCCTTTTTATAATGCGGAGAATGACTTTGGTGGCGATGCCGAGCGTGCCTTCCGATCCTACGAAGACTCCCGGCAGATCGTAGCCGGGACGGTCCACGGTGCGATCGCCGAGGTGAATGAGCGTGCCATCGGGCAGCACGACTTCCATACCGAGAACGTGTGTGGTGGTGAAACCGTACTTCAGGCAGTGAGCGCCGCCAGAATTTTCGGCAACGTTGCCGCCGATGGAACAGACCTGCTGCGAAGAAGGATCGGGAGCGTAGAAATAGCCGTCGGGCGCCACCCGCGCGGTTACGTTGAGGTTCATCACTCCAGGTTCGACGACGACTCGCTGGTTGGGAAGATCAACTTCCAGAATGCGGTTCATGCGCGCCAGACTGAGGACGATGCCGTTGGCCACGGGCAGCGCTCCGCCGCTCAACCCCGTGCCCGAGCCCCGCGCCACAAAGGGAATTTTTTCGCGATGGCAGACGCGCACGATTGCTTGCACTTGCTCAGTTGAGGTCGGCAGCAACACCGCCAGAGGCACGACGCGGAACATGGTGAGCCCGTCGCACTCGTAGGTCCGGAGCTCGTCAGTTTCGGTGATCAAGCCCGACGCGCCGACGATAGCGCGAAATTCATCGAAGATGCTGGCTTCCATGCGCGCCCCTCCTGCGGTGAGCAATCGGCGCGGCACGCGGAACTACGAGAAAGGAACCCCGCCGCGTCTGGGTGAAACAGGACACCTTACACCAAAAACAAGCCGCGGGAAACAATCAAGTAGGAGAGCTGAAGAATGGCAATGTGGGACATCTGCTGGTCCAGCCACCATGTGGAAAACGCCTATAGCAAATTGGGTAATGCGCTCTGCGTGATCTTCAGTTTTTGTTGGCCGGAATTCCAATTGTCATAGCCATAGGCAGGCGATATCCGGATTTATGTAGATCACAATTCTGGGTAACTGTCATTAATTATTTAGATTGTGCTAGTTACGTTAGTCACCTGGTAGGTAGGTAGATTGCAGTAAACCAATGCTTTTAATCGCTTAAGCGGACGTGTCTAGCAAGCTGTAGGGCCCCAAAACTACGCACGGGAGGTTGCTCCGATGACGAGACGACTGACCCTGTTGCTGGCTGTGGTACTGGCTTTCGGACTCGTGAGCCTGGTTGCCGCGCAGCAACAGGACCAACCCAAGGCCAACCCTCTTGTCCAATTGCTCCAGAGCAAAGGAGTGCTGACAACGCAGGAGGCGGCGGCGATCAATCAGGCACCTACGGAAGCCGAGCAACAAAACCGGCTGACGCAGTTGCTATATTCCAAAGGCATCATCACACAGGACGAATACCAGACTACAGCTGCCGCAGAGCGGGCATCGGAGTCGCAGGGGATGTGGATCCCGGCTGCGGCGCACCTCTCTAGCGGAGAATCCGAACCGGCCGCCGCTATGGCCATGCCGCCTCAAGCCCCGGTTGCGCCGGCTGTCATTCCTGCAGTAACGCCCGTACGCGTGTTGACGAACGACCCCCCGAAGGCGGGCGGAATGATTCCGGACATCAAGTTGGGCTCCGGCGCCAAGCTGAAGCTCTACGGGTTCATCAAGTCCACAGCGGCGTATGACTCCTCCAACCCCTATGGCATTGACTTTGAACTGCCAGGCTTAGGGGGAATCGCCAACGCTACTATTCCGAGTGACGTTCCCACAGGGCTGACTTCGCCTTTCTCAGCCGGCCTTGCTGGCGTGGGCAACAGTGATTCCGGTCCCAACGGCTCCCCTACGTTTTATCTGAAAGCCAGCGCCACTCGCATGGGCTCGAACTTTGAGTGGCCGGACATCGCGGGCGGGAACAACACCCTTACGGGCCGGATCGAAGCGGACTTTGAGGGCAACTTCTCACGTGCCCAGAACCGAAACGTTTCCTCCATCCGCACCCGTATGCTGTCCTTGCGTTTGGCATGGATGCGTCTCGACCACGAATTCTCCAACTCCACCACCGGGTTCATCCTGGCCGGTATGGACTGGACGCCGTTCGGTTCCTCCACCCAGATGAACATTCTGGAAACCACAGGTGGGGCCGCCTATTTCGGCTCCCTGTACGAACGCGAAGCCCAGATCCGTGTCGGCCTGTGGCATGACTTCGGCGGCTCACGCAACTTCAAGTTCGGCATCGAGCCTGCGATCGGCCAGCCCGGTTTTGGCAATAACTCAACCGACGTCGGCGACCAGCTTGGTGTCAGCGAGCGCGACGGCATCAGTTCCGCGCGGCCGGAGATATCGGGACGCATGGTCTTCCAATGGCAGCTCGACAATGCCAGAGGGGTGGCGCCGGCGCAGATCATCTTCAGCGGCATGAACGCCAAGCGCGTGGAGATCGTCAACCGGGCTGCGATCGTTAACGCGGCCTGCGCAGCAACATACCCGGCAACAGCAACCAATGGCTGCGTGGCGGGCGTGATTGGTGCAGCCGGTTCGCTGCAAGCCGATTTTCCCCATGGCGCGGAGCCCAGCAGCCAGCGTTGGGGCGCGAATGTTGGAATCCAGCTCCCCACACGGTACGCAACGTTGGTGGCGAGTTACTACACGGGCGCTGACCTGAAATACTACTTCGCGGGCCAGGTCTACAGCGTCTTCAACGACAACCGCGTTGGGTTGTGGAACGCCCCTTTCACCCCCAACCCGGTTACCGGCCTACCGACCACCGCTGGTATTTTTATGTGCGGGATGAGCGCCACCAACTGTCCGAATGCCTTCAACATCGATGCCGAGGCGCCGAACGCGGCCTTCGGATGGAATCCGGCGACAGGCCAATGGCAGATCGTTCCGCAGCGGCCAGTGCGAGCCCAGGGCGGATTTGCGCAACTGTCCTTCCCGCTGTCGCGCATCTTCGACGCCAATCCGGCCGGACGCAACGCCGGCTGGACCCTTGCTTTCGCCTACGGTATCGATCAGGCCAAAGGACGTGACGTTCGTGCCGCGAAGGGCCCCGTGGGAGCCGTCGTCCAGGCAGACCAATCAAACTGCATAGCAGATACGATAGCCGGCACGGCGTGCACTGAACCCGGCGGGGTGTTTGCCAACGGGTGGGTTGCCAACGCGACCGGCAGCAATAACAAATCCAATGTGGGAATTGCCACGCTGGTGTGGAAGCTTAACCAGTATGCCAGCTTCAACGTTGAGGAGTCGGTCTACCTGACGCGTTCGACTTGTATCGGAACCGGCCGCGTTAACAATGACATTGACTACGCCTGCTCCGGCACCTTGTTCCGCTCGCAAGACGCGCGCTACTGGCACGACTTTCGTAGTGAGTTCGGTCCTATCTTCACTTTCTAAACGGGTCCGAACCTAACCAACCTTCAGCGGAGTCTCCCTCCCGGGTGGCTCCGCTGAATTTTTTAATGTAACCCTCGGGCTAGGGCGCGGGGCAGGGTCCTCCTTGTGTGGGCCTTTTAGGGAGTCTTCGGGCAGTATCCGTCAGCAAGTCGGGAAGGCACGCCGCATCCCGATGACACTGTCACGGCTGGTTTCCAGGCCTTATTTAGAGGCACCTTTTGCCGACTGATCCGCGTGGCCCTGATCCGACGAATCCAGCCCATCATGAAGTAAGACTCCGTTCATCGAAACCGTGTTGGAGGTGTTGCTGAATTCCACGGTGCCGGAGCCGCCCTTGATGTGGCCCTGGAATGCGCCGGCGACGGTGATTGTGTCCACCTCGTAGGTGCCGCGGAAGGTGCCGCCGGTCTCCGCGATGCAGAACTCGCCGATGACGTTCATGCGAAAGCTGCTGCCGCCGCTGTCCTTGCTGAAGGTCAGCGTGCCCGACTCAGTGCCGCAACTGCCCACCTTGCCTCCCCAGTTGTGCGGCGGAGGGCCACAGAAGACGATCTGGCCGGGACCGATGATGTCGCCTTTGAGCCTGCCTTCAAAGCTGACGCCGTGGCAGGGACCGGTTCCGGTGATCACGCCCACGGCGCGAAATGGCGTCAAGTCTCTAAGGGGATCGAGCGGTATCACGGGCTCGGGATCGCCGGCTTCCTTTTCATACACCAGCACCGATCCGTCGGAGAGCTTGGCAGTGAGGGTTTGGCGATCTTCGGAAAGCAGCCAGCTATCGGTTTCCGAGTACGCCTGGTAGCCGAAAACATCCATGATGTGGCGGGTGACGATGACGAGGTCGTCCTTCTGCCACTGGACCTTGTAGTAGGCCCGCTCGATGCGGGTGGTATAGCGGTCGCGCTCCACGCCGTCGGCCAGAAAAGATTCGGCCCCGGTGACGGCGCCGCCGGAGTAGTAGGTGAACTTGACCTCGTCGCCGCGCTGGGTAATGTCCATTTCGGTTGCGGCGCGGCGCACAGACGGACCGTGGCTCGCATCGCGGTCGAGCTTCCACCTGCCAGAGAGATCCGGAATGCTCTTGGTTACGGCAAAGGTTGCACACACAGCGAGCACCGTGAATGCGAGGACACGCGCTGCGCGACGTCCGGAAGGAGGCGCTGGCAAAGGGCTCAAGGCTCCCGCTCCTGAGGTCCATCATTCTAGACCTTTCCAGCTAGCTTGTCCGCAGCCGCGCGTTTCAACTACGGCTCTACGATGGACCGATGGCACTGAGGCAGAGCTGTGGGTGAAGCTCCAGACCCGTCAAACAGCAGTGAGCAAATAAACAGGCGGGCAGCCGACCGGCCCTCGGCCGCCCGCCAATCGTCCATTGTCAAATAGCTCGTCAACTGCTGTGGCACCCGGGAGGGTGGTTATAGGACCACGTATCTGGCCACCGTTCGCGACACCTCCTGTCTGCAGGGGCAGGCCAGCACTACGCCGATGGCAGGTATCTTGGTCACGATCAACGACACCGCCCCACCGACGACCGCTTCAACCCAAGTTTGCGCGAGGTCCTGCCCGCACAATAAAGATGTCATAGTCATCCGAGAACAGGAGGCAACGGTACACCAACCGGACCGCTGCCCCATGCGCTGCGCAGCGGGGACACTTCCGCGGATATCTATTGAGACGGGCCGGTTTTCCACCGCCACCCCGCGCGTGAGCGCCGGGGGGATTATAGACAGGAAATCACAGCTCGAGTCGTGAAGGCTCGCCCCTGTTGCTGCCCGTCAAAATTGTCAACGATCGCTACGAGCCGACCTGGGCCGACCCAACATCAGCGCTAAAATTTCATCCTCAGCGTCGCCCAGCAAGTGATGCCGCGACCACTTACTCAGCATCAACACCAAAATCTAAAAAAAAACCTAAGATTTCCTAAGGTTTCGGTGGGTCGTTAGCCACCTCCGCATCATGACCTGACTCTGGCGCCACCTCGGGGACGTTCCCAGGCTGCTCCCGTTGGTCACGGATGGCCTGGGCGGCGCCACCGCCATCATCGGAAGCGTCCGTCTGGCCAACCGGCCCTTGGCCAACCGGATCCGCGGTCGGCATGGCAGCATGTTCGCCACCGTTACCTGCGGCCTTCTCCGATGGGGCACCCGACACATTCATTGGTCGAGTTTCGCTAGCATCCGCGAGTGCTCCAAGCTCAGCCTCAATCGCGCACGTATGGCGAAAAAGCGCTTGGTCTTTGGGATCAAACTCTTCCATCTCCTTTGGCGTATCCACATCAACTTCATCGTGCGGCTGTTCAAGACCTCCACCAGGAGCTTTGCCACGCGCTTTGAATATGCGGTCCGCCGCTTGCAAGCGCACTGCGTAATCCGGTTCGGGCGTGCTACTGATCACGACGCCATCCTGGCGGAGGAAGTGCCGCGTCTTCGTGGCACCCAGTGCATCGTGGACGGCCTTCAGCGCGGGCTCGTATAAGGAGTCGGCGATCAGTTGCTGAATTTTCGGGTTGCGCAGGTTAACGGATGCTTGCACCGCAAGCTGATTGTCGTTACCTCTGTAGCCGGCGACTCGGGCGGCGAGCGTACCATTTCCAGTTGCGAGATAGGCGGGAACAAATCTAAGTTGCTTCGCGGTCAACCTAGCTCGGCTATTATTATTCATAAAACGTGGTCTCCAGTTCGTTTGCCAACTGCATACCCAGGGGTACAGAATCCTGACCAGCAGGATAGGTTGCGCCCAGGTACTGACAGCGCAGCAGTTTTGGCAACAAGACGGGGCGACGTGCCCGAAGACCCCGCGGCTGCGGCCACGGCCTAAGACGGTGTCGATGGACTCTCAGCGGACACCCAGATCATCTACACTAGGCCTATGACAGAAACCTTAATTTGTGCCAAGTAACTTTTTTCCGCACTCCGCGCTGGCCGCTAACGGCCTGCTGGCCACTCTGACCACACTCTTTCACTAAGTCAGCCAAATCTCCTGCATATTTCATGTACGTCTGGGCTGCGGCAAGGGCTTCGCGCATGGCCCAACGGTCACCGGGACTTGGCGAGGTTTCCGGAGGAATACACGGGGACAACCGCCTGGGCGGCAACGCCACGGCGAGTTGCACGGTGTACGGCCGGATCGCAGGCCTGAACGCAGCCAAGGAGAAGCCGCTTGCATAGTCAGGAGAGGGACCATTCCGATGAATGGTCCCTCACCCTAAACGGTGGCAGGAATGAGAACGGCGAGAATGGAGTCGGCGTCTCTGATCACGCTGGCGTTACTGTGTCTCGTATTGAGGCCGGCAGCCTCGGCAAACGCATCCAATTCGCAAACCCCCATAGACGGCTGTGCGGCCTGTCACGCCGACTTTTCTTCCGTGCTGCCAAAGGGACACGCCGCAGTCGATGGCACCGGCTTGGCCTCCTGCCTACCCTGTCACTCTCTGGGGCAGGCGGGAGAGGCGAAGAAGAACGGGTTCTCGACTCGCATTCACCTCACCCACGCGGGGCCGCAGCTTCATCTTGAATGCGTCGCGTGCCATGGCTATGTGTCCGGAAAGAGCTTCGGACTGATCGGTCAAAGCATCTCCTGGGGGGCCCCGAAAGATGAGGACATGGCCATCATCAAGGAGGTGTTCGCCTCCTGGGTGAACTCCAGCTATACGGATCATCTGCACGCCCAGGCCATGGTCGATTGCGGCGGGTGCCACGGGAAGGAAGCACCCCTGCCGGATACCACCGTGGAGAACAGCCGATGCCTGGCCTGTCACGGTCCGCAGGATCAGCTTGCGGCCCGGAGCAGGCCGCAAGATTTTCCGAAGCGCAATCCCCACGATTCCCACTTAGGCGAGATCGCCTGCACCGTGTGCCATCACGCGCACGCCGAATCCAAGGTCTACTGCCTTGATTGCCACCGCAACTTCGTGATGAAAATTCCCGGGGGGCGGTGATCAATTGGTTATCTGCAGCTACCTATACGCGAGTTCTGTGACAGCCATCACAGACTGCTGGCTTTCCTCGGCGTGTAATCTGTAGCGAATACCAGCTGCTCGCATCGCAAGCTGACAGGAATTGGAAATAGAGTACCTGCGTATGACGAGCGCCGAAGATCGATATCGGACCTTGCTGGATGTGTCGAGCGCCGTGGCCGATCAACCCACGGTGAAAGCCGCCCTGCACAGCCTCCGTCGTGTTCTGTCCAGCACTTCCAGATTGCACGGAGCCGTACTCTGCCTCTTGGACGATGACGAAAGCGCTCTGCACGTGGTTGAGTTCGATCAGGACGCAGATGCGCCTCCAATCAAGATCGGAAGCAAAATCTTGCGAATTGGTGCGGCCGCGCGAGTACTTGACGAACAGAAACCCATCTTAATCCCGGATTCACAGCAGGAACAGGAGATGTTGAAACAGCCTGAGCTGGCTCCGTTTGCACGCGAAATAGCTGGACGAAACACCTATTTGTTTCCGGTGTCTACCTCTCAGAAACGATATGGCCTTCTTGGCGTCACAAAGTCGCAGGGGCAATTTGCTCCGGAAGATGTCGAGATGCTCCGTTGTCTGGCGGCGCACGTTGCGGTCGCGCTCGAGTGCGCCCTTGCGAGAGACAGTGCAGAGCTTTACCAGCGGCAAGTAGCGCTCCTGACTTTCGCCCTGGACAACATACGCGACGCCGCCTTCCTGAGCGATGACAAGGCGCGTTTTCATTACGTCAACGACGAGGCCTGCCGGGTTCTGGGCTATACCCGTGCGGAACTGCTCGGCATGACCGTACCCGATATCGATCTTGAGATCCCAGCGGAGCGTTGGCCGGAGCGTTGGCTCGAACTTAAAACACAGCGGGCGCTGACTTTTCAAGCCCACCACCGAACGCGAGATGGGCGGATTGTTCCGGTCGAGATCAGCGGCAATTACTTCGAATATGGAGGCGCGGCTTATTGCTTAGCCCTCGTGAGAGATATCACCGAACGCAAGAAGGCTGAGGTAGCTCTCAAGCGAAGTGAGGCTTATCTGGCGGAAGCGCAAAGCCTGAGCCACACAGGCAGCTGGGCTTTCGATGTGGCCAGCAACAAGTACATCTACCTTTCGGAGGAATGCTTCCGGATTTTTGAAATGGACGCGAAGGAGGGTCTACCGACCAGGGAAGCGGTTTCCCGACTCATCTACCCGGAGGATTGGGACAAAGTGCGGGGGGACCTTGAGAAGTTGCTCCGCGAAAAAGTAGATACCTCGAGCGAGTTCAGGATCGTGTTGCCCAGCGGAGCGATCAAGCATGTTCAGGCCGTCCGGCACCCTGTCCTGAATGATGCGGGAGATGTCGTTCAAGTGCTGGGTACCGTGGTGGATGTCACGCAGCGGAAGCGTGTCGAAGAAGAACGGCGCGAAAATGCGGAACGTTTTTGTGCCGTCGCGGATTACACGTACGACTGGGAGAACTGGGTTGGGGTCGACGGGAAGTTGCTCTGGGTAAATCCGGCGGTCGAGCGAATGACCGGGTACTCGGTCGCTGAATGCATGGCAATGCCGGATTTCCCTATCGCCATTGTGGATGAGGCTGATCGGCAAGCGGTCGCATCACAGATGAGAGAAGCGGTTCAGGGATCCAGCAGGAATGATTTCGAGTTCCGAGTGCGTCACAAACACGGTTCTCTGGCATGGGTAGCCGCCTCTTGGCAACCCATATGCGACTCACGAGGCACCAGACTCGGTTATCGCTCTAGTATGCGGGATATCAACGAGCGCAAGCGGGCCGAGGAGGAGCTGCAGGCGAGCCAGGCTCAGCTGGCACACGAGCGGGATCGGCTCAGCCTGTTGCTGGAAATCAACAACCACATTGTGAGCAAGCTTGAAGCGGACCAGCTCTTTCAAGCTGTGGCAGCGTCGATGCGCAAGTACTTCGGCAACGATCTCACCTCATTGTGGCTTCTCAACAAGACAGGCTGTTTTGAACGTAAATTTCTCGATCTCCCAACGGGCAGAGGCTTTTTAGCGAAGACCAACGTTGGGGTGCTCCCGAACGTGGTAAGTGAAAACTGGTTCCGCCTTCGCATACCACAGATTGACTCAGCGGAGATCGCGGGCTTGCTTACAAACCTCCGGGAAGCGTGGCGAGCTGAATCGCTCGTTTCGGTCGTCCTTGTGCCCCTTGTGGGCGCCGACGGCCCATTGGGCCTGTTGGTCATGGGCAGCCGAAAAACGAATGCTTTCAGCAAGGCGGACCTCGATCTGCTGTCGCACATCGGCACTCAGATATCTTTGGTACTTGACAACGCTCTGGCTTATGGACGGCTGCGCGCGTCGCACGATGATCTGGAAGATCAGCGGCTGTATCTGGAATCGGAGATTAGCTCGGAATTCAATTTCGAAGACATTGTTGGTAATAGCTCCGCCATTCATAACGTGATGAAACAGGTGGCCATTGTTGCCCCTACCGATTCCACGGTGCTGCTGCACGGCGAGACAGGAACCGGCAAAGAGCTAGTGGCGCGGGCAATTCACCGCGGCAGTCCGCGGCGGGAGCGGACCTTCGTAAAGCTGAATTGCGCCGCGATTCCGTCTGGCCTGCTTGAGAGCGAACTCTTTGGACACGAGAAGGGCGCGTTTACCGGCGCCTTAATGCAGAAGAAGGGGCGTTTCGAGATCGCCGACCATGGCACGCTGTTCCTCGACGAAATTGGCGATATCAGTATGGAGCTGCAGCCGAAGCTTCTGCGGGCCGTCCAGGAACGGGAGTTTGAGAGACTTGGCAGCACAAGGACGATCCGCGTGAATGTTCGGATGATCGCCGCGACCCATCGGGACATCGTGGCGATGATCAGGGCCAACCAGTTCCGCGAAGACCTGTTCTACCGTTTGAACGTCTTCCCGATCGAGGTCCCGCCGCTCCGCGATCGTGCGGGAGACATCCCGCTGCTCGTCAACTA
>Ga0187782_10002689_pt1 | contig 13113 bp, 6 predicted proteins | sample 0715_SJ02_MP15_2_FD_132454 | JGI IMG/M metagenome (GOLD analysis project Ga0187782, IMG submission 132454) | Tropical peat soil microbial communities from peatlands in Department of Meta, Colombia - 0715_SJ02_MP15_20_MG | ecosystem: Environmental > Terrestrial > Soil > Wetlands > Peat | place...
GAAATCCGTTGACGATCTTTTGCCAGGTCTGGCCGTAGTCATCGGTGCGAGCGACATAAGGAGGAGTGGACTCTCGCGTCGCGCCCACCGTTAGGTAGGCGGTGGCCGGGTCGTGATGTGAGGCTTCGACGTAGATGATCTGGGTGGGCTCGGTCAATCCGGGTGGAGAGACATTTTGCCAGTTCTTTCCACCGTCGCGAGTGAGTTGAACCAGTCGGTTGCTCGTGCCAGCCCAGATTACGCCAGGTTGAACGGTTGACGGTGACAGGGCGGTGATGGCTGGCGGACGCGGCTTGTCCGGATCGGGCTGCTCCGGCTCCTCCTGCTCGCCATAGCCGGTAAGGTCAGGGCTGATCTGCCGCCAGTTCATTCCTCCATTGACCGTCTTGAGAACAAACTGCATGCCTAAGTAGAGGGTGGACGCATCCTGGGGCGAGAAGATGAGAGGCGGCATTTGTGAGCCACGATATTTTTTACCGTGCTCGAAGACAGTTGCGATTTGGCCGGTAGATTTGTCGTAGCGAACCACCGAGCCGTACCAGCCTCCGCTATAAACAAGGTTAGGATGCGCCGGGTCGGGAGTTATGAACGCGTACTCGAAGCCCCCCATGGAATACCAATCCTGTAGAAGGATCTCGCCATAGTCGCTGCGACTGAGCACGCCGGCTGTACCACTGTCCTGCTGTGCTGCATAGACGCGATAGGGGAACAAGTTGTCGGTGGAGACGTGGTAGAACTGTCCCGTCGGTTGGTTGTACCAGGAACTCCAGGTTTTGCCGGCATCCACAGTGACGATCGCTCCCTGATCCACACCGAAAATCATGCGCGCCGGATCGCGCGGGTCGATCCACGCGACGTGGAAATCGTCGCCGCTGGGGGCTCCAGCGAAAGCTTCGAATGTCTTGCCACCGTCGGTGGAGCGATACATCGAGGTCTGCGATACGTAGAGCACGTCGGGACTCCCGGTATCGACGAAGACGCGACTGAAATATTCGCTGCCAATCACCCGCGGGTCCTTGGTGGACTGCTGCCAAGTCATGCCGCCGTCATCCGAGCGGAAGAACCCCTGCGCCAGGATTGCGTACAAGCGGCGTCCACCAGTTCGCGGAGCGACCGCGATGCCAACCCTGCCGCGAGCCTTTTCAGGCAGACCGGTACTGGCAAGAGGAGTCCAGGTCGAACCACCATCTCCGGACTTCACGATGTCTGCGGTGGCTTCTATCGCGGCATCGCCAGAGCCGGATGCGGGACGATAGAGCACTGCGTACAACGTGCCTGGATCACCGGGATCGGAACATAGGTCGACAACCCCGATCGAGTCTTCGGCGGAGAACACTTTCGTCCAGATCTTGCCGCCGTCGACGGTTCTAAAGATTCCGCGGTTTGCGGTTTTCGCCGTTACCGGATGTGGCCGCCAAAGCACCTCGACGCCGAGCGAGTTTCCGCCGACTACAGCAACGTCGGGATTTTTTGGATCGACGATGATCGCCTGTATAAAGGGCACGTCCTGCAGCCCTACGTTCTTCCATATGGCGCCTGCGTCCGTCGAGCGATAGACACCATTACCCCGCGTCTGTTCCCCGGTTCCGACATACAGAACGTTAGAATCGGACGGAGCTACCGCAAGCGCGCCGATAGACGCAACCCGCTCCTTGTCGAAAATCGGGTGCCAGACTTGTCCTCCGTCAGTAGTTTTCCAGACTCCACCACCGGGGGTGCCGAAATAATAGGTGTTCGAGTCAGCCGCGCCGGCGACGGTCGTAACTCGCCCGGCGCGAAATGGGCCGATCAACCTCCACCGCATGCCGGAGAGTAGCTTGCCGTCGATTGGTTCCTGGCTCGAAAGATTGACTGGCCGAACAGCGATGACAGCGACGAATGCGAGAAAGAGCCGGAGGCGTGCTCCGCGCAAGACTGTTTTCATTTGGACTCCCGTCTTCCGATCGCACCTCGTTCCGAGTCGCATCGTGGAACATTTAGCCGGAACTAAGCCACCACAATTTAATTCATACTCTTGCGTCATAGTTTAGGATCACTCTTGAATGACGAGCAACCCAGAAGTCATCGCAACGGATTGTCAGTTTCTTGTTAGTCGACAATCCGATTGTGGGCTGCCTTCGTAAGCCTAAGACACTCCCGCTGTGCTAGCCTGTTCCTTCCATCGTTGTTCGTTCACGCCCATCACGACGAGCCACAGGGCTAGCAATAGTTCAGCCATGCCTATCACGAAAACGTAGGGTTCCACACGGGCCGCGATTGCAGGGGAGAGGAACTCCGCAAAATTGTTGATCTGGTAGTAGAAGCCCGAAATTGCCAGCAGCACGCCTAGAATTCGAGGCAGGAAGGTCGACCGGAAAATCAGGTATCCGGTCAGGAGGTTCCAGAATCCGAAAAGTACCATGCTGATGGCGTATCCATAATCATAAAAGTTGAGAAACATGAGCGCCTGCGCTTGCGACTGGGCCACGTTGACTGCACTTGAGGAGCGAGCGCCTTCCAGGACGGCCAAAGGGGCCAAAAGAAAAACGCCGATAGAAAGTTGAATGGCCTCTCCGACCAAGTTTGAGACTGCTGCAAGCAAAGAGAGGCGCCTGCTCACCGGCCTAAACAAGTCGTATAGGAGAAGCGTATAAATAATAAATGCAACGCAGGAGATGACATCGCCGACAAAGCCCCAGCGATATAGCAGCTCGTGCGCCAGGATGTTGTGCGCGGTAGCCGCTGCATCGCTATCCACAACCAGCCTGCTGCGAACCCAGATCGCGAATCCTTCAGTTGTTCCGATCCAAGCAAAGACACCCGCCATCCTGGCCTGGAAACGTGGCGATGTTTTGACGGTAGGATCTGTCATTTTGGACCCCCTGAATTATGACCCGAACATCACTCGACGAGTTTGCTCCAAGGGATGCGTCTCACAGCCGAGCTGGGACCCACTAAGACGAAGGTCCTTCCAGCCGAGATGAGGGGCGCTTCTTGCCGCAGAAGTATACGTGGCGCCGCGCCCGAAGGTTGCACTTTTGTGAGGGTAAGCTGGCTCGGTGGCCGGCGGCCGTTGACAGCACATTGCACTTAATTAGGGCCTTTGGCTGGCTGCACAGCGGCAGCGGGTAAAGCCCGTGAACAGCCGATCTGTTCTCGGTTGAAAGCCATCATGGACGGTTGACGAGCAACCCAGAAGTCAACTTCTCAATTGCCGACAACACACACAGAATCGGCTGCCCTCTAGATTGCCGCGACAGCCTATAACTGCGTCCACGCATCGCCCTAATCTCTGGCACGAGACTTGGCCCCTACGAAATCGAATCACCTCTGGGCGCCGGTGGCATGGGCGAGTGTATCGCGCTCGCGATACACGATTGGATCGCACGGTCGCATCAAGGTTCTGAACGCGCAACTCGTGGCGAGCACCGAACTGCGCACCCGCTTCGAACGTGAAGCTAAGATCATCTCTCAGCTGCAGCATCCCCATATGTGCTCCACGATGTTGGCAATGAAGGCCCCATCGATTACCTCGTAATGGAGTTCCTGCAAGGGGATCGCGACCTGAAACCAGGCAACGTGATCCTGACCAAGTTGGGGGCCAAGCTTCCCGATTTCGGCCTGGCTAAGCCACTCGGCGCAACGGTCGCATCTGGCACCGGAAGTGGTTCGGCTTCCGTTTTCGCCGCGGCCCTGACGCAGACCATGCCATCCGTCGCCGGCTACGCCGCTCTCCGCGGCAGGAGCGGTGACAACGACTGATAGGCGTGGCTTATCAGAGTCGCCGACCTCCCGAGATTCAGTAAGAGGCAGACTTCTCGGCCCCTGCAGAATGTCACGAATTTGCAGTTATGCTTTGTGGTGTTTACGACAGGCCCAGTCTCTTGAGAAGAGCCTGGAAGCGTGGCAGCGCGCGAAGGGGGGCCAACGTAGGTTCGCAGCCCAGGATAATCAAGAGGCCGGCTCCGGCTTTCTCGGCCGCCTCCAGCCAGTCGACAGCGACTTCCAGATTGCCGAGCAGGCAGTGGATGAGCGCCAGAATGTAGGCAGCGGCGTGCTCGGCCGAGACGACGTCCTCCAGCCGGGCCGCGATCTCCAAAGCCTTCTCCCGCTCTCCCAACCGCGCATAAAGCACTCCTAGGACCCCTGCGCTGGCATGTTGGCCGCTGCGAGTCAGGCCGGCGATCTTTTGGATTTTTTCAATGGCGTGGCGACAGCGTTCGGGTGTTTTAGCGACGTACATGAGAATGCGGTTTGTATAGTAATCGCTCGGATGAAGTTCCAGAGCGGACTGGAGATGATTCCATGCTTCTTCGCTCTTGCCGGCACAGTTGAGAATCCAGGCCACGTGTGCCTGGAACAACGGACCGAGCGGGTCGACCTCGGCAGCTTTCCGAATGGCGGTAATTGCGGGCTCGAAGTCGCGCACGCAAGCGTGAGCGATTGACAGGGTGTGATAGGCGATGCCCGCGTTGGCATCAAGCCGGATTGCTTGCTCAGCCAGACGAATGCCGAGTGGAAAGTCGTGCTCGGCCTGCATGGCATGGAGCGAAAGCGCAGCGTACGCCTCCGCGTTGGAGGGATCGAGTTCGATGGCTTTCTTTGCGGCCGCTTTGGCCTTGGGAAACACCTCAGGGCCAGGAATGAAGGCATAGAAGCCCATCAGCACAAGAGCATACGCAAGGCCAGCATGACTGCGAGCGTAGGCCGGATCAATGGCAACGGAATGCTGAAAAAGTTCCAGAGCGTTACGAAAGCCCTGCTCCGACCATGTTCTGGCTTGATGGGAGCCTTTCAGGTAAAGGCGGTAGGCCTCGGGATCTGCCGTTGTCGGCTCGGTGACTGCACGCGTGGATGATGAGGAGCGCCGGGCTGCGGCAAAGTCGCTACCGAGGCGTTCGACGAGACACGACCCAATCTCGCGGGCAAGCTCTTCCTGTACCTCCAGCAGGTCGGTCATTTTGCGGTTGTAGGAATCTCCCCACAGCTGGGTCTGACGAGCCACGTCGACCAGCTCTGCTTTTACAATCAAGGTTTCCTTGTGCTGTAGTACGCGGCCGCTTACGACCGCGCGGACGCCGAGTTCGGTCGCGGCGGTGAAAGCGTCCACATTCTTTCCTTTGTAGCGGAAGACTACGCCGCGCGGGACGACGCGCAGTTTGGGTAGACGAGACAAATCATTGATGACGGTTTCGGTGATGCCATCGCTCAGGTAGTCGTTGGCAGGATCACCACTGGCGTTTTCAAAGGGCAGCACGGCAAGCGAATCGATGGCTTTGGCAATTTTTGCCTTGCGAGTTTTGCCTGAATCTCGCGCTGAATTTGCGGCAGAATCGTGTTGCGAACCAATGTCACGCCTGAGCCGCTTGAGATCGGCGCGCAGTTCGGCCGCGCTCTGGTAACGCAGGTCGCGATCTTTTTCAAGAAGCTTCCCGATGATTTCGTTCAGCTTGGGATGGAGCTTGCGGTTCGTGGCCGGCGGATGATTGAGCAGCGCATCAAAGATCACCGCAGTGGTGTCGCCGCCGAAGGCGAGTTGCTGTGTTGCCATTTCATAGAGGACAGCGCCAAGGCTGAAGAGATCGCTGCGGGCGTCGAGGTTCTGCCCTCGTGCTTGCTCCGGCGACATATACGCCACAGTGCCGATCGCGATCCCGGGACTGGTGAGACGCTCCAGGTCGACGGTCAGTGTATCGAGTGATTCGCCGGGGAGGGTTGCGAGCTTGGCAAGGCCGAAGTCGAGAACCTTGGGGCCGCGGGAGGTCATAAATATGTTAGCCGGCTTAATGTCGCGATGGACGATGCTCCGGGCGTGTGCGGCACTCAGTGCGTCGGCTAACTGGATGGCGAGATCGAGCAACTCTTCCAGCTCGAAAGTCGCGGATTCGATGCGATGCCGTAACGTGGTGCCCTCGAGAAATTCCATGGCGATGAATGCCCGGCCGCCGTCCTCGCCAATGTCGTAGATGGTGCATATATTGGGATGGTTCAAGGCCGACGCGGCCTGGGCTTCGCGCTGAAAGCGGCTCAGAGCTTGGGGATCACCAGCCACTTCGTCGGGTAGAAACTTCAGAGCGACGAAGCGTTTCAGGCGGATGTCTTCAGCCTTGTACACCACGCCCATTCCCCCTCCGCCGAGTTTTTCGAGGACGCGGTAGTGCGAAACTGTCTGGCCGATCATTGGGCTGAAATGGTAGGTGCTAGCGTAGGGTAAGTCAATGAAGCTGCGCGGAGTGAGTTTCAGAACCTCAACTTGATAAGGAGCCTTCATCCACATATCGGCAATGCGGCGCTTCGGCAGCTACCACCAGCGATTCGCACTTGAAGTGGCGCATGCCTCAACGTGGAGAAGTCGCGAATCCGCCAGCGTGGCAACGCCGAGCACCTGCAATGCGGCGACGAGTTCGTCCAATGTTCGGGTGAAATCCTAGATAGTTCGATGGCCGCCAATCAATGCTTCTCTACTGCAATCACGTGGTCGTCGGGATTGCGGGTGATCAGCTTGTCCATGGGATCGATACCTGCTTTAGCCGGCAGCCTGTTGACCGCGACAGTGAATTCGGTCTTCTCCTGATCGATCCTGTGCTTTTGCAGGTAGAGGAATTTTCCGTTGGCGTCCAACACCCCAATGTCGATCCAGTCGTTGATAGGAATCGATTGCTCCTGTCCGCGTCCATCGGCGCGGACCTTTTTCGCATCCACCGTCAAGTGAACTTGGTACTTGCCGTCGGGTTGCGGAACATAATCGGCGGAGCGCGCACGAACATCGTAGAGCGTGATAGCCCGGAAGAGATCTTCAAACAAGGGCTGATACTGAGACGGCGTGAACTGCTGAAAGTCGCCTTCGAGCTGCAGCGATATGGGGTAGGGCCCATCCTTGAAGGCGAACGTCTGCAGAAATTCCCTGATCGCCGCATTCACGTTGTTCTCGCCGATGTCATCCTGCAGCAGGTACATCACCAGGGAACCCTTGCGATAATGAATGTACCCCTGATTGGGATCGACTTTGTAAAGCGGATTCTCCTCGTTGCGCTCCTGCCCGCGGCCCGACAGATATTGATCGAGCTCTAGGCGCAGGAATTTCTTCATCGAATCTGCGCCGAACTGCTGTTTCATCACCATCAGCGCGGTGTACTGCGCCATAGTTTCGTCGATGGAAGTTGCGCCCTGCACATAAGCCGACATCACCTGATGTCCCCACCACTGATGCCCAGTCTCGTGCGCTGTGACATAAAACGGCATGTTCACAGCGTCCGCCTTGTTGCTGATTTTGGTGATAAAGCCAATCGACTCCGAGTACGGAATCGTGTTGGCAAACGACTCAGCAAACGTGCCGTAACCGGGGAACTCGATAATGCGAAGCTGATGGAACTGGAATGGGCTGTAGTTCGCCGAGCAATAGGTCAGCGTTTCCTTCATGCTTCCTATCATCGTGTCGAGATCAAATTCGTGGCCGGGATGGTAGTAGATCTCCAGGTTGACATTGTTCCACTTGTCGCGACGCACGGAGTACTCGCCCGACTGAATCGAATACAAGTTCAGGATGGGCGCGTCCATCTTGTATTGGAAGTAGCGGCGGCCATCCTGCATCCATTCCTTTTGCAGGTACCCGGGTGCGATGCCTATCTGGTCGGGGGTGGTGCTGACCGTGGCTTCGAAGTTGATCCAGTCGGCGTCGAAGCTGCCGCTGTTGTACTGACGCGCGGCCATGTCGTCCAGCGTCGGCAGCCGCCGTGCCTTGTCGAGCCCGTGCTTGTGCCGCGTGCTGTCATCGGTCAACTCGATATCTGGCGCATAACCAATGTACGGTGAATAACGGTCGTTGATGAACGTACCGTTACGTACGATGTCAGTGTTAGGCCGCGAATTCTCAAACCCAGGATTGTTGTATTCAATGGCGAACGTCAGCGGAATACGTCCGCGCGGCGGCAACGCCTGCGGCAGCTTGTAAAGATAAAAGCCGAGCCGGGGGTCTTCGATCAGCGCGGTTTGCCCGCCGGCAAAACTGAGCTGGTTCACCTTGATGCGGGGTAGGGGCAACGGCGCTAGATCGACCGGCCAAATCGTGATCGCAGGGCGATCGATGTTCGCGTTGGTCTTGTTCTCCAGCCACATCGTACCGCTGATGGAGACAGACCGCTTGTCGGGATAAATGTCGTAGTGGCTGCTGACGTCAGTGATCCGCGGCTGCGGCAGGGACCAGTACTGCTTGTACTTTTTCTCGTATTGCGCACGGTCCTCATCCATCTTAAATGTCGTGCGGTAAGAATTCAGAACGTGCGTGTTGTAAAAGATGAATCCGCCAGTGCCGACCATCAGCAGGGCAAACGCAGTCACGCGGGCAAAGCTAGCGCCGGATAAACGCTGGCGTACGAGAGCGAGGCGCACGCGCCAGATAGTATCTGTTCCCCGCACCCAGAGCAGATTCGTCGTGATCGCCAGCAGAATCGCGGCAATCCCCCAGTACAAGCGGAACCAAACGAGTTGCGTGAGGAACGGGCCATAGCCGTTCATGTCGGAGTACGTGACGGGTGGCGTCTGCCCAAAGCGATAGAGATAATCCTGGAATCCTGCGGGCGGAAGCGCGATGGTAGCGACGATGTACAGTACCATCACAAAGTGCCCGAGATATTTGTTGTTGACGACGGTCTGGACGAAGATCGCTAGCGCGCAAAGGATCCACAGCTCGGTCAAGCGATTGAGGAACAGCTCACGGAAGTAGAGGCCAAACTCGAAGTGATAGTAGCGCTGAACGATCTGCACCGTTAGGCCGGCGAGCATGATGCTGAGCACCACCAGCACCTGCACCAGCATCAGCGCAAAGAGCTTGGAGCAGAATAGCACCCAACGCTGCAGCGGAAAGGCGTCGATGACCTGATTGAGTTGAGCGTCACGCTCCTGCCACACCAGCTCGCCGGAATAGAAAATAATGATCGCGATGGCGAAGATCAGAAAGCCCGCGCCGGCCATCAGCACCATCAGGTGGGTAACGGGATAGGTGCGGACCGTCCATGGCGTGGTGACTCCTGAGGCGACAACGACCGCGAATAGATAGCCCGCCAGCATCAACACGGCGAAGAAAACGTTCTTCACTGTCTCCGTGAACTGAATGCGCGTGAGCGACAGCAGGTGGCGCAGCGAAGCCAAGGACGAAAAGACCGGATGCGAGACAGGCAGCGCTTCTTTTCCTGGCAGGGCTTCCTTGTCCTCGAGCGTCCTACCCCTCCGACTTCGCTCGGCGGCATAGGAGAACGAGAACTTTGCATACGCAACGATGAGAAAGATCGCGCCAACGCCCAGCCACAACAGCCGATTGGCCAGCAGAATTCCGCCCAGCGGGATGAGTTGGGTGTTGCGCTGGAACGGCGTCCAGTAGCGCGTCATGCGGTCGATGGCGCCGCCGCCGAGCGGATCGAGCAGGGCGAAACCGACGCCGGTCTGGAGTGCATTGGCATTCTGCTCGACGACGAAATATCCGATCAGCACCAGCACGCTCGCAACATACACCGGCAGCATTGTGCGCGAGAGCGCGGCCAGGGCGAAGAAGACCGAGGTCAGGAAGAGAAGATTGGGCAGAACATTGATGAAGTAGGGCTGCAGAAACGCGGAGGCCATCTGTGGGCCGACGCGCGTCTTGTCTAGCCAGGGCGTCAACATGCCAACCCACGTGCCTAGGCCCACGCTGGCGAAGATGACCAACTGCACGGCGAACGCCCCCAGAAAGCGCCCGCCGAGATAACCGAACTTGGTGACCGGGGCGGTGTAGAAGAAGTCCGTGGTCTTGTTATCGATGTCCTGATATGTTGCCTGCCCGGCAATCGCGGCGGTGATCACGATTCCGAAGAAGCAGATGTAGGTGATCATGTTGTTCAACGCGTAAGGGGAGTTAATCAAAACCTTGCCCCCGGTGCCGAAGTCGACCGCGGCGGATGCGAAAGCGCCACCCGACATCAGCGTGAACAGCAGGCCTAGGGTGAAGAACACCACAAAGTAGACATAAGTCGAGACGCGTCGCAGGCGCTGCTGAAACTCGAAAAGGAAGATGCTGGCCAGCATATCCTAGTTTGCCGCCTTTGATGCCGGTGTTGGCGATGTGAAGCCTTTAATGGTCGCGAAGTACAAATCTTCGAGATCGGGCACTGCTGCCTCGAAGCCCGCTTCGGGCGGATCGTCCTGCAAAACGTGCAGAACATTGCGTCCGCCGAACAGGTGCATGGAGATCACTTTGAAACGCTGCTGATAGTCGGCGATTTCAGAGCCCGCAATGGCCTTTCTCCACACGTGGCCGTTCAACTGTGTCACCAGTTCTGCGGGATCGCCAGCCGCGAGAACGCGTCCCTGATGAATGATCGCCATCTGCCGGCACAGATCGCTGACGTCAGAGACGATATGCGTGGAAAGAATGACAACCACGTTCTGGCCGATGGCGCTGAGCAGATTGTGGAAGCGGATGCGCTCTTCGGGATCGAGGCCCGCGGTTGGCTCGTCCACGATAATGAGTTGCGGATTGCCGAGCAACGCCTGCGCGATCCCGAAGCGCTGCTTCATTCCTCCGGAGTAGCTGCCCAGCGGCTTGTTGCGGTGTTCCCACAAGTTGGTCTGCCGCAGCAGCGTCTGCACCACATCGCGCCGCTCCTTCGTATTCTCGATGCCCTTCAGCTGGGCAAAGTGCGACAACAGCGTTGCAGCCGACACTTTGGGGTAGAGTCCGAACTCCTGTGGCAAATATCCCAGGCGTTTGCGCACTTCGTCTTTTTGGCGCAACACGTCGATGCCATCGAGGCGTGCGCTGCCGCTGTCAGCTTCCTGGAGTGTTGCCAGCGTTCGCATTAGCGTGGACTTGCCCGCACCGTTCGGACCGAGCAGTCCGAACATGCCCTGCGGGATGGACAGCGAGACATTGTCAAGCGCCTGTGTTCCATTGGGATAGCGCTTCGAGAGGTTCTCGATTTGTAAATGCATAATTTCTCTTTATCTTTGTACGCGAATATTTGAAGAATTGTTCCGAGGCGCTGGTTAGTTTAAACGTTAGACTATCAGGTCGCAGACATTTCAGTGGCGAACGCCTCCCATCTCGCGTCTCGCGGGGGGTTTATCCTTGGGTCTTCCCTGGTGGGCCTGGCGAACGAAATCGGAGTAGGATGACACTCTGCGCGAACCCCAGCAGCCTAGCGTCCTTCGAGTGGGGGAGATGCCCTCGCCTGGTCGCGATCATTGGGAGCTTCGATCTCTACCAGCAGGGAAAAAACGTTTCGGTACGCATGCAAGGCGACAGCCGCGAACCTGAACAACGAGTTCGAACTAATCGATTTCGGGGACTCTGCTCCAGCACGTTGTCGGTACCGATCGCCAATACACCGCTCACGTTGTGACGGCATTCTAGAATGCTGGAGCGATAAATCAGCCCACTCGCAGGAGCGGATTTTCCCACCGGAGAGACATGTGGATCTAGCCTCGGAAGAGAACCTGAAATCTTCGCCAGGGCCTGCTGAACGCTTCGAGAGTGGCTGGCAATGATGTTGCGCCGCACCTTTGCCACTTGTGGGGTCATTCCGGACCCGATCAAGACTCGCGCCTCGTCAGGATGCTCGGCCAAGTAGACGATGAGAGCTACGACGGCTGCTCTCATCTGGGAGATCGTGTACTCCGAGAACCCAATAGCGATCAGTTTCCGAGATCCGTCCCGTAGCACCCCTTCGTGAAATGGAGATTCTTGATTCGACTCCTATGGACACTGCATAGGACAGACTGATATTCTCATTTGGGCACTGCAAAGGAGAGGAATCTTCTCAATTCGAAGGGTGGAGTCGAGGCGGATCATGGAAGCAAAGAAGTCGGAAGTACTGCAGGGGACGTTGGATCTGATCATTTTGAAAACATTGCATGCGCTCGGACCGCTGCATGGTTTCGGAATTGCGCGGCGCATCGAGCAGGTGAGTCACGACATTTTCCAGATCAATGAGGGTACGGTGTATACCTCGCTGCTGCGCATGCAACAGCAGGGATGGATTGCCGCGGAGTGGGGGACTTCGGAGAACAACCGCAAGGCAAAGTATTACTCGATTACAAAGCGGGGCGTGAAGCAGCTTGAGGTCGAAACGGAGAACTGGAGGCGGATCTCTAGCGTGATTGGCCGCGTGCTGCGCCTCGTGGCCGAGGGACGATCATGAGTGCACCGTTCAGCCTGCGCGGGTTTGCGGCGAGACTATGCGGATTTCTCGGCCAACAGAAGAATGTGGACGAGTTCAATGATGAGGTCCGACAGCACTTGCAGATGCTGACCGAGAGATTCGCAGCGCAAGGCATGTCTTCGGAAGAGGCGGTAAGGGCTGCGCGCCTGCAATTCGGCAACCGAACCTTACTGAGGGAAGACCGAAGGGAGCTGCAGACCCTGACATCGATCGAGGCATTATGGCTCGATCTTCGCCACGCCATGCGGGCACTCTGGAAAAGCAGGGCATTTGCCGCCGTGTCAATTGCGACCTTGGCATTGGGAATCGGAGCGGCTACCGCGATTTTCAGCGTGATTGACAACGTGTTGCTCGAACCGTTCCCCTACAAAGACTGGGGACGCATGGTATTTCCCCGGATTCACGACACCACCCAGAGTCAGGAAGAGGGGCGGCAGGGATACTCCTCCAATGAGTTTCTGGAGTTTGCCCGTCAGAACCACGTGTTTGACGCCGTCGTTGGGACTTCCGAGGATCCTGTGCTTTACAAACACGGAGAAGGTGTCGACTGGCTATTCGGAGCGGAGGTGACGCCGGGCGCATTTGAATTCTTTGGCATGCCTGCGCTATACGGCCGCGTACTACAACCGACAGATTATCGGCCCGGAGCACCGCCGGTATTCGTCATGCGGTATAAGACCTGGAAGGAGCGTTTCAACGGCGACCTCGGAATGTTGAATGAGACTTTCGTGCTGGATGGAACGGCGCGAACCCTGGTGGGAATCATGCCGCCACGCTTTGGCTGGTACGGTGCAGATCTATGGATTCCCAACACGCCACTCCCCGGAATGTCGACGTTCTGGTTCATGCTAGGGCGACTGAAGCCGGGCGTTTCACAGGCGCAAGCCGCAGCAGATCTGACTCTTGTCGCCAACCGCCAGGCCAAGATCAATCCGCAGGATTA
>Ga0187782_10002690_pt1 | contig 13111 bp, 13 predicted proteins | sample 0715_SJ02_MP15_2_FD_132454 | JGI IMG/M metagenome (GOLD analysis project Ga0187782, IMG submission 132454) | Tropical peat soil microbial communities from peatlands in Department of Meta, Colombia - 0715_SJ02_MP15_20_MG | ecosystem: Environmental > Terrestrial > Soil > Wetlands > Peat | place...
ATGGGTTAGAGGGATCGGTCGCCAGGTTGTCGCGAAGCTCGCGCCCGCGGCGAATCAGGCCTTCGAGGTGGGAGAGGTAAGTCGCGATCTGCGCTTGCAGGCCCTCATCCATCGGCATCGGTCGCGTCCCCCACTACCGGCTGCCTCGAGCATCTCCGGCAAACACAATTACGTTGTTGTCTTTCACTAGTGAGGATTATTCCAGGCAGTGAATTCGAGGCTCATGCTTTATGAAGCTTTTCTCTCTGTCAGCAAGGATGCTGCCGGCGCTCCTCGAATCGAGGCGTCCAACACCTGCACGAAATGAACCACCGGTACCTGGCTGCCGGCGAGCCGGATACCGCTTCGCAACTGAAGCAGGCAGCCGGGGTTTCCCGAGGCAACAATGTCTGGCGCGGTCGCCAGAACATTGCGGACCTTGCGCTCGCCCAGTTCCTTGGCCGGTTCGGGCCGCACAAGATTATAGATTCCGGCCGAGCCGCAGCACAGTGCCGCTTCGGCGGCTTCCAGGATCTTCAGTTCGGGGATTTTTCCCAGGACAGCGCGCGGCTGCGCCTTCACACCCTGGGCATGTTGCAAGTGGCAGGAGTCATGGTAGGCGATCTTCAAGGGGATTGGATGGCGCGGAGCCCGCGGCTCGAGGCCAGCCAGGACTTCAGAGATGTCGCGACACTTGGCGGAGAATGCCTTCGCCCGCTCGCTATACTTCGGATCGTCGCGCAGCAGATAGCCATAGTCTTTCAGGTTCGATCCGCAGCCCGCGGCATTGCTCACAACCGTATCCACCTGCGCGCGTTCGAATGCATCAATGGTGCGCCGTGCGTAATCGAGGGCTGCCTCCTCTTCTCCGGCGTGGACCATGAGCGCACCGCAGCAGCACTGATCCCTGGGAATAACCACCTCGCAACCTTCTGCGGCGAGAACGCGAGCCGTGGCGGCGTTTACCTCGGGGAAGAAGACGCTCTGCACGCATCCCACGAGCAAACCCGCACGCAGGCGCCGTTCGCCCTGCGCTTCCACCCGTTCCGGGAGCAAGGCGGCATCTGTCGCTTCGGGAGCCGACGGCGCGAGGTCCTCGACAGCGCGCAGACTTGCCGGAAGCAGTCTGAGCAGACCGCTGCGGCGCACGAGCGACTGCAATCCCGAGTGCTGATAGATTCGCAGTGGCCCCAGGAGCAGGCGCAGTCGATCGGGCCGCGGAAAGATCTCAAAGATCATTCGGCGCAGCAAGCCGTCGGTTACCGGCCGCTGGTAGTTGCGTTCAATCTGGGAGCGGGTCGCTTCGATCAGTTTGTCGTACTTCACGCCCGAAGGACAGGTGGTTATGCAGGCCATGCATCCGAGGCAGTTGTCCAAGTGGCTGACAACGGTGGGATCGAGGCGAACCTGCCCCTCCAGGCCGAGCTTCATCAGATAGATCCGTCCGCGGGGCGAATCCATCTCTTCGCCCCACAGTGCATAGGTGGGACAGGTGGCGAGGCAAAAGCCGCAATGCACGCACTCGTTGACCAAATCGGTCGAGGGCGGGTGGTGCGCGTCGAAGGCGCCAGAGTTGGCGTTGGCAGGTATTCTCGCGGGTTCCGGCATTTAGATTCCCCCAATGAACCGGCCGGGGTTGAGCACGCCCGTCGGATCGAATTGCGCTTTGATGTTTCTCATCAGTGCCAGCGCATCGCCCGCGCTTCCCCAGACATCCATTTTCGATTTGATTTCGAGAGGGCAGCGCAGGATGGCGAGCGAGCCTCCGCGAGTTTCCAGATTCTTGCGCAAATCCTGGAGCGCATTGAGAAGGGCAGCGTTATCGTTCCCCTCCAGCCGAAGATAGCCGACTCCGACCGCCTGAGCGACCAGCAGCCAAGGCCACTGCAGCGGCTCCGATGCTTTCCTGATCGAGTTCAAGAAGTTTCCGAGATCCGAAGGCAACAGGCTGAACTTGCACACGACGGAAGGTTCAGCCCCGCTCCACATCTCTGAGCGCGCATTCCAGACGTTTGCTGGGGACTCGATACGGCGTGCTCCGGAGGCGATGCGCAGGGTCTGCTCAATCTGCGCTTCACAGCCCGCGGCAGTGCCTTCAAAGCGTAGATCGACCTCCGGCAGCGAGGAACTCCCGGCGCGAACTTGCACGCCGGTCGGAACCATATTGCAATCCTGAATCGCGAGAACCAAAGCGTTCATGGTCGCGTTGTCAGCATTGGAGAAGCTCAAGGTGCGGGTTTCGCGCGGGATGGGGTGCAGCCGGAAATTCGCTTGCGTGATGATTCCGAGAGTACCCAAGGACCCGGTAGCCAACTTGGGCAGGTCATATCCAGCGACGTTTTTTACCACCTTGCCGCCGCTCTTGGCGAGAGTGCCGTCGGGCAGAGCCAGCGTGACGCCAATAACCAAGTCGCGCAAGCCTCCGAAGCGAATACGGAGAGGCCCGCTGTCGTTGGTGGCCAGAATCCCTCCGATCGTCGATTGGTCCGGCCAAAGAGGGTCGAGAGCCAGTCGCTGACCATGCTCGGCAAGAGTTTGCTGCACCTGTTGGAAGGTGCATCCGGCTTCCACCGTCGCCGTCATGTCGCCCCAGGCGTGTTCCACGACGCGGTTCAATCGGTGGGTGGAAAGAATCAGGTCGCCGCCGCGCGGAGGATTACCCCAACCCATCTGGCTTGCGCCGCCGCGAGGAATCACGCGCAACCCAGCGGCGGTGGCGATTTTCAGCGCGCGAGCAACTTCCTCAGGATTACCCGGCTCGATGAACATATGCGGAAGCACGTCATCGACCGTGTCCTCCAACATGGAGTTGCGCATGTGCTCTGCGCCGACGAGGGCCCGCAGATCGCTCCACGCAGCTTCCACAGCGGCGATCGGTGCATGAGTTGACGATGGAGTTTCCATAACCCTCAAAAGAACTGCGCTACCCCGGCGACTTCCAGAGGATGCGGTTGATACGGTCCGGTTCTCTCCGCGCACAGGCGGGTGCGAGGAAACACTTTCCCTGGATTCGAAAGGTGTTCGGGATCGAAAGCGCAGCGCACGAGCTGCATGGTTTCCAGATCGGGCTCGGCAAACATTTCCGACATCATCATGGTTTTCTCTGCGCCCACGCCGTGCTCGCCGGTGATGGACCCGCCAAACTGCACGCACAGCCGCAGGATATTGATGGAAAGCTCGGTGGCGCGCTCCTCCTGGCCCGGGATGCGCCGGTCGTAGAGCACCAGGGGATGCAGATTGCCATCGCCAGCATGAAAGACGTTGGCCACACGCAAGCCTTCGGCAGCGCTCATACGTTCGATTTCGCCGAGAATCTTGGGCAGCAAGGTACGAGGAATGACTCCGTCCTGCACGATGTAGTTGGGCGAGATGCGGCCCACGGCGGCAAAGGCGGCCTTGCGGCCTTTCCAGACGACCGCGCGCTCTGCGTCGGATTGGGCGACGCGAATCTCCCAAGCCCCGCATTGCGTACAAATCTCGCCCACCTGGTCCATCAAGTGCTCGACTTCTGCGGCGGGGCCGTCGAGTTCGACGAGCAGCAGTCCGCCGCAGTTTGGGTAATTGGCGTGCACCGAGGCCTCGGCGGCCTGAATGGCGAGGTTGTCCATCATCTCGATGGCCGCTGGCAGCATTCCTGCCCCAATAATTCCGCTAACCGCCGCGCCCGCTTCGGTGGTGGTATTGAAAGCGGCCAGCAGGGTTTGAATGACCGCCGGTTTCTTCATGATACGAAGTACGGCTTTGGTCGCGATTCCGAGCGTTCCTTCCGAGCCCACAAAGATTCCGGGCAGATCGTATCCCGGACGGTCCAAGGCCCGGCTGCCGAGATGCACGATCGACCCATCGGGGAGGACGACCTCGAGTGCGAGCACGTGGGTCGTGGTGAATCCGTATTTCAGACAGTGCGCCCCACCCGAGTTCTCCGCAACATTCCCGCCGATACTGCACACCGACTGCGAAGAAGGATCGGGGGCAAAGAAGTAACCATGCGAAGCAACGCGTTGGGTAACATCCGAGTTGACGACCCCTGGCTCCACGACTACGCGCGCGTTCGGTAGATCCACTTCGAGGATGCGGTTCATGCGGGCTAAACTAATGAGCACGCCGTTTTCTACCGGCAGCGCCCCTCCGCTGAGTCCCGTACCCGAGCCGCGAGCGACGAAGGGAATCTTTTCGCGATGGCAGATCCGCACAATCGCCTGAACGTCGGCGGTTGAAGTGGGAAGCAGAACCGCCTGAGGCAGGATGCGCATGTTCGTCAGGCCATCGCATTCATAGGTGTGCAGTTGAGAATCTTCGGTGATCAAGCCCTTGCCAACGATCGCGCGGAATTCGCCGAGGATACGTGCTTCCATGAGGGCTCTCCTCGCCAGGCGGTTATGAGCCTGGTGGGCACTTCCAAGAGGCTACTGAGATCGACTGGAATCTTATACCAAGATGCCGATTTAGTGGAGATCAGTTTTCCGAGTAGCTCCGATCCTATGTCCGAGAGGTGGACGAACACGCCCCGGCAGCGGCCATCCTCGTGATGAGGCCGCCCGCTTCGTCATCGATCATATGGGACACATGCCCGCGCAACTGGGTCTGGCGCATCCGGGATTTACGGCCCTATTCGCGCTTGCAGGGGAAGGCAACTGCTGGGTAAAGCTCTCCGGCGCATATCGTATCTCCGCCCAGCCGTACCCGTATGAGGATGTCGGTCCGATTGCGCAGGCGCTGGTCGAAGCTGCGCCGGAGCGCATGGTATGGGGAAGCGACTGGCCGCATCCTTCGTTCCAAGGCGCGATGCCGGTCGATGCCATGCTCCTCGATCTGCTGGCTAGCCGGGTTCCAGAATCGGGGGCACGGCAGCGTATTCTTACAACGAATCCGGCGGAGCTGTATGATTTTGCAGGCTGACGCTGAGCAACGCGAAGAGGACGATACAGCCGCTACCAATCCGCCACACGATTCTTAAAGCTAGAGGCCGCTCCAACCCCATCCATAACCGCGCCCCCAATCAGGACGGCACGCCCCACGTTCTCATGATGTTTCCTGTGCAACATGTAAGCGGTGGCGATTTCAGCGCCGAACAACGCGGCTGTAGCGGCAACCTGAACCGGAGTGGTACGCACAAACGGACGCGCCAATGGATTGTATTCTTCGCCGCCAGCGTCTATGTTCCGATGCGTTACATAGCTGTCGGCAGCCTTTGCGGCTCCGCCGAGCGCGACCAGCGCTATTGTGCCTCGCGTCCAGAAGCGTGAAGCGGCCAGATCTCCACGCGTTACGGATGGATGCGCCGCAAAATCGTAATGCGCCTCTTGGGCGCGCAGTGTGCCGGTCATCGCCACCAGCATCGTAAGCACCGTGAGCATCTTCATAGGGAAAGCGGGTCGAGCAATCAGACCCTTACATGCTCATCGGAATAAAAATAAAAGTCTTCAAGATTAACCAATCCAGGAAACGGAAGTAACCAGACGCAGCAGGCGCGCTGGTTCACTCTTGAGCTCGCCACCGACGGCGACCTGCACGACGCTCTCGAATGGCTCGCGCGCGCGTATGATGCGGGGGCAGGGAAAGGTTCAAAAGTTGAATTGCGATGGGAATTTTATGTTCGCGGTAACTTGCTCGTCGAGAATGCCCGGCCCGCCGCTTGGGTGGCGGCTGTGTGGGGTCGTGGGGTGAGGCCGGGCAATTCTGTGCTTCCTCTTAATTGCAGATGTATATCTTTTACCGCAAAAGGCCTTATCCTGCCTGTGACGGTAATCACCATTCTGCGTGATCGGGATACAACAGGCTGTGACGTAGATCACTGCCAAGGCGGACGTACTGACTAAAGATAAGAACGCAACAATCCAAGGAAATATCTCAGGAGAAGCACTCATGGCCTATGTAATCACCGACACTTGCATCAAGGACGAGCTTTGCGTGGAAGTCTGCCCGACCGACTGCATCCACCCCAAGAAAGACGAGCCGCAGTTTGAGGCAGCGACACAGGTTTATGTCGACCCCGCTGGTTGCATCGATTGCGGCGCCTGCGTTCCAGTTTGCACTTCGGATTCGATCTTCGTGGCAGAGGAACTGCCGGAGGACAAGAAGGAGTTTTTGGAAAAGAATGCCGCGTATTACGCGACATAGCCTTGCCGGGGGTGCCCGCGTGGCGCGGGCACTCCCTTCAATTTCGAAACCCAAGGGAAAATTCGGGGCCGCTGGGTAATCTGTCTGCCCTAACGGTTGCGCAGCGCAGAAACTTCCGTCTTCGCTCTGCTAAAGGCGAAGTGCAGGACCCATTCCCGGGTGCCAGACTCATCGGATTGTACCGGAGAAAACTTCCACCCCTTGGCAGCGTCGAGTGCGGCACGGGAAAAATACTTGCTCGGCCCAGCCGATTCGAGCCTCGCCTTGGCCACGTTGCCCGCGGCATCCACTTCGACTTTCACTCGAACCTTGACCTTGCCTTGAATCGTGCGGAGCGCGCTCGGCGAAACCTTCGGCATCACCCGCTGCACAACTCCGCTCTGATGGTCAGTGTTGGTAATGTCAGTGTTGGTGGACGCTTTTTCCTCGCCGCCCGCATCTGGCTTCGCCCCTTCGACTTTGGTAGCAGCGACCTTTGCAGCTCCCGGCGCATGGGACCTCAGCTTTGGCTCCGGCAGTGCGGGTGGCGGCGCGGACTGCGAGTTCTCCGCAGGCGCGCCGTGCTCAGTATGCGTCGACTGTACTTCCGCCGGAGGGCCCTGCCGTTTCGGTCTGGGCATCAAGAAAAAGGCAAGCGCAAGCACCGCCGCCAACCCCAGAGCGTAGGGCCATTTTGCAAAGGCTTTCCGCTGACTCAAGTTCTGCTGACCAATGTTTTGCTGAGCCAGATTCTGCTGACCCAAAATCGCTGGCGCAGAAACCGCCTTTTCAGTCTGGGCTGAAGTCGGCCCTTGGCGCTCCACTCGCAAGCGATCGCTGATCTCCTCAATCGTCCATCGCTTCGCCGGATCAACTTGCAAGCAGTGCTTTGCGATTTCACGGAATGGCTCCGGGACCGTCGCCGGTACTTCGGGCGCGCTCCGTCGTGCCCGGTCCCAGACCGGCAAGCGCTGCGTCAGCGCCTCGACCAATGTCATCCCCAACTGCCAGTTGTCGACCGCCGCCGAAACCGCATCCGTCGCCGCTTCTGGCGGATCGTAGGCGCTCGTCGCCGGCGCGCCACGCCTCTGCTCACCCACCGCACCCAGAGCGTCGCTCGAGAGCTTCACCTGCTCTGCAACGGCCAGAATATTTGAAGGTTGGATGTGCCCATGCACCAATCCCTTCTCGTGCGCATATTGCAAGACCTCGACAAGCGGCGGCAACAGCGCTCGCGCTTCGTCGGCCGTCAGTGCTCGCTCCGGCAGAATCTGAGCGAGATTTTCCTCGGCATACTCCTCCACCACATAGAGCAGCGCCGTGCCATCGAAATTGCAGCGTCCCGCGGCGAAAATACGAATCAGATTCGGATGAGTCAGTTCGCTGGCTTTCTCCCATCGCAGCAATTGTTTCTGCGCGTCTGCCGCGTCGGCGGGAATCAACTTGATGGCTTGCTTGGCATCGCCCACACTGCCTTGCGCAAGGGTGAGGAACACGGCACTGTGATCGGAACCGCCTAAATAGCTTAGCAGCGGAAATCTCCCATCGACGGTGCGGCCGACCCATGCTTGCCAACTCTCGCTCATATCGTCTCGCTCTTCGTCTCGCTCGATCGTCTCGCTCATGTTCGGAATCTCACTAGCCCGTTATTGTATGTGACCGAGCGCACAACCGGAACCAGCAAGAGAAAAGTTGAAGGTGACGTGCCCGCGCACGCCAGCGCAATCCAGCGGCACTTTATACTATTCGCATGGCTACCGTTACCGTCCCCGCCGAAATCCACAGCCAGCGCTACATCAGCCTTGCGACTTTCCGAAAAAGTGGCGTCGCCGTCTATACCCCCGTCTGGTTTGCCGAAGAGGGCAACAAGCTCTATGTCATGACCAACAGCAAATTAGGCAAGAGCAAGCGTATCCGCAACAACCCGCAAGTCAAGATCGCTCCCTGCACCATGCGCGGAAAGATCACCGGCCCTGAATTTCCAGCTACCGCCCGCATTCTGCCGTCGGAAGATTTTGCCCGCGTCCGCCAAGCGATCAACCGAAAATACTGGCTCGCCCGTATTCCTTTCATTTGGCGCAACACCGACACGACCATCGAGATTACGCCGGCCTGAATAAGCGGGCATGAGTCCAACTCCCCGAACGGGCTCTCCTCAGCGAGTAAAGTCCTAATTCGGGAAATTAGCACAGCACGGATGGCGCATGACGTTTACGCTGGCTCCTCCAGCCTGTTACCATCGAATGTTGTTCCGGGCCCCTGCGTATTTTATTCGGCAATCAGAATTTTTTTCGGAGGCACCATGGCTGTAAAAGTTGGCATCAATGGATTTGGACGGATCGGACGCAACGTTCTCCGCACGGCGCTCGCAGATAAGAACTTCGACTTCGTCGCGGTGAACGATCTCACCGATCCCAAAACTCTAGCTCACTTGCTCAAGTACGACTCCATTCTCGGAAACCTGCCGCACAAAATCACCGCCGGCGCCGACAGTATTTCGATCGACGGCAAAGTCATAAAGGTTTTTAAAGAAAAAGATCCCGCTGCCCTGCCCTGGGAGTCCGTCGGAGCACAAGTCGTTATCGAATCCACCGGGAAGTTCACGGACGGCAACGAAGCGAAGAAACATCTGCGCGGCCCGGTGAAAAAAGTGATCATCACCGCCCCCGGGAAGAACGAAGATCTCACGGTTGTGCTCGGCGTGAACGAAGAGAAGTACGATCCCGCCAAGCACCACATCGTCTCGAACGCATCCTGCACCACAAATTGTCTAGCGCCGGTCGCCAAGGTCGTCAACGATAACTTCAAGATCGTCAGCGGCACCATGACCACCATCCACTCTTATACGAACGATCAGGTGATCCTCGACTTCCCGCACAAAGATTTGCGGCGAGCACGCGCGGCGGCGATCAACATGATCCCGACCTCGACCGGCGCCGCCAAAGCGCTCAAGCTCGTCATTCCCGACCTGGCCGGCAAACTCGACGGCTTCGCCATGCGAGTTCCCACGCCCAACGTCTCGGTCGTCGACCTCGTCGTATGGGTGGAAAAAAAGACCACGAAAGAAGAGGTCAACGCCGCTTTGAAGAAAGCCTCTGAGTCCGGCCCGCTCAAGGGCTACCTCGGCTTCGAGGAGGGCGAACTGGTCTCGTCCGATTTCAAAGGCGACTCCCGCTCCTCCATCGTCGACGCGCCCATGACCTTAGTAGTTGGCGGCAGCTGCGTCAAGGTGATCTCCTGGTATGACAACGAGTGGGGATACTCTTGCCGTGTCCGTGATCTGATCAACCTGATGTCGGCCAAAGGACTGTAGGTTCCTGGCATGAGTCATACGATGGAGGGATGGGCGTCTCGCCCGTCCAGCCGGTCGAGACGCCCGACCCTCCATCGGCAAACGTCGAACCACGGAGTGCTTCCCATGTCCAAAGTTTCTATTCGCGATCTTCCTCTCAACGATCACCGCATCTTCATGCGCGTCGACTTCAACGTCCCGCTCGACGACGGCCGCGTCATGGACGACACCCGCATCCGCGAAACCCTGCCCACTATCGAGTACGCTCTGCGTCACGGCGCGCGCCTCATCCTTGCGTCTCATCTAGGCCGTCCCAAAGGCAAGGCGAATCCCAAGCTGAGTCTCAAACCCGTCGCCGAGCGTCTCCGCATGGTGCTGGACAAGGAACTGTCGCGCGGCGAAAATGTCGGCTTCTGCCCCCAGTGCGTCGGATCCGAAGCCGAAGAAATGGCGCTCAAGCTCGAGAAAGGCCAAGCCCTGCTGCTTGAGAATCTCCGCTTCCACGCCGAAGAAGAAAAAAATGACGAGAATTTTTCCAAGCAACTGGCGAAGCTTGCCGAGTTCTATGTCAATGACGCCTTCGGCACTGCCCATCGTGCCCACGCTTCCACCGTTGGCATCACCCGGTTCGTGGAGAAATCCGCCGCCGGGCTACTTATGGAAAAGGAGTTGCAATATCTGGGTCGCGTCCTGCAAAACCCCGAGCGCCCTTTCGTCGCTATCCTGGGCGGCGCTAAAGTCAGCGACAAAATCGGAGTCATCCAGAACCTGCTCGGCAAAGTTGACATTCTCATTATTGGCGGCGGTATGGCCTACACTTTCCTCAAAGCGCAAGGCGAATCCGTTGGCAAGAGCATGGTCGAAGAAGACAAGATCGAACTGGCCCGCAACCTTCTGCAGCAGGCGAAAACTCACAAGCTCAAGTTCCTCCTGCCTACTGACCACGTCATTGCCGATCGCGTCGAAGCCAGCGCTTTGACCAAGATTGTCAGCCGCGGTGAGCCCATCCCGGCCAACATGATGGCCCTCGACATCGGCCCGCGATCGATCGAAGTGTTTTCCGAAGAGGTAGCCCGTGCTCGCGCTATCGTCTGGAACGGCCCCATGGGCGTTTTCGAAATGCCGCCCTTTGCCAAAGGCACCTTCGAGATCGCCCACGCCGTGGCGGAAAATCCCGGAGCCACTTCGATCGTGGGCGGCGGAGATTCCGTAGCCGCCGTCAAAGCCGCCGGCGTAGCCGACAAGATCACCCATATTTCAACGGGTGGAGGCGCCTCGCTGGAATTTTTGGAAGGCAAGAAGTTGCCCGGAGTAGAAGCGCTGACGGATAAAAAGTAGCGGGAAGTCTGGACGTAGCGCCCGCCACTTGCCAAATTGCAACTGGTCAGTTCTTAACCGCCATGTCCGACTTCGCAGCCATATTGACTTTCGCCAACGGCAAAACGCTCGAATTCCACGGCCCCGCCGACATTACCAAGGAGACCACCGAAGCCGTCGTCAACGCCGCCAACTCGTCTCTGCTCGGTGGCGGAGGCGTCGATGGAGCGATTCACCGGGCTGGCGGCCCCTCGATCCTGCAGGAATGCAAGCGCATCGTGGCAGCGATCGGCACCCTCCCGGCCGGCAAAGCGGTCATCACTACCGGCGGACGATTGCCCGCCAAATATGTAATTCACACTGTCGGTCCAGTGTACCGGGGAGGCGAGCGACACGAGGCCGAAACGCTCGCCAGTTGCTATCGTGAGTCCATGCGCACTGCCGACGATCACGGAATTCGGTCGTTGGCCTTCCCTTCTATATCGACCGGAGCCTTCGGTTATCCTGTTCGCGAGGCCGCTGAAATCGCAGCTCGCACCATTGTCGAAGCTCTGCCGACCTGCGCCCATGTGGAGCACGTCCGTTTCGTGCTCTTCGACCCTGCCACCTGCAAAGCCTACGTCCGGGCCGCCGAAAAAATTTCCCGCGAATCCATGGCAATTTCCGTTATCTTCACAAAAGGTCCCTCATGAGAAAAAAACTCATCGCCGCCAACTGGAAGATGCACAAAACTCCCGACCAGACCCGTGATTTCTTCCGCGATTTCCTGCCTCTGGTGCACGGCTCCGATGGCAACGAAGGCCGCGACGAAATCGTTGTCTGCCCCACCTACCTCTGCCTTGACGCCGCCGTGGCTGCAGCCAAAGGATCGAACGTCGCCATCGGCGCGCAAGATGTCTACTGGGAAAAGGAGGGCGCCTTCACCGGCGAAATCAACGCCGCCATGCTGCTCGCCGTCGGCGTCACCCACGTCATCATCGGGCACTCCGAACGCCGCCAGTACTTCGGCGAGACCGATGACACGGTCAACCTCAAGCTCAAGTCCGCCATCGAAGCCGGACTCGTCCCCATCGTCTGCGTCGGAGAAGTCCTCGAAGAACGCGAAGCCGGGCTTACCGACGACGTGCTGCGCCGCCAGTGTCTCCGCGCCTTTCACAAAGTTTCGGCCAAGAAAGCCGTCAGCCTCGTGGTCGCCTACGAGCCGGTCTGGGCCATCGGCACCGGAAAGACCGCAACCCCGCAGATGGCCGCCGACGCGCACGCCATCATCCGAGCCGAAGCCGCCGAATCCTTCGGCCAGGAGTTCGCCGACAAACTCCGCATCCTCTACGGCGGCTCCGTCAAACCGGAGAACGCCCATGCCCTAATGTCCGAGGAGGAAATCGACGGCGCTTTGGTAGGCGGAGCCTCGCTCGACCCCAAGTCGTTCGCGGCCATCGTGAAGTATTAGCCGCTAGCGATGGCGCAGGTTCTTCCTCTGGAGAGACGCGGCAAGCCGCGTCTCTTGCTCCATCGGTTCATTTACGAGACGGTTTCTACTTGGAATGCTTGTCGTCGTAGATGCTCTTGCTGATCCGGTTCTGCTGACGATTGATCCCGTTCTGCTCGGCCTTGGTGAGATGACCGTTGTGCGCCGCCATGTCCCTCTTCTCGCGATTCTGCACACTGGTCTCGCGCTTCTCAAGATTGGCCGCTTGCTGCGAGTTCAATTTGCCGCTCTTGATGCCGTTGCCAATGCGTTGTTGCTGGTTTTCCTCGCGGCGGTTTACCTGATTGACACGCGGATGCCCTGGATCAACGACGCCAGGTCCCGCACCGGAAGTAGTTGAGGTTTGAGCAGAGGCGGAACCAGCGAGCATGAGTCCTCCGACTGCTAGGATTAGCAATGAGTTGGTGAATTTGTTGTTCATGTGGATAGAAACCCTCCGACGAAAGATTAGTTGCGCGGAGGCTGGATGACGAGGTTACCTAAGTGTTACATAAGTGATAGGCCGCAAGTTACCATCTGAGTATGGGAGCGGGCATTTCCTTGCGCCGCTTTTGATCCTGATCTTGCGGTTGATCTTAGCCGCAAGAGCCACAAAAAAAGACCACGCTCATTACCGAACGTGGCCTCTTCCTAACTCACTCTATCGCCGATGTCTCGCGCTACGCTGCAACCACCTTTTCTTCCGTGGCGACGCTATAGACTACAACCGCTTTCTTCCCGCCTTTCGCGGCGGTGGCGCAGATCGAGTTCAAGTTGACGCCCTTGGCGGCGAGCTTGTCTAAACACTCCGCCAGCGCGCCGGGCTTGTTGGGCAACTCGAGCTCCTCGGCGGTGGTCTCCTTATATGTGAGCTTGGCTTCGTCCAGCGCTTTCTTGGCTCGCCGTGCATCCTCGACGACGAGTTCCACCGTGCCCGTAGTCCCTTGCGCGGTTCC
>Ga0187782_10002692_pt1 | contig 13103 bp, 11 predicted proteins | sample 0715_SJ02_MP15_2_FD_132454 | JGI IMG/M metagenome (GOLD analysis project Ga0187782, IMG submission 132454) | Tropical peat soil microbial communities from peatlands in Department of Meta, Colombia - 0715_SJ02_MP15_20_MG | ecosystem: Environmental > Terrestrial > Soil > Wetlands > Peat | place...
AGCCAGATGATACCACTTCGCCAGTTTCACTCGGAGTTCATAAACGCCGGAGGGTGCCCCATCCTCGCCGCGGCGAGGGTGGGGCTTTTGTGGATTGATCGAATGCCGAAGGGATTGCAGCGCCGCTACGGACAGCACCATCTGCACTTCATTACCTTCGGTTGTTATCGGCGACTTCCCTTTCTGCGCACGGCCCGGGCGCGCGACGTATTCCTGAAAATCCTGGACGAGACGCGTCACCGCTACCAATTCGCTCTCGTCGGCGACGTGGTGATGCCGGAACACGTTCATCTGCTGATTGGCGAGCCGAAGATGGGCACGCCCTCGACCGCGATACAGGTCCTCAAGCAGCGTGTCTCGAAAGCACTGCGCGCGCGGCATCGGCAGCGCGGGCCCGCCTCGCAGATGCGGCTGTGGCAGGAGTCACCCGGCGGCCGGGCGCGTAGTTTCTGGCAGCGGCGCTTCTACGATTTCAATGTATGGAGCACAAAGAAGAGGAATGAAAAGCTGCACTACATGCATTTCAATCCCGTGAAACGAAAGCTGGTTGAGGATCCAAAGCTTTGGCCCTGGAGCAGCTATCGCTTCTACCGGTACGGCGAAAGGAGCGTCTGCACGCCGAACCCTCCTCCGTGGTAGAGAGCTAGGCGCGGCGTGAACAGGGGCCGCCCACCCTTACAATGCAAAGGGTGGGGCACCCGTTGGCGTAGATTGGGCTCGGTGACCGATGGGTGAGCAGTGCTCTTCGCTCACTCGGCTCGCTTGAAGACGAAGGCCCGTCTGCGGACCACCCGCCGGGATGACATCGTGATGTGAGCCGCGGCGAATCAGGCCGCAGCGGTGGTTGCGGCGCCTTTGATGAAAGCGAGCAACTCAGCGTTCACGACATCCTTGAGCGTGGAGCACATGCCATGCGGCGCTCCGGGAACCACCTTCAGGATGGCACCCTTGACGATTTTGGACGAAAGCATCGCGGAGTCGCCGATCGGAACGATCTGATCGTCGTCTCCGTGCAGGATCAGAGTGGGCACGTCGATCTTCTTCAGATCTTCGGTGAGGTCGGTTTCCGAGAAGGCTTTGATGCAGTCGTAGGCGGCGTTGATCCCGCACATCATGCCCTGCATCCAGAAGGAGTCGCGCAGGCCCTGCGAGACTTTCGCGCCCGGGCGGTTGGCGCCATAGAACGGCGCGCTCAAGTCCTTGAAGAACTGCGAGCGGTCAGACTGCACGCCGGCGCGAATCTGGTCGAACGCCTCGATCGGCAGGCCGCCGGGATTCGCGGGGGTCTTGAGCATGAGCGGAGGGATCGCGCCGATCAGGACCGCCTTGGCGACGCGCTTCGTGCCGTGGCGGCCGATGTAGCGTGCCACTTCGCCGCCGCCAGTCGAATGGCCGACGTGAATCGCACCAGTGAGGTCGAGCGACTGGACGAGCGCGGCGAGATCGTCCGCATAGGTGTCGAGATCGTTGCCTCCCCACGGCTGGCCCGAGCGGCCGTGGCCGCGGCGGTCGTGCGCGATGCAGCGGTAGCCGCGGGCGGCGAGAAACAGCATCTGGTCCTCGAACGCGTCGGCGCTGAGCGGCCAGCCGTGGCTGAAGACGACGGGTTGTCCCGTGCCCCAATCTTTGTAGTAGATGTCGATGTTGTGGGAATTTTCCTGGCCGACGGTGACGTATGGCATCGAGATTCTCCTTATCTCCCCGATCTGCGTGCGACTGGCGCGAACCGAGTGGATGGCAGGCGGCTGGCTGCGGAGACAGCGAACTTCCGGTAGGGGTGCCGTCGCCTGCCTAGGCGGGATTGGATGATTTCACCGCGGCGCCGGTCGCGGCAGAAGAGGAGCTAGCGCTGGCCGATGTGGAAAACGATGCCGACGGAAACGCGCTTCATGAGGCTGTTCACGAAAGTGCTGGTGTTGGGGTAGAAGTTGGCGCTTCCGACGTCGAACTGGATGAGACGCACGGCCCACCGTCGAGAGACATTCAAGTCGAGTCCGCCTCCCGCCTGCCAACCGCGGACCACAATGTTGTTGACCCTGGAGCCAAAACCGCCAACAGGAGGAACTGAATTCCGGTAGTAACCCGCCCCGTAGAAGTAATGACCGAATGGAGTCAGCTTGTGGTGCCTGAGGGGGTAGACCTGCGGACCGACCATAAACGTGTAGATCTGCGTGTCGCCGTAGACAATATTCTGAGAGATTCCCTGGTTCTGGGCCACGCCTACAACCTCGCCCGCCACACCAATCCAGCTTCTGAGGTTGTAGTCGAGAGATCCGTACAAGCCGTTCATTCCGAGCTTCGTGCCGTCGTTTGAATAATAGGTTCGATAGGCGTAGCCGGCGGAGACTTCGAATCTAGGAGTGACCGACATGCGCTTGGGCTTGACCGGCTCGGTCTGCTCGGGAGGAGCCTGGTTCTGATCGGATTGCGGCTGGTCCTGCGCAATCGCGGGCACGACGAACAGCGCCATCAGACCGCAAATCACCGCTAGCTTCTTCATCCGAGCCTGCCTCCAATGAAATGTGCTGCTGAAGCGACGATGCTTGGAAGGCATGATACTACGCCGAGGTTGGATCCCCTTGCGAAGTTATCTTGAAATAGCGAGGTCGGCGGCGGAACTAGGCGGAACGAGAAACCGCCGAAACCCGGGGGCGCGACTCACGCTCGGCGATGCTTTCGACCAGCTCGCAGAGACGATCGACGCGCGCCGCGTCGCGATGCGGACGCAACCGAATGATGGGAACGGCCGCGACCAGCCGCCCTAGAAGCTCGAATTCCCTGGCGCGCATGTCCGCGTCAATCAGATTGGTGGCGTACGATTCGGCGACGAGCGAAAACAGGTTCTCGCGGAGCGGCGAAGCTTCGACAAAGGGCGCGGGGCCGTCAGCGCTGCGCTCGCCCAGCAGAAAAATCGCGCTGAGCGGGAGCGCTCGCGATTCGAAATGCAAATGATTTCCCGAGAGGGCGAGGCGGCGCTTGTCCCAGTTTGGAGAAAATGGAGGAAGCGTTTTGCCCGGACCGTACACGGCGCTCACCGAGTCAGGCCAGAGAGAAAGATATGGATACGCCGGAATCGCGCAAAACGCACCATCGCGCTCCGCCAGAGCGACGATATCGTCGGAGACGACGGCGTGGCCACGGCGGGCCATCGCCGCGGCCGTCGTGGACTTGCCGGCGCCCTCTGGGCCAACGAATGCGATTGCGCGGCCGCTCACCGAAACCGCGCTCGCGTGCAGGCACGTGACGCCGCGCAAGCGAAGCAGCAGGCCCAGCGCAGGACCGAGCAGATAGGTGGCAGCATCTTCGCGCGACGACGAGTCCGGCCACGTCGCCCAGATGCTCTTACCGTCACGGCTCAGCCAAAACCGCACACCGTCGCCGAATTCCATGCGAACGAGCGATCCGCCGGCGGTCGCCCAGACTTTCAGAGACGGCTCGCCCGACTCCGAAAGGATCGAACTCGTATATGCGGGGATGTCGCCCGGCTGCGAGCCGAGGAGCGCGACTGGCGGGGCGTCCGCGAAATGAATCTCGACGTCCGATGCGTCGAATGATGTTTCTACCGGCTCGAGGCCCGGTATGGCTTGATTCGCGTGGAGACGCAGACCAAAGACCAGATAGGCACAGCCCATTGCCTTAGTGGGTACCGGTGCGATTCTTGGGAAAGCTTCCGTGGTCTGCGGTGTGGGTGGGGCCTACCTTTTGGGTGAGATCGCGAATGGTTCCGTAAACGATGAGGCGGGGAGGATCATAAGGTTTCTTGATGTCCGGCTTAACCGGCTTATCCATTACGAACCTCCGCATTTAGGTTATACCGAACTCCACGAGGCGACTGCAACCAAAAGTTCAGGCAGAGCGCGCGAATATCAACGCTCGCGCGCACGGGATCGCTCTCACCATGCAGGCGGGAGAGCGCGGAGCGATTCACGTAGCGATCGATTTCCGGGCTCCAGCGAGCGTCGTCGACCCAAGCGGCGTCGGGCCGACGAAGATTTTCCACGAGTGGATCGCCCGCCAGAGGAGTCTTCTTGCGGATCCGGACCTTCTCCGGCAAATGGCCCAGCATGGCCTCGCGCAAAAGAGACTTCTCGAACGCCCATGGGAAAGGAGGCAGCGCCAACACGTAGTTCACGATCCTCAAATCGAGAAACGGATAGCGGACTTCGAGGGGGCAATGCGTCACTCCGGCGTTTTCCAGCTCAAACAGCTGGGCCCACTGAGGCAGCAGGAGCGACGCGTGCGCCGCGGGAACGACGGGATGCGCCGGTGAGACGCGGAACGCGCTGCATTCGCGCCAGCGTTCCTTGAGACCTAGACCCTTCACAAATTCGGGAGCGAGCCAACGCGGAAAAACGTAGGCTCCGGCGCGATCTCCGAGCGCCACGCGGACGCGCCGCCGGATCCCCGGCCAGACGGACGATCGGGCATTCAGGTAGCGCGCGGAATCAAACGCCAAGCGGCGCCACTCGCGGTTGCGCATCAGATGGCGCACGTAGGGCCACATTTCGAAATGCATCAAGTTGTCAATGCCTTCACCGGTGAGAACGACGCGGCAATCCTGCGCGATCACGCGCATCTGGTCGAAGAGGCCGGCGAAGAATGGATCTTCCACCGGCTCCGGCCACGTAAGCTCGGGATCGGTCCAGCGCTCGAAAAGCTGGAGCGAGTCTGCGGGCAGGCAGCGAATCGGAATTTTCAGGAACTCGGCGACATGGCGCGCGTGCTCGCCATCGCGATCCGGCAGAAGCGATTCGTAGGTGATCGTGTACGCGCGGAGGTCTGCCACTCCGCCGGAACTCGCGGACAATCCGCGCGCGGTGGCGGCGATCGAGGATGAATCCAGGCCGCCGCTCAGCAAGATACCGGCGCGGCTTGTACGCAGGCGGTCGGCAACCGCCGCCTGCAGCAACACCTGAAAGTGCTCCACATACTGATCGGCGTGACGATAACGGATGCGCCCATCGACCGGCGGAGACCAATAGCGCTCCACGCGCAGTCCATCCGCAGAAACCTTCAAGAAATGCGCGGGCGGCAGCCGGTGAATTTCCTGAAACACGGTGGATCCGAGGTCGTAGTTGGCGCCGAAAAGAAGGAAGTCCGCAATGGCCAGATCGTTCAATTCCTCCGAGATTTCCGGAATCAGCCGGAGGCAGTCGAGCGTGTTGCTGAAGACGAAGGACTCGCCGAGGTCCGCATAGTAAAAGGGTTTGAGACCGAAATGATCGCGCGCGCAGAAAAGAGCTCGTTCGCGCGCGTCCCAGATCGCGAAAGCGAAATCGCCGCGCAAATGCTGAACGCACGCGTCGCCCCACGCGGCGTAGGCATGAAGGATCAGCTCTGAATCGGGCGCGCCGCGCCTGCACTTGCGGCCCGCCGCGGCCAGCTGCGATTCCAATTCCGCCCGGCAATCGATCCGCGCGTCCGCCGTGATCCAATACCGCCGGTCGAGGCTCGCAGGCTGACGCTCGCCCAGCGAATCGGTGGTTGTTCGGAGCAGAGCATGGCCGAAGCCGACGGATCCATCGGCCCACACCTCCTGGCCATCCGGTCCGCGATAAGCAAGCGAATGGGTGAGCGATGCGAGCAGCGGGCGTTCGACAGGAGCCCCATCGCGTCGAAAAATTGCGACAATACCGCTCACGGAGCCTCCATGGACGCGATGGGCCGGTCGAACGGCTCGAAATGGCGATGCGGGTCCGAAGCGGGGGTGATCACCTCGCCTCCGAGTTCCACCCACGCGTGCGCTTCGAGTTTCTCGTCTTCTTTGCGCGCGCCGATTCGCAGCTCCGCGCCAATTCCTCGTTTGCGCAATAGGTGGCAAAGCGCGAGCGACTGCTCCAGGCAGTTCGTGCGCAGAAACAAATGTCGCGCGGCCGAACCCAGGAACCGTGCCATCGCACGCGCAAATCCCAGCACGGCCGGATCGCCGGAATTCGCCCGCTGTCCGCTTCCAGCAGCAAGGCTTTCGAGCACGCCGCTCCAGCGGCGATATCCGGCCACGCGCATTCCGACCCAGGTCCCCGCCAGCACCAGCGCCGCCTCGATCACTAAATTCCTCGAGTGCGCATTCAGGCTCCAGAATCTGCGCCAGGTATCTATCGTCGCATTCAACCCCACACCCCGAAGAAAGTCGCGCCACACTCGCGCAGCGGCCCTTGGCTGGGTGGGACGATTCCTCAGGGCCTTGAGGAATCGCCCGGATGAAATCCGAATGCCGTTAGCCGGCCGCGGCGCTCTGAATCAGAATCAGCCCTTCGGCCGACATCTTCGTGAGTAATTCGAGCAGATCGCGCTCGCACCGCTCCGCTTCCACGACGTACTCATCGACCAGAGTATCCCGTAGTTCTCCAATGGTCCTCGGCTGCTGAAGTAGACTCCATACACGTGTGCCGACGGGATTCAATCCATAGTAAATGGTGTTGCTGAGATTGAGAATGGCCGCTTCGTCGCCCAGGGGGCAGGAGACCTGGTCGCGCGAGGCGACGACAATCGAGTGAACCGAAAGATGCGTCACCATTTCAGCCGTCTGACCCCTCAGGGCTGGGTGGGAACGCTCGCCGGACTTACATCCCGGCGTGATTCGATCTGCGGGAACCGTCGCTCCCGTCGGTTCCTCACAAACCCATTGTATTCTACTGGCGCTCGCCCGCAATCGCAATCACCGGGCGCAATTCTGATGTGAGGATGGGATGACGCTGCTTGCCGCCGAGTTGGCCCGCCAATGAGAGATAGCAGCCGATGAATTGGATGCGGCACGCGCTGGTCAAAGCTTCGGAAAGCTCGTGGCTGCGCGAACGCGCTCCCAAGCTGAAGTTCGTCCGTCGGGCATCCGCACGATTTCTGCCTGGCGAGGACGCCGATGCCGCAATCGGAGCGGCACGCTGTCTGGCTGGCGACGGCATATTCACGTTGCTGACGCATCTGGGCGAAAATGTTCGCGATCGCGCCGAATCGGAGTCGATCACGCTGCAGTATCTTGATCTCATCGAGCGGATCCGGGCCGAAGGTCTGGCGGCGGAAATCTCGGTGAAACTCACGCAGCTCGGACTCGACGTGGATCACGAACTCTGCTTCGACAATTTCGCGAAGTTGCTCGACCATTCCGGCGACAGAACGGTTTGGATCGACATGGAGCAGAGTTCCTACGTGGATGCTACGCTTGATCTGCATCGTCGCGCGTCGAAGACACATCCGCGTACCGGCATTTGCGTCCAGGCGTATCTCTACCGCGCGGAAAAAGACATTGCACCGCTCATTTCGGCGGGAGCTGCTGTGCGTCTCGTAAAGGGCGCCTACAGCGAGCCACGCGAGATCGCCTATCCGAAGAAGGCGGACGTTGACCAGAACTACTTCCGGCTGGCGCAGATGCTGCTCGGACCGGAAGCAAGGCGAGCCGGCGTGCGCGCCGTCATGGCGACGCATGACCGCCGACTCGTCGCGCGGATCATCGAGTGGGCCGGACAGCAGGGAATCGCAAAAGAGAAGCTCGAGTTCGCCATGCTGTACGGTATCCAGCGCCGCGAGCAACTGCGGCTCGCCCGAGAGGGTTATCGGAGTGACGTACTGATTTCCTACGGGACTTCCTGGTTTCCGTGGTACATGCGGCGCCTGGCCGAGCGTCCGGCGAACATGTTATTCGTCGCCCGCAATCTCTTTTCGAGTTAGCGTCCCGCAGCCGAATCACAGCGTATGCAGGTAGGCCATCAAATCATTCAGTTCCTGCTGCGTGATTGCGTCTCCCGTGGGAGGCATCATGTTGCGCCCGCCCGCGATGGTCTGCTCGACGAATCGGTCGTTGGCGGGCAATCCACTCGGCAGGAATTGCTTTCGAAAGAGATGCCGCAGGCTCGGACCTTTGTTTCCCGAAGACGAATACGCGCTGTGGCAAGCCGCGCAGTAACGCTCAAAGACGCGCCGCCCGCTTGCTTGCTGAGCATTCAGCCCCAACTCGGCGTCCGTCTTCGGCGCAGGCTCACCGCAGCCCGCCCCGAAGGCCAGAAAAATTCCCACGGCACAGATCAGCGCGTGTCGTTTCAAATCGCAATCATACTCAACGCTCCGCGCGCGGTACACTTCAAAGCATGCTGCAGATTTCAGCGACTGATCGCGTCTTCGTTCTAACAGGCGCCGGAATCAGCGCGGAAAGCGGAATCCCGACTTTTCGCGGTGCCGGAGGGCTCTGGCGAAACTATCGCTTTGAGGAAGTTGCGTCGCCGCGCGCATGGCGGCGCGATCCGAGGCTCGTGTGGGAGTTTTATTCCATGCGACGCCGTGTCGCATCGGAGGCCAAGCCGAATCCCGGCCATGTCGCTCTTGCGGATCTGGGACGAAAGTTGCAGGACCGCCTCTTCCTGTGCACGCAGAACGTGGACAATTTGCACGAACAAGCCGGTTCGCACCATGTGATCCACATGCACGGCGAACTTTTCAAAAGCCGCTGCGACGGCTGCGACCGCACACCCTTCGACGATCCCAGCACCCACGAGCCGCCTGCTGCGATTCCGCGGTGCGATTGCGGTGGACAAATCCGGCCGCACATCTGCTGGTTCGGCGAGGTGCCCTACCACCTCGACGAAATCTCGCAAGCGCTCAATCAGTGCACGGTCTTCGCTGCGATCGGAACCTCTGGCGTGGTCGAGCCGGCAGCGAGCTTCGTAGCGCACGTCCGCAACCGCGCGCGCACCTTCTACGTCGGCCCCGAGGAGCCGGCCAACCGCACCGCGTTCACAGAATGTTTCCTCGGCAAAGCCGGCGAGCTGCTACCCAATCTCTTCCGCTGCGAATGAGGTGCGCTCAGTCCGGGATGCCGATGCGCTTCACCAGATCGTCGAACCTCGGATCGTCGCACAGACTGCCGAATTCCGGACGTGCCTTCAAAAAGACGAGGAACGCCACATGCTCTTGAAAGGCCTTTTCGAGCCATTCGAAAGCCGCATCTTTCTCGCCCAGGCACGCATGAGCGCCCGCGATCCAAAGTGACGACGCCCCATCTGGTTTCCATTTCTTCTCAACTTCCTCCAGGATTCCGCGCGCCTCTCCTGTCTCCCCCAGCGTTGCATGCAGAGCCGCTTTTCGCGGAAGAAGGACCGTCGCTCGTCGGCCCAGCACCAATGCGATGTCGGACTCCTCGATGGCTCGCTCGCGTTGGCCCGCGGCAGCATGCGCATGCGCGAGACCTAAATGACCTAGGGGACTGCCGGGATCGATTTCCGTTGCCTTGCGAAGCCACTCAATCGCTTTGTCAAATTGTCCACGGTAGAAATACTCAACCCCTAGCACGTAGGTGGGGAAAGAATCCGTTGGGGCCAGCTCGACGCCGCGCTTTGCGCTTGCAATGGCTTCGTCGAAACGCCCCCGAATCGCTTGAGTGATACTCAAGTATGTCAATCCGATGGCCAGATCGGGATTCAGTTCCCTGCTGCGTTGCAGCTCGCGGTCTGCGCCAGCCAAGTCCCAGTTCAGGGCTATCAGGCATTCGGCCAAGCTCACATGTGCGTCGGCCAAAGTTTCGTCTAACTCGAGGGCCTTCCTCGCAGCCGCCATCGCCCTTGGGTACACCTCAGTCGGAGCGGCGTACCCGTGAGCGCCCAAGTTTACGTAGTTACGACTCAGGCCTGCGTAGGCCACGGCATATGCTGGGTCAATTTCGATTGCCCGCTGGCAAAGCGCGATCGCCTTGCGCATCCCGTCGGGGGACATTCCCGCTCCGTAATGTCGCGCCTGCAACGCCAATCGAAAGGCTTCGTTGTTCTGAGTGGGTCGCCTGCGGAGTTTCTTCTTTTCCTCGCCAGTTAGTTGCAGGCGCAGCTTTTCGGAAATTTCTGTGGTCAGTTCCTCCTGTAACGCGACGAGATCCGTCATCTTCTTGTTGTAGCGCGCGCCCCACAGCTGCGCCTGCCGGTCGACGTCGACGAGCTCAACCGAAACGATCAGATCATCGCCGCGTTGGAGCAACCGGCCTGCCAGGACAGCTCGAACGCCCAACTCACGGCCTGCGGCAAGCGGATCAACAGTCGGCCCGCGATGGCGAAATGCCAGCGTCCGTGGAACGACGCGTATCTTTCGAAACTGCGACAGCGTGTTGATCAGTGTTTCGGCGATTCCGTCGCTCAAATATTCTGTCTCAGAATCGCCACTCGCGTTTTCCAGCGGGAGGACGGCCAGTGAGTCGATGGCTCTGGTTTGCTTGCCGGATGAGGGTTTCTCGCCCGATTTTGCCGAGCGCGCGGCAAATGGAAATGAAACACCGGCAGCAACACGATTCGACCCGACGTCTGGTCCCGCGACGCCGGCCGGAATGCCCAAATCGCGCTTCAGCCGCTGCAAGTCTGCTCGCATCTCGGACGCGTGCTGATACCGCAGCGCGCGGTCCTTTTCGAGGGCCTTGTTCAGGATGCGCTCGAGCTCGCGCGGCAGCGATGGATTCAACTGCACCGGAGACGGCGGAGCGGCGTGCAAGATCGCGTCAAACAGCGCCCCCGATGTGGACCCCGAGAAAGCCTGGCGGCCCGTGGCCATCTCATACAGAACTACTCCGAAGCTGAAGAGATCGCTGCGCGGGTCGAGTTCGTTTCCGAGCGCCTGCTCGGGCGACATGTACGCGACCGTGCCGACGGCGATTCCCGGGCTCGTCAGATGCGCATCGTCACGTTCCGCTATCCCTCGCGTCGTTGCGCCGAGCGCGCGGCTCTCCGGCACCTGCTTCGCCAGTCCGAAGTCAAGAATCTTGGCCTGGCCCCGCTCGGTGATGAAGATGTTCGCGGGCTTGATGTCGCGATGCGCGATACCCTTCGCGTGCGCTGCGTCAAGCGCATCAGCGACCTGCACCGCTATTTCCAGCAGCACGTCCAGAGGCAGCGGCTTCCCGTCGACACGCTGCCTGAGCGTCTCGCCCTCCAGCAGCTCCATGGCGATAAAACTTTGCCCTTCGTATTCGCCGATTTCGTGGATCGTGCAGATGCTCGGATGATTCAGCGAGGCCGCCGAGCGCGCCTCGCGCACGAAGCGCTCCAAGGCCTGCTTGTCGCCCGAAACCTCTGCGGGAAGGAACTTCAGCGCGACGCTCCGCCCGAGCGTCAAATCTTCCGCGCGGTACACCACCCCCATCCCGCCGCCGCCCAGCCTCTCGATGACGGAATAATGAGACACGGACTTTCCAACGAGTGGATCGCGGTCGGACACAGTGCCGAAATCTTACGGGCGCATCGCAGGAGTGTCAACGGCGCTACGGGGTTGCGAAGGCTACTTCGTGGTTTCGTCCTTTTCGACTTTGCCGTCGCGAACGCGGATGATTCGCCCGGCGTGTGCGGCGATATCAGCCTCGTGCGTGACGAGGATGATGGTGTTGCCGCCGTGATGAAGACGCGCGAAGAGCGCCATGATTTCCTCGCCGGTCTGGGAATCCAGATTACCCGTCGGTTCGTCGGCGAGAAGGATGGAAGGATTGTTGACGAGCGCGCGGGCGATGGCGACGCGCTGGCGCTGCCCGCCTGAAAGTTCGTTCGGCTTGTGCATCATGCGGTCGGACAGATCGACCTGCGCGAGCGCCTGCTTCGCGCGCTCGAGGCGTTCCTCGGCAGGAGTGCCATTGTAGATCATCGGCAGTTCGACGTTGTGCAAGGCGGTCGCGCGCGCCAGCAAATTGAACGTCTGAAAAACGAAGCCGATCTCCCGGTTGCGAATCGCCGCGAGTTCGTCATCATCCAGCTGGCTGACGAGACGCCCGGCGAGCCAGTAGTTCCCTTTGGTGGGCGTGTCGAGGCAGCCGATCAAATTCATCAGCGTCGATTTCCCCGAACCCGAAGGGCCCATGATGGCGACGTACTCGCCCTTGCGAATGATGATGTTCACGCCGCGCAAGGCGTGTAACTGCTCGGTCCCCATTTCGTAGGTCTTCCAGAGATCCTCGGTTTGAATGACGATCCCCGAATCGACGAGGTCCTGACGAAAGTTCTGCGCGCCGACTTCTTCGACGGCCATGGGCATTGGGCTCCCCGGGTTATGCTGCGCTAGCTGGATGAAGACGTTTCTTCGGTCTTCGACGTTGAGTTGTCGATCTTGATCGGCGCGCCGGGTTTCAGCGAACGAAGGGCCTTGAAGCTGCCGGTGACGATCTGATCGCCTTCGCGCACACCGTCGGAGATCTCGATGTCCGTCACGCCGGTGATCCCGGTATGCACGGGCACGAACTCGGCCTTTCCGGCCCGGACAAGGAAGACCCCCTGGATTTCGGTCTTTTGGTTCGGGTCGCTGTCGCTCTTGGAGGCCGCGAGTGTGACGTTAGCGTTCGCGCCGTTTTTCGCCTCGTCAAGCTCCTTTTGCGTCCGCTCGGCAAGGGCCTGGATCGGAATCGTCAGCACGTTTTGCTTCTGCGCCGTCTGAATCTTCGCCGTCAGCGACAATCCGGGACGGAGAGACGGAGGGGGATTATCGAGCGTAACCACGACTTTGAAATCGCGCGCCTCCTGGGTGTTCGCAGTGGTTTCCGTCATGGCGGCTTCGCCCGAGGTGCGCAGAATAGCCAGCTCTCCCACTTCCGTGACGTGGCCCTTGAACACAGTGTCTGGAAGAGCGTCAATCGTCACATCGGCAGGCTGGCCTTCCTTCACATTCGTGATGTCCGTCTCATCGACTTTCACTTCCGCGGTGACGACACTCATGTCTGATATTGTCAATATGGAGCTGCCGGCGGTTCCCTGGATGCCCGGTACGACGTTCTCCCCGACGCGCACGGCGATATAGCTGATGATGCCGCTGATGGGAGCAGTGTAGGTGGTCTTGCGCAAGACGTCCTGCGTGTGCCTCAGCACGGCACGGCCTTGCTCGAGATTCGAGCGCGCCTGCTCCCGCGAAGCACGTGCCTGGTCCACCTGGGCTTGGGCGGAAGTGAATGCCGCGACCGCACTGTCATACGAGGCCTTGTCTGCGTCATACTCCTGTTTCGCGATGAGTTGCTCCTTGTACAACTGCTGGCCGCGCTGCCAATCAAGCTGCGCCTTACTGAGGTCCGACTGGCGTTGCGCCAGCGTGGCCACCGCCGCATCGAAACTCGCCCCCGCGGCCTTCATCCCGGATTCCGCCGCCTCGATGCTTGCCAGCTGCGC
>Ga0187782_10002694_pt1 | contig 13097 bp, 13 predicted proteins | sample 0715_SJ02_MP15_2_FD_132454 | JGI IMG/M metagenome (GOLD analysis project Ga0187782, IMG submission 132454) | Tropical peat soil microbial communities from peatlands in Department of Meta, Colombia - 0715_SJ02_MP15_20_MG | ecosystem: Environmental > Terrestrial > Soil > Wetlands > Peat | place...
CATCAGGGTCGGTTTTGATTCATCCTCTCTATATGAGACCAGTTTGCCCTCGGAACTAGCACGAAAGTGTATATCAACCTGATACGGCTTCAGTGTAAGATGATCGCTGCTGAACTATTTGCTTGGAAACCTTATGAAACGAATCGCGGCCGTTCTACTGATTGCTATCCTGGCTCTCACGTGTTCCCTCCCTGCCTATGCCCGCAAGGAAAACAAAGCCATCGGCGAGAATAGCCGCGAAGCCATGCGCGCGGCCAAGCAATATCAGAAGCACGGAAGGAAGCAGGCCAAGCGGCAGCAGAAACAAATGAAGAAGTACCAGAAGCAGCAGCGCAAGGCCACCAAACGCCAGCGCCGTAGATAATATCCGAGTAGGGACAGCCGCCCTTTGGCATGTCGAAGTCTGGTCTAGCGAGCGCGACATCCGCGCAGATCAAGCTAAGCGTAATCAGCAGGGGAAGTGGGCGGACGATTTCCAACCTGGTTTGGTTCGTCGCCTGGGACGACACGGTGTGTCTGTTGCCCGTTCTGGGTTCTTGGGCACGCTGTGGTATAAGAACGTGCCCAAGAACCCGTCGATGCGAATTGGTGCGCGGCGCGCGAAGGCAGAGTTCCCAGCGGTTCCGATCACAAAGGCGAAGGCTGTGAAATCATTTGTTGGAAGGTTCCATGAGAAGTACGGGGCGGGGACGTGAAGAAGTATTACTCGAAATTCGATGTGGCAGTCGTCGTTAAAGTGGCCTGACCACAGGAGCTTTGTCTTGGTCGATCTATCGATAGCAGAAGGAAAACTGACGTTGCACGTTCGGGGCGCTGACAAGCTCTGGTCTTTCAAGAGCAGCCTCGAAATCCCGCTCGTCCACATCGCGGGCGTCCGAGCCGACCCAGAGATTGCACGCGGCTGGTATCACGGTATCAGGCTGCCCGGAACCAATGTGCCGGGCGTGATCACTGCGGGCACCTTCTATCAGGATGGCAAGCGAGTGTTCTGGGACGTGCATCACCCGGAGAAGACCATCGTCATTGATCTACATGACGAGCGATTTAGCGAGTTGGTGGTCGAGGTAGCTGATCCCGACGCAGCGGTGGAGTTCATCGAGAATGCATTGTGAAGCAGCTTCGTCGATGGGTAGTATCCAGCTACATGGGCAAAGATCTTACAGTCAGGGGTTTTAATAAGAATCTGGATTCCTTCGAAAACTCCAGCCCGGAAGCCAAAAGAGGAAAACCTGTGAAAAAGACCCTGATGCCTTTATTCTGGAAAAGGCGTAGTATGAAGCCGCCCATTTCGTCTCCGAAAATCCGCGGGAGGCGTGGAATGAAACTATTGCTGCTCAGGCTTTTGACTGAAAACGAGGGCCAGGATATTGCAGAGTATGCGGTGATGTTGGCCGTGATCCTAGTGATCGTGGTTGGCACGGTTCGGCTCATTGGTTCCAATGCCAACAACGTCTTTTCCAACGTGGCCAGTACCCTTCAATAACCGGGGTCCTGGGGTTCCGCGCGGTGGAGCATTCCCTCAGTCGTGTCGATTCTGCCCCGCGTCCGTAGACGCGCCACTACTGTTCGCTCCTATGGTGCCAACTCGTTCCGGGGTGTAGAAACGACTCCTGCCTGACTCGCCGTTCGAATTCAGTGGCGTGTGCAGGAATGGGTGGAGTGAGGTAACCCCATTCAGGGTTTCCGCGTTTGCGCCGATGGCTAGATTGAAGAAATGATGCGGCAGCTTGGCCTGCTCCCACGTCTCCCTCGCCCTCAAACGCGGGGAGATAATCGGAGTCGTTGTTGCTTCATTGGAATCCGGGCAGAGTCTAAATTCCGCGATTCTGAGCTTGGTTGATGTATCTTCGTGAACCCTCCATTTGACAACCTGCGTATTCGCTAGTGCAATCATAGTGAGGCCGCTCATCCCGGAGGATGCCCTTGCCGTACCCTACGGACGAGTCCGAACCAGACGCCCTGCCCGATCCTGAGTTGAATCCCCTGCTGAATCCCTTGCTGGCGGCGCACATGGGACGGTGGGCCGAAGTGTACTTTACCAATCCCCCGGAAAGGCGACGAGCAGCGGTTGCCCAGTTGCTGCGCGAGTTGCAGGCTAATTCGTCGTCCGATGTGGCTGCTGTTGCCGTGGTTGTGGTTAAGGTGGACCACGAGCAAAGAAAAGAGCCAAGCGAGGCAGAACCACAGAGAGACGGTCAGCTTGGCTACGAGCACAAAACCAACGATGCGGCGACGGCTTCGAATCTGTCTTCGTTTGCGGCGGAGGCGCCCTCTGTTTGCAGTGCGTGTGGGCACGAGAATGCGCCGGGACACAATTTCTGCGGGATGTGCGGCACGCCCAACTGGAGGCCAAGACTGCCGCGCGGCACGGCCCGGTGAATCGAATCGCGGCCGCCGTGGAGGAGACTTTATGGCAGTGGCTGCGTCGGCAACCCCAGAGAAGCACGTCGATCCTGCTGGTTTTTCCTGCTCGTTCGGGCCTCGCAGTCCGACAGATAGGTAGTTTGCGCGTAGCTGTCGCCGATTGGATGCCATTACTTATGGCTTTTCAGCCATAGCGTCAGCACGACGATTATGTTCCAGCTCACGACCGCCGCGTAGAACAGGTTTACCACCCACACGAGTCGCCTTACCCCCATGGCGATCGCGATTGCAATCAGCTTGCTGATCAATATTCCGTCACGCCTTCCAAACTGCACGGTCAGACGGGCTACCAGAGGATTAACCTCGAACGCGCCCAGGCGGAAAGCCACTAGCGTCGTCAGCAGGTCAAACCCCTGAAGAAGGAAGAAAGTCCAGCGGGAGCGCAGCACTCGTCGCCAGACCGGCGGCTTGCCCGTCTCCATCACGAGGTCCGAATTCATCGGTTAGTCAGTGTAATGGATTTACCTACGGAACCACATCTTAGAAAGCGCCACTCATGGATCTTCGCATGTTCACTCTTATGGTTCGTGCCTCGGAACTGGCTCTTGACCACTGCCTAAACCCGCGATGCGATTATCTTGTCCACTGCCGTTCGAACATGCTGTGACCATGTTCACCGCTTCCCGTGACAGCCAATGTCCCCCGCTCACCCCGATAATCGGCACTAATCGCCCCCATAAATAGTTTCGATTTCCGGAAAACCGGCGGCACGTTTAAGGTAGAGAGATTTACAAGGGACCGATTCCGGACCGAATTCCTGGCCGGAAGTTTCTGGAATCTAGAGGTGGGAGATGAGGAAAATGACCAACCCTAGCAACGAAGTGCGCCGGCTTTGCCAGCAGATCAACAGAGAAGTGGATCGCGACAGACTGCAGGACTTAGTCGGACGCTTGCAGCAAGCACTCCGAGAAGAACAGACCAGAATCGAGGGCGAGAGCAGCCACGCAATCTGCCGCCAGGACAACCCGTTCGACAAGGTCCTGCTGTGCTAGCGGGCTTACCGTTCCAAGTTGGAGGGAACGACCTGGGCTTCGCCATCCTCGACCGTGCGGCCAATAGCATCGCCGACGACAAGGTTCTTTATAACTCATGCTCCAAGACCTTTCATTTTCAAACAAACCAAGGACGAGTACGCGAGGCTCCAATAACCCGTGGCTAACAAATCACTGCTTCACGGTATACGACTCCGCCACAAATGGAGAGACGCCCTCTTTCTTTTCGCCTTGCATAAGCGCTAAAGGCACCTTGCCGGAGAATCAAACCAAGCCCCGCGCCACCGAACGCCCACCCGTGCGCCCAGCATAGCGTTCACCGTAACCGGAGGCTGTGAATCCATGCGAGGCAGGGTCTTGCTCGCCTGGGAACATTGTTTCTGCCCATGCCTCCTCGGGATAAAGAGTGCACTTACTTTCTGAGTATTTGCAGCAAGTTGCTATAGTCGTCGGTCCAAAGAGAGATATGCGTTACTGGAGGCTGGCTGGATCTGGTCTCCGCCGGAGTCAAAATGGAGTTCAGGACCCGGTCATCGGCCGACAACAAGACCCAATCGTTGTAGCTGGTCGTGACTCCGTCGCCGTCCGCATGCAGAAAAGCATACTTGAGCCGAAAGTGTGCGGCGACCCTCGAGAGAGGAGGAGCCAAATCGAGGTAGGTGTTGGTGACATGTACGGCGATGACTCCACCGGGACGGCTAATCTCGTCGAGGTAAATGCGAAACGCTTGCTCCGTTAGAAGGTGAATCGGTATGGCGTCGCCGCTGAAAGCATCGATGACGAGGAGGTCAAACCCTTGCGGCCGCGATTGCTCCAACTCGCGCTCCATCGAAGAGCGAGCGTCTCCGGGTATTACGTCCACTGGCGCAAGACAGCGCCTCAGGTAGGTGAAATATGCGGCATCGTAGGCAATGCGCACGACATCCGGGTTGACTTCGTAAAAGCGGAAATAGTCCTCTGGACGGCCGTAGGCGGCCAGAGTGCCGATGCCCAGGCCAACCACGCCAATTCTCAGACCTCGCTTCGACTTTGAGCTTGCGGCTCGCAAAGCGGCTACCGCACGTCCCGCACCGCTTGCGATGCCGTAATAAGCAGTTGGAATAGTGCGTTTCGTTTCCGCCCGAAATTGACCGCCATGCCACACCCGCCCGTGATACAGCGAATAAAATTCATCATCCGGGTATTGGGGATTTTGGTCTCTGACCGTGAGCACGCCGTAGAAGTTTCTTGACGATGAGACGATAGTTCCCTGAACCAGTGCCTTACCAGCGAATACCAGAGTCCCTCCCAAAATCAATAAGGCAACTCCGCAAAACAGCGGTACCGCCTGAGTACGAGCCTTGTTTTCGCCCTTTCTGCCCCACCGCATTACCGCAAAAATCGCAACCAGTACGGCAGATACGGGAACAAAGTTTCCAAGCGCTTTCCTCCCCCCGGTTGCGAGGGTCGCGACGGCTGGTAACAAGGCCGCTGCCAGTCCCACCGCGGGCAACCCGAGGGCCCACGAATAGAGCCATGACGTTCGATCGAAGGCGAGTATGAGGAAAAGCAACAGAGCCGAACTCCATAAGCCAATCTGGTACTCCCAAAAGCGATTAAACAGAACGGGAGCGACAAGCCCGACGAAGGTTCCGCCAAGCGCGCCGCCCAGAGCAATCATCAGATAAAAACTGGTGAGATAGCGTGCATTGGGCTTAGACTGGGCCAATTCTCCGTGGCAAACCATGCAACAGACAAAAAGAGTCAGTGAGTAGACAATCACCTGCAGCTTAATATTTGCCAGACCCCATCCGTTAAGGACAAGGCAAGCGAGAAATGTGACCAAAGCGAAGGCGGGATGAAATACTTTGCGCGAGTACCATCGGGGCTTGTCGAAACAGATGATTAGGGAGAGCAGGTACAAACTTAGCGGGAGCACCCACAGGAGAGGAACGACCGCGATGTCCTGGCAGATTTGATTGGTGGTGGCCAGAAACATTACGCATGCGCACATTGCCAGTGCCAGCCACAAAATGTGCTTTCGCATCGTGGGCCTGCCCACAACATCTTCGGCCGGAGCCAGCGACTGCTTTCGATTCGTCGCCGTCTGTGACTTTGCCAATTGAATGGCACAGTAGCCACATCCCGCCAGATAGCTGACAAATCCCAAACACCAAAACCGAGCCTGGTTTGACAATGACAGCCACGGTTCAATGGCGAAGGGGTAGGAGAGCAACGCCAGTACGGAAGCCAGGTTCGACAGAGCGTAAAGGCGATAGGGCGATTGAGCCGGGCGGGTCTTGGCGAACCAGCTCTGCAACAGCGGCCCTGTCGAAGAGAGAACAAAGTAGGGCAGGCCAGCACTGGCCATTAATATCTTTATTAGTTGCCAGACGGGCTGTTCGGCGCCACGTGGTTTCCAACTGCTATCGGGCGTTAGCGGCGAATGCCAGACCAATGCAAGCCAAAGCAGGAGCATCAATGAGATCAGCAGAAGTGCGGAATGCACTGTGCTCTGTATCCTCGAGCTGAAAGTCGTCAACAAGTGTACGTAGGCGTAACCAGCAAGCAGAAGGGTTTGAAAGAAGAACATGCACGTAGTCCACATCGCGGGTGTTCCACCGAACCACGGCAACAAGTACTTCCCCAATACCAGCTGAACGGCGAATAGAAGGAACGCTCCAAGAAAGACGGTGAACCAGTAGGGCGGCAATCCTTTCCGGCTGATCACCGATAGCGCCGGTTTAGGTAGAACCTCGAGTTGTGAAGCAGCGGACAGTGCGCAAGCTCTCCTGCCGGCTCTTTACGGCCTGCTAAAACTCAAAAAGTCATTGTGCGGAGCTTTGCAACGCCTTACGGCTAGCGAGAAGCCGTCACACGTGCGCCCAGCAGGACTTTGAGGGCCACCGGACGGCCGTCAATTTTTGCCGGCTCGAACATCCAGTGCTGAAGCGCCTCCGCTAGGGGAGCAATCACGTCCGCCGCCGGACTACGCAACACTGCAATTTGCTTAAGTCTGCCACTGGTATCCATGATGGCTGACATGATGATCTGCTCTCGCCCGCATTGTTTCACTACGTCCGAAGAGAACTCCGGGATGTCTTTCAGCGTGGCGTAAGGCGGCGTGGGCGTTCCCAGTATCTTCACTGCGTCTGTACCCTCATCCTCGGGCTGCAACACCGCGTATTGCAGCGTCCACGACGGAGTGGAATCAAATTCGTCGCTGCGCATGTCTAAGAAAACGGTATAAACCTTTTCGTTGTGGAAGAAGCCCAAGTCGGGCAGTCCGCCGCCGCTGTTGGCGGTAGAGACGATGTTCATCTGGTAGGGCTTTGGTGGGCGAGGGGCGGCAACGACGATACTGCCATTGTTTCCATTTCCATAGGTACCGCCTTGAATGGTGATGCCGTGAAATCCTCCGGAGCCTGGCGCGCTGCCCGCTCCGGCCCCCGTGCCCGTGCCGGGAGCAGCCGTGGCGCCGAATCCTGAGCCGGAACTAGCACCGCGTCCCGTACTGCTACCACTGCCGTCTGCGCTCATGCCTTGGCCTTCGCCATTACCGTAGCGACTCCCACTGCCGCTGCCCGATCCATGCGAGAGCGATTCGGCCCTGGCGCCGCCTGATGGGGCCTCGGCCAAAACGTCGCCGCGCGCCATGTCCTTGCGGTCGCCGTTTGCCGCCATCGAGGCTTGTCCTCCAGCTTTGTTTCCGGCGGACGGTTCGTCGAGCACGGTGATGTCGGAAGGAACTACAGCAAAAAGCGATCGCGCTTCTCCGATAGGAATCTTTCCCGTAGCGTCGGGCGGAGGAGGGATGGCGTTGAGCACGAGCAGAGCCTTCCGGTCTCGTGGAGTGCCGACAATGCTTGAAGCCTTGACGGGCTCCGGTATCGCTCGCCGTGGGAGTGGCGGTTTTGATTTGGGCAGCGCTGAAACTTCGCTGCTGGTATCGACCGGCAGCACGATTCTAGGCGGGACAACAGAAGCATCCACAGGTCGCCGGATAGCCACTCTTCCCGACCTCACCACCATCGCGGGTGCGGCCAGTTTCGCCTCGACCACCGGTGCCGGGGGCAGCACGATGTTGGGCGCTTTCACGACCTGATGCAACGTCGGAGGATCTGGCAACGCTGGTTGCAGAATAGTCTGGATGCCCGGTAGTGCACGCGGAGGATCCGAGACCATCGGTTGTGGTCCAGGATAGGCGAGGCCGCGCCTGCCTTGGGCGCGCATGCCCTGCGACACTGCTCCCGCACTGCCCTGGCCGCCGCCGGATGCTCCGTTGCCCTGGCTGCCGCCCCCGAGCCTGGGGAGATAAATCACGTCTGCGGTGCGGAGCGGTTCCGAACGTGGCCTCACAACGACTACTAACGGTCTCAGTGCCGCGATTCGCGCTGCAAGAAACAGCGCAACCAAAGCCATCAGATGAGCGGCCACGGAGAGTCCAAGGCTGCGTCCGGGCCGATACCCATGCCCTACTTCGCGGAAAGCGGGTAGGAAGGAGCGCTGCACCAGCCGCAACGGTGGCCGCTGAGGCGGCGGCGACATTAGAACCGAATTCGGCATCTGCCCACTGGCCCCGAACTTCCCTTCATCCTTTTGGAAATCCGCATAAAAGCGCCTTAGGCAATCCGCAAGCCGAGGTTGGCCCGCCTTGCGTCAACTCGCACCTTCGCCTGTTCGGGGGGCGCGGCCGCAGGAGGCGGCGCGCTCTCTTGTTCCTCAACGTCAGTTTCTGCATCGATGTCGGACTCGCTCTCTTCCCGGTTGAGCAGGCGATGCAGGTAACAACGGCTGATGCCCAACTCCTGAGCCGCCTTTGACTTGTTGCCGCCGTGCGTGCTCAGGGTTGAGCGCACGAGCTCGCGTTTGAAGTTGTACACAGCTTCGTGAAACGAAAGGCCCGGGGTGCTTTCGGGCGAAGCCAACCCGCTCAACTCGATCGGCAGGTCACTAAGGCCGAGGTATTGGTTGCCGTTGGCCAGAACCACGCTCCGCTCCATCACGTTCTGCAACTCACGCACGTTGCCTGGCCAGGAATGTTTAGAAAGTGCGCTCAGGAATGCCGGAGTGAACGTCCGCACTGCTTTGTTATGAGCCCGGGCAAAAGTACGCAAAAAATGCTCCGCCAGCACCGGAATATCTTCTTTCCTCTCGCGCAATGGAGGCATGGGAATCTTCACTACCGAAATCCTGAAATACAAATCCTCGCGGAACTTGCCCTCTTCGACCAACTTCTCCAGGTTGCGATTGGTGGCACAAATCACACGCACATCAACAGGCCGGGACACATTCGATCCCAACCGCTCCACCTTTCGCTCCTGCAAAACACGCAGCAGTTTCGCTTGCAAAGGAAGCGCCAAATCCCCAATTTCGTCGATGAAGATCGTCCCCCCGTGTGCCTCTTCGAATCTGCCCTTACGAGTCTGGCTGGCACCTGTGAAAGCTCCTCTTTCGTGACCAAATAATTCGTCCTCGATCAGAGAATCGGGGAAGGAAACCACAGAAAAGGCTACGAAGGGGTTCGCCGACCTCTGACTGAGGCGGTGAATAGCCTCGGCGACTACTCCTTTGCCCGTACCGCTTTCGCCGGTAATGAGCACGTTGGTAAAGACTTGAGCCACCTTATGTGCCAGCTCGTTGACTTGCTCCATGGCTTTGCCGCTGCCTAAGAGCCCTTCGATGCGGTTCTGATCGAGCAATCGCTGGGCTTCGGTCAGTTCTCGGACGAGCTCTTTCCGGCGGCAGGCGCGGCTCAGCGCAAACTGGAGTTGCTGGATATCCAGCGGTTGCTCGAGAATATCCTGTGCCCCAGCCCGAAACGCGGCCTGGCCCCGCTGCCCGCCAGCCTCCCAACTGTACGCAATGATCGGGATCGGGATTGGCCTGGCCGAAGCCTCAACGAACAGTTCGCCAGAGTTCGATCCTTCGGCGCCCGAGGACATATCGAAGTTCACCAGGATGGCATCTGGATTCTCCACGTCGAGCCACGCGACGGCCTGTTCCAGAGAAACCGCCTGACGCAATCGCAAGTCCGTGCCTAAGACTTGCTCCAAGACCTGGCCAAAAGCTTCATCAGGATCGACCAGCAAAATGTTCCTGGATTCAACCAATGACTTTGTCAATCAACCTCGCTTTCGATCCGCATCGAGCACGTCCTCCTTCACTTGAGGCGAACGTTTTCTGTGCACGATTTCGAACCTTATGGGATCCTAAATCGAGGCATCCTGAGCCCGTTATCCTGTGGGGGTGAGGATTGGATCGAGCGCAGCAGCGGCCATAACCTTGTCACTGCCTAGTATCAATCTTGAGAAAACCGGTACAGATTCTCAGTGACGAAAAACAGCGGTCCGATGTGGCATAAATCACAACACTACTTAACTGCCAAACTGGCCAAAAGCTGGACTCTCGATAACAAGAGAGTAAACAAGTACCCCAGAAATCCTCTTCTGTCAAGGAGATAATGTAAATGGCACGACTGCGCTTCGGCGTGGCCCGGTCGTGGGATGCGGCACTGGACCTCGTGTTTCGGACGACCGCCCCCGGCGAAAGTTAAAGCGCCTGGGAAGGCAATGTGTGTATACAGGAGTACACACCTGCCGCTTCTTGCTGTCACCTGGCGCCAAGGGCCGACCGAAATGGCCTTCCAATACGTCGTGAAGTGCCTGCACCGGCCTGCTGCTTTTCGACCTTCGTTTGCTAGTATTCCCGGCAAGGCAGTACTGCAAGGTGCGACCGCCGTCAGCCCATCGGGGCATGGTAAGGCAATTGCTTTCAGAGCCCTGGAGGAGTTGTGTCGTTACCATCGGCAAGCCAGACAACCAACGATGGCGTGGGCATGAGGGTAAGTGTCATGGAAGAAGCTCCGCCCGCCCGGCCAGCGGGGATGGCAGACCCCCCCAAACCGCCCTTGCCTTCCGGCTGGCGGGCACTGTTATTCCACGCGGTTTCGTTCCACGTTGTGCTCGCGCTGATCGTCGTGACCGTGTTATTTGCCCTCTGTCGTGACGGCGTTAGCGATCCTGACATCTGGTGGCACCTGCACAACGCCGACCACCTGATTACACACCACGCGTTGCCGAGCGCCGACCGCTACTCATTCACGGTTGCCGGAGGCGCCTGGATCAACCACGAATGGCTCGCCGAATTGCCCTTCTATTTTGCCTGGCGAGTGGCGGGCCTTTCCGGAATTAACGCTGTTACCTTCCTGGCGCTTGCCCTAATCTTCTTCGGTGTACTTTACCTTTGCTGCCGCGAAACCGGCCACTACAAGGCATCGATCGTGGCCGCATGTTTTGGGCTGTTCCTTGGTTCGGTATCCTTTGGACCGCGCACGATCCTCTTCGGCTACATTGACCTGGTTCTGCTTTTGATCCTGCTCCAGCGTTTTCGCCGCCAGGGCGGTGCTGCGCCGCTGTGGATCCCTCTGTTATTTTGCCTGTGGGTGAACATGCACGGATCGTGGCTGATCGGCCTGGTTATTTTTTCAACCGTGATCGCCACCGGCCTGGTGCGGACCGAATGGGGCATGTTAGCCTCCGATCCCTGGACTCCGTCGGAGCGCAAGACTCTTATCGCCAGCTGGGCCGCGACTCTGCTCGCCTTGTTCGTCAATCCAATTGGCGCCCGGCTGGTCTTTTATCCTTTCGACCTAGCCTTCCGACAAAAGCTCAACATCGCCCATGTTGCGGAGTGGGTTTCCGTCGACTTCCACGATCTACGCGGCAAAATCGTTCTCGTCTTGCTGATCGTTTTTCTGCTCGCTGCCTGGCTCCGCCCGCGCCGCTGGACTCTTACCGAGGCCGCGCTTCTGCTCTTCGCCCTGTACAGCGGCCTCACCTACATCCGCTTCCTGTTCTTGCTCGGCATCATCGCTGCGCCCATGCTCGCCAAGATTTTTGACTTTGTTCCTCCTTATCGCCGCGAGAGGGACACCCCCATTGTCAACGCCGTCGTCATTACCCTCATCATTGGCGGCATCGTCCACTTCTGGCCGCGCGAGCGCACTCTCGAAGCCAAGGTGGCCGGGCAGTATCCCACTGCGGCCATGGCCTATCTGCAAGATCATCCCCCCGCCGGCCCTATGCTGAATTTCTATCTGTGGGGCGGATACATCAATTGGCGTGATCCCAGTCTAAAGATTTTTGTTGACAGCCGCGTCGACATCTTCGAATATGCCGGCGTTTTGCAAGACTATTTGGACCTGCTGGCGCTGAACCAGCCCGACCGGTTGCTTACGCAGCACAAAATTCGCTACGTCCTGTTTCCACTGCACGAGCCGCTTACCTACGTGCTGGAGCATGATCCCAACTGGCAGGTCCTCTACCACGACCAACTTTGCGTTTTGCTGGAGCGCAAGTCAGAGGGACTCTCGCGGAACTAGCATGGCCGTCCACCGCAGATTCGATGTTTTCGTCATCGTGCTAGGCATCGCTGCCCTCTTTGCCTGGGCTTCGATCCACTCTGAGTTTCACCTGCGTCCGCAGATGCCGGCCGAGTTCTTCAACCCCGCCGACGTCCCTCCGGCCAGGCGCGCGGCCGAGCAAAAAGTCGCACAGGCATATTGGAAGCTCGCCATCGATGAGATTCAATGGCAGTACGGCTATGCCCGCACCCTGCCGGAGCAGCCGCCAGGGGATTTTTTCATTCGTGCCGATGAAGCCGGCGCCGACGCCCTCGATCCGGAGCTCCGCGCCCGCTACTGGCAGCGCTTGCGTCACGTTTGGAACATTTCCACGCTCTGGGAGCGCCACTACGAATGGAGCACCGTCTCCATAACGAAAACTCTGCAAATCACCGCGCGCTGGCTGCAAGAGCATTTGCGGAGGGCCCTCCACGAATAGGGAAGAGCGCCAAAGCGCGGCACAAGCTGTAAGAAATGTGCCGGGGTTTTAGCCCACTCAACACTCATGTTCGAACACAACATCGGCCTCGAAACTTTACTCGCCTCGCTGGCGCTGCTCATCGCGCTGCTCTACCCTCAGCTCGCCTCACATTCATTCACCAAACTTGAGCGCGCACTTGCGGCCGTCGCCCGCCGCCGCACCTTAAGCGTGGTCCTCTGCGGCACGACAGCTCTTGCCTTGCGTGCCGCCCTGCTCCCGTGGCTCCCTATTCCTCATCCCGCCGTCAATGACGAATTCAGCTTCCTGCTCGCCGCCGATACCTTCGCTCACGGCCGTCTCGCCAACCCCACTCCTCCCATGTGGATTCACTTCGAGACCTTCCACGTTATTTTCCATCCCACTTACGCCTCGATGTACCCTCCGCTGCAAGGCCTGGTCCTGGCCTTTGGCCAAGTCGTCTTCGGCCATCCGTTCTGGGGAGTGTGGCTCTCCGCCGGCCTCATGTGCGCCGCCTTCTGCTGGATGCTGCAAGCCTGGTTCCCGCCCTCCTGGGCGCTGCTCGGCGGCATGTTGCCCGTGCTCCGCTTCGGCGTCTTCAGCTATTGGGACAACTCATACTGGGGCGGAGCTCTCGCCGCCACTGCCGGAGCTCTGGTGCTCGGTGCGATGCCTCGCATACTCCGTCGCCAGCGCCCGCGCGACGCCGTCATCATGGGCCTCGGCATCGCCATGCTCGCTAACACCCGACCTTACGAAGGAATGGTGCTAACCCTGGTAGTCGCCGCCGGAATGCTCTATCGCGTGTTCAGACCCGCTCCCGGCTATCCGAAGCCAGACGCTTCCTGCCTTCTCCGCC
>Ga0187782_10002695_pt1 | contig 13096 bp, 13 predicted proteins | sample 0715_SJ02_MP15_2_FD_132454 | JGI IMG/M metagenome (GOLD analysis project Ga0187782, IMG submission 132454) | Tropical peat soil microbial communities from peatlands in Department of Meta, Colombia - 0715_SJ02_MP15_20_MG | ecosystem: Environmental > Terrestrial > Soil > Wetlands > Peat | place...
CGCTGATGTTCTCGCATTTTCCGTACTCGCGCGCAAAGACTCTATCGAAGCCCCGCCCGCCAAAGGCGCCGGCAATCCTGTCAAGATGCGGCGCGCTCTCGGAAAAATGCTCGCGCAGGGCGTTCACCAGCGTGCGCGCGCTCCAGATGAACATGCCGCTGTTCCAGTAATAATTGCCGGCGTCGAGGAATTCCTGCGCCTTTTCGAGGTTCGGCTTCTCGGTAAAACGCACGACCCGGTAGACGCCGTCGCGGGTGCGCCCGCCGGCTTCGATGTACCCGTAGCCGGTTTCCGGGCGCGTGGGCTTGATGCCCATCACCACCATGTTCTCGCCGGCGGCGGCAATCTCGACGGCCTGCTCGACGGCTTTGCGGAAGGCCTTCTCGTCCGCGATCACGTGATCGGCCGGGAACATCCCGATCACGGCCGTGGGGTCGGAGCGCAGCAGGATGTGGGCCGCGAGTCCAATCGCCGGCGCGGTGTTGCGCGCTACCGGCTCGGCGATGATCTGGCGCTCAGGAAGTTTGGGAAGCTGCCGGCGGATCTCCTTGCGCAGGTCGGGATTGGTGATGATCCAGAAGCGGCGCGCGGGCGCGAGCGGCAGCAGACGCGAGACCGTCTGCTGGATCATGGTCTTCTTGCCTTCGAGCTGGAGGACCTGTTTGGCCGTAGCGCGGCGGCTGCGCGGCCAGAAGCGCGTGCCGCGGCCGCCGGCGAGAATCACGGGATAGAAATTAGCCTGCAACCCCTGTGTCGTCCCTACGGGACTCGGTATCCAATCCGAATCCTACCCAGGGCTCACGCCCTGGGCTAGAACAAATGCCGCCCCTTCGGGGCTGGACTGTTGGCAATTCATTTGGACTTGCCGATGCCTAGAGTCCTCGACTTCTCACATCGGTTCAGCGGGCAGCGTCATCCGCAGCATCTTGAGACCCTCATTCGGATGGATGCGCACCTGCGCGGCGCTGGCCGGAACCACCAGCACCTGCCCACGGCCGAACTTTGGCGAAGCGCCTTCGACTGCGCCCGACCCCTCGAGTGCCACTAAAATCTGCGGCGAGCGGGCGGCTTCGAAGCAGCGCGTCTCGCTAAGCGCAAACTTCTCGACCACGAAGCAGGGTGAGGCCACCAGCGTTGCTCCGTCGCGCATCACTTTTCCTGCCTGCGTCTGCTCTTTGGCTGCCGCCAATCCTTGCTCGACGTGAATCTCGCGCGGACGCCCGTAATCATACAGCCGGTAGGTGGTGTCCGAGTTCTGCTGGGCTTCTACCAGGATCGAACCCGGCCCAATGGTGTGCACCGTGCCGCCATCGACGTAAATCATTTCGCCGGCGTAAATGTCCACCCAGTTCAGCAGTTCCTCGGCGCGGACTTCCTGGATGGCCCGCGCCAACTGCTCGCGCGTAACGCCCGGCTTCAATCCCAGCGCTACCTGCGCTCCCGGCTCCGCCGCCAGCACGTACCAGCACTCGGTCTTGCCGCAGGCCTGGCCAACGCGCCGGGCCGCCTCGTCATCGGGATGCACTTGCACGGAAAGCTTTTCGCGTGGGAATAGAAACTTGATCAGCAGCGGGAAGCGCTCCGTCTCGCGCGCCGACTCGCCCACCAGCGCACGCCCGTACTCGCGGCAAAGTTCGCCCAGCGTCCGCCCGGCAAGCGGGCCGTTGGCAACGCGATTCTCATCGCCCGTCAGCCAGACTTCTCCCACCGGCTTTTCGCAGCGATGCTCGGGATAGATGGGCGCGAGGTCGCGCGCGCCCCAGGGACGTTCGACAAACTCCGGCCGCATTAGGAGAGGGTACAGTGAAGGCATCTAAAGCCGGTGGCCAAGCCCCCAGCCCGAGTATGTCATCCTTCGCGAGCGAATGCGAGCGGAGGATCTGACTTTGATGCAAGCGCGACCGATGCAGGCCGTGCCGCCGTTGTCGCCAGATTCTCCCGCCTCCCTTTGGTCGGCGGAAGAATGACACCGCTTGGGTTTGTTGCTCTACAGGCGAGCGAAGAAGCGCCGCATCCGTTCCACGCCGCGATCCAGCTCCTTCCTTGACGTGGCATAGGAGATGCGAATGTGTTCGCGCGTGCCAAAAGCCTCTCCGGGCACGACCGCCACGTGCGCCTCACGCAACAGCCGTCCCGCGATATCGGAAGCCGAATTCAGCCCGTTGCGTCCGAAGAAATGGGAGACGTTGGGATACACGTAGAAAGCGCCCTGCGGTTTCGTGCAGTGTAATCCGGGGATGGTCCGCAATCCTTCCAGCACGTGATCGCGCAGCGTGACGTATTCGGCGAGCATCTGGTCCACGCACTCCTGCGGGCCCTTCAGCGCGGCCACGGCTGCCTTCTGAACGATCGAAGTGGGATTCGAGGTCTGCTGGCTTTGCAGCTTGCTCATGGCAGCGACGATCGGCGCCGGGCCCATGGCGTATCCCAGACGCCAGCCGGTCATGGCATAAGTCTTCGAAAGCGAGCCCACGATGAGCAGGTGTTCCTTGGCGTCGCGCAGCAAACCTGCCGAGAAGCGCCTGCCGGTGAAATTCAGGTAGACGTAGCACTCGTCGGAGATCACGTAGATGCCGCGCTGGTGCGCCAGGCGCACGATGGCGGTCATGTCGTCAGGGTTCATCACCGCGCCCGAGGGGTTCGAGGGCGAGTTCAGAATGATCAGCTTGGTGCGCGGGGTGATGGCGCGCTCGATCATCGCGGCGGTGAGGGCGAAATCGCGCGCCTCGTCAGCCGGGACCAGCACCGGCTCGCCGCCGGAGTAACGGATCATGTCCTTGAACGATACCCAGTAGGGCACCGGCAGGACGACCTCATCACCGTGGTCGACCAGCACCTGAATGGCGTTGAACAGAGCGTGCTTGCCGCCGGTGGAGGCGATGACCTCCTCACGCTTGTAGTCCGAGTCGAAGTCGACGTTGTGGCGATGGACAATGGCGTCGCGCAGCTCGGCGGTGCCCGCTACCGCGGTGTACTTGGTGAAGTTCTGCTGGATAGCGAGGATGGCCGCGTCCTTGATGTGCTGCGGGGTGGCGAAGTGAGGCTCGCCCGCGCCAAAGTCCACCAGATCGACGCCCGCGGCGCGCAGCTTTTCGGCTTCATTCACCACCGCGAGGGTGGCTGAAGTCTCGATGCGTTGGATGCGGTCGGTCAACATCTTCCTGGCTTCTGCGACTGTGCTCATAACGCTTCCCCCGTTTTTCTGACCAGCCCGGGCTGGCCGCCGTTCACCTTGCGGCGCAGCTTCTGTTCGACCAGAGGCGGCACCAGCCCGCGCACGGAACCGCCAAGCTGAAACACGTCTTTGATGAGCCGGGAGCTGAGATAGGAATATTTTTCTGCGGGCAACATGAACACGGTTTCGAGCTGCGGCTCCAGCTTGCGGTTCATCAGCGCCAACTGTAGTTCGTATTCGTAATCGCTGATGGCGCGAATGCCGCGCAGCAGCGCGTGCGCCCCCACTCGCCGCGCATGGTCCACCAGCAAGCCTTCGAAGGCATCGATCACGACATTCTTCCACGGCCGCACCAGCGTGGCCAGCATCTCCGTGCGCTCTTCCACCGTGAACAAGGGCTCGTCCTTCCCGGGATTACGCAGCACCGCCACGATCAGCTTGCTGAAAATGTTGCTGCCCCGCTCGATCAGGTCGAGGTGCCCGTTGGTGGGCGGATCGAACGAGCCGGGATAAATGGCAATGACGCCTTTCAACGCCCCTCGGGATGCGCTGGAGTGAATGGCAGGGCGATTCTATGCTGTGGGTGGGGCAAGTGGCAATGTGTTCGTAGTTCCGGTGGTGGGTCAGTTCGACTTTTTTCGCAGACGAAGTTGATTGTGGATGATCGCCGCCCCGATGCTCACCGGGATAAGCACGGCGAGAACGAAAACGACAATGCCGCCTAAAACGGTGCGAACAGCGCGCAGTAGCAGCTCAGCTACCGCCCAAACTCCGCAGGCCACAAACAACCAACCAAAAATGAGCGTGACTGGGTTGTAGGTCTGGAATGTGTCTCGCAAGCTCATACTTCAGCCACATTATCCTCCAAGAGACTCACTATCGTAGTTCCCGAAGAGAAACCAGGATTCCTCGCTGCGCTCGGAATGACAGAACTTCGCCGTGTAGCTGGTTCGACCGTAGAACCCTGATTTATGTTGCGCGCTGCGCCGGTCCACGCTCCGCGTAACACCCGTATACAGCGGGGGACGGGAGCAGTTGGTCGTGATGTACACGAAATAACGGTGTTCGCGCATAGGCAAAACCAAGATGCCTCGCTTCGCTCGGCATGACAGGACTATGGGGTCTCTTTCCTTCTGTCATCCCGAGCGAAGCGAGGGATCTTGGTTTTCCATTAAGATTGATTTCTGCCAGTCCCCACTTAGATCGTCCCACTTCGGATTCACTGACTCGATCAATGCGATCTTCCTCATCCTTCCCCAGGATTTGATCTGCTTCTCTCGGCGAATGGCGTCGCGCACATACTGGAATTTCTCGAAGTACACGAGCCGGTCAATTTGATATCGGGCCGTGTAGCTAGTGGGTCCGTCGAAACCTGACTTGTGCTGCGCACTGCGCCGGTCCACGCTCCGCGTAACACCCGTATACAGCGGGTGACGGGAGCAGTTGGTCATGATGTAGACGAAATAGCGGTGCTCGCGCATAGGCAAAACCAAGATGCCTCGCTTCGCTCGGCATGACAGGACTATGGGGTCTCTTTCCTTCTGTCATCCCGAGCGCAGCGAGGGATCTTGGTTTTCTATGCAGGGCCTCGGAACCCTACCGCCTTCCCGCCCCCACCGGCATCCGCGCGGCGTGGCCGTCGGTCGGCGTAGGCGCCGGCATCTGCACGGTCTTCTCGCCGCCCGGCGTGGCCATGCCCAGCTTCTTGCGCACTTCGTCTTCGATCTTGCGGTAGATGTCGCGGTTGTCCTTGAGGAACTGGCGGGCGTTTTCGCGGCCCTGGCCGATGCGCTCGCTCTTGTAGCTGAACCACGAGCCCGACTTCTCGACGATCTCGTGCGTCACAGCGAGGTCAATCAGGTCGCCTTCGCGGCTGATGCCCTCGCCGTACATCAGGTCGAACTCGGCCTCGCGGAAGGGTGCGGCCACCTTGTTCTTCACGATTTTTACGCGCGTTCGCGAACCGACGACGGTTTCGCCTTCCTTGATGGCGGCGATGCGGCGGATGTCAATGCGTACGGTGGAGTAGAACTTCAGCGCGCGGCCGCCGGTCGTGGTCTCGGGGTTGCCGAACATCACCCCGATCTTCTCGCGGATCTGGTTGATGAAGATCAGGCAGGTGCGCGACTTCGACACGATGCCGGTCAGCTTGCGCAGCGCCTGCGACATCAGGCGCGCCTGCAGGCCGACGTGGCTGTCGCCCATTTCGCCGTCGAGCTCGGCTTTGGGCACAAGCGCTGCCACCGAGTCCACCACCAGCACGTCGATGGCGCCCGAGCGCACCAGCGCCTCGGCAATCTCCAGCGCCTGCTCGCCATAGTCGGGCTGCGAGACCAGCAGGTTGTCCACGTCCACGCCCAGCTTCTTGGCGTAGCCGGGATCGAGCGCGTGCTCGGCGTCCACGAAGGCCGCCATGCCGCCCGTTTTTTGCGCTTCGGCGATCACCTGCAGCGCGATGGTGGTCTTGCCGGAAGACTCCGGCCCGAAGACTTCCACCACGCGTCCGCGCGGGAAGCCGCCCACGCCCAGCGCGGCGTCAAACGACAGCGCCCCGGTGGGAATCACCGAGATAGGAACGATGGCCTCCTTCGTCCCCAGGCGCATGATGGAGCCCTTGCCGAACTGCTTCTCGATTTGTGAAACCGCCAGCTCGACCGCACGTGTTTTTTCGTCAGCCATGTGTCCTCTCAGCGTGAAATAGCACCATAGCCTACATCCCGTCGGCTGGCTGGGTCAGGGGTAGGATGACCAGTGGAAATAAGTATACCCTGGAACCCCTCCGATAGCGAATAAAAAGCGAATTATACCCGTAACGCCGGCAGCCGCCGGGACAGCGGCGCTACACCAACGATCCACTCAGCGCGCCTTCCAGTTCCAGCAGCCTGCGCTTGGTCTCGATGCCGCCGCCGTAGCCGGTCAGCGAGCCGTCGGAGCCGATTACCCGATGGCATGGCACGATGATGGCAATTGGATTCTGTCCGTTTGCCAGCCCCACCGCCCGCACCGCCAAGGGATTGCCGATGGCGCGGGCGATATCGGCATAGGAGCGCGTCTCGCCGTACGGGATCTTCAACAGCTCGCGCCAGCAGCGTTTCTGAAAATCGGTGCCGCGCAGATCGAGCGGCAAATCAAACGCTCGCCGCTGACCAGCGAAGTATTCCGCCAACTGACGAGCAAACGGTGCGATCCTCTCCTCGGATTCCACCCATCCTGCCCCAAGCTTGCCTCGGCCGAACTCCAGGGCGAGCAATCCCTGGTCGGAAGCTGCCAGCAGCAGCGGTCCAACCGGCGACTTGATGCGCGAGTAGTAGATCGTCTCCGACACGGCGTTAACCCAGCCTAGCACGAGACACTGAGGAAAAACTAAAGCCTCCCGGCATCGCTGCCGGGAGGCTGGGGGGAGGTTTTGTCGTGGGCGAAGCTTACTTCGCTTCAGTAGATGTCTGCATCTCGGGCTGCTGTTCCGGAGAGGCCAGGTCACCGGCTCCGTTCTTGAGCAGGCTGATTTCGACGCGACCGCCGCGCATGTGCTGTGGCTTCGCGCCTTCAGTTGAGGCTGGAGCCGGGGCGTTCCCCATGCCGACCGTGTAAATCCGGTAGACAGGGATGTCATGCTTCAGCACCAGGTAGCGCACCACCGAATCGGCCATCGCCTGGGAGTTGCGGACGCCTTCCTGACCGCTAACCGACGAGAAGCCCTGTACCTCGATGATGTATCCCTTCTGGTCCTTGAGCGGCGTGGCCATGTCATCCAGCGCCTCCTTGGCCTTCGTGCTGAGGGCCATCTGTCCGGGCCGGAAGCGGATCTCAGCCTGGCTTTCTGCCTGATACTGGTCGATGTTATCGACTACGTGCTGAACCGTGTTGAGCCTGGTGGTGGCCTGCTGCGCCGTCTGGTTGGCGAGCTGGGCACGGTTGCCGGCATCGATGGCGTGCATGTCGGCTTCGTTGGCCTTCAGCGAGGCCACACGGATGCCTTCCTGCGCCCGCGCGTCGACGTCCTTGATCGACTTGGCGTTCTGGGCCGTGATTTCATCCAGCTCGTTCAGCCGGCCGCGCACCGGATCCAGTTGCCGCTGCACGTATTTCTTGCGCGCGAACGGGTTCAGGTGGCCCCAGAAACCCTCGTGCCGCTCGTAGGTCAGCGGCTCATGGCCGTTGGGGTTGGTCTGCGTGGTTGGTGCGATCGGCGTGCTCTGCGTTCCTGCGGGGATCTGCTGATCGCTGGCCGGCGCGCTCTGGGTTTGGTCGGTCTGAGGAGTCTGACTGGAGCTGCTGGAAGTCGCCTGTTGCGCCCATCCGGGCACGGTCAGGGCTGCGGCCAGCGGCAGCGTCAACAGAATCTTGCTTGTCATATCGAAATTCCTCCGAAGTATATGGGGGAGCAACGGAGTTAAAACGGCTCACCACCCGAACTACACGTCTCTGCCTGGGAACACCTAGGAGCAGGCCGCGCTCACCTGATAATCAATTCAAGGGCCAAACTTCGCACCGGATTTTGCTGTATAAGTCATTTGTTCTTAAGCGGGTGTAGTCCGGTCTCCACAGCTTCGTGGGTAGGAAATGGATGGCCCGCGTAAATTTGATAGAGCAGGAGGCAGGTGGCAGGAAGCAGGCGGCAGGCGAAGCTAACGTTGTTCCTGCATCCTGCTTCCCACATCCTGCATCCTGCGGCTCATGCGTAAGATCGCTTTGCTCCTTCTTCTGCTGCCTGCTTTGGCCACCGCCCAGATGGATACCCGCAAGCTCCACGTGCCCGCCGGGTTCCATATCAGCATCTTCGCCGACACCGAGCAGTCTCCGCGCATGCTGGCCTTCAGTCCCGGGGGCGTGCTGATGACGACCGCCACCAGCGAGGGCACGGTGCTGGCCATGCCTGACCAGCGGCACAACGGCGAGGCCGAGCGCGTGGTGACCGTGCTCAAGGACCTGAACGGCCCGCACGGCATCGCCTTTCACAACGGCGGGCTGTACATCGCCGAGGTGGGTAGGATCCTGCGCTACGACTGGGATGAGGCTCACCTGCGCGCCTCCAATCCGCGAGAAATCGGCGGGCTTCCCTCAAGCGGAGGCGGGCACATGACACGCACTCTCCTGTTCGCCAATGGCAAGCTCTACGTTTCGGCGGGGTCGAGTTGCAACGTGTGCCTGGAGACCGACGTCCGCCGCGCCACCGTGATGGAGATGAACGACGACGGCTCCGGCGGACGCATCTTCGCCCACGGCATCCGCAACGCCGTCGGCCTTGCCTACAATCCCAGGACGCAGACCGTCTGGGCCACCGACAACGGTCGCGATTGGCTGGGCGATGAGCTGCCTCCCGACGAGATCCTTGATCTAGGCAAGAACGGCGGCGACTTTGGCTGGCCGTGGTGCTATGGCGACCGTGTGCCTGATATCAACTTTTCCAAGGATGCACCCGCACACTGCACGAATGTGGTTCTTCCCAAGGTCAACCTGCAGGCGCACTCTGCCCCGTTGGGCCTTGCCTTCTATAACGGCAGCATGTTTCCCAGGCAATATCAGGGAGACCTGTTTGTCGCTTTCCACGGTTCGTGGAACCGCAGTGTTCCTACCGGCTACAAGGTGGTGCGGATCAAGCTCAAAGATCAGACCCAACCCGAAGGCGTGGAGGACTTCATCACCGGATGGATGCCCCCGGGCGCAACCAAGGCAACCAAGCCGGCGGGGCGACCGGTGGGGATCGTCATCGGCGCCGACGGCTCGATGTACATCAGCGATGACACCAATGGCGCGATCTATCGGGTGTGGTACGCCGGGAAGTAGTCGGATTGACGGCTTCGCCGGAGCTACCGCAGTTATTCGGTGGGGACCCGACGATGAGTCGCCGGAAGGCTATTCATTTGGTCACTGCTAGAAATTCGTCCGCCAGATCGGTGCGGAAGTATACCTCAAGAGAATTCGTATGAGGGTTGAATGCTTGCCAACCGACTTTCCCAGTTTCAGGAGACCAGACGGAGGTCGGGTAATGTGGCTTCTTCTCGCAACGGGTCACCTCATGTTTGCCGAGGGGCATGCGTAGGACTTCCAGTTTCTTATGGAGGACGCCAAACCTAGCCTGGTCCGCATTCTTGAGTATTCGGGTGACTTCGTAAAGACCGAACAGCCATAGGATCGAATGCGCTGCGCATTCCTTAAGAAGCAGCGGCTCATTGCACCGCTCCAACGTCCGCTCCATCTGGAGGATACGACGTTCGGCGAACATGAGATTCTCAACCCAGAAATAGATGAATGGGGCCGTCTCGCTAACCAGGTTTTCTGCGCTGGCGATCCACGAGTTTGAACGCTCTTGAAAATCAGGTGGGATGTGATGGTAGGGGTTTCTGTCGAGATGTCCTTTTTTCATCGTGCTTCCGCGTAGTCAATTCGGTTAGCCTCGTCAACCAGCGCCTTCCGCCGGGCTTCCGCAGCAGACTGAAACAACTTCAATTGCACTCTCTGCTCCATTATTCGCTTGTATGTCGGGATGAACTTCTCGCGCTCCGCCAATGCCTGCCTGCAGCCGCCCTGCCAGGCTTCTATAGACTGAGGACTAGCGCCACGGCTTCGCATTTGGTCCGCGCCGCCGCAATTCCCATCCCAATTAGCGAAATTCCGGTACAGCCCAGTTCCGGGTTCCTCGATCTCGAAATCCCACGTCTGGTTGACCTGAATATCGAACTGCCCACCAGTAATATCCGCCTGACCTACCGTTATTGAAATTTGCGTCCTTGCAACGGACCCATGTGGCGCCGACCGTTCTTGTGCAACTAACGAACGCATTTGATTTTCGATTTCTTCGTAGGCAGCCTTCGCTCGCGGTATTCTGTCGGCGTGCAATTCAGCATTGCCAATCCACTCCTCCGCACTCTGTACCGTCTGGCGGAAGTGCTGGGCACCCTCTGTGAGTTGTGCGCTCAATACGATCCCTCGACCCTTGGACTTTAGTTGATCCGCATAACCTTTGAAGTCATCGGGCGTGCCGCGAACGAAGACCGAGGTGGCGACATTTCCTTTCGAGTCGACCCACTGAAGCTGAATGGTGTTTCCCCTGATTGTTCCTGCCATATTCCCCAGCGTCAGCTGGTCAGCATCGGTGACGCCTGTGACGGGCGTTTGGTGAGAGGTGATGTCTCCTTTCGGCTCAAGTTGGATGGAACTGAGCACCCCGGTGACTTGGCCATTACCTGTCTGGGTCAACCGAAGCATCTCTGCAAAATCCGTGCCATGCGCCACATAGGTACCGCTGATTCTGGATGCGCTGCAAATGGTGGTCAGGAGGAAAACCGAGCCCAGCGAGATGAGGGCGCGGAATGCGCGGACAAGCGATTTGCCAGGAGGGACTCTCACAATCGAATCTCCCAGCGATAATCTGTGACGGGTGTATTGCCGTGTCAAATTACCCTGGTTACTGTCCGTTTGGGGGGCGTCCGGGAAGCACCAAGATCCCTCCTTCGCGCTCGGCTCGCCTCGCGCTTCCCTCGGGATGACAAATCAAAATGACACTAGCGGCACGGCTGAAAGCCGTGCCCTGATACGAATCAGGCGGCGCAGTCGCACCCGGACATGCGAGGGCAGCCGCCCCCATGCGGCTTACCGCGCGACCGTCTTTCTGCCGCACAACGCAGCGTGCTGTTCCTGGATGAAGTTGTCGGTCATGCCGGCGATGTAGTCGCAGACCACGCGCGGCAAGGGCTCGTGGCGGGTTTTCTCTCGATAGCTGGCGGGCAGGGCCTGCGGCCGGCCCGTCCAATAATCGAACAGCTCATGCACCGTGCGCTCCGCAGCGTCTTTCTCCGGCTGCAGGTCGGCGCTGCAGTAGAGCCGCTCGTAGAGGAACCGGCGGAGCTGGTGGCGATGTTCCTCGATCTCGGGACTGAACGCCACCAGGCGCTCAGGATGTCGCCGCACGCCCTCGACGTTTTCAATCCCCGACGCGCGCATCCGCGCCACCGTGTTCTCGATCAGATCGGTGACCAGCAGGTTCAAGACGTTCCGCACTGCTTCATTGAACTTGAGCTTGGGCAGCGCTTCCGGACGACGCGCCTCGGCCTGGCGATAGAACATTTCAAAGACCGGCACGCCGGCGCGGATTTCCTCCACGGTAAGGATGCGAGCTTCGGTGCCGTCATCGAGGTCGGCGGTGTAATAGGCAATTTCGTCCGCCAGATCGATGAGTTGGGCTTCGAGCGGCGGGCGCTGGTCGAGCATGTATTCCGCGAGATCGGGAAACTCCGCGTCCGAATAATCGCGCGAGTGCTTGATGATGCCTTCGCGCACTTCAAACGTCAGGTTCAGCCCGCGAAAATCGGCGTAGCGCAGCTCGAAGTCCTCGACGATGCGCAGCGCGTGCAGGTTGTGGTCGAAGAAATAGCCGTGGGCGCGCATGGCGGCGTCGAGCGCCTTCTCGCCAGCGTGGCCGAAGGGCGGATGCCCGATGTCATGCACCAGCGCCAGGCATTCCACCAGGTCGACGTTCAGCCCCAGCGCGCCGGCCAGCGTGCGCGCGATCTGCGCCACTTCGATGGTGTGCGTCAGCCGGTTGCGGAAATGGTCCGAGTAGCGGCGGGTGAAGACCTGGGTCTTGTTCTCCAGACGCCTGAAAGCGCGCGAATGGATAACGCGATCGCGGTCGCGCTGGAAATCGTTCCGATAGGGGTGTGCAAGCTCGGGATAGCGACGTCCCCGGCTATTCTCCACCAGGAACGCGCATGCGGCCAGCATGAGGAAAGTCTAACACTGGTCGTTGGTGGCTAGTCGTCAGTCGTGGGCCAAAACCAAGATCCCTCGCTGCGCTCGGGATGACAGGGGATTAGTGGCTTCGCTCGCCGCTTACTACTACCGCCCCTGCTGCGCTAGCTTCACGCGGGCCAATTCCAGCTTGTGCTGCACCTTGGCGACGTCTTCCTGGTCCACGTCGGCGGGGACTGCCTTGGCCCACTCGTCCAGCGCGCGCTGCCAGTGGGCAGCGGCGAGCTTCAGGCGCCCTGTTTTCTGGTAGAGATCGCCCAGGTGGTCCTGCACCGTGGGGTCGTTGCCGATGCGGTCGGAAGCCTTGCGCAGATTGTCTTCCGCCAGCTCGTAGTTGCCGAGCTTGTAGTACGCCCAGCCCAGCGAATCGAGATAAGCGCCGTTTTGCGGATCGAGCTCGACCGCCTTCTTGATGTAGGCCAGCGCCTCTTCCAGATGCGCACCGCGATCCGCCATCATGTAGCCGAGATAATTCAGCGTGATGGCGCTCCGCGGATCGCTGGCCAGCACTTTCTTGAAGGCAGCCTCCGCCGGTTCGTATCGCTTCTGCCGCTCGTAGATTGAGCCGAGCACGAACTGCACGTAATCCCTGTCTTCCTGTTTGGTGGCCAGGCTGCCGGCCTTGTTGATGTCCTCCTCCGCCTGGTTCCAGCGCTTCAGCCGGCTGTTCATCTGCGCCAGCGCGATGTAGACCTCGCGGTCATCCGCGGTGCCCTTTAGCTGCGCGTTGGCCATGGCGATGCCCTGGTCGGCCTGCCCGGTGTCTGCCAGCTGCCCAGCCAGCACCAGCTTGAGGCTGCGGTCATCGGGAACCTTTTCCACCGCCTCCCGGGCCACGGCGGTGGCTTGAGACCACTGCTTGGCCTCGCGCAGAGTGTCGATGATCTGCTGGTAGCCGCGCGAGGCGCTGTCGCCTCCCAGGTCGAGCATCTTGCGATACGTTTCGACCGCCGCCTGGGTCTTGCCCTGCTCGCGGTAGATGCTGCCCAGACGCTCCAAAAAGACACTGCGATTATTTTTCTCGCCAGTGGTGTAATTCCCATCGGGATGTGCGGTCTTGTCCAGCAGCTGTTGCAGGGTAGTGACCGCGTCGTCGAAGCGACCCTGGGCGTCATAGACCAGCGCCATGTTGAAGGGAATTTCGAGCGAGTCCTGGACCAGGCCCTCGGC
>Ga0187782_10002697_pt1 | contig 13096 bp, 11 predicted proteins | sample 0715_SJ02_MP15_2_FD_132454 | JGI IMG/M metagenome (GOLD analysis project Ga0187782, IMG submission 132454) | Tropical peat soil microbial communities from peatlands in Department of Meta, Colombia - 0715_SJ02_MP15_20_MG | ecosystem: Environmental > Terrestrial > Soil > Wetlands > Peat | place...
AAATCGACGCCGAGGGCAAGGTCACGGCGACGCCCGAGCGCGCGAAGCTGCGCGCCATGCAAACGCCGCAGGCTTTCGACTTCAGGCTCATTCTGGAGGCGCATCGCGCGGCGGCGGACGAGGCCAGGGAATTCACCGACGACGCCATGATCGCCGAGCGCGCCGGCGCGCGCGTCCATATCTTCGACGGCGAAGCCGGCAACTTCAAGCTCACGACCGCGGAGGACTTCTTGCGCGCGACCTCGCTTCTGCTCGGCGACCTGCCAGACGTGCGCACCGGCATGGGCTTCGACGTTCACGCCTTCGCGGAAGGCGATCATCTCTGGCTCGGCGGGGTCAAAATTCCTCACGAGAGAAGCCTCGCCGGCCACTCTGACGCCGACGTGCTCATGCACGCCGTCACCGACGCGATCCTCGGCGCGATTGGCGAGGGCGACATTGGGGCGCATTTCCCACCGAGCGATCCGCAATGGAAGGGCGCGGCGTCGGAAGTTTTCCTGAGCGATGCGGCGAGGCTCGTGCGCGAGCGGGGCGGCTTCATCGCCCATGTCGACGCGACCGTCATTTGCGAGGCGCCTAAGGTCGGGCCGCACCGCGAGGCCATCCGCGAGCGCCTCGCGGCGATCCTTGGCGTCGACGTCGGGCGCGTCGCCGTCAAGGCCACGACGACCGAGCGCCTGGGCTTTACGGGTCGCAAGGAAGGCATAGCCGCGCAGGCGGTCGCCACCGTGCGCCTGCCGGGGTAAAACGATGCGAGCCTCCGGGCTCGCACGGTCGACCCATCGATTAACCGCGGCAGACCAGCATGATCGAATCTCAGAACCGCACGCTCGCCGTTTCGTTACTAACGACTTGCGTTACTAACGGGCTTGCCGTGACGACGGCCGAGTCTTGCACGGGCGGCCTCGTCGCGGGCGCCATCACCGACATTCCCGGCTCGTCGCAGATTTTCGACCGCGGCTTCGTGACCTATTCCAATGCGGCGAAGCGCGACATGCTGGGCGTGACGGAAGCGACCTTGCAGGCCCACGGGGCCGTCAGCCGCGAAACCGCGCTGGAGATGGCGGCCGGCGCGCTCGCGCGCTCGAAGGCGGATGTCGCTGTCGCCGTGACGGGCGTCGCCGGCCCCGACGGCGGCACGCCGGAAAAGCCCGTGGGTCTCGTGCATTTCGCCGTCGCGGGCAGGAGCGGCGCCGTCAAGCATGTCGAACGCCGCTTCGGCGCGCTGTCGCGCGACGAAATCCGCGCGAAATCCGTGGCTCAGGCGTTAAAGATGCTGCTCGAGGCCGCGCGGCTCGGGCCATAGACCTCCTCCGCGCGCTTGACGAAGGCGTCGGCGTATTTGTGGAAGGCTGCATCGAACATCGCTCCCATGACGAGCCCGAGCGCGCGGCTCTTGAACTCATAAGCGATGAAGAAGTCGACGATCGAGCGCGCTTCGCCCTCGGCCCCCGGGAGGCCGTCGCGGAAGCTCCAGCGGTTGTCGAGCTTCGTGAAGGGCCCGTCGATATATTCGACAAGGATCTCGAGCTTTTGACGGTTGCAGGTGACGCGGCTCGTGTAGCGCTCGCAGATCGCCTTGAACCCCACGCGCATCTCGGCGACGATGACCTCGACTCCCTCAGCGATCGTGTTGCGCCGGCGCACGCGCATGCCGTCGCAGAGGGGCACGAATTGGGGATAGGCCTCGACGTCGCAGACCAGGGCGAACATTTCGGCGGCGCTGTGGCCGACCTCGCGGCGATTGCGGAAGCTTGTCATGGGACCTAGTCTTAGAGCAAATTTTGGGCAAGCGTAAGCGGAATGGTTGGATCCCGTTGCGCATCGCGCCAGCCGCGCGATGAAACTCTAAAGCGTTGCTTTGCCAAGCGACGCGCGCTGGGCTTGCAGGATAAATGCCTCGACTTCGGAGCGTAATCTCTCAATATCACTGATTTCGCTATCGGCTGAAATTTTGTTCAGCCGTTCAAGAATCGTTTTCGCTGCTTCGATGAACCGGGACTCGCCGGAAAGTAAAAACGATTTATTCACTCGTTCAAAAGCAATCGCGCAGTCCATTGATCGTGCATGCAACGCGACACTTAATAGCGTGGCTTCGTATTCCGCGAGGCTTTCGATATCATCAATTGCCTGTCCGACCTTCTTCTTAAACTCTTCTTCTCTTTGAGGATTATACACAATCCAGTCGGTGCGCGTAATGTCGGATGGCGCTTCGGCCTGCTCTGACTTGACGATAATCAGCGGCTTCCCGCACATCAATGCGAATCCTACTTCCAACATGATGTTGGCGATCGCGGTCGGGCGAGTTTCGTGGGAAAAAATTGCCACGACATATCCTGTCGCGCGGATAAGACCGACGATTCGTTCAAGAAAATCCTTGCCGCCGGTTGAACCACCAGCATCAACGCTTGCAAACCCCCGACTCTTTAACACCTGGGTTACGAGGCGATACATCCGCGCATCAATTTCTGGAGGGCGTCCCAGCTGACGCATCAGAAACGCCTGTCTTGGAAGCAGGCGCTTGGGTGCCGATTCAAGGACAGCTTCAGTTATCGGCGAGAAAACGAGCGGCACTATTTTTTCTTCGTGATGTCGGTGATGCCTCTGTAAGGACCCGGGGTCTTTTTTTGATCTATGATCCGTCCCGTGGTGGTGTCAATTTTAACATAGCGATCCGTGACGGGGTTCCTAACTTGCGCCCGCTCCCTCACCGCACCTGTTCTGCTGGAGTGGCCCGTATTTTTGCCCATTTCACGACGCTCCGCGCCTCTTACATTGCCAAACATACCCCATGAGTGGGAAAGGTCCAAACGGCGGCGGTTGCGGCGCTGTCGCAAGTGGTCACGGGGCGCGCCCGAAGCGCAAGCGATAAGTTGACTCGCGTCATCCTAGCATCCCGACCCACCCGGCGAAGGGCGCTCGACGCCCAGGCGAAACTCTTGAGCCGAAATTCCAGCTCAGCTATTGGAACCGACGCCTCAGCGGCAAGCCGCCCGCTTCGCCTTCAACCGCGCGAACGCCTCCCCCGCATGATGCGACGAACGGGTCAGCGGCGAGGCGGCGACCATGGAGAACCCCTTGGCGTAGGCGACCGTCTCATAGGCTTTGAAGGCCTCGGGCGTCACGAACTCCATCACCGCATGGTGCTTGCGGGTTGGCTGAAGATATTGGCCCAGCGTGATGAAATCGACATCCGCAGTCCGCAGATCGTCCATTACTTGCACGATCTCCTGGCGCTTCTCGCCCAAGCCGACCATGAGGCCGGACTTGGTGAAGATGGAAGGATCGAACTCCTTCACCCGCTGCAAAAGCCGCAGCGAGTGGAAGTAGCGCGCGCCGGGGCGGACGCTGGGGTAAAGCCCCGGGACGGTCTCCAGATTATGGTTGAACACGTCGGGCTTGGCCGCGACGACGGTTTCCAGCGCCCCCGGCTTGCGCAGGAAGTCCGGGGTCAGGATCTCGATCGTCGTCATAGGCGCCGCGGCGCGGATCGCCGCGACGGTTTTCGCGAAGTGGTCCGCCCCGCCGTCCGCGAGATCGTCGCGGTCGACCGAGGTCACGACCACATGGGAGAGCCCAAGGTCGCGCGTCGCCAGCGCCACGCGCTCTGGCTCGGTCGGATCGAGCGGCCCTGGCAGGCCTGTCGTGACGTTGCAGAAGGCGCAGGCGCGGGTGCAGACCTCGCCCATGATCATGAAGGTCGCGTGCTTGACCTCCCAGCACTCGCCGATGTTCGGGCAGGCGGCCTCGCGGCAAACGGTGGTGAGCCGCCGTTCGGCGAGCAGCGCGTCGGTCTCGCGCCAGGGCGCCGAGCCCGGCGCCTTGACGCGGATCCACGGCGGCTTGCGGGCGACGGGTTGGTCCGGCCGATGCGCCTTCTCGGGGTGGCGCTCGGCGCGCTCTTTCAGCAGGTCCAGCGTCAGCGGCATGGGCGGCGCCTTTTGGGGAATCAACTCACCAAACATAAGCCAAGGACCGTCCATTACAAGCCGTTGAAAATATGACGTTTTCAAAAGCAGCAGCAGAATTATGGTTAATAAACCGCAGCATGGTTAATAAACCTCACCAACGAAAATTTAAAAACACCGCGAAAGCGGACCGACCGAGAGTCGCGCGGGGTCGCGATGTGCGAAAACATCAGCGTGAATTTCAGGCGTCCATTTCGCCCCGAGCATTATAAGAATTTCTTATAAATCATTCTTTTCAATGGGTTAAGCAACGGCGTCAACGAAAGCTTTCTGCAACGCTATTTCGCTTCGGCGCGGCGCTTCAGCGCCTCGTTCATCGCTTCAAAACCGCCCTTGGTCGCTCGCAGCCCCGCCCCGCCCATGAGCAGTGGGGCGAGGAGGCCGGTAAATTTTTCGGACTGTTTGAATTTGGTCCGGCCTCCCGGCGCGTCTTCGAGCGCGAAGGCATGCTCGCCCGAAAACAAAAACGCCGCCCCGAGCGCGCCGCGCCACCGCAGCTCGCGCTCGGGCTGCACGGCCAGCAGAACGGGTTTGAACGTCACTCTCCAGCGCCCCGGCGGGCCGATCTGCGCGGCGATCCGCTCGCCTTCGACGAGCCTCCCCGCAATCGACACGATGAACGGGTTCCACAGCGGAAAGGCCGCGAAATCGGTCAGTATGCCCCAAACCCATGATGGCGGAGCGTCGATCTCGATTTCCGTCAGGATCTCGAGCATGGAAGAACCTCCCCGCAAAGGATCAGATATGCTCCACGGAGATGACGCCCGGGATCGCCCCCAGCCTCCCGGCGACCTCCGCGGACACGAGGTAGCCGCCCGGCAGCTTGATCTCGATCTCGTCCTGCGCCGCGTCGCGGGCGACCACGATCGCCACCTCCCCTTCTCCCCGCGCGGAAAGCCCCTCGCGCAGGCGCGGCACGGGCGCGGCGTCGCGCACCAGCACCCTCAGCCCCTTCAGATTCTTGGCCGCAACCACGGCCAGCGGCTCGGCGGCGACGATGCGGGCCCGCACGTCCTCGCCCTCCAGAGCGCCGGAAAGCGTTAATAACACTGCCGCGCCCTTTTCCAGGAGATCGCGATATTGCGTCAGCCCCTCCTGGAAAACGATCGCCTCATATTGCCCGCTGTCGTCGGAGAGCTGGAAAATCCCCATCTTCGAGCCGGACTTGGTGCGCCGTTCGTAACGGTCGAGCACGATCGCCGCGACGCGGCCCGCGCTCGCTCCGCGCTTCACCGCGGCGGAAAACTCTGCGAAGCGCTGCAGCCGCAGCCGCTTCGACACCGCGCGAAAGGCGTCGAGCGGATGGCCGGAGAGGAAGAAGCCCGCCGCGTCGAGCTCGCGCTGCAGCCGCTCGGCGCTGGTCCAGGGCGGGGCCTTCGGCAGCGCGAGGTCGTCCTCCTCCGCCTCGCCAAAGAGCGCGTTCTGGCCCAAGGCGCGCTCCTCGGCGCGGCGATTGGCGCTGGCGAGGATCGTCTCGACGCCGCAAAAGACCTTGGCGCGGTCGGGCTCGAGCTCGTCGAAGGCGCCGCAGCAGGCGAGCGTCTCCAGCACCTTCTTGTTGACCTCGCGCGGATTGAGCCTGCGGGCGAAGTCGCCTAGACCCTTGAACGGCGCCCCGCTCCGGGCGGCGACGATCGAGGCCGCCTGCCCTTCGCCCACGCCCTTGATCGCGGAAAGCGCATAGCGGATCGCAAGCTTAGCCCCCTCCCCCGGCGCCACGTCGAAATCGACCCCCGAACGCTGGACCGAAGGCGGCTCGACCGCAATCCTGAGGCGCTGCGCCTCCTGGCGGAACTCGGCGAGCTTGTCGGTGGCGCTCTTGTCGAAGGTCATGGTGGCGGCGAGGAATTCCGCCGGCCAGTGCGCCTTCAGATAAGCGGTCTGGTAGGTGATGAAGGCGTAGGGCGCCGAATGCGACTTGTTGAAGCCATATTCGGCAAATTTGGCGCAGGCGTCGAAAATGGAGTCCGCTGTCTCCTTGGCGACGCCGCGCTCGGTCGCGCCAGAGACGAAGCGCTCGCGCTGCGCGTCCATTTCGGACTTGATCTTCTTGCCCATGGCGCGCCGAAGCAGGTCGGCCTGGCCAAGACTGTAGCCGGCGAGGTCGCGCGCGATCTGCTGCACCTGCTCCTGATAGGTGATGACCCCGAAGGTTTCCTTCAGGATCGGCTCGAGCTTGGGATGATCGTATTCGATCGGCTCGTCGCCGAGCTTGCGCGCGCAATAGGTCGGGATGTTGGCCATGGGGCCGGGCCGATACAGCGCGACGAGCGCGATCAGATCCTCGAAGCGGTCTGGGCACATGTCCACGAGCGCTTTCTTCATGCCCGCGCTTTCCACCTGGAACAGGCCCACCGTGTCGCCACGGCGCAGCAGCGCGAAGGTCGCCTCGTCGTCGAACGGAATCCGGCCCGGATCGATCTTAATTCCGCGCTTTTCCAACAGGGCGACGCAAGCCGCGATGACCGTCAGCGTCTTGAGGCCGAGAAAATCGAATTTCACAAGCCCCGCCGGCTCAACCCACTTCATGTTGAACTGGGTGACGGGCATGTCCGACTTGGGGTCGAGATAGAGCGGCGTCACCTCGTCGAGCGGCTGCGGCGCGATGACGATGCCAGCGGCGTGAGTCGAGGCGTTGGAGTAGAGTCCCTCGAGCGTTCCGGCGATCTCGAAGAGGCGCGCGACGCGCGTGTCCTCGGCGATCGCGTCGCGCAGCTTCTGCTCGCTCGCCACCGCCTCCTTGAGCGTGATGGGCTTCGCCGGGTTCTGCGGCACGAGCTTGGCGAGCCTGTCGACATGGCCGAGCGGCATCTCCAGCACGCGGCCGACGCCGCGCAGCACGCCGCGCGCCAGAAACGAGCCGAAGGTGATGATCTGGGCGACGCGATCCTCGCCGTACCTGCGGCGGACATAGTCGATGACCTCGGAGCGCCGGCTCTGGCAAAAGTCGATGTCGAAATCCGGCATCGAGACGCGCTCGGGATTGAGGAAGCGTTCGAAGAACAGCCCGAAGCGCAGCGGGTCGAGGTCCGTGATCGTCAGCGCATAGGCGACGAGCGAGCCCGCTCCCGAGCCGCGGCCGGGGCCCACGGGTATCCCCTGAGCCTTGGCGTATTTGATGAAGTCCGAGACGATGAGGAAGTAGCCGGGAAACCGCATCTTCTCGATCACCGAGAGCTCGAAGTCGAGACGCGCGGCGTAGTCCTCTTCGGCGAGGCCCGGCGCCGGGCCGGTCGCGGCAAGCCGGGCTTTCAACCCTTCCTCGGCCTGCCGGCGCAGCTCCTTGGCTTCGATCGCGTCGAGTTCCTCCGCGGTTTCGCCGGACTCCGCGCGCACGAAGCGCGGCATGATCGGCTTGCGCGTCCTCGGACGATAGGCGCACCGGCGCGCGATCTCGACGGTTGCCGCCAAGGCTTCGGGCAGGTCGGCGAACAGCGCCTGCATCTCGGCCCGCGTCCTGAAATAATGAGTGGGCGTGAGACGGCGCCGCTGCGGCGCGCTCGTCACCGTGCCTTCGGCGATGCAGAGCAGCGCGTCATGCGCCTCGAAGTCGGCCGCGCTCGGAAAGAACGGCTCGTTCGTGGCGACGATCGGCAGGCCCATGCCATAGGCGAAGTCGAGAAGGCGGCGCTCGATTTGCGGCTCGTGCGGCAGGCCGTGGCGCTGGAGCTCGACATAGAGGCGGTCGCCGAAAGCGCGCGCGAGAAGCTCGAGCCGCGCGCGCGCCGCCTCCGGCTCGCCCTTGAGGATCAACGGATCGATCGCGCCCTCAGGGCCGCCGGTCAGCGCGATGAGGTCGGCGCTGTTGCTGGTGAGCTCATCGATCGTTACGCTGGGCTCTTCGCCGGCGGCGCCGAGATAGGCGCTCGAGGCGACGCGCATGAGATTGCGATAGCCGGCTTCGCTTTTCGCGAGCAGCACGACGGCGCCGCGCGAGGATTTTCTCTTATCGCCGACATCGCTTCCGCCGAAGTCGATCGAGAGCTGCGCGCCGGGTATGGCCTGAAGACCCGCCTCCGCGGCCTTTTCGGCGATTTCCAGCGCGCCGAAAAGGTTGTTGCTGTCGGCGACGGCGAAGGCCGGCTGGCCGTCGGCGCCGGCGAGGTGCAGGAGCTTCTTCAACGTCAGCGCGCCTTCGCGCAGCGAGAAGGCGGTATGAACGTGCAGGTGCACAAAGCCCGGATCGGCGGTCATGTCTTAAGCTTCTAGCCCATAAGCGCCGATGGCGCCAATGCGCCCGCGTCCGCGAGGCCGCGCCAAATCTTACAAATTCAATGCATTATGACATAGGCGCGCGTCGGGGCGAGCGTCAATTCACAGATTTTCGTCACGGCGCCGCTCTCGCCGCCCGTAGACGACGCGAGTGCCGCAGACCATGTCATGCAGAGCCTTGCGCTCCTTGCTCCAGAAGATCGTGAGGAAGCCGACCGGCGCCAGGATCATGAAGCAAAGATAGCGCAGCACGGCGATGGCGGCGTCGACCCGCGCGCCGTCAGCGCGGATCACGTAAACGCCCAATATCCGCTTTCCGGGGGTCGCCTGCCAAGGGCCCGCGAGAAAGTAGCCCTGATACAGCAGAACCGTGAGCAATCCCACGGCGTTCGCGACAGAGCTATGGTCCAGCACATAATCCCGGCTCGCTTCGAAGCCCCAGATTGCGGCGGCGATCGTCAGCAGCAGATTGGCCACGACGAAAGTGGCGACGAGGCAAAAACCCTGGTCGATCGCGTAGGCGCCGAGCCTGATCCAAAAGCTCGCGAAAGCGTAGCGCGGCGCCGTGGGCGGCTCCGCCGGCGCCGCGGGAAACCGGCTCGCGAATGGTTCCACCGCAAGGATGGAAACCCAGCCCGGCGCGCCGACGAGATTGAGCCTGGCGTGCCGCGCGACGACGCCATTCTCGATGAGCTCGACGAGCTTGCCGCCGAGCACCGGACCAATGGCGCCGCCGCCGTCGTCATAAAAGTATTGGCGGGCGAGCGCGGGTTCGGCCAAGGCCGCGTCTCGCGAATCTGAAGCCTCATCTGACAAGGGCAGTCTCCTTGCGCGCCTCAAAGCGGGGTGGTTTATGGCGCGACGGTTCCGGTCTTTTAGCCCCTCAGGCGGCGTCGCGAAATAACCGAGCCGATCAAGCTTCGGCGCTGAAGAGGCTTGGGTGCGCCAGCTGGCGCATATGAAGCGTTCATTCTTCGCGTCCCGAGCGCCTTTATGGTAAAAAGTCGCCACAAGGCCGCTCAACGTGTGTCCGCACGAACGCGCCTTGTTAACGCACTTAATGTTATACCTTCATTATGATCAATGTGATGCGAGAATATGTTCAAGCTCTTGCCCAAGCGGGGCCTGTCGCGGCGAGCCTCGACGAGCATTCCGGCGGATCCAAGCTCACCTCAACAATAAACATGAACTATTTCAAATAGTTATGTGGCGCTATTAAAGTGGCGAGCGGGGTTTTTGCGGCGCCATTTTCGCCGCCGCAGCGCCGGCGCTTACACTTGACGCATCTTCTCTTGTCGCGCCTGAAGTCGGCCGGCATCCGCGACAAGCAAAAGCCCGGCGCCGTGGTTTTCGGGCCGGGCTCGAAACTCGCTTTTCGTCCACAACGCGCGCGGCGCGAGCAAACCGTCTTATTCGGCTGGGCTAGCGGCCTTCAGCGCCGTCTCGACCGGCTTGAACACATCCTTGGCGAGGGCCGTGTAGAGCTCGCCGAACTTCGTGGTTTCCGCCACGAAATCCTCGTAGGAGGACTTGGCGTATTCCGTCTGCAGCGCGATCGCCTCGTCGAGCTTCGTAACTCCGGCGAGCTTCTCAGCGAGCAGGCGGGTTTTCTCGAACGACTTCTTCGAGTAGTCGGTCGCCTCGGTGGCTATGCCCTGCCAGCCCTTGGTGAAGGCGGCGGCGGCGGCGGAGACGGCTTCGAACTGGTCCTTGCCGTACTGCTGCACGCTTTCGAAAGTCGCAACCATGGGGATGCCCTTGAATTGGCGCGCTTCACTCCGCCCCGTGGCGGAATGAACGACTCGCCGTTGTTGACCCCCTGTTTATATGCAATGCACAAAATTTGTCAACCCAAAATGTTGCGTCGCAAAATGCGCAGAGTGTTCGATCCGAGGGCTTAACCCCCGCGTAACCGAGTTCCTTTAACTTCGATATTCGAAAAATTCTGGCGGCCGCTGGGCTTTTGTCTCGCGCGCCCGCCGGCGGCCGGTTCAATTGGGCGAGTGAGATGGCGAATCTCGAGTTGTGCGTGCGCGTCGGGCGTTGGCGATCCCTCATTTGCGCTTTGCTTGCCGCCGTTTTAGCCGTGCTGGCCGTGGCGCAGACCGCCGAGGCGCGCGTCCGCCGCCATAGCTACGGCCACCACGCATTTTGGGGCCACCGCCACCACCACGGATCGCACGCTTATCTGCGACGGGGCCATCACGGCAGGCGTCATCAGGACGCCGCCGATGAAACCGGCGGCGAGATGCTGTCGCCGCGCGGGCTCGCCGCCATCGTCGTCGATGGCCGCAGCGGGCGCATCATCTTTGGCCAAAACGAGCACGAGCGCCGGCATCCGGCCTCCGTGACCAAGGTCATGACGCTTTATCTGCTGTTCGAGCAGCTGGAGAAGGGAGCCCTGCGGCTCGACTCGCCGCTCATGATCTCGGAATGGGCCGCCTCTCAGGCGCCGACCAAGCTCGGCTTGCGCCCTGGCTCCTCGATCGCGGTCGAGGACGCAATCAAGGCTGTCGTGACCAAGTCGGCGAACGACATCGCCGTCGCCATCGCCGAGAACATCGGCGGCGACGAGGAAAGCTTCGCCCGCATGATGACGGCGAAGGCGCACGCGCTCGGCATGAACGACAGTCATTTCGCCAACGCCTCAGGGCTGCCGAACAGCGAGCAGATCACCACGGCCCATGACCTCGCCGTGCTCGGCCGCGCCATCCAGGAGCGCTTTCCCCGCTACTATCGGTACTTCTCGACCCACTCCTTCGCCTATCGCGGCGAGGTCATGCGCAACCACAATCATCTGCTCGGCCGGGTCGAAGGCATGGACGGCATCAAGACCGGCTACACCCGCGCCTCGGGCTTCAACCTGCTCACCTCCGTGCGCCGCGGCCGCAGGCACATCGTCGCGGTCGTGTTGGGCGGACGAACCGCGGGCGCGCGCGACCGATACATGGAGTCCCTCATCGAGCGCCACATCGCGAGCGCCGGCGAAGCTCATAACGCGCGCGCCGAGGAGGACGAGCCCGCCGCCGAGCGCGGCGAGGCGAGGGAGAGCAAGGCGGCAGTCGACGCGCGCGAGGCTGAGGACGCCGCCGTGCAGGAGAAGCCCCTCGCCTACGATCGCGCCCCTGCGCCGCGCGCGGAGCCTTCGCCGGCGGAAGCCAAGGCGCGCCCGGCCTTCGTCTCCGGGATCAAATCCCGCGCCGAAGCGGAAAGCGCGCAGCGCAATGTGAAAGCCGCGGCCGCGGAGCGCGCCGCGGACGACGGCTCGACCTCGCGCGCCGCCGCCAAAAGCGGACGCCGGGATTTGGCCGCGACGACCCCGTCCGCGCTCAAGCGCGCCGAGGCCGAAGAGAAGACGCAGGTCATCAAGATCGAGGCTGCGCGCGGCGCGAAAGCCTCCTGGGCGATCCAGCTCGGCGCCGTCGACGACGTGGATAAGGCCAACGCGCTGCTCGCCCGCGCCCGCAGCCAGGACCGCCAGCTGCCGGCCTCGGCGAAGCCCTACACGGAAAAGGTTCAGAAAGGTCACGAGACGCTCTATCGCGCGCGTTTCGCCGGGCTCGAAGAGGACTCGGCCGCCGCCGCCTGCCGGTCGCTCAAAAGGTCCGGATTTTCCTGCTTCGCGACGAAGAACTGAAGAACTCGAGCACTGAAGAGCTCAGCCGTAAAAAAGTAAGGAGTGGCGTCATGTCCTTGGCCTCCGACCGCTTCGGCCCCGCCCGGTCGCGCGCGCGTTTCCGCGCCAAGAGCGCCCTGCCCTCCCATTACGGGCGGCTAGCCGTGATGGCGCCGCATAAGCACGTCCTTGGCCTCATTGACGCGGGCGGCGAGGTCCGTCGTCCCGCCATGGTCTGGATGCAGCTTCTTCATAAGCTCGCGATGGGCCCGCGCGATTTCTCCGGCTCCCGCGCCCTTCTTGAGCCCCAATATCTCATAAGCCTCATCCTCGGAGATCGACGCCGGGCGGCGGCGCGCCGAAGCGCTCCCGGCGCCGCCCCGCCGCGCGTCGTTCTGGCCCTGAGCTGCACCACGCCATCCGGCAAACCGGCGGTCGAAATATGCCTCTAGCAGGCGCGCGCCCTCGGGATCGTTCGTGACGCAACGGCGATAGAGCTTCAGCAGCTGCTCGCGGGACAATTGATCGAGCGTCTTGCCCTCCTCGGGTCCGGCGAGCACCACGCCGCGAATGGCGCCCGAGGCGCGGTCGAGCTCCATCTCGATCATGGCCGAACGCACGCGGGAGACCGCGCCGCGGCCAGAGCGCGCCAAGGGGCCGACCTTGACGCCGAGCAGCCAAAGCGCGAGGCCGCCCATCATCGCCGCCGGCACGACGAGCCCTCGCAGCAGCAAAAGCGCAGCGAGCGCCAGCAGCACGAAGGCCCCGCTCTTGCGGATTATTTTCGCAAGCAGCGTCGGCGGCGCGGAAACGAACCCCTTCAGCACGAGGTAGGTGAGAACGAGCGTCGCTATCCCGGCCAGTATCGGCATTCGTCCTGCTTCCCGTCCCGGCCTTTGAGCCGGCGTTTTAGAGCTGCGACAGCAGCAGTTGCGCCGCGGCCTCGCCCTCTCGCGCGCGCCGCTCCAGCTCCCTCACTCCGCCGACGGCGTAGGCCGCGACGGCGGCGAGGAGCTCTGCGAGCTTTTGCGGCGCGCTTCTGTCGAACGTGGCGTAGGCCCCGCCCGTCACGCGCGCGATCTCGCGGAAGGCGAGGCGCGCCACGAGGTCGAACCCTTCCTGAAACATAAACGCCTTCACGCCCAGAAGTCCAAGCTCGCCGGCAAGGCGCGAGAGCTCGATGGGAGATTCTTCGCAGGCGTCGCCGATGAACACCAGCGCGGCCACGCGCTGGGCGGCAGACTCCGTGCGGGCGTGGCGCAAGACCTTGGCGATCTGCGTGCGCCCTTCGCGGCAGTCG
>Ga0187782_10002698_pt1 | contig 13095 bp, 11 predicted proteins | sample 0715_SJ02_MP15_2_FD_132454 | JGI IMG/M metagenome (GOLD analysis project Ga0187782, IMG submission 132454) | Tropical peat soil microbial communities from peatlands in Department of Meta, Colombia - 0715_SJ02_MP15_20_MG | ecosystem: Environmental > Terrestrial > Soil > Wetlands > Peat | place...
GGAGCTTGAGTCACGAATGGATGCTCCGCTTTGTGGAGCATCGAGTAGGGGACCCGCGTCTGATCAGCCTGATCCGACGCTGGCTGAAAGCAAACGTGCTGGAAGATGAAGAACTCCATGCGAACGAAGAGGGTACTCCACAAGGAGGGTCGATCAGCGTATTGCTGAGTTAGGGTATACGTTCGGGCGATGCTACTCGTAAAAGACGGGACGAGCCTATCTAGGCAGCACTCCGTCGAAGAAACGGGTGCAACGCGTATGTAAGGCGATCAGCCAGGAAACCGGACGGAACTCCCTTCGAACCACGACTGAAGGACAAAACGATGCGCCGCCGGAGTTGAAGCTAAGCCAAGAGACTCCGCTGCCAATGGTAGCAACGGCATAACGGAACGAGGGACTCGCGCGGCGCGCGTGCCACGAACTCTTGCCATGACAGATATCATAGTTTTTTGTTATATTGCCCGCTAGAGTTGATATCAACGTATGTTGGAAATCAATCGAATGAACTGGCCCTGCGGTGGTACAGCGCAAGCCGTAACCATAGGGAGAAGCACATGAACTCACATCGATTCGCTGCGGTTGCCGTCCTGCTATTCGGCGTCAGCAGTGTTTTTGAAGCACGAGAAATGTGGTCGCAAGAGGCCAAAACCAAGTATCTGCACATGGCGCCAGTTGAAGAGTACCTAATGTCGGACCGGAATGCCGAGATTGCCTTGGCGCGAAGCGCCGCCCCGGAGTCCATCTCGCATGACGCGACGGTCTTGGTTTTGGGACGACACGGCTACGAGACAGCCGTCGAAGGCAAGAATGGATTTGTGTGTGTGGTAGAGCGTGGATGGATGTCCCCCGCCGATGCTCCGGAGTTTTGGAACCCCAAAATTCGAGGTCCGATCTGCTTCAATCCTCCGGCTGCTCGGTCCGTCTTGCCGACCACCTACAAGAGGACAGAGATGGCTTTAGCGAGGAGAACGAAAGCTGAGATCATCGAGGGCAACAAGGCACTATTCGAAAGAGGTGAACTGCCAGCGCTTGAATCCGGCGCCATGAGTTACATGATGTCCAAGCAAGCCTACCTCACCGATGATGAGGATCACAACTTGGCGCACCTGATGTTTTATACGCCTCCGCTGGATGGCCAGGTGTGGGGTGCCGACTTGCCGAAATCACCGGTGATGCTGAATCCACAGTTCAAGGGCGCTCAGCCCATCGACGTGTTTGTTGTTCCCGTAGGCCGGTGGTCAGACGGAACACCTGCCCCGGTTATGTAGGAACGTTGCCTCGAGAAAGAGCGGAACATCAAGGGCCGGATCCTCTTCCTGGATCCAGCCTTGCAGACTGCTGTTGAGGTAAACATTATGACAGCCCCGGAGGTCATGAACTCATCCCCAACTGTGGATGCCGCGTTAGCTCCCGCTCAGCCTGTGCGCAACCAAAATCTGCAAATGATTGTGGAGCAGGCTCTAGAGCAGTTGCGACAACTTAAGCTGCAGCGTCAAGAGATCGCTCAAACAATTGCCATCACAAAGCGTACCGTTAATGGCCTTGCATTCTTATATGGCGATGAGTTGCGTAGGCCAGAGGATGATGCTACAGCCGAGCGTAGATACGGAATCACGAACGCATGTCGTGTTGTCCTGAATCGGTCTGACACGTCCCTGAGCGGCCCCGAAGTTTACGCCATCCTTCAGCGAGAGTTCCCCGACCCCTTCCGCCACCAGGAAATCATTACGCCTCGCTCGTCACTATCCTCAATAGATTGGTGAAATATGGAGAAGCTGACACGTTTCTTCGCAACGGAAGCAGATTCTGGCACAGATACCAGTCGGCTGATCACCGATCGGTTGGACTGTCCGGCACCTAAGATCGCTGGTAGCGAGATCAACAACCGGGGACGGTTGGCAGCACCAAGTAGGACCTCGTTACCGGGGGGCGAAGTGTTCGTAGATGATGAGACTCGCGCCAGGAGTAACGGTGTAAGCGAAGTTGCGCGAATTGCAATCAAGGCAAAAGGCAGGGTTCTTTTTGTGGACCCGATCGATGTGGTTGTGGCCAAAGCTCAAGGCAACTATGTCGCTCTTGTGCACAAATCCGGGTCCTATCTTGTGAGGGAAACGATGACCACCGCTGAACATAAATTGACACCACTCGGATTCGTGAGAATTCATCGATCCATTCTAGTGAACACAACTCTAGTAAAAGATCTGCGACGCGATACCACGGGGACGTATGTGTTGCGCACAACTGATGGCGGCGAGCATCCGGTGGGCCGCACCTACAAGGGTAATCTGAAGGTGATCGCGAGATCGTGGCTGGGCGTCGAGCTTGTGTGAACACCGCCAATGTGGCTAAGCAAAGTTCAAGAACTGCAAAGAATCAATTGTGACAGGACATTTCCCGGTTCGTTGAGTCCGTTCCCGGAGTTTGCCACGCGAACCTCTCGGTCGGAAAGAACGGGAGAATTCTCTCTCATGATGCGCCTTAACAGCTCTGGACCAAACCAGAATCCGGGCGATGTCTTCAGTTCACGAACAAAGTCTTCACTCAAACAGGCCGACCACGGCCAAAAGGGTTGAGCGAGCTGTCTCCATCTCGTGTGCCTGCTGTAATCGTGACGATAACGACTCGTCGATCCGTCGTGGAGGTGATGCTCTCCGAAATATCTTCTCGCCGGGTCTTGTTCCTGACACGGGCTTGTGGCTGAGGCTCCACACATAGGCCGCAAGAGCGGATGCCTGGGTATCAGAGAGCTGCGCTCCTCCCATCGGCGGCATAGGACTGCGAAATTGCTTCGGCCTGGGCACACCTTCCTTGATCACCTTCAGAATTCCGGCAAGACTCCCATCGCTCCACATCCACTTATCGCCGGTTAGATCCGGTCCGAGTGAAGTGCCGGTACCCTTCGCTCCGTGGCAACCGGTGCAACTCGCACCAGCCACTTCGCCTTGGTAGATGCGATAGCCCAACGCGACCATTTCAGGCGACGAGCCTTGCGGCACCGGAAGGCCGGCTGTGTTGCTCTCTGGTGGCACTGACTCCGCTTGTACGACCTTGCCCGCAGGCGCGGAGTTGCTCGGGCATAGTCTTGTCTTCGGTGTTGGCCCAGCAGGGTCGCCCGTGTAAACGATTCGGTAGATTCGTCCGCGAATATCGTCGGACACATAGAGTGCGCCGTCGAACCCAACCGCGAGACCCGAGGGACGATGCTGGGCGCCCTCGGGAGTTTTGACCGGACCGGCGAAGCCATCCGCGAAGATCTCGCAATCACCAAAGGCATGATCTCCGGTGAGCGGCTGGAACACGACGTTATATCCTCCTTGCGCGTAGGGCGCACGATTCCACGAGCCATGGAAGGCGATGAACACTCCGTTGCGATAGCGGGCCGGAAACTGTTTCTGGTCGTAGTGAACCATCGCATTCGGAGCCCAGTGGGCCGGGAAAGCGGCGGCCGGCCCGAGCTTGTTCGCGCAGATTCCTATTGTCTTTCCTCCATCGCCGCCATACTCAGGGGCGAGAACAAGCTTTTTTTGCGCGCCGTCGTAATAGCATTCCGGCCAGCCATAATCGCCACCGGACTTCAGCAGCAACACCTCCTCGGCCGGCAGTGTAGCCTCTTCGGAGGGTTTGTAGAGGTCCGGCCAATTCGAATGCAGTTGATCGCGTCCGTGCTGGGTGACAAACAGATTGCCCTTGGAATCGAAGGCGAAACCTTCGCCATTGCGGATTCCTGTTACGAAACGATCGGCGGGGGAAAACTGTTGGCTCGTCTTCTTGGCGTCGTATCGCCATATGCCGCCGCGAGTCTCCAACTCTGTGCACGGATTCGCTCCCGGGATTTTGGGTTGCCGGTTCTGCGGCTGGCAGGAGTTCGTCGCTGAGGCCACATCGACATATAACGAACCATCGTTTCCGATGATGAATGGATGCATCGGATGGTCGCCATCCAGTGGCAATCCCGATACAACAGTTTCAGGCGGGGTCTGTGGCACAAACGTATCCGTCGGGAGAGCGTAGCGCACAATTCGATCGTTGATCTCGGCGTAAAGTGATCCGTTATAGATGCCAATGCCGGTGCCGCCAGCTCCGCCCGTCTGTTGGGTTTCGCCAAAGCGTTCAATAGTGTCTGCCTTTCCCGTTCCCGCTTTGTCTTGCAGCGCTATGAGGAAGCCACCTTCAGGTACTTTGTCGAAATCGTAATAGTCGCCCGACCACGTGTTCACGTAAACAATCCCCTTCGATCCGACCACCATGTGGCGCGCGTGCCCGATACCGTCCGCGAATACCGTCGCACAAAATCCAGCTGGCAGGGTTAGTCCAGTGCCATCTGCGCACGAGGAACCTTTCCCCTTTGTTGACACATTTTTGGTCTGCGCCAAAAGCATCGAACTGACTAGGCACAACACAGCCATGGCAACAAATCGTAGGCGCATCCGCATGAGACCTCCTGAGAAATCTGAAAATATCGCGTGTGATTCTATTACATTTCCATTGCCGCCCCCTGAGTTATGGCACGAGGCCTGTGATGAGCCTTCCCGGTGGATCATGTCTTGGAAGGGGTTGCCTTAACCACTGCTGTGTCTGGTCGATTCACTCTGTTCGAAATCTTGCTGTCAATTGGTCCCTCTGACGGAAAGCAATGTTGAAGCGGATGTGGGATCAACGAAGATGTTACGCCGATTGTGGCGACGCAATTTTTGTTTTTGATCGAGTTCTCGTGAATACTGATTCGTGAATAGAAATCCGCACATCAAATCGCGTCGCTTCTCAGAGTCCTAGTAAACTCATCGCGACGAGATGCGATTCAGTATACCGAGGAGGAAATACATGCCGCGGTTGAAGCGGCGCGAAACTGGGGCACATACGTCACCGTTTACGCCTACACGCCCGACGCAACTCAGATTGCCATCCGGCGGTGTTAAGTGCATTGAGCACGGCCAATTGAATGGACGAGGCCGACGGCGAGGCTCATGGCTGACAAAGAGATTTGGCTCAGCATACAGCCGTTTCTCGATGATGAGGACGCGAGCAAATATCCCGAAGGGTCGCCAAATCGCGCCGAACAGGTGGAGATGTTCAAGGGCATCGACACCGCCTACGCGCTGGCCAAGAGTTACAAGCTTAAGAATCGGCTGCGGAACTGACATCCTGAACGACCCGAAACGCGCGAGGCGCCAAGGCGCCATGCTGGCGAAGATGGTTCGCTGGTATTCTCCGCCTGAAGTGCTCATTATGGCCACCAGTTCGAATGCCCAATTGCTGGCTATGTCGGGCCCGCGCAATCCTTATCCCGGCAAACTCGGCATTTTGGAGGAAGGAGCACTGGCCGATCTGTTACTCGTAGACGGCAACCCGACATCCAATATCAAACTCATTGAAGACCCGGACAAGAACTTCCTTGTAATCATGAAGGACGGCAAGATTTACAAGAACATTGTCCATTAATGCTAAAGCGGCTGAGCGGAGTGCAAATCGAGTGTGTATCGAGGATAAACAATGCGAACAGTGCCTTTTCTTAGATTGTGCGTGATCGTATTTGCGCTCGTTTTCTCAGCACCCGCACAACCACCCCCGAAGCTTATCGTCGTAGTGGTTGTTGACCAGATGCGTGCCGACTACCTTGAGCGTTTTGCTGGGTATGAGAACGGTGGATTTCACTTTTTTACGACAAAAGGCGCGACCTTTCTAAACGCCTATTACGAGCATTTGCCGACGGAGACGTGTCCGGGACATTCAACACTACTCTCCGGCCGGAATCCAGTTCACACAGGTATTGTGGCCAATGACTGGTACGACCGACAAAGTGGAAGAATGACTTATTGCGTGGAGGACGCAAGTTCGCCCTTGATCGGCGAGTCCGGTGCGGCTGTATCCCCGAAGAATCTTGTTGGCGACAATTTCAGCGATTGGCTGGAATCCTCCTATCCAGGCGCGCGCGTTTTTTCGATTTCGCTTAAGGACAGGGTTGCCATTCTGATGGGAGGCCATCACCCGCAAGGGGTTTTCTGGTTTTCCCACGAGACCGGACGGTTCGTGACCAGCCGCTTTTACGCCGGCGAGGTGCCCAATTGGACAGAAGAATTCAATCACAAAAATGTCGTCGAGTCTTACGCAGGCAAGCCGTGGGTACCCATGTTAGGGGACGACTCTCCTGCCTATCACAGGAACCAGGTTCCTGGACTATTCCCACACGCGATGCCAAAGCAACCTGGGCGCGAACTTAATGAAGCTGTCTACGGATCGCCATTCGGCGATGAGATACTTGAAGATCTTGCCGAAGCTGTAACCAAGGCGAATCATCTCGGTGAGAATCGCCGCGGCACCCCTGACATGCTAGCCATTGGTTTTTCTTCCAATGATGCCGTCGGACACGCATACGGGCCAGATAGTCCCGAAATGGCCGATGAGCAGATTCGGCTTGACCGCACCTTAGATCGCCTGGTCCAAACGCTCTCGGCACAGCTAGGCGGTGACAAAATACTATGGGTGGTTTCGGCCGACCATGGGGTTGAGCCTACGCCTGAGGCGGAACTGCAACTAAGGAAGAACAAAGCCGCTCGCCGCATAGCGTTTTCTCAGGCGCTTCAATCGGTAGAAACACAACTCGACACAATATTTAAAATCTCGGGCGAAATGCGCTGGTTTGCCGGTCAAAGCGATGCAATGCTGTACTTCGACCGCGCCGAACTTGCCCGCCACGATATCTCAGTTGCCGCCGCGACTAAAGCCTTGACAACACAGGTGCATGGTGTGCCGGGAGTGGACGCTTTTTATGGCGTGACTCAGTTAGATTCCGTGCGCGGGTGGATTGGCCCGGTTCTCCGAAATAGCGCATTTCCCACGCGCAGCGGAGATGTGTACTATCTCACTAGCCAATGGACATTGTTTTCCTCTAAGGCAACGGGCACATCCCATGGAGATCCCTGGCCTTATGACACTCACGTTCCGTTGCTGCTAGCTGGGTGGCACATCGAAGCTCAACGGATTGCGGACAACGTCCACTTGGTCGATCTTGCCCCGACCCTTGCTGACCTAACTGGTATCCATCCCCCGTCGTCGGAAGTGCTGGATGGAAAGTCGAGGAAGGACCTGCTCAAGCTTAGCAGTACCCGTCCCCAGTGACGCTGATGGTGGAGCACCCGCCGAATATCCGCAGAGTAGGTTATCTGGCGATGGACTGACCCTGACTCTGGCAAGAAGGTGCGGTTTCACGGGTTCGTGCTTCGGCGAACGTAACTTTTCACGGACCTTCACACGAGAGTTTGGTTCTACACCCGCGAAGTTTGTTACACGAATGCCTGTCCAAACGGCCAAACGGCTGCTGGAAGACAGCGAGAAGGGCATGAAGGCGGACAGATTTGGAAACCCTATCGCAGAGCCGACCGGGTTAGAATTGTTGGAGATAGGGGTGGGGCAATGTACTTCGAGCAGTTCTATCTCGGCTGTTTGGCGCATGCTTCGTACATCCTGGCTTCTGAGGGCGAAGCCATCGTGGTAGACCCGCAACGAGACGTGGAGATTTATCTCAAGGCTGCCGAGAGCAATCAGGTTGTCATTCGGCACGTTTTCGAGACTCATCTTCATGCCGATTTTGTTTCTGGACATCGAGAACTCGCGACCAGGACTGGGGCGCGCATTTACATTGGGGCGGAAGCGCAAGCGACCTTCCCTCACGTAGCAGTGCGCGATGGCTTTGAGTTGAAGGTTGGAAAAACACGCATAATGGTCCTGGAGACGCCGGGTCATACGCCGGAGAGTATCTGCCTGGTGATTGTCGACGAAGAAAAATCTGGAGATCCCTGGGCGATACTGACGGGTGACACGTTGTTCTTAGGTGACGTGGGGCGGCCCGATCTCTCGAAGCGTCACAGTCCCGCGCAACTGGCCGGCATGCTCTATGACAGTCTGCACAATAAAATCCTGAAACTGAATGACAAAGTGCTGGTTTACCCCGCACATGGCGCAGGCTCTCTTTGTGGACGGAATATGCGGGCGGAGCGGGTTTCGACGATTGGGACGGAAAGGCTCACGAATTACGCGCTTCAGATCAAAAGTAAGGCAGAGTTTGTGCAGGAGTTAACCCGCAATCTGCCGGCCCGACCGGAGTATTTTCTACAGGATGCGGAAATCAATCGCACGGGAGCGGCAGCACTGTCTGATTTGCCGGCTTTGCCTGCCCTCTCACCCGCCGAGTTACGAGCAGTGCTGGCAGACAGCGGTATCGCGCTCGATGTTCGCTCCGGCGATCAGTTTGCTGCCGGGCATGTGCCAGGATCGGTGAACATTGCGCTGTCGGGCCAGTTTGCTTCGTGGTCGGGTGCGTTGCTGGGGTTAGCCGCTCGTCCTGTGTTGATTGCGGATTCGGATGAGAAGGTGTCGGAAGCGCGAATGCGGCTGGCGCGCGTGGGATTGGAGGGCGTAAGCGGATATCTGAAGGGAGGCATTGGAGCCTGGCGTGCGGCTGGACTGCCTTTGGCGGCGTTACAGCAGATTAGCGTTGAGGCTCTCAGCGACGGGCTGCGGAATTCTAGGCTGCAGGTGCTAGACGTGCGACGTGGAGCCGAGTGGGAGGCCGGGCATATCGAGGAAGCATCGTGGTGGCCGCTGGACAATTTCAAAATCGCGCCTCCAGAGATCGATCACAAGGTTCCCATTGCGGTGCATTGCAAAAGCGGCTATCGCAGCATGATTGCCTGCAGCCTGCTGCAGCGGGCCGGATTTGAGAATGTGGTCGATGTGGTAGGAGGATTCGACGCTTGGCAGCTGGCAAAGCTACCCACAGTCGTGGAGAAGTCCTCGGTTTGAAACAGCCGGTCGCTCGCAAGAACTCTCGGTGCTTGACCTTGCGCTCTGGGACAACACGACTGCCTTCCGAACCCTCGCCTTCCCGCAATTCGAAGTCGAATTGAGTGATCTCGAGGGGCCACAGAGTGTGACTAAAGAGCGCCGTCGATGAGCTTCATCAACTGAGGACGGCAACCCCGGCTGCAGGAAAGTTCCTTCCCGTCCCGCAACACGGCAATGTATTCGCCGCTGTCGCAGGGTTGCAATTCGCGAATTCTTTTCACGTTTACGACGAAGGAGCGATGAATTCGCACGAACTGCTCCGGTGCCAATTTAGCGGAAATGTGGCCAATGCCTTCCCGCAGCAAGAAAGACTCTTTGCCCACATGCAGCTTCACATAGTTGGCCGCTGCTTCAATCCAGTCGACTTCGTCAAGCTCGAGGAACACGACGCGGCCTGCGGTCCGAAAGACGAGTCGACGGAGTTCCTTCGACTCGGGTTTAGCTTGGTGCAGTAAGTCGAGGATGCGTGCTTTGACGCCGTGCTCATGGCATTTCAACAGCTCTGCCCTCACCCGCTCTAGAGCATGATTCAAGCGCTGTTGATTGAAGGGCTTGAGCAAGTAATCGAGCGCGTGAGCCTCAAAGGCTCGAATCGCATATTGGTCGTATGCGGTGGTGAATATGACCAGCGGCATTTGATCGCGCGGTATCTGTTCTAGTACCTGGAAACCATCTCGGTCTGGCATGTGGATATCCAGCAACAGCAGATCCGGTTTGCAGGTTTGCACGGTTGAGACCGTCTGTTTGCCGTCGCGGCATTCGGCGACCACGTTGACGCCACTCTCCGAGCTCAGCAGGAGCCGCAGCTTCTTGCGGGCTAATGCTTCGTCATCGGCAATGACTGTGCGAATAGCAGGATTGATCATTTTTCTAAGTCTTTCTAGTCCATGCTCCTCAAGTGCTGGCAACTGTCGTCCTAGACGTTTCTGCAGTTACGAAAAACGGCATCTCGAGATGAACCTCAACACCTTCCCCCGGCTTGTTACGGATTTCGCAGCTCTGCTGGCGCCCGTATAGTGCCTCAAGTCGCTCGCGAGTCAGCCTTAGGCCGAGACCGTGTTTGAACCTGTCATCGTCGGGTTCCGCAAATCCGGGGCCGTTGTCGCGGATCCAGAGATGAAGTTCACTTTCCTCACATTTCGCCGCAATACAGATTTCCCCGTGCGATGAGCGCCTGGAAACACCGTACCGTACGGCATTCTCAACGATGGGCTGTAGAAGCAGCTGCGGAACTTGGGCATCCAGACATTCCGGAGCGATGTCGAACGTAACCTTGAGTCTGTCTTCAAACCGCGTTTTCTCGATCTGCAGGTACACATCCAGAAATTCGATCTCGCGGCTGAGCGTCGTCATTTGCGTTCCGTTTTGTTCGAGGCTCATGCGCAGCAAATCGCTGAGAGAGGTCATCATCCGGTCGGCAGCCATTACGTCCGTCAGCATCAGCGACGAGATCGAGTGCAGCGTATTAAACAAGAAATGCGGCTGCAGTTGGCTTTTCAATGTCTCCAGGCGGGCTTTCGCCAGCTGCCCTTCAAGCTGCGATGCACGGATTTCCCTTTCCCGAAGCCTTCTGTAATAGGAAATGACGTGGGCAACCAGGATGATCGGCAGGTAGGTCCCGCTAATGTCGTCGACAACATTGACCAGAAACATGCTCTTTAGAACGATCCACGGGTCACGGAACACATGGAGGTGCGAGTTCCAAATGGCGGACGTCCACTCATGGTATGCCGCGTCATAGTAGCCATACGGGGTCGCGGCCTTGAATGCAATGTGCCCTAGCGTGAAAACGACTCCAGCCATCAGATGCAACAGACAGCGCGTTACCCAATTTCCTCGTTGAATGGGGTACCGCATCGCGAATGCAAAGGCAAACGGAGTGAGGGGCGCATAGGTGAGAATCGAGCTAAACTCCATGCCGGCGACCGTGCGGAACGGCATGTTGGTATTTACCAGGTGTACATCTCATACACGGTTACGCTCGCTGCTAGAGAGACGAACGTCCACACCCCGAAGCTGATGGACCACACTAGCCCTGACCGGATTCCACAGGGACCTTCAGCCTCGCGTCGATGATTCTCGCCGGCAACAGAAAGAGTTCGTCGCGGTCGCGGAGCGAGTTCGCCGCCACAATGGGGACATAGATTCTGCAAACCCGAGGCGCAAGCGGGGCAAAAGGTGCACTCGGACGAACAAATATACGCCCGCCCATCACCGCTGAGTTCCGCCCTGCATTGTTCACACCACCGCTTCATTTCAAGAGTCATGAGACTTGTGTTACCACAGCCTGGGTACACGTCCGTGAACGATTGCTCCCTTGCATGAGAATACGTCATGTATTGGACAGGCGGGACCGTGGTTTGTCACCAAATTTCGTCCCTAATAGATATCCATTTCGTATTCGAGGCGATGCCAAGTGGGAGAGCTAGGAGCTACAGGCGTTGGCCGGCCCCCTGCGGTGGTCACAACGGAAGACCCCTTTTTCTCATATTGCCCTGCTGGAGCCTTTTGAACACATCCCTGCACATCCTGGGACCACCGGCGGGTATCCTGAGTCGAGCACATCCCATCACGTGTCCAACTGCAAGGCACCATTTTCATCTGGGTCCGTCTAAGAGCCTAGCTTTTCATTCTGAGGAGAATCTCAATATGAAGCGAGTTTTACTGGCGGTAATGCTGGTTGTGGCGGGTTTGAGTGCGGGGGCAATAAGATCGTGGGCGTTACCCGCGGATGCCGCAGATCACACAGCCCCGAGCTATGACATGAAAGGTCAGGCGCTGCTGGACCTTGAGGCTGTGCAGAAGAAGTTCGTCGATCTGGCCAACTCTCTTCCCACCGACAAGTTCACCTGGCGCCCTTCGTCGGACTCACGCTCTTTCGCCGAGGTTTTCCTGCACGTGGCTGGCGAACGTTATGGAATTCTTGGGATGATGGGAGCGCCGAAGCCTGAGGGGTTCGACGGAAAGACATTGGAAAAGTCGACGACCGACAAAACGCGCATTGTGCAAGAGCTAAACAAATCATGGGAGTTCACGCAAAAAACGATCAAGGACATGAGCAACGCCGATTTCGCAAGACTGCTTCCGAAATTAGGCCCACAGGCAAATGCCGGCGACGTTGTCTACATCCTCGTCGCAGACGCACATGAACATCTCGGCCAGCTGATAGCATACTCTCGCGAAAACGGTATCGTTCCGCCCTGGACAGCCGAAGCGGCAAAGCAGGTCGCGGAGAAGAAGGCACAACAACCGTAGGGAGAGGAGCGTTCGCATCTCCACTCTGCGAATTGAGCGTCAGGCAGGCGTTGACTCAACGCGGTCGATCAAAACAGTTTTGAGCGAGTCGTGATAACGGCTGCCAGCCACCAAGCACTGCGCTTGGTTTATGCCGAGTCGGATGTTGGGCCACGCTAACAAAACTCGGCCGCAGCCGAGGGATACTAACCCTTCGCCTTCGGGTTCAGACCTTGTCTTAAGAAGGTTCCCTCTCGGAGTTCTGTGAAGGCTTGCTGCAGTTGCTCTTGCGTATTCATCACGATCGGGCCATACCAAGCCACAGGCTCCTCGAGAGGTTTTCCGGAGATGAGCAGGAATCGAATCCCTTCCTCTCCTGCCTGCACAGTCACTTCGTCTCCGCGATCAAAGAGAATTAGCGAACGATTTTCAGCTTCGACGGGAGGAGTCGTATCCAGCCACTTGATGGCCTCGGTTGGTACCGAGAGCGGAGCGGAAGCATTGCAGAACCTCCCTCCACCTCCGAAAACGTAGGCAAAAGCGTGACGAACGGTCTCCACCGGAAGCGTCTTCCTTTTGCCAGGAGAAACGGAAACATCGAGATAGATCGGATCGGCGGCAACTCCTTCCACAGGTCCGGTCTTTCCCCAAAATTTCCCGCACACCACCCTCACGTGAGTTCCATCATCATCGGTCAGCTCAGGTATCTCCCCCGCCTTAATTTCCTGATAGCGAGGCGCAGTCATTTTGAGCCTGGAGGGAAGATTGCCCCACAATTGAAACCCGTGCATCCGACCCGCATGATCGCCTTTCGGCATCTCCTGATGAATAATGCCGCTCCCGGCTGTCATCCATTGCACGTCGCCAGCGCCAATAGTTCCGCTATTTCCCATACTGTCGCCATGTGCCACGGTTCCCGCCAGCACGTACGTGATTGTCTCAATGCCCCGATGCGGGTGCCAAGGAAATCCTGCCAAATAATCTTCGGGGATGTCGTTGCGAAAGTCATCGAGTAATAGA
>Ga0187782_10002699_pt1 | contig 13095 bp, 9 predicted proteins | sample 0715_SJ02_MP15_2_FD_132454 | JGI IMG/M metagenome (GOLD analysis project Ga0187782, IMG submission 132454) | Tropical peat soil microbial communities from peatlands in Department of Meta, Colombia - 0715_SJ02_MP15_20_MG | ecosystem: Environmental > Terrestrial > Soil > Wetlands > Peat | place...
CCAAATCCTCAGGCACGGTAATCTGCGTCTCGGGGTCGAGTCGGCCGCCTTTGACCAGCATGCGCTTGCCGGAGCCAAGGTCAATCCTCGATCGGTCCAGGCGTTTCAGCCACGCCTGCGGATGGCGGGCGGCAAAAAAGAAAAACAAGCGCTTCACCTTGACGCTGCGGCAATCGGCAAGCAGCGCCGTGAGACGGCGGGGGCTGAGATTGCCTAATCCTTCGAAAAGCTTGTCGACCTGATGGAAGCTCTCGCGCTTCGGTAATTCGTTGAGCAATTCGAGGATTGCGCGCTCCGGGGTTGAGAGGGTTAGCGGCCAGTCCCATTGGCCCCAGGGCAGAACGGTTACGGAATCGTTGCTGTTCACGCCCGGCAGGACTGCCCCCGTGGCGAAATTCCAGTGGCGATGGCGGTCACCGCCGTCGGCGACAAAACCGCTCTTGAAGAGCGCGCGGCTGTTGTGGGCGATGAATCGTACGTCAATGGGCAATTTGGAAAGCCAACCAGGCGGCGGCTTCGGTCCGTAAAGGTGTATCTCGCTCACATTCTGGGACAGGTAATGAGCGTAGCCTTGGAGTTCGAGCGCTGTTCGCCCTCCGACGACGAGCGGATCGGCGTCAAGGATCGTCTGAAGCGAGACAACAACCTGCTGCCAGCTGAGGGCGCCACGCGGTCGGCGATAGACACCGCGTGTGGGCTGTTCAAGCCAACCCGAATGCACATACTGGTTGCGCAAAGAGCGCGAATAGCCGTGCTCGCCCATCCAGGCCGAATCGACGAGCAAGCCTTCCGGAAGGGTGTGGTCAAGCTGGTTTAATTTTCCGGAAAATCGTCTAGCCATGCTTGGCATTATGGCACAAACTCAAACCAAACGCCAGTTTGAATCTTTGCTGATTAATCAAGGCTGGCTAGACAAAACCCGAGTTTATTAAACCATGGAAGCAGGAATCGAGTTGGCGAGCAATGGCTAACTTGGGTCGGAAACGGTGACCTTTGAGGGTCGTCTCATGTCGCGTTCATGTCGCATCCATGTCGCGTGGAGATTCCGGCGATTTTTGTAAATCATTGAAAATACGAGGAAATTTTTTGGACACGATGCGACATGAAATCGACGCGAATGCGTCGCAGCATCACATCTAATAATTTGATTTTATTGAATATTTTGTGGCTGGGGAGGGAGGATTCGAACCTCCGAATGGCGGAATCAAAATCCGCTGCCTTACCACTTGGCGACACCCCAATCGGATCTCCCATAAATCGCCTCGCTTCGCCGTGCAACCGTGGCTGCAACGTCGTCGGCCCGACGAGATTTTCGTCCTCATGATTTGCCGCTCACCCCCGCGCTCGCGAAGGTCGCCATGCCTTGGTGGCAGGCCAGCGCCGCCTTGACGATCCCGATCGCCAAGGCGGCGCCGGAGGCTTCGCCGAGCCGCATCGAGAGATCGAGCAGCGGCGGCATGCCGAGCCGCTCAAGCGCTTCGCGATGCGCGCCCTCAGGCGAGACGTGGCCCGCCATGCAGTGGGCGATCGCATCTGCGTCGAGCGCGCGCAGCAACGCCGCCGCCGCACAGGCGACGTAGCCGTCGAGCATGACGGGAATCCGCGCCCGCCGCGCCGCGAGGATCGCGCCCATCATGGCCGCGATCTCGCGACCGCCGAGCCGGCGCAGGACTTCCCAAGGATCGTCGAGATGCGCGGCGTGCAGCGCCAGCGCTTCGTCGATGACGGCCTTCTTGCGCGCGAGGCCGGCGTCGTCGAGCCCCGTCCCCCGGCCGGTCCAGCGAGCGGCCGGACCACCGTAAAGCGCCGCGTAGATCGCCGCCGAGGAGGTCGTATTGCCGATCCCCATCTCGCCGGGCGCGAAGAGGTCCACGCCGCCCTCCACCGCCGCCATCCCCTCGGCCAGCGCAGCGGCGGCCTCCGCTTCCTCCATCGCGGGTCCCCGCGAGAAGTCGCGGGTCGGTTGGTCGAGCGCGAGCGCGACCACTTTCAACTCCAGCCCGAAGGTCTTGCAAAGCTGGTTGATCGCCGCGCCGCCGCCCATGAAATTGTCGAGCATCTGCCGGGTGACGTCCGCCGGAAAGGCCGAGACGCCGCGCGCGACGACGCCATGATTTCCGGCGAAGACGGCGACGAGGGGTCGCTCGATCTGGGGCCCCGCCCTTCCCTGCCAGGCCGCCAGCCATTCGACGATCTCCTCGAGCCGACCGAGCGCGCCGGGGGGCTTCGTCAGCTGCGCGTCGCGCGCGCGAACCGCGGCGAGGCTCTCCGCGCAAGGTTGCGGAAGGTTGCGCAGCAGCGGGCGCATGTCGGCGAAGGAGCGGATCTCGGCGGTCATGGGCGCGGTTCATAGGCGCGGGCGAGGCGCCGGACAAGGCGGCGCGATCCGCGGCTAGGCCACCCGATCGCCGAACAGAAACTCCACCGCGCGATCGAGCCTGATGTGCGGCGGCGGCAGCGGGTCGCCGTCGCGGCCGAGCTGGGCTTTCGGCGGGCGAAACTTGAGGAAGCGATAGTCCGCGTCTTCATCGGGCGTCGCGAGCGCCTCGCCGCGGAAGACGACGCGCGGATCGGCGGGCAGCTCGCCCGGAAAGATCGCGCCCTCCTCCTCGCCGTCGAAAAGTTCGTCGCCGATGCGCTCGCCCTTGATCGGCACGCCGATGATCGCCGGGAGCTTCTCGCCGTCGTGCTGCAGCACGGCCTCGCGCGTCGCGCGCACGGCGGCGAGCGCGATCACGTCGATCCTGGCGCCGACGCCCTCGGCGCGATTGATCGCGCGGGCTGTCAGATGCCGCAGGATCGCCTCGAGCCTGTCGTGGCTCGTGCTGTTGAGATGATCGGCCTTGGTCGCCGCGAAGAGGATCTTGTCGATCTTCGGCTTGAAGATCGTCGTCAGCAGGTTGCCGCGTCCGGTGCGGAACGCCATGAGCACGTCGCCGAGCGCGGTCTCCAGATCGCGCACGGCCGCCGCGCCGGAGTTCAGGGCGGAGAGCGCGTCGACGAGCACGATCTGGCGATCGAGCCGCGCGAAGTGATCGCGGAAGAAGGGTTTGACGATCTGCGCCTTGTAGGCCTCATAGCGCCGCTCCATCTCGCTCGCGTAGCTGCGCGCCGGATAGTCGCCGCCTTCGTCGACGGCGAGCGGCGCGAAGGTCAGCATCGGCGAACCTTCCCTGTCGCCGGGCATCAGGAAGCGCCCCGGCGGCAGTGTCGAGAGCGCAAACCGCTCCGTGCGCGCGTCGCGCAGATATTGCGTAAAGGCCGCCGCGAGCTTCTGCGCCACGGGCTCCTGCAGTTTTGCGCGCGGATCCACCGACGCATTGAGCCCGCGCCACTCGGCGGCGATCGCGGCCCGCGCGGCCGCGCTCGCGGCCTCGAGCGTCTCGCGCGACCATTGCGCATAGCTCTTTTCCAACAGCGGCAGGTCGAGCAGCCACTCTCCGGGATAGTCCACGATGTCGATGTCGAGCCGCGCCGGGCCCGGACGATGCAGGAGCGAGGCCGAGCGCCGCTTATACTCGAGCGTGACGCGCAGCTCGGAGATGCGGCGGGTCGACTGCGGCCAATGGCGGTCGAGACCAGTCAGCGCGTTGAGATGCTCCTCATAGGCGAAGCGCGGAACGCCATAGTCCGGCTGCGGATCGAGATGCGCGGCCGCGAGCCGGTGCTCGGCGAGCAGGCGAAAGAGCGGCAGACCGCCCGCGCGCTGCGGTCCCGGGACGAGCGCGCGCGTAAAATGGTGGACGAGCGCGGTGATGAAGACGGTCTTGCCGGAGCGCGACAGTCCGGTGACGCCGAGCCGCACGCGCCCCCCGGAGATGAAATCCTTGAGGCTTTCGGCGGCGACGCGGGTTTCGAAGAGGAGGTCGGAGAGCTGCGACACGGACGCCATCTAGCCCGCGGGCGCAGGCTTTGGCTAGGGGCCTCACGCGACCTCGAGCCCGGCGATGAAATCCGCAGCGTCCTTCTCGAGTTTTTGCGCCACGGCGTCGCGGCGCCGTCGCGTCTCGGGCGCACGATGGACTGGATCTCGATCGACTCGAGCGAGCGAAACGGGTTCAGCCGCGGATCGCTCGCGATTTCGAGGTCATGAACGAAGCTGCGCGACATCGACTCCTCCCATATTCATCTATCCCGTGTTCTCCTTCTCCCGCTTGCGGGAGAAGGTGGCCCGGCGCAGCCGGGTCGGATGAGGGGCGGCTCCACCCCAATCCCGCGTCGACCGAAGCCCGGGCCGCTGCTACATGCGGGGTCATCCTCAATATGCGTTGGGGCGGCGCGATCCCTCATCCGACCTCGCTCCGCGAGGCTGCGTTCTCCCACTCCGTGGGAGAAGGGGCGGCCTCACCTCTTGTCGCGCGCACCGCGAATTTTCGTGATCTGCGCGCGCAGCTCTTACACATGCGCCCCGCCGTCGGCCTGGCCGAGCTTTTGGAACGCGGCCTCGGCAACGTCGAGCACGCCGAGCGCTTCATCCGCAAGCCCGCCCATCGCCACGACCTGCGCGAGCTGGGCGCCGACATCGGCGACCTCGAAGCTCGGCTTTAGCCTGGTAAAAATGCCGAAGGATTCCGCCAGGGCGTCATGAACTTCTGGAATGCGCCCTTGCTCCAACGCGCCGGCGCTGAGCAGACCAATCGCGATCTTCTGCAAGGTCACGGCGCGCGAGCGCACGTCGCCGAGGCGCTCGTAGACGGGTAGCTGCTCTTCGCGTCGGATGCGCAAGGCCTCGTCCAGCTCCCCGCGCGCGTAAAGAATATCGGCGATTTAACCGGAGGCCATTGCGCGCATACGCTCATCTCCACCCGCCGAGAACCTTTGCTGCGCGCCGCGCGTCAGGGTCTCGGCCTCTTCGATGTCGCCCTTGCGGATCAGATGCTCCGCCCGTCGCAGGTCCAGCGCCGCAAGCGCCAGTCGAGCCCTCTCGTCCTCGGACGCGGAAGGATGCAGTGGGGATTCGAGCAGCCTGTCGCACAGCGCCGTCTCGCCGACCATGCCGGCGCATTCGACGCCGAGGCGCGCAAAATCCGGCCGCAAGGCGTAATCGGCCGGAATCAGCGCACGGGCCGAAGCGATGATCCCAAAGGCGTCGGGAGTTCGCCTCTCGCTCCACTCCAGCCGACCGGCGCCCACCAGCGCTGCGGCCTCCGAGATCGCCGGCTCGGCGATCGCGGAGACTGCGACTTGCGCCGCGACCAGTCCACGCGGGTCGAAGGCGAAATCGCCTGCCTCGTGGCGCCACGCCTTGACGAGCTCCGTCATTGCCGCCGTGGCGAGACGGGGACTGTCGGCCTCGTCGAGCGGCTCCGCCAGCGCGCGCCAGCGGATTGACCGCGGCATGCGCGACATCCCCGAGCGCGCCCCAATTTTGCCGCCGTTAGTCCACCGAATTCTCGGTTTTGTCGGGAATTATGACTTCGTTCGCGAGTCGGACCTCACCGAAGAGCCCTTGAAACCATTGCCGGCGTAACGAGTTTCCCTGCTTCGCGAGGCGAGGCTCGTCTGCGGCGCCTTTTCGACTACAGCGGAGGAGGAGACCATGCGCGCCGATTTGACGGAAGAGCCGAGCAAGCGCCGCTGACGGCGCATGTTCCCGCCTCCCCACGCTGCTGGGAGGCTTTGGGTTACGATCTCCAGGCGGCTTCATGACTGCAAAGCGAAATAGACATCACGGGGCGGACCGCGTCGTCTTCACAGGCTTGGAAAGACGGCCGGCGGCCTGCCGATTCGCTCCCTCTTTCGGAAGACGGGGCGCCCGAGTCTCCAGGGAATTCCAGGCGCCCGCGCATCATTCTTCGCGGAGCAACGAGTTGTTGGCGCGGACGCGCGGTTCGGCTTGCGGGCCTCGCTTCACAAAAAAAGTCTCGCGATCTGGAATTAGGTCATTCGATCCATTCCGGGATCGCTGGAAGCTCTTCCCGCTAGGCCGACAAATTTGAGGACCCGCAACTGCAGAAGTCGATTTTCTAAGTCGCCAACAAAGCTGAAACGAGAGTGCTGATGTCGCTGCCCAACCGCCTGATGACGCGCATACGCCATTTCTCCGACAGAGGACGGCATGCTTCCGGCGTCATCGGCCACTTGGACGGCGTGCGCGAGAATGCGGTATGCGGGTGGGCGTGGGACCGCGCCCACATCGACCGGCCTGTACTCATCGACGTCTTCGCGGACGGCGTTTTCATCGGCCAGCGGCTGGCGAATGTGCTGAGGCCGGATCTGCGAAGCCACCAAATCGGCGACGGACGTCACGCCTTCGAATTTTCTTTCCCTCCCATGACACGGCCCGCCGACAGCGAGTCCGTGCGAGCCTTCGCGCTTTCCAACGAGCGTGTGGAGCTGTTCTGCGACGGCGAAATACGCGCGATGCAATCCCGCCTGTCGGGTCCCGAAAGCTACCTTCGCACGACCTTTTCCTCGCTGCTGCGGAGCATCGATACGCATGTTCGCGAAGCAAAGACCGCCGCGCCGGCGGCGCAGGGAGAGAAATTGTTCGATCGGCTGTTCGCCGCGTCTCCCATCCCCGGACTTCCCGCGATGTTGGGCGCGACGCTTTGCGGCTATCTCGACCATAATCGATACAAATGGGACATTGCCGAAAAGTTCGATACGACTGTGTCAAAGGCCGATTACGCAATGTTTCTGAAGTCTTATATCGAGGCTTACGGAAGGGCTCGCCGCCCGATGCGCGTGCCGCTCTCGGCGGGCGACCTGGCCTTTCTGCTGGAGGGGCCTACGGCGGACGCGCCGCTCCTCTCCTCGCGGGCGCAACGGCTGTTCGGCGACGCCGACAATCCCCTCGAAACAGGCGCCTCCTCGAACTTTGAGGACATATATCGTTGGGCGGTCCATGACAGCCTGCACCTCGGCGTCGAAGATTGCCTCGTCTCCGGCCCGCATGTGGATCTCCTCGCCGCCCGCGCCGACGACGATGCGGGCGAGAGCTATCCTCTGTCGCGCTTCATGCAGCGATTCATCGCCGATAACGTCTATTTGAGCGGGCTCGATCTCAGCAGGGAGGAGGGAAGACAGCTCGCCTACCTCGCCGTCCAGCTGTTTTCGCTGACCTCGCAGCACTATCTCAGATATGTGCCGGCGGAGTGGCTGCGGGCGTTCACGTCAAGCGCCTATAATAGGAGCGAGTCTCCCTTCGAATTCGCCCTCAGCCGGGTTTTCGGCGATCTCGCTTTCGATCGGGAAATGTGGCGCGCATGGGTGTCTGGGCAAGGTTTCGATTGCGCCACAATGCGCTTCCGATCCCTGACCGACGACGGCCACCGACTTCATTCGCGCGCGATCCAGGTTTCGAGCGCGGAACGAGTCGACGTGCAGCTCATTGGACCGTTCAGCCGCCGTCTAGGAATCGCAGACAGCTGTCGCACGCTCGCAGACGCGCTCCGCAATCTCGACTACTCGCAGCGTTTTTGCGACTTTTCGCTTGATTACCCTAATCTGGTCAGGCCCTGCGACGACTTTGCCCTGGCCGATCCCGGCCCGGCGACGATCAACATTCTGCATTTCAATCTCGAAGAGTTGCCGAGCGCTATCGCCTATCTTCCCGACGTGTTCACCGACAGTTACGTGATCGGGTTTCCCTATCTCGAGCTGCCGAGCTTGCACCCGGCGCAAATGCTCGGATTGACGCTGGTGAATGAAATATGGTCGGCGACGGATTTCATCGCGCGCACGCTTGCGCCTTACGTTCAAACGCACAAGCTCGGCGCCGCCTGCCGCCGACTGCGACCTGTTGGACGCAGTGTCGCGCGCCGTCTCGCTCTCGGCGACCTCGTCGGGGACGGCGATTTCGTCTTCCTGACCTCCGGCGACGCGCTCTCAGGAGCGCATCGCAAGAATCCGCTGGGGGTCGTGCGCGCCTTTCTCGCGGCCTTTCCGCACGACGAATCCGTCAAGCTCGTCGTCAAGACCCACAGCGTCGACCGCGTCGGCCCGTCGGGGGAACGCGAGACTTGGCGGCGCATCAGAAACGTCGCTGCAGAGTGCAGCCGGATCAAGCTCATCGATCGCGTTCTCGAGGACGATGAGCACACGGCCCTCATCGAGGCGGCGGACTGCTTCGTCTCATTGCATCGCGCCGAAGGTTTTGGCTTCCACATTCTGGAAGCGATGACGCTGGGAACACCCGTGGTCGCCACCGCCTATTCCGGCAATATGGACTTCTGCAACGAGCAGACGGCGTTCCTGGTCCCCCATCGGACCGTCCCGATCGAGAAGGGCCAATATCCGCGCGTGACATGCGGGCAGACTTGGGTCGAGCCCGATTTCGCCGCGAGCGTCGAGATCCTGAAAACAGTTCGGCGTGAGGCGCGCGCCCGGGCGCGCATCGCCGAGGCGGCCAAGACGTTCAGCGAAGCGCAATATTCCACCGAGGCTTTCTCGCGTCGCCTCGACAGGCGGCTGACGTCGCTGCTCGCATCGCCAGGCGAGGCGCTCCGGTCGGGATGACGAGCAGGCGGAGTTCGACCGGCGAAGACTCGTTCCGTATTCTTGTTTTATATTCTTGTTTTCGGCGCGGGGAGCCTTTCCCGAGCGCCCGTCGGGGCCCCGAACCATCCGAAGGCGCGGAGATCAGTCGGGAGATCTTGAACGACTTGTGAGCGTCCCGCTTTGAAAGCCGCCTCACGCGCTCCAGCGCGCCGCCGAGGCCCTCGGCGACGACCTTTCCGCCAAAGTCGGGACATGCCTCGACAAGGGTGTGGAGCTGGACACGCTGGCGAAGCCACCGAATGAAGAGCCCAACCCGATTACTGGGCCTTCGGCTCTGCTTCTGTATCCGTCTTTTCCTTTGCCTTCTTGTGAACGTGCTTTTTGCCGCCCTTTTCGTGGAGGTGCTTTCCGGCCTTTTTGCGCCCTTTCTCTTTCACAGGCTTAGTGGTTTCGGTTGCCTGGCCTGTCGTCTGATCGGCAGGCGCGGCAGGCGCTTGGGCAAGAGCCGGGGATAATGAAGCTAAGCCGACAACAATTGTCGCCGCGAGCAGTTTTCTAAGCATGGTCGCTTTTCCAGGTATGTTGCGCCGCAATTGCGCGGACGCCTCGCACATCACTCATACCGCAACATGCGGGGCTAGGCGAGTCGGGCGCTCGTTTCGACGACCGGAAACTCGACCGGCCTCTCAATGACGAAATGCTCCACCGCATCGAGCATCGCCGAGCCAAAGCGACGGCCAAGGCCGCGCGGCTCCACTTGGGAAACAGGGCCGACCAGCCCCTATCGCACCTCGACCTCGATTGGCCGCAAAAACTCGCTCGCCGCGCCTGGCGCGAGCGCGTCACGCCGGGCGCGGAGACGGAGGTGTTGAGGAGCAACGTGGCGACACGAGGCGATTTGCGACCAGCCCGCAGCTCGAAATTGATGCTTAACCTTTTGATTTAATTGGTGGAGCCAGACGGAATCGAACCGACGACCTCTTCAATGCCATTGAAGCGCTCTCCCAACTGAGCTATGGCCCCATTGAATTTGCCGGACTTTTGGGAACGGTCCGTCATCACCGCCAACACGGATGAGCGCTCTATAAGCGAGCCGAGCCGGCTTCGCAAGGCGCTTTGCCAGCCATTCGCGTCCTACAATCGATGGTCGTCGATCGACGCGAGCACCATGGCCCCGATCGACCAGAAGATTGCAAGACCAATGAACGTCAGAATCGAGAAAGCCCACCGCCTTGGGAAATGAGACTCTTCCGGCAGCGAGGGCGGCACGAAGACGCTGAGATAGACGTTTTGCCGGCTGGCCCGCAATTGCGCGCGGTCGAGGTCGGCTTGCGCGAGCATGTAGAAGCGCTCGGCGAGCAGGCGCTGCACCTCGAGCTCCTCGAACTTGGCGAGCGAGCTGGAGATGGTTCGATTCGCGCCGCCCTCGCTCGTCAGCTTGCCCTCATATTCCTTGATGTGGGCTTCCACGGCCCCGAGCTTCTCGCGCAGCACGCGCACCGTCGGCGCATCCTCGGACAGTTCCCGCCTCAACACGAACAGCTCGTCTTCGATCTTGATCTTCTCTCCGACCAGGGGGACCAGCAATTTCGCAATTTCGCCGCTCGCCTGACCGGGGTCCAACATGCCCGACGTGTCACGAAAAGCGTTGAGCGCGGCCAGCGCTTCCCGGACGGCCCCGAAGGAACGGCGCACTTCCATTTCCGCTTGCGCCGTCGAGTCGCGGCGGGCCCGATCCGAAATCCGATTGACGAGACCCTCGCTCGCCTCGATGACCAGCTGACCGAGGACCAGCGCGTCCTCGCGGCGGAAGGCCCTGATCCGCAGAATGACGATGCTCGAGACCGAATCGACATAGGTGTCGACCATGGAATTCCAGTAATCGACGAGTTCCTCGATGGACGGGTCGCGCTTGAGCCGGGCCCAGAAGTCGGCCTCGGGCCTGTGAAACACTTCGCGCAAGTCGATCTTGGTCGCGAGATCGTCGATGATGCCCCGGCTGCGGATGTAGCTCGTGACGATATAGGCGTTCTGTCCCGTCGCGGTGAATGAAAAGCCGCCAACCGGCGACCCTCCGCCTCCGCCCGTGGAGCCGGTCTCGGCCGCCTCCGGCTCGACGGATCGCACTGAGAATCGCGACTCCACAGTATACTGATCCGCGGCGAGCAGCGCGAAATAGAGCGCCGCGGCGACCGACGGCGCGAGCACCAGCACGATGAAGCTCGCGAGAAGAGGGGGGACCTTCGCCAACGGCGCCGGGATGGCGCGGACAGGCGCGCCCGTCACGCGCTCCACGCGCGCGGCGATCTCCCGCATCGCCGCCGGCGCCCTGGCCAGGGGCCTGAGCCAGTCGATGGCGGCAGGCAGACGGGCAGGCTCCTCCGGCGGGGGCGCCGTCATCCTCGTCGTTCGCCGCGGCTTGTCGTCGATTCTCGTCATGCTCGGCAGCTCAAGCAAAAGGCGGATAGGCTGACAGACTCTGACTCCTTCCGTCACGGCATGGCTTCATGCCGGCTTCGTCCGCAGAATTGCCCGCGATCACGTCATGACGACGTTGACCGCGCTCTCGGGCAGCTCTTTCCCGAAGCAGCGCTGATAGAATTCGGCGACGAGCGGGCGTTCCAATTCGTCGCATCTGTTGAGGAAGGTCAGTCGGAACGAGAACCCAATGTCGCCGAAGATCTCGGCGTTCTCGGCCCAGGTGATGACGGTGCGCGGGCTCATGACCGTCGCCAAGTCTCCGGCCGTAAACGCGTTGCGCGTCAAGTCGGCGACGCGGACCATCTTGCTCGCGGCGTCCCTGCCTTCCTTTGTCTTTTGCAGGCTCTTGACCTTGGCGAGCACGATATTCGTTTCCGCGTCGTGCGGCAGGTAGTTCAGCATCGTCACGATCGACCACCGATCCATCTGGCCCTGATTGATCTGCTGCGTGCCGTGATAGAGGCCTGAGGTGTCCCCCAGGCCGACCGTGTTCGCCGTGGCGAACAGGCGAAACGCAGGATGCGGACGAATGACCCGGTTTTGATCCAAGAGCGTCAGTCGTCCGGAAACCTCGAGCACCCTCTGAATGACGAACATGACGTCCGGACGCCCCGCATCATATTCATCGAAACAGAGCGCCACGTTGTTTTGCAGCGCCCAGGGCAGGATCCCGTCTCGGAACTCCGTAACTTGCCTTCCGTCCCTCAGGACGATGGCGTCCTTTCCCACGAGATCGATGCGGGAAACGTGGCTGTCGAGGTTCACCCGCACGCAGGGCCAGTTCAACCGGGCGGCCGTCTGCTCGACGTGCGTGGACTTGCCCGTGCCATGGTAGCCTGTAATCATGACCCTCCGATTATGCGCGAAGCCCGCGAGGATGGCCAGGGTCGTTTCGCGATCGAACTGATAGTCCGGGTCGATTTCGGGCGTGTGTTCGCTTGCGGCGGAAAAAGCCGGAACCATCAGATCCGTGTCGATATTAAACAGCTTTCTCGCGGAGACGCGAAGATCGGGCGTTCCCGCAGCGGCTTTTTCCAGCGCGACCAAAATCTCTCTCCGTCTCGCGGGCGTCGAGCTTCGCCCAAGCAGCCTGAAGCGTCAGACGACGCGGGCCGCCCTCAGCGTCTTATAGGCATGGATGATTTCCCGCAATTTGTCTTCGCAGGACCTGTCGCCGCCATTGGCGTCGGGATGGAACCTCTTCACGAGCTCGAGATAGCGCGCGCGGATCTCCTCGGGACTCGCCGCCGGGTCCAATCCCAGCGCGTCGAGCGCCCGAGTCGAAGCGGCTGAGAGGGTCGGGGAAGATCGACCGCCACGCCGGCCGCCTCGAGCGTGGGCGGATCCGGGGTGAACGCTATGCGCGGCGCCCTGTTTCGCGCCCACCGCCCAGGTCGGACGATGCCCGACGGTCGCCTCCTTCAAGTAGCGGGCGACGTCGGCGTCGCTCATGCCGGCGAAGTAGTTGTATGACGCGTTGTATTCCCGAACATGGGTCAGGCAGAAGCAAAAATACTGTCCCTCACGCAGCCGCCCCATGGGCGCGCGATAGTCGCCCGACGAGTCGCATCCGGGCGAGTCGCATCTGGGCCTCGCGCTCTCGTGGGATTGCGCTTTCGGCCCCCGCCGGGTCCTGACGCGGTCGAAGAGAGGTGAATTCAGATCCATCGGTGGATATTATGGCAAAGGAGGCTGTCGCTGAAAAGCGCGACTTCCGTACAGGCTTGGCGGGGCCGCCGGGGCCGGAAGAGGAACGTCTCATGACGCAAGCGAGCAAAGGGGCCGTCAAGGCGAAGATCGAGGCCAAGATGCGCGCAGCTTTCGCGCCGGCGCAGCTTCAGGTGCTGGACGAGTCGCACCGCCACGCGGGGCACGCCGGCCATCATCTGGACGGCGAAACGCATTTTCACATAGAGATCGTGAGCGACGCATTTGCGGGCAAGAGTCGTCTGGAGCGGCATCGCCTGATCAATGCGGCGCTGGCCGAAGAGCTGTCAGGACGCGTTCACGCCCTCTCTCTGTCGGCTAGGGCTTGCGACGAAGCCTCATAAAGAAACAGGCCGGACTTTCGTCCGGCCTGCGTTTTGCGATGTTTTGCGGGATCAGGGCATGTCGCCGGCGACGAACTTCGGAATCACCGGGCCGCCGATCTCCGCCCCGAAGCGGCGCTTC